>WNGB01023338.1_pt1 | contig 17215 bp, 17 predicted proteins | sample 5400681 | NCBI WGS metagenome assembly WNGB01 (sample SAMN13153367, study PRJNA577476) | soil metagenome | isolation source: 115 cm soil or saprolite under grassland replicate 2 | place: USA:California | collected 2016-06-15 | reverse complement strand
GCTCTTTTTCGATGACTTTGAGATAGATCCGCCCCGTGGTCCAGTTGTTCTTGCGCGTGGCCCGCATTGTGGTGAAGCGCTCGTAATGACCGAGATCGAGGTCCGTCTCGGCTCCGTCATCGGTGACGAATACTTCGCCATGCTGGAAGGGCGACATGGTCCCGGGGTCGACGTTGATATAGGGATCGAACTTCTGAAGAGTGACTTTGAAACCGCGTGCTTCGAGCAGCGCCCCGATGGACGCCGCAGCGATGCCTTTGCCCAAGCCTGAAACAACACCGCCGGTAATGAAGATGTATTTGGTGCTCATCGCGCGCCTCCGGAGAAAAAGATGAATGTTAAATGTTGAATGTTCAGTGTTGAATGAAGCACACCTTCAACATTCAACATTGAACATTCAACATTTGTTTTTGGGGGAGGAGAGATCGGCTGAGTCTGTTGTACTTCGAAGGTCGTGAGCCTTGCGCTCACGAATTTGACTCCCGATCAGCCATGTTTCGCCAGTTCCTGCTCGACGCGCAACACGTCCTCAGGGCGATCAACGCCGAGATGCGGTTTGCTTGTCTGCAACAGAGCGATTTTAAAACCGTTCTGCAGTGCCCGCAACTGCTCGAGTGATTCCGCCCGCTCGAGCGGCGATGGCGGCAGCGCTGCGAGCGCTCGCAGCACAGCAGTCTGATAGCCGTACAGGCCGATGTGCCTCTCGGCGCCGGCGAGCGGGGCTCGTGAAAAATAGAGAGCCGTGCCGTCGAGTGCGGCCACGACTTTGACGATGTGGCGCGAGAATAGCTCCTCCTCATTTTCGAGAGGGCATGCGAGCGTGGCCATGTCGGATTGGGTCGTTTGCAGAGCCTCGATGAGTCGATCGACGCTATCGGAATCGATCAGCGGCTCGTCTCCCTGCACGTTGACTACCTGATCGAACTCTTCGCCGAGTAGATCGAGGGCGGCGGCGATGCGATCGGTGCCCGAGTGAAATTCGCCTTTTGGCAGCGCGACGTTGCCGCCAAACGCTTTCACGTGCTCGGCGATGCGCGCGTCGTCCGTCGCCACGAACACCGCTTTCGCGCGGCGGGAGCGCTTCGCTCGTTCGTACACACGCTGAATCAGCGACACGCCGGCGATCATCGCCAGCGGCTTGCCTGGAAAGCGCGTGGAGGCCCAGCGCGCGGGAATTAGAATTACTGCGGACATGGACGAGGCTGATCATAACAACCAGCGGGTAGCGGGTAGCGGGTGGCGGGTGGGCCCACCCGCCACCCGCCAATTGCCACCCGCCAATCGCGAGCTGGTCCGGAAAGCGACAATCGTGCTTCTCGCGTTGTTCGGCGCCGTCGCGGCGTACAGCCGCCTCGATCTTCTCTACTCGCACAAATTCTTCGACATCACCGGCCGGGCGGAGTGGATCTGGGCGCAACACCAGCTCAGCCGCGAGACGCCGGTGGCGTTTTTTGGGACTCGGAATTTCGATCTGCCGCCAAACCGGCAGTTCACGCGCATCAAGATCTTCGGCGATCCGGAGTACACGCTCTACTTCAACGGCGCGCAAATCGGCGGCCGGCGCGTGGGGGACGAGAGCGTGCTCGACGTATACGACGTCAGCAAGCTCGCGCGCGATCGCGGCAACCGCATCGTTGTCGCGGCGCGCAGCCCGAATGGCGTCGGCGGCCTCATCGCTTCCGTGGACGTCACTGGCGAGTACCAGAACATGGTTCCCACCGGAAGCGAGTGGGCGATCGTGCGCCATTGGCGTGACGATCTGCTCGTGCGCGATCCGCCGTATTCGTGGATGTCGTCGCCAATGCGCATGGGACGGCCGCCGGTCGGCCGTTGGAATTTCCTCACGCGCCGTCCCGGAGTCTTCACGCCGCCGATGCAACGAATCGTGCAGCCGCGATCGGCGTTTCGCTTCAAGACCGCCATTCCGATGATCGAGGATCGATCGGGCGTGGTGATCGTCGTGCCGCGTCCGGTCTCCGCTACCGCATACGATTTCGGCCCGACCAGCGGGCGCGTGCGGCTGACGATTCACTACGACAATGGAGTGAGCCGCGACGTCAAGGTGCGATTCGCGAACGATCCGTCAGAGCTGAGGGCAGTCGAAGGACCCGTCGAGCCGTTTGTCTTCGCTGCGGGCGAACGGACCGTCACGGATCCACAGGTACGGTAGAGCACTCGCCGGAGGAAATACTCCTCGCGCGTGATCGTCTTGCCGTCGAGTGCTGCGGCGTCATCGCGATTCATCTGAAAACGTCCGGACGAGCCGCCGGTCGTCGTCTTCATGAACAGCTCGACCATATCGACCTGAGTGCCCGGAACGCCGGCGTTGCGCACGAGCAGGAACGACGTCGCCGAAATGGCGTTGAACACCTTCTCTTCGTTGTCGGCCGTCAGGTCGGCGCGGAGCGAGTGCGGTCCGGTCGCCGTCAGTTTGTGCTCGAAAATCCCGACGTTCTCGTACGCGCGCTCGAACCGGCTGAGCACGTCATTGCTCAGGAGCGGTCCGGCGGGGACGACTGGGGACGCCGTTTCTGTTGCTGGTGCAGTCTGCTGCGCAGTCCCAGCCCCTCCCGGCAACTTGTGCAGTTTGAATGCGGAGCCGAGAGTCGACTGCTGCGATTTTGGAATGGTCGAAGTCTGCTCGACAGCCAGCACGGACGCGCCGCCCATCTTCGTCGTCTCTTCGGACTTCGCGACGTCGATCACATTCGGATCGAGGGTCATCATCCCGCCGCTTTCCAGCGGCACGATCGCTTTGCCGCCGACGATCGTCCATTTCGCGCGAGCGCGAATCTGAGAACCGTCTTTCAGGACAACGTAGTACGTCGCGAATGCCTGCGTGGACACAAGGAGAGCACCGAGGAGGATGAGCAATTTACGCATGGGTGTCTCAATTATACTGAAAGGCTATCTATTCCTGGGCGACTGAAGAGGATCCTGAATGCTCGTAGTCATGGAAGCCGCCGCAACGGCGGAACAAATCGAAACTGTCGTTCGCCACATCGAACGACTCGGCCTGAGGGCTCACCCGATCCCCGGCGCTCATCGGACGGCCATCGGCGTCACCGGCAGCCAGGCGCTCAAAGATCCGCTCGTCGTCGAGAACTTCCCCGGCGTCAAAGAAGTCATCCAGGTCACGCAGCCTTACAAACTGGTGAGCCGGGAGGCCAAGCCGGACAACACGGTCGTGAGTGTCGGCGGAGTCGACGTCGGTGGAAACGGCGTCATCGTGGTGGGAGGCCCTTGCGCGGTCGAGTCGCTCGATCAGACGCGAACGATCGCTGAAGCCATCAAGCGCTCGGGCGGGCAACTATTCCGCGGCGGCGCATACAAGCCCCGCACCTCTCCCTACTCCTTCCAAGGCCTCGGCGAACCGGGATTGGAGATTCTGGCGCGCGTCGGCGACGAGTTCGACCTGCCAATCGTGACCGAGGCGATCGATCACCAGTCGCTGCAGTTGGTCGATCAGTACGCGGACTGCATCCAGATCGGCGCGCGCAACATGCAGAATTTCGCGCTGCTGAAGAGCGCCGGCCGCGCGCGAAAGCCGGTGTTGCTCAAGCGCGGCATGTCCGCAACGCTCGAAGAACTGCTCCTCTCGGCGGAGTACATCATGTCGGAAGGCAACTACAACGTGATCCTCTGCGAGCGCGGCGTGCGCACGTTTTCCGATCACACGCGCAATACACTCGACTTGTCAGTGGTGCCGGCGATCAAGCGAAAGAGCCACCTTCCAATATTGGTGGATCCCAGCCACGGCACCGGCAAGCGCAACAAAGTCCTGCCGATGTCGCGCGCAGCGATCGCCGTGGGCGCCGACGGCGTTTTGATCGAGGTGCACCACAAGCCGGAAGAGGCGCTGTCGGATGGACCGCAGGCGATCCTGCCGGAGGCCTTCGAGCAGCTCGTTCGCGAGGTCGAGGCGATCGCGCAGGTGTTAGGCCGCACGCTGCAGCCGGCATTAGCGGCGCGGTGATGGTTGCCGGTTACCGGTTGCCGGTTGCCAGTGGAGATCCGGGAACCGGGAACCGGTAACTGGCAACCATGCGAAGAACCAAAATCATCGCCACACTGGTCCCTCCTGCAGCGACGAAGAAACGATTCAGCAGCTGCTGACCCAAGTTCATCCTGAGCGCGGGCGGCTGGGCGGCGGGAGCGAAGGATCTATGGTGCAACAGCGAGTGACGATTCGAAACACCAAGCTGCGCCACCGGAGATCCCTCGCTGCGCTCGGGATAAACTGAAATTGCGACGAACCAAAATCATCGCCACGCTCGGTCCCTCCTGCAGCGACGAAGAAACCATTCAGCAACTGCTGATCAGCGGCGTTGACGTCTTCCGCCTCAATTTCTCTCACGGGACGGCGCCGGAGCGCGTGCGCCTGATCGAGATCATCCGCCACGCCGCGACCGAGCATGGCAAGTACGTGCCGATCATGGGCGACATCCAGGGGCCGAAGCTGCGCATCGGCGAAGTCGACGGCGTCGTGCATCTGCAGGCCGGCGCAACGTTCGCCATCACGACGGGCGAAGGGGTCGGCAACGCGGCTACAGTCAGCACGCCATTCGACAATCTGCCGCGCGAGGTACAGATCGGGCAGCGCATTCTCATCAATGACGGTCTCGTCGAGCTCGTGGTCACGGCAATCGACGAAACGACGGTGATCACGCGCGTGCTCAACGGCGGTCCGATCTCCTCGCGCAAAGGGATGAACTTCCCCGACACGGAGCTGACGATCCCTGCGGTCACGGAGAAGGATCGTGAGGACGTGCGCTTCGCCGTCGAGCATCAGCTCGATTACATCGCCGCGTCGTTCATCCGGCGGCGCAGCGACATCGTCGGGTTGCGCGAGCTTCTGCAATCGCTCAACGGCGGCGAGCTCAACGTCATCGCCAAGCTCGAGAAAGCGCAGGCGATCGACGCGCTCGACGAAATCCTGGAAGTCTCCGATGGCGTCATGGTCGCCCGCGGCGATCTGGGCGTCGAGCTTCCGCCGGAGATCGTGCCGATCGTGCAGAAGAAGATTCTTGCGAGCGCCAGCCGTTCGGGAAAGTTCGCGATCACCGCGACGCAGATGCTCGAGTCGATGACCGTGAGCTCGCGGCCCACGCGCGCGGAGGCATCGGATGTAGCCAATGCGATCTTCGATGGATCCGACGCGGTGATGCTGTCGGCGGAGACGGCCTCAGGGAGTTATCCGACAGGCGCGGTGCAGATGATGGCCCGCATCATCATGGCCGCGGAGCAGAACGGCGGCCTCGACGCGCGGGCCACGCGCGAGCCCTTCCGGCAACTGTCGGAGACCGATGAATTCACGGACGCGCTCGCGGGCGCGGCGAACTACGCGGCCGAACAGCTCGACGCGAAATTCATCGTGGTGTTCACCCAGACGGGCTTCGCCGCGCGGCTGATGTCGAAGTTCCGCCCGAAGCAGCCGATCATCGCGCTCACGCCATCCAGTTGGGTCGCCCGGCGCATGAACATTCTCTGGGGTGTGCAACCGTTTGTCCTGAAGGATGTGGGGGAGTATCACGAACAGATCGTCGAGCGCGTCGACGATTTTCTATTGAACCGGGACATCGTCTCGTCCGGCGATCGGCTGGTGATCTTGATGGGCTCGCCGATTTACCAACGCGCCAAAACGAACTTGCTAAGAGTGCACCGCGTCCGGGTTTAGGGAGTCGGAGGTCGGGAGTCGGGAGTCGGAGTGAGACTGCGGATCAAGCCGCTCACAAGTCGAATCACGTCGGTCGACAAGTTCATCAAGTGCTGATGATCTTTCTCGGATACGTACTGCAGCCGCCAAGCAATCAGGAGCTGCGTCTGCAATTCATAAAGTGACCCGCGCGCTTGTTGCACAAACCGGCGGAAGTCCGCCCGCGAGCCGCGGCCCCGCCCCTCGGCAATGTTGCTTGGGACGGAAACAGCGGCACGACAAAGCTGCGCAGTGAGTCCGTACCGCTCGTTTTGCGGAAAATTTTTCGAAACGTTGTAGATATCAATTGTCAGTTCCATCGCCTTTTGCCAGGCGATGAGTCGCTGGTAAATGCTCATTCGATTGTTGTGTGGCGCCGAAGGCGAAAGCGGGCAAGTGGCTACCGGCCCCGAGAATACCTCGGAATGCGCTCTCCGATACACTATTGCCTACACCCGACTCCCTCAATTGGAAGGGCGGGCTCTTTGCACGCGTTTTCACAAGCTGAATGTTTGACTTCCCCTGCCGCGTCTCCATAGACTGCCCTGAGCGGTAGGAGAGGAGCTATGCGCCGATTTTTCGCGATCGTGTTTGCATGCGCCATCCTCGGAAGTACGAGTACGGCGTGGTCGGATTCCCTCCCGCTCCCGAGTGCCCTCAACATCCTCGGCATCGTCACGGCGGCGGCCCGTCCCGTCGAACACGCCCTCGTCGTCGCTCTGAATCTCAACACTCTCGAGTCGAGCCAAACCTTCAGCGGAACGGACGGCGCATTCTCGCTGCCGCTTCTGCCCGCCGCCGTTTACCGCATCATCGCCGTCAAGCAGGGATTCGCCCCCACGATGACGATGATCGTTCCGACGAAGAAGGACTACCGACTGGCGCTGCGGTTGGACGGCGAAAAGGGCGCGAAGAAAGACAAGAATCAGGAGATCTGGGAGTTGCGCGGATCGTTGCCCCCGGACATCCTTCGCGAACTCGATATGGCGATGGCCCAGCCGGTCGTGATGGCCGCGAACGAATATCAAGTTCCGCGCGTGAAGGGCGAGATGGTTTCGATGACCGGCGTCGCCGATCAGTCATCGAATCCAGGGTTCGCGCAGACCGCTCTCGGCGTCCAGAGCCGCATCGGCGACACCTGGCAGCTCGGTTTCCGCGGGAACATCCATCGCGTGGATGATCCGACGGACAGCAGTCCGTTCGGCAACGCGATCGCCGAGTCGAGCGCCATGCAGATGGAGCTGCGCTCGTCGGCGACCGATGCCTATCGAGTGGCCTCGACGAAAAGCTGGTGGCGTTACCGCAACAGCCTCGCCGCCGCGCAGCAGGAAGCGGACATCCGTTCGAACAACCTCGAGTGGGAGCATGGCGACGCTCGAGTCCAGGTGCGCTACCTCGAGCAGCAGAATCTATTCGCCGGAAATCCGGGATCGGATCTGATCGAGATCGCCGGCAACACCACCGTGATGCAGACGCGGCGCAGCGACATCGGCGTCACGCTTCGCGTTGCGCAGGAGAGCCTGCACAACACGGCCAACGCGACGTTCCGAACTGCCGATCTGACCGCGAACGCAAATCTCGAAATCGTTCCGTCGTTCATCCTTCGCTACGGAATGTCCAGCCGCATGGGTCTGTACGGCGCCGAATGGGCGCCGCGCACCGGAGCGGAGTGGAAACTGTCGAGGGAGACGTCCTTCGTCGTTTCCGGTTTGTACAAGGTGTACGACCAGGAGCGGCAGAACATGATGCCCTCCATCGTGATGTGGTCGGATGAGTCGAACGTTCTGCCGCGCTACGCGTACTCCTTCGGCTTCGTTTCCGGCGACGACAAGAACAGCCGCCTCTCGGCGATCGCAACGGTCAGCGCTGCCGATTCGCCGCTGCGCGTGGTTTTCACCGACGGCTTCGAACAATTCTGGGAAGGAATGTCCATCGACAACGGCGATATCCGCCGCAATCTTCGCATCGCGTATCGCAAAGAGCTCGGGCGCGATTTCCTGATCAACATCTCCTCGTGCGCCGGCACCGCCACGCCGACGCGCACATTGCTCCCGACCGCGAACAAGATTTACGTCACGGGCGACGTCCAGTCGACGTATTACCCGAGCGGCACCACACTGGCGCTCTCCTATCGCCAACTGCACGAGCCGCAGTCAAATGCGACGGCGGAGTACCGTACGCAGCGCGTGAACCTGCGTCTTGCGCAGGCGCTCCATCTCCCGCTCGACCTCAAAGTGCTCCTCGGCCTGGAAATCGCGCGCGCCGCGAATTCACCGTTCCTGCTCGATACGCTCGACAGCGACGGCACCACGCGGAAGTACATCGGCGGCCTCGGCGTGAACTTCTAACGATTCATCTCCCCATGCTCATCGCCGCTTAGTTGCTGTCCGAGAGGATACAGTCAGCGGACAGTTCGCGGCGCGACCGCATCAACCACTTTCGCGATTGGCTCGCGCAGGCGCCTGAAGACGAGTTCACCAATTGGCGGCGCCTGATGCTCGCCGAGTGCGCCGTACGCGCGCGTGCTCAGTCGAAACTGAAGGATCTCAACGAGCCCGAAGACGACTGAGCACCAGCCCGATGATCAACAAAGTAATCCCGGCGATTTGCGGCGCAAGCGTTCGCGGCACGCGCTCGGGCGCAACGTGAGTGGCATCGATCAGGATCATCGGCACTCCGTAAAAGGCGATGATCGGTACGTAGGCCCAGAGCGCCCACGATTCCCCACGCCGGAGCGGGCCGATCGCGATGATGAAAAGGATGAAGGCGAGGGCGGCGTTCGCGAGAGCGCCGGCCATTAAGTGCCGTCCGACGGCGGTAGTGAGATCGGGAGCCGGTCTGAGAATGGCCAAACTGGCGCTGCCGAGGCCGAGTGACGCGACGGCCACCACGAGCGGGCCGATCTTGCGCGCGATCACCGCTCCGGCCGGATCTGATCCACCAGCCGTCCGAAGCGCATCGACAGCCCCTTGGTGATCACGATCTGCTTGAGATAGTTCAGCGACGTGATCGCCGCAGGGAGGCCGGAGATCGCAGTGGGAATCGACGCGAGGCGCGCCGCTAGCTGAATGGTTTTATCCGTCGTCGTGTATTCGTCAGACAGCAGATCGGCGCGCGTTTCACCGTGATAGGCGAGGATGAGCAGGTAGATGTCGGCGACGAGATCACGGAAGCGCATCTCCTCGCCCCACGCGAAGCACTGACCAGCGCGGATATTCGCGAGGAACTCCTGAACCGTGTCGCCTTTCGAAACCGTGTGAACCTTCGCGACGTGCTTCAGCGTATGCGCGTCGGAGCCGCCGACCATCGAGACATGACGTCCATGCTCGCGCTGAACGGTGGCCAGCAGTTGCTGGACCATCTTGTTGTGAAATGAGGCCATCGCGCCATTGAGCACCTCGAAGATGTCGAACATGTCGAGGATCTCGGCGATGTAGCGCGCGGCGACGTTCTTCATCCGATAGTTCTGGAAGAGGTGGTTGACGCCGAACAGCATCCGCTCCGACTTCATGTACGGAACGAGCTCGCGAATATTCGGCCGCAGCCGCTGAATTTCGCGATGCTGTTCTTCGTTGAGACCCCAGACGCCGACGTGGATGCGTTGTCCGGTCTCGGGAAAGTATGTCTCCACTTCTTCGCCGATGAAGAAATCGTCGACATCCGGATATTTGTTCAGAAGGTAGAGCGCACCGTCGATCGAGTCATGATCTGTGAGCGTGACGAAGCTCATTCCTCTCTCTTTGGCGATGCGGTAGACGTCCTCCGGCGCGTTGTAGCAGTCTCGTGTATTCGCGCGCCGGAAATACTTGAACACCGAAAAACGGCTGTGACAATGCAGATCTGCCCGCTTCAAAGAAGCGTCAGCGGCATCGTTGGTGAAGTCAGACATGAGATGATGGATTGTTCAACCCACCGGCCATTTTCTACAATTCATGTGCCGATGTAGTTGACCGCGGTCACAAAGTGTAGCCCGTCGATGGCACAACCCACTCGAAAAACAAGCAGTTCCGAATGGTTGGATCTGGAGATTCCCAACCGGCTGCCGATCATTCCGCTCGTTTCGTCCGTGCTTTTCCCGGGCAGCGGCGACAAGGAAAACCCGCGGCCGGAGGATTTGTCGCAGATCGGCGTCCTCGCGGCGATCGTGCAGCGGCTGCCGCTGTCCTCCGATCGCTATCAGCTTTTCCTGCAGGGACGCCAACGCGTCGAGCTCGTGTAGATGCTGCAGAACGAGCCGTACTTCGAAGGGATGCTCCGCGAAATCGCTCCGCGGCCCGCTCCGAAGAGCGTCAAGACGGATCACATGATGAACAAGGCGATGTCGCTCTTCGAGAAACTCGTGGAGAGCGATTCGAAGTACTCGAACGAGTTGCTCAACATCCTGCGGATGAACACGACCGAGGGGCCGGACACGTTCGCCGACCTGCTGTCTTCGTTCGTGAATTTCCCGCTCGAAGAGAAGCAGCTCCTGCTCGAAACGGTGAATCCCATCGAACGCATCGAGCTCCTCATCGACTGGATCCAACGCGACCTCGGTAAAGCCACTGTCGATCGCGAGCTGCAGCGTCAGATTCAGAGCTCGATCGATCATCGCGAGCGCGAGAACTATCTGCGCGAGCAGCTTCGCGTCATTCAGGATGAACTGGGCGACAGCAATGCGGGCGAACGCGAGGGGGACACGTATCGCGAACGCATCGAGGCGCTGCCGCTCACCGAGGATTACAAGCAACAACTACGACGCGAAGTGAATCGCCTGTCGCAACTCTCACCGTCATCATCCGATTACGCGGTGCTACGCGGCCATCTCGACACCGTGCTTCAGGTGCCGTGGACGGAGAAGACGGAGGACCGGCTCGATCTGCAGAAGGCGGAGGAGAGCCTCAACGAGAAGCATCACGCGCTCGACAAGGTCAAAGAGCGCGTGCTCGAGTTCCTCGCGGTCATGAAGCTGAAGGGCGATCTGAAGGGACCGATCCTCTGCTTTGTAGGACCCCCGGGTGTCGGCAAGACGTCACTCGGTGCGGCGATCGCAGAAACGCTCGGCCGCAAGTTCGTGCGCATGGCTGTCGGCGGCGTCACGGACGAGTCGGAGATTCGAGGACATCGCAAGACATACATCGGAGCGATGCCGGGAAAGCTGATCGCCAGCTACATTCAGGTCGGCGTCAACAATCCGCTGATCATGATCGACGAGATCGACAAGATCGGGAAGGATTACCGCGGCGATCCTGCCTCCGCGCTGCTCGAAGTGCTCGATCCGAAACAGAATCACACGTTCGTCGATCGCTACCTCGAAATTCCGTACGATTTATCGCATACATTATTCATCTGCACCGCGAACATACTCGACACCGTGCCCACTCCTCTGCGCGATCGCATGGAGGTCATCCGCCTCTCCGGCTACACGGAGATGGAAAAGCTGCAGATCGCGAAGAAGCATCTAATCCCCGAGCTGCTCGAGAACCACGGTTTGTCGAAGGAGCAGATCACCGTCAGCGACGAGGCGATCCTCGGGCTCATCCGCGACTACACGGCGGAATCGGGAGTGCGCAGCATGGAGCGAAGGCTCGCGACGATCATGCGCAAGATCGCGCGCAAAGTCGCCGGGGGAAATGTAGGGCCGGCGCCCTCGCCGGCCGCCGAGGGCGGCGGCCCCACATACGCCGAGGGCGGCGGCCCCACGTACACGGTCGAGGCCAAGGACCTCGAGCCCTACCTCGGGCTGCCGACGTTCGAGCATGAATTCGCCGAGCGGCATCCTGAAATCGGAGTGACCACCGGCCTGGCATGGACGCAGTACGGCGGCGAGATCATGTTCATCGAGGCCACCCGCATGAACGGCAGCGGCCGCACCACAGTGACCGGACAGCTCGGCGACGTCATGCGCGAGTCGGTCACCGCGGCGTACTCGTACGTTCGATCGAAAGCGGCCGATCTGGAAATCGAAGATCGGATGTTCAGCGATCACGACATCCACATCCACTTCCCGGCGGGAGCGATTCCGAAAGACGGACCATCTGCCGGAGTGGCGATCGCCACGTGCATCGCTTCGGTGATGGGGGAGCGTCCGGTGCGTCACGACGTGGCGATGACCGGCGAGATCACCCTGCGCGGCAAGGTGCTGTCGGTAGGCGGCGTCAAAGAGAAAATCATGGCCGCGCAGCGCGCGAACATAAAGACCGTCGTCTTGCCGGAGGGCAACCGCAGAGATCTGACCGAGGTGCCGGACGAGGTGAAAGAGGGACTGAATTTCCTTTTCGCCGAGCGCGTCGAGGACGTCTGGAAAGAGGCGCTGATTCCGCTGTTCGTCGTCCGCACGCGCGACCGCAAGTACGACGAAGCGGAGTACCGAGCGGAGCGTCAGAAGAGTGAGCGCGAGCGTCCCGAGCAGAGATGAAATCGGGCTGTCTGGGCAACATCATCTTCGCCGCCGTCGTCGTCCTCGCTTTCGGGTTCAGCACCTACGTCTGGTTTGCGTTTTTCGTTCGTGGAAAGTCGGTCTCCACGCCCAATCTCATCGGAAAATCAGTCACCGATGCGAAAGCGATCTGCTCCGATCTCGGAATCGTTCTCGATGTCGATGCCCAGCACCGGCGGAATTCCGATCGCATCGCCGCGGGCAACATCGCCTGGCAGAATCGCACGCCCGGGACGACCAGTCTGATCAAACGCGGCACGAGGATCAAAGTCGAGTTGAGCAGCGGCCCGCTCGTGTTGCGCGTTCCGGACTTCGCCGGGGAGCGTGCCGGCACCGCGGTACTGCGGCTGGGACAACAGAACCTGAAGCCTGGAAACATGAGCTACGTCGATGCGCTGCAGCAGGGAGTCCTCGCCGCGGATCCGCCGAAGGACACCGTCGTCGGTGCGCAGACGCCGGTCTCCCTTCTTGTCGGCGCTGCACCGCCGCCGCCGCCGTTTGTCATGCCCGATCTCATCGATCATCCGTTGGATCAAGTCGAGGCGTACCCGGGAATCCGCGATGGCATAATCATTCGCCAGTTCCCGCTTCGCGGTGCGCCGGTGAGCGCCCGTGACCCGATCACTGTCGTCGTCAGCCGTCAGGAGGCGACTGCGATCGTGGAGCAGCCACCAGGGTAGTTGCCAGTTGTCGGTTGTCAGTTGTCAGAGAATGGGCGGGGACAACCGACAACCGACAACCGACAACGCATGATCAAAATCGCTCCATCATTGTTATCGGCTGATTTCGCCAGACTCGCAGAGGAGATTGCGAGCATTGAACAGCATGCCGACCTTCTCCACCTCGACGTGATGGATGGCCATTTCGTGCCGAACATCACGATGGGGCCCGCCATCGTCAAAGCGTGTCGGAGCGTCAGCAAGCTGACGTTCGACTGTCATCTGATGATCGAGGAACCGCAGCGGTTGATCGATCGTTTTCTCGACGCAGGCGCGGACATGATCTCCGTGCATCAGGAGGCGGAGCCACATCTGCAACGAGCCTTGCAGATGATCCGCGACGGCGGCGCCAAAGCTGGGATCGCCATCAACCCGGCGACGCCTCCGGAATCACTCACTACTTCGATCGAGTTCTGCGATTTCGTCCTGGTGATGACCGTCAACCCCGGATTCGGCGGTCAGCGCTTCATCGAACCTGTTGTGCCCAAGATCCGTCATATCGCACAGATGATCCGCGAGAGGGGAGTTGCTGTCGCAATTGAGGTCGACGGCGGCATTGACGCAAAGACCGCGCCTCTCGTCGTCTCGGCGGGGGCGACGATCCTCGTGGCCGGATCGGCGATTTTCGGTCAGCAGGACCGGACAGCGGCAATGGAGTCGATCCGATCTGCTGTTACTACATTGAAGGTATAACTAATTTGAAACGAAACAGCTTAGCAGTGATCGCGGCGATCGCGTTGGCGCTCGCCGCATGCCGTCATGGCGCGCGGCAGCCAATCCGTCCGTCGATCGATCCCGAACTGACGAAGCTCACGAAAGAGCAGGTCTTCAATCGCGGCGAGGAGTGGTTCGCCAAGAAGAAATACCCGAAAGCGCGGACGTACTACAGCTACGTCTACGAAAATTTCCCGAACGATCCGCTGGGCCGCCGCGCACTGTTGCGCGTGGCGGACACCTATTACGCGCAGGGCGATGCGATGAATCTGGTCGAGGCGCAGTACAAGTATCGCGACTTCATCAATCGATATCCGGGAAGCGACCGCGCCGATTACGCGATGCTGCAGATCGCCATGGTCTCCTACAAGCAGATGGAGAAACCCGATCGCGATCAACAGAAAACCCGCGAGGCTGTCGAGAAGTTCAACGACATGATCCACACCTTTCCGAAGAGTGCCCTGCGCCCGGAAGCGGAAAAACGACTGCAGGATGCGCTCGATCGTCTGGCGAAACACGAGCAGATCGTCGCCCGCTTCTACATGAAGCGCGGCGATTACAACGCTGCCATTCTTCGCCTCAATTATCTGGTCGATAATTATCCGAATTTCCGAGAACGCGACGCCGTCTTCTACGACCTCGGCAACTCCCTCGCTGGAATCGGGCGGAAAGCGGAGGCGCGCCTCTATTTCGAGCGTGTCATCTCCGAATTTCCGAAAAGCGAATACGCGGACAAGGCGAAAAAACGTTTGGATCAGATGAAAGCGGCATGAGACGCGGAGCGGTCATCCTGTTCGTGTTGGTGGCGGCGTGCAGCTCGTCGCGCAACACGGAGAGCGAGCCGACCCTCGTTCCTGCCGCGCAGCCAATATCCTCCGGCTCGCCGTCGGTCGAAAACCAGCTCGCCACTCTCCAGACGTCGATGACCGAACTTCTCGACAGGCTCGATGTGCTGAACGAGCGCATCGCCAAGCTGGAAAGTGGAGGACAGCCGCCCACGGCTGTCCGAGTCCAACCACCGCAGCCTGCGCCAGCGCAAGGACAGCCGAGGGCGGCCGTCCTCGCCTCTGCCGACGTCGCCGAGAACTATCGCCAAGCGCTCATGCTGATTGGATCGGGAAAGCATGCCGAAGCGCGAGCGGCATTTCAGAGGGTGTTTGACGCCGAGCCAACCGGCCATCTCGCGGACAACGCGCTTTTCTGGATCGGCGAGACGTATTACCAGAGTGGCGACTACACCAGCGCCATGCGCTACTACGAACGCGTGATCAAAGAGTACGCCGAAGAGAACAAAGCGCCCGATGCAATGCTCAAACTCGGCGTCGCCTACGCCAAAACCGGCGACCTCGGCATGGCCAGGCGGACGCTCGAGGAATGCATTCGTAAATATCCCTACTCTCCGTCCGCGGCATCGGCAAAGCTCGAGCTGAAGCGTATCAAGTACTGACGTTCTTCGTTCTTCGTTCTTGGTTGATCGTCCCCGCCGAAGAACGAAGAACGAATAACGGAGAACGCTACAATAGCGGCGCATGGCTGAAAGCGGCGCGGACCTGCTCGCCCGGAAAGAGTACGCGAAAGCGATTCCTGTTCTGAAAGAGGACCTCGACAAATACCCGAGCAATCCTCGCATCCGCCTGCAATACGCAGACGCCCTGGCGGGGGTCGGCCAGTTCTCCGAAGCGATCGCGCAGTACGAGCACACCGCGAAGTACTACGAAGACAACGGCCTGACGGTGCAGTCGATCGCCGTCCGCAAAAAGGCCGAGAAACTCCGCGAGGTGAAGAAGCCTGCAACCGGCCCGGTGCAGCCGATGTTCGATCGTCAGGTCCCGCACAGCCCCCTATTCGAGGTGCTCAATCCCGAGGAACGAGCTGCGCTGGTGAAGGAGATGGAGCTCGAGCAGCACGGCGAAGGTGACGTGATCATCACCGAAGGGGAGCCGGGCTTGTCGATGTATGTCATTGCACACGGCGAGGTGAAGGTCTACACGCGCGGTGCGGGCGGGAGCGGCGGGAGCGTGTATCTGGCGAAACTCGGAGAGGGTGAATTCTTCGGCGAAGTCAGCGTGCTCACAGGCAAGCCGCGCACCGCGACGATCACCGCTTCGAAACCGACCGAGCTTCTGCGTCTGGATAAGGAGAAGCTCGACAACGCGCTGGCGACGTACCCGGGGATCCGCAAAGTTCTCGACGAGTTTTACAAGAGACGCGCGAAGCACACCGTCGAAGCGATGATCGAGAGCTTGAAAAAACGGGGAAGTTGATTTGGCCGTTCTCCCCATCGTCAAGTACGGCAACGATGTCCTTCGCCGCCGCGCAGAGCCGGTGACCGTGTTCGATGACCCGCTGCAGAAACTGATCGACGACATGGTGGACACGATGTACGCCGCTCCCGGAATCGGACTCGCCGCGAATCAGGTCGGCGATCCACGACGCATCGCGGTGATCGATCTGTCCGTCGGAAAGCGCCCCGGCGAAGTGCACGTATTCATCAATCCGGAGATCGCCGAGACCGCGGGGCAGATCGTCGAAGATGAAGGTTGCCTCTCCGTGCCCGATTTCACCGAAACGGTGACCCGCCCCGAGCGCGTTCGCGTGCGATTCCTCGATCGCAACGGTAAACCTCGCGAACTTTGGGGTGAAGGTCTGATGGCGCGGGCGATGTCGCACGAGATCGACCATCTCGACGGAAAGCTGTTTCTCGATCGTCTTCGAGGATTCAAACGCGATCGAATCATCAAAAAGATTCAAAAGCTCGCGAAAGCGGGGATGTGGTAGTGGCCACCTACGCGGGAACCGTCACCGAGATCGAGGAGCTTGCCCCGTCGGTTCTGCAGTTGACGGTGGCGTTCAACGATTCCGATTTTCAATTCGAGCCGGGGCAATGGGTCAATTTTCGATTTCCGGAGGGCGTCTCCCGCGCGTACACGATTGCATCGGCGCCCGAGCGCCCACAGGCGGTGCAGCTTTGCGTTCGCGTCGGCGCGGGACGTGGCGGGGCTGCACTGACAAAGCTCGCCCCCGGTGCGACCGTCACCATCGACGGACCCTTCGGCGATTTCGTGTTGCCACAGCAGGATGGCCGGCCCGTGGCGTTTCTCGCCGGCGATACCGGAATCGCGCCGGTGCGCAGCATCGTCTTGCACATGCTCGCGACGAAGGACAAGCGACCGATCACAGTCCTCTACGAGCCGGACCAGCGTTACATCCTGTATGCCGCCGATTTCGATCCTCTCGCCCGTGACGGCTCGATCGTTCACATGAGCGGCAGGATCGAGGCCCTAATCGCGCGCAACCGACGCGTTCTCGAGGGCGCGCTAAAGATGGCTGTCGGCTTTGACGGCTTTCTCGCGCGGGTGCAGTCGGCGCTGCGCGCGAACGGAATCGATCCCTCGAATGCGATCGTGGAGAGCTTCGGGCCCGAGCCGTGACGAGGACTGAGGACTGAGGACTGAGGACTGAGTGGGCGAGTCTCAGTCCTCGGTGCCCGGCGGAACTCGCGCCGCGAACGGAATCGATCCTTCGAATGCGATCGTGGAGAGCTTCGGACCCGAGCCGTGACGAGGACTGAGTCAGTCCTCAGTCCTCAGTCCTCAGTCCTCTGAACGTCCGGGTTGTTCCTTTCCACTAATGTCCGGGTTGATCCTTTCCACGTTGGTTATGGCAGGA
>WNGB01011493.1_pt1 | contig 17215 bp, 7 predicted proteins | sample 5400681 | NCBI WGS metagenome assembly WNGB01 (sample SAMN13153367, study PRJNA577476) | soil metagenome | isolation source: 115 cm soil or saprolite under grassland replicate 2 | place: USA:California | collected 2016-06-15 | reverse complement strand
CCCCCAGGTACGCGCGCGCGTCGTGAGACCGGATGGGTCCAAAGCGCGCCCGATCGTCGTCGCGGAGACGTGCAGTGGCGTCCCGCGGATGAAGGTGTCTGGCGAAGAAGTCGTCATCGCGTGGACGGATTCTCGAAATGTCAGGAAAGTGCGTACCGCAATCCTGAGAATGACTGGCAACTAATGCGCGATCGGTTGCCGTCCTTCTTCTGTGCGAACACCCTATCCGGACGCCGTCCCTCAGAGAGCGTCCTACAGAAGAACCTGAGCGCGGGAGGCGTCCGATGAAGCCGTTTGGGGCGAGACTGCGCCAGGGATCAGCCAGACGATCAGTTGTTTCTTCCCGCCCGAAGACAGGTCAGCTTCCGACTGTGTCAACCACTCACAGAGTCAACCACTGACAGACAAACTGCCGATCTTCGTGTAGGCTCACACTTACAGGTAGACATCTACTTCAAAAGATTTGTAACTCATCAAGTGCAACACCAACCACCCCATGCGCTGAGGTTTCCCGTCCATATAGTACCCCCTTACGCTACTGGCTTGCTCGCGGGAGGAAGAGAGGAGTCCAAATGTTGCTCCGTAATTTTTCGAACGGAAAAGAGCGCTCATCCGGCGCTAGCCTGTTTCTCAGGCTGGCGCGGAGCGCGAGTACAGAAGAGGTGTTAGAGGATTTGACAGAGATAGCGGCGGAGAAGGGAATTCATCTGAACAGTGTCAAGGTCAAGCGCGGGAGGTTGGTGCGCGAATTCAAACCTCCGAACGCCGTTGCCGTGGTTGGGAGAATCAGTGAACTCGTAGTCGGCGTCGAAGGCGGGCAAACCCATCTTGTCGTGAGATTCTATGAGCCGATGGACGGCATGGTTGTATGCGAGCTTGAATACGCCTCTCATCTGGCCGCGCACCGCATCGAGATGCTGGCTGGAGGATGGTTGCATACTGATAGAGGAGTGAGGGGAAGTGAAGAACGCTCGCCAGTAATTGACGAACCTATCGGCGAATCTGAACTGATGCGGGAAGTCAGGAAAAATATCGTGATCGCTGCAGGACTCGACCTGAGCGTCCTCATCACCGGCGAGCCGGGAACCGGCAAAGAACTCGTCGCGCGCGGCATACACAATGCCAGTAGCCGGGCAGGGAAGCCTTTCGTGGACGTCAACTGCGCGGCGTTCAATCCCAATTTGATCGAGAGTGAATTGTTCGGGCACGAGAAAGGGGCATTCACCGAGGCCCTCGCTCGAAAGCTCGGCCGATTCGAGAGAGCGAACGGGGAACGTTGTTTCTCGATGAGATCGGTGATTTGCCCCAGCAAAGCCAGGCGATGCTTCTACGCGTCCTGCAGGAACGTAAGCTTGAGCGAGTAGGAGGGACAGAGGCGATCAAGGTAGATATACGCCTTATCGCTGCGATCAATCATGATCTCCGTCGTGAGGTTGATGAGGGGCGCTTTCGCCGCGACCTGTATGATCGCCTGTGCGGATACCCTATCCGGACGCCGGCTCTCAGAGAACGTCCCACGGACATACCGATTCTTATCCGGCACTATTTCTCATCTGTCGAATTCGAGGATGATGCCCTGGAACTACTATGTCGCTACGCCTGGCCGGGGAATGTGCGCCAGTTGATATCAACGGTCGAGCGCTTGGCGGCAAAAGCCGGTGGCGGCCGGATAATCACGGCGGACCATGTGCGCCGCGAGATGGACGCCGAGCAAAAGTCCGTGTCCGCGACAGGTAACGCCCAATGCTTCCCCAGGCTGCACGAGGGTGAAACACTCATGGATTACATATGCCGGGGAGTGCTGGCGGTTTACGATATGGAACGAGTCCACCTGGGAGGTCATTCAGCGGCGGCTCACCGGCTGGGGATGCATCGCAACACGCTCTATGATTGGCTGGAACGTGCGCGGCGACATGTAGCAAAGTCAACGACGGCGCCGAACCGCTAACGCATCATAGGTTGCATTTGTTAAAATTCCTCCTTTGAGTCATTCGTCCATCAGCAGAGGAGAAAACATCAATGGCGAACACAATCTTCTACTCTTGGCAAAGCGACTCGCCAAGCTCAACCAATCGGACCTTTATTCAGACTGCGCTTGAACGCGCCATTGAGGGCGTGCTGCAAGAAGATGATCTTACCCTCGACCCGGCCTTGGATCGTGATACGCAGGGCGTGCCCGGAGCGCCAAATGTCGCAGAGACAATCATAAAGAAGATCAATCAGGCATGTGTTTTCGTGGCCGACGTTTCGATTATCAACCCTGAGGACAGGAACGTTGAAAATAAGCGCCTCACTGCAAATCCCAATGTACTCTTCGAGCTTGGTTATGCGGTTGCTAAACTCGATTGGGATAGCGTTATCCTTGTTCATAATCTCGCGGCAGGGGAGATTGAAGAACTTCCATTCGATATTCGGTCTCGACGACCGTTAACGTACTCTGCGCGCGAAGGTGAATCTGATCGTAGCAAGGAGAGACTCAATCTTCAGCGAGCTTTACAAGACGCTATAACATATTGCATCAGGGCCCGACAAAGCAGAGAGCCAAACGTGCGTCTGTTCCACGACCCAGGCAAGGCACGTTTTGGAGTCGAAAACAAGGGCCTCATTCCCGTCATTGTCTCGCGCTTTGTGTACGAGTTGCCTCAGACCGCCCACCTCAATTCCGCTCCACTCTCACATCCACCGATTGTGTATGTTGATGACGCTGGCGTCATAGATGGGATCCAATATTGGCGATGGACTTTGACCCGATCCAGTGGTGGAGCCGGTCAGGGAGGCTGGCAGATTCCAGATTTCATCGCATCTAGTGAGTCCGAACTTTTTGAGTATCCACCTGCCTATATCAAAGGTGATGCGCCTCGTGATGCCAGAGTCAAGTTGAAGCTGTACTTCAATGGCAGCAAGGTCATAACGAAAACCCCAACGATTGAAGAGTTGTTTGATCCAAACGGGGAATATGCGCCACCCTCTTAGATTGAGATCCCGGTGGGGAAAATGAAGGAACTCCTGGCGAGACATCGGGCGCGCCGATGCGAAGCGGCGGTCAATAATCTCAATTCCGTCGTAACTGGATAACTATTGCTCTGTTTTTCTCGTAAAAGACGGGGAGATTATGAAGAATATGCCTGACGATGGCCTAATAACTTCCGGTCCTCAGGTTAAATACGATGGAAGAACTCAAAAGTGATCCTAATCGACAGGCAATCCACGCACTGCAGGGATACAGCTACCAAATCTGGCAGAGTCTCCTGCGTTGGGTCTGTCTTAAAGAGGATGAGCGGTTGTTTCTTGAAGGAGCGGAAGACATCGACCTACACGGGCCGAGTGGAGTAGAGACTGTTCAAGTAAAGGCTACCGACCCTTCAAGGACATTGACTCTTCGATCGCCTGATATCCTCGAAGCCATCGCCAATTTGTGGTGGCATCGACAAAAGAATCCGGATGTAAAAATCACATTTCGGTTTCTCACCACTGCTGAACGGGGAAGCGAACGGCCGAACCCCTTCGGAAAGCACAAAGGGCTGGATTTATGGGACAAATGCAAATATCCCGGCTCGAACCCTCAGGGGCTCAGGGATTTTCTTTCGGGGGAGCAAGTCCTTCCTGCGGATTTACGCAATTTCATCAAGGCCGCGACGGATGAGGAGCTGCGACTGCAGTTACTCATGCCCATGGAGTGGGACACCGGTAATCAGCCTCAAGTGTATGTTGAAGACGCGGTGACGCACAAAGTTTCAGGATATGGCGACCGCATTTTCGGCCTCCAACATTCTGAATCGATCAAAGTGATCCCGTGGCTCCTCCGGCACGTCTTTGACGCAGCCAGACAAAAAGGATCCCGATGGCTTGATGGCACCGATTTCAGGCGACTGTTCGAGGAGGCCATCACTGAACGGATACCCAAGCCTGAATTACAGGGATTGAGGCGGGCCGCGGCAACAGCCACTCAGTTGGAGATTCAGCCTGAAATGCTCGGTATTGTTGGTGTCGGCGACCTCAAATTGACCCGATCTGCATGGAGTGTTCTTCAAGTGTTGACTCCACCGCACAATGAACGGCTGGTGCAGCGAAAACAACTTGTGGCAGAGTTACTGGACAAGCTAAACACGGAAGGCCTGCTAGTGTTGAAAGGGTCCAATGGAATGGGCAAGTCGACACTTGCAACCGCAGTCGCGATGACGGGCCCAGGAACCTGGCGTTGGCTCGATATGCGGGGCGTAGATTCAGAGACTGTCAAATCCAGATTACTTTATGCCGCGCATCTAATTGAAGACGGTGGTGAACAAATCGACTGCATCGTTGATGATCTTAATTTCGACCGTCGGCCAGACATTTACGAGAACGCGCTGGCCAGGCTCATATATGCAATGAAGCTCGTCAATGGGCGACTCATTATTACCACCCAGGGGATGTTGCCAAGTCGCATCATCGGTATTTATGACATCCATGCAGAGAGTCTCTTTGAGGTTCCGCTACTCTCAGAACGAGATGTGGCGGAACTGATCAGCAATCACAGTTGCCCGGCAGGAGATGGATTGGATGCTTGGAGCCGTATTATTTATGTCACTACACAGGGACATCCACAACTCGCTCACGCCTGCGTAAAGAGTGAGGAGGCCAAAAAATGGCCCTCTCCTGCCTTTAACGATCTGTTGACTCCTCCCGGCATCGACGAAATTCGGCGCGACATTCGTCGGCGATTGAACGATCAACTTTCGTCGGAGGATGCAAAAACGCTGCTTTACCGGTTGTGCATTTTCACGGGACGATTTGAGCGCCAGCAGGCTTTGCATCTTAGTAATCTTGATCCTCAGATCATGTTTCCGGGAGAGGCATTCGATTCGTTGGTCGGCCCCTGGATAGAACCAGTCGATGAAAAACACTTCAGGCTGTCACCTCTTATAGAAAACACGGCAAAGGAAATCTTTCCAGAACAAAAGTGGTTGGAATTGCAACGTGCGGCCGCACATTCGTTTCTTGAGCTGCCGAAAATTGACCTCCTAGGTCTCTCTTACATGTTAATTCACGCATTTTTCGGGCGTGACAGAGAGAGTCTTGCAGCCATTGTTCTAAGCGTCTTCTCTGATGAAAGGGAATTCCCTTGGAAGGAATGGGGTCAACTCATCGGTTGGTTTCAATTCGTCAAACTGGAACGAGACGAACGGCTGGTTGAAGAAGATCCATTCCTCAACGAGATGATGCGCCGTATGCAATTCAGAGTTGCCGCAGAAACCAACCCTGAGATGGCCGTTAAAATTGCCGGAGTGTGGGAGAGAGAAGTGAGGCAGATGCGTGATCAGCAGTTGCCGGCAGAAGTTAGCAGAATGTCGCTTCTGGTATTTCTGAATGAAGTGACCTCCGCCGATCGTGTTCCTTTCCCGATGCTCACCGCTGTTTCTTACCTCTATGAGAACTACCGGGTTCTAAAAAATCTGAAGGCCTACCTGCCTGAAACTGTGGTCGAGGAAGAACTGCTGGTGCCGGGATATCCGTCGCTGGCCGACGCCCGTCTCTTCCTGTTGCTGGCAAAGAAACGCTGCAAGAGCGCAAGGGATGTTCTTGATCTATTGGCTGCGCTTGACAATCTTACAGGCGATGAGGTCGAAGAATTATGGCGGCTCTTGAGTGAAGATGACATTGATGCAATGTTGCTGATTGATACTGGGTGGTTGGCAGAGAGACTCACTGACTCACCTGACTGGAAGCGCTATCTCGAGGATCTGGCGCAGGCGCTCTCCATTGCGACAGCTAGAAAAGCCACATCTCTAATTGTCGCGATCTATCGCGCCAGAGCAATTGTGTTGAAGGAGTATTGCGACGACAGGGATGGGGCATTGGCATCTCTGGAGGATGGCGAAAGGGCGATTGGCCATCAACACTTATTTCTTCAGGAATACCGCGCCAAGATTTACTATCTCGAAGAACGCTACGATGAGGCTCTCGCAATTTGGAGAGAAGTTCTGCCTGCCCTTGAAAACGATCAGAACAAAGGTCGAATCTATGTCTATAGAGACGCGGCCATGTGCGCAGCTGCGATTGGCTGCTGGTCGGAGGCCGCCGATCTTTTCCGCAGGGGCTCCGAAACTGCACGCCTCCCGCCGGCTGAATTACCTCCCGAATCCAAATATCGGCAAGATCACACTATCGAATACAGCTTCAAAGCGGAACGCGCGTTTGCATTATGGAAAGCGGGTGAACGAGCTGGCGCCGTCAGGGAACTTGCGGATATCGTTGGCGCTTATACGACTCTGCCACGAGGAGAAGAGAATCTGCAATCACTTATTCTATACCGGCGCATTGGGCACGCCATTGGCTGGATGTATTTGGAGATGAATGGAGTCCAGACACTTGCTGAGCCTAAACCAGGTTATTTTACAGACAGGGAGGTTGGCGAGGGAATCAAAGAGGCGCTCTCCAAATCCTCCGCTCTTACAATAACTCATCTCTGGTATTATCTGGCAAAGCTCGAACACAAGCTGTTGCCCGGCGATTCAATTTTCAGGCAGTTCGAATCCGAATGGTCGAAATCACCGCAGCCATCGTTGATGTTAGGCTATTACGATCTCAGACTGAGACATTCACTTGGGCAGTTGCAAGTCGACAGGCTGATTGATGATTACCTGATCTTTTCTGCTGGGTGTAATGCACATGGTGATCGACAGTCGGAAGCAGCAGGGTTGAAAGAGGTTTTGTTTTCAGCTCTCATCAGATTTTTAAGTGAAGGGCGGCGTCGTGAAATCCCAATCGCACGATGGAGAGAAGACATCGACAACCATACGCAACTAATAGAAGAAGTCGGCAAATGGCTCGATTTTGTGCACGAGCATATTGATGAGGAACCGCAGAATCTGAGAACGATTCTCACCGATCCTTCTGCTGGAGGCGATCACCGATTGCTGGCAGCTCTATTGCTTACCGCCACGACCGATCTGGACCCTGAAACACTTTTCTATGCGAACGCTATCCTGATTCACCATGATTACGGCAGGCATTGGCAAGATGCATTCGCAGACGGTCTGGCTTCTGTGATCTCTCGTGAGTGGGAGAGAATCGTAGACCAGCAATCGTTCGCGCTTCGATCTCCTCGTCTCAACGGCCCTGCTATCCTCTCAGCTTGTCGAGATGTTTCAAGGAGAGGGATGAGGAAGGCCGCAACAATCCTGCTTTCAGCGAACGACGCTGTTCAGATAAGCATTGACGGAGCGATTTTAGGAAAACTTCGTGAGACCGCTGAGCGAGAGTGATATGGATCATGGGGATTAGCGGAATCCGGTGCTCAGCATTTTGTTCCGTTGATACTCATAGCCCGTATTCGGATAGGCGTAATTAAGGAATGGAATAGAGTAGGACGTTTATGGAATGGACAGATCCCGTTCATCTAATCCGGCTGATCGAAAATTGTGATGGGACACAGTTCGTCAGCCTTTGCAATGATCTGCTCAGCGAAACTGCCGCAAGGCATAACATTGATCGGTCGTGTCTAGCGACTAATCTGCATGTGAGTGAGCCGGATGGTGGGATAGATGCCCGCTGTGTCGGATCCACGGCACGGGTTGGCCGCCTCATTCCGCTGGAAAACGTCGCCTACCAGTTCAAAAGCGGTGAAACAAGGAAATCAGCGAGAAAAATTGCGGAAGACGACATTCTCGGCAAACCCCGCGTACGAGAGCTGCTTCAGCAAAATTATGCTTTCGTGTACATAGTGGCTTGGGATCGTGGTGATCAGATCGAATCGGATATACGCGACATCATCCGAGCCGAGTGCCTGTCAGTTCGAGATGAACAGATAACTTTCATCGGCAACGATGCAATCGCACGTCTGCTGCAAACATTTCCAGGCCTCATTGCCAAATATCTGCGTTTGGACATTCCGCTTATTGGTATCGATCAGTGGGCAAACCTTCGATCACTTCGCAATCCCTTCAAGACTGACAAAGTAGTGGAGACTCGGCTGAAAGACCTGTTTGCCCAGATTGAACCGTTGCAATCTGTTGTTCGCGTTGTCGGAGCGGCCGGGAACGGAAAAACACGGACCGTACTGGAGGCTCTGCGTAACTCGCCACTTGCTCTGAGCGTCCTGTACGCTAGACAGGTCGAAGATGTTACAAACTCGTTCAGAGCTCATCTCGAACGCACCCCTGACATCCGGTGCACGGTCGTGGTAGACGAGGTCGATGACAGCGGCGCCGCAGAATTAATAGATCGCTTCAGTAATATGCCACTTGGCGTCCGGCTGGTAATGATCGGTCTAGACGCTTCAGGCCGCGCTCAGTCGAGGACTCTGCAGGTTGATGGGTTGGGGGAGGATCTATTGGTCGAGATGATCAGTGCAATCTCGCCGGGGGTGCCGTTAGATGTTGTGCGTTCGATCGCCAGTGACTGCCAGCACTCACCCAAGCTCGCAGTCATCATTGCCGAACGCATTAAAGAAGAGCCCGGTTTGATTGCGCCACAAAGGCGCCTTGCAGATGGAACGGTGCGAAATGCGCTTGATCAATATTTGAGAGTTGATCAGGACTCTCCGGGGTGGAATGCCCTATCGACAACAGCTCTCTTAATGCGTTTGGGATGGAGAGATGAAGTTGAGTATGAGTCCGAAAAGTTGTTCCGGGCTGTAGATTTGGATCCGGCTACTGCGCGAAGATTGGTAGAGTCTTTACATGGACGACTCGGCATAGCCCCGTTAGCAGGCCGCTACCGATATATCAGCCCTGCGATTCTCGCAGATTATCTCGCATCCCAGCAGCTTGAATCATGGACTAGGCAACGTCTTACGGATGTACTTTCTGCATTAACTCCAGCAATGACGGAAAGTTTCGTCAAACGAGCGCGGCGGCACTCCTCGATTCTTAGTAACCGCAGAACTATCGAGGAGGTGATACTGGGCGACCAGGGGCCCTTTCGTAATTTAGCCGATCTGGAGACCGGGCGTCTTTCGAGTTTGCTCCGCCACCTGGCGGCGCCGTTCCCGAACGCGGCGCTCTCCGCTCTCAAAAGGATCATTGATAGCGCAACGATAGAAGAATTACGATCTGCCAGAAATAGTCGGCGTGATATCGTTTGGGCTATCGAGACGCTGTTATGGCCCGAAGCGACCTTTGAAGCATCTGCGGGCTTACTCCTGCGTTTGGCGATTGCTGAAAATGAGACCTGGGGCAACAATGCGACAAATACGTGGATAGAGACATTTCAGATGGTGCTCGGGCGCACTGCAGCCGACGCCGCAGCGCGTGCTCGTGTTCTGCACCAAGCCGCAAGGCAGACTGACCCAACTGCCCGTCTACTCTGTGCAAAGGCTATAGGCAAGGCCTGTTTAGTTGAAAACCAATCGCGCCTTGGGATGCCGCCACAAGATGTGGAAGGGATGCCTGCACAGGAATGGCAGCCTGGGACCTACGGAGAGTGGGCCGACGCCATCGTTACCTACCTTAAGATCCTTGAACCGATGCTCCGCGATTCGGAGGCGGGTGTGAGGCAAGTTGCTGCCGAGGCATTCAGTCAGGCAGTGATGGGAGCGTTTCAACTCCCTTGCCAGGTGTTTGAAGAGTGGGCAAGAATTGCGCAATCCATGATTGCGGCCGATTTCACATTACGTAAACCGGTGTTGGAGAGTATTCATTGGGCACAGGTGAGATGCGGACGACTCGTTGAAGAGGAACTCGGCAAACAGGGCGAGGAAAGAGCCGAGTCAGAAACGCGAACGACTCGGTTGGCTGAGATGCGTGAAAACCTCGCCAAGCTGGAATCAATCGCAAGTGAACTCCGTGGCGATGAGTTCTCCTCACGCCTCCACTGGGCAATTAGCTGTCCGATTGTAAGCAGGTCTGGGGAGTGGTCAGATCAGCAGAAGGAATTGAGCGATCGCTTCGAAGGCCTTGCGACTGAAGCGTTGGCGCAACCCAATTTGCTTGATAGTGAATGGGAATGGCTGACGGATGCCAAAGGGAAAGAGCTCTGGCACTTGCTGACCTGGTTTGAAGTGCTCGGGAGCCTGGATAAGGAGCGGATCTTCGAGCCGGTGTTGGACAGCCTCGCTATGCGCTCACCAGGTGCGACAATGTTTGCTTCGCGCTATGATCTGTCTCATGCACAGGCGATCGAGGATCCTCATTTTGTTGAGCGTCGAGTAGACTGGCTGCGCGCCGCAGGGGCAACTCCCCTACGACTTGTTGATCTCCTATTCCGCTCTGGATACGCCGGCTCACGCCTTTCGTTGATTATCGAGCTGTTGGAGTCCAACACAATTGCCGCCGCATCCATCAACCAATTGGCTTACCCGCCCTGGGGGAGCAAAATGCCGGCGATAGAGGCTCTTCGGATAGCTGAAGCCGCCGCACGTCAGGCGGTGTCGGCCGCCGAGATCTTGCCTTTCGTCTCTCGCTATCTTGGTCAGGTCGAAGAGGCAATTCCTGATTTTCGTGAGCTGGCTTTACGATTGTTATCCACTTCCGCAGACCAAATAGACCGTGATGCCATTGATGAGTGGTCAGAACTCGCCGGGGTATATGCTGCTGAACAGCCGTTGGAAATTTCTGCCACAGCCCTTCAGCTCGTCGCGAAGGGGAGGTTTGATTGGAGTCAGGACCTCAACGCGATTCTGCAAAAGGCATGGGAGGTTGGTGACAAAGCCCGGATATTCACCGAAGTCTTTGGGCCCTGGTTAATGTCTGATTATGCACATCTGTTAGCCATGAAGGGGGACGGCCAGTATTGTTTTCCGGTCAGTGAGCTTGGCGTTGAATTTCTCGTCGATTGGATAACGGCCGAGCCCAGTAAGCGCGCTCGTCCACTAGCCAGGATAATCGGTGCGCCAACCCATCCGCCATCAGAACTACACATTGCGCTGCTGGAACGCTTCGATGATTACGGAGTCAGCGATGAATTCTCCTCAGATTTTATGACTGGGGTATTCTGGGGACATTTTTCAGATCGTATAAGCAAGATACTGGATGTTGTGCAGCAGTGGACCGATGATCCTCACCCTGTATTTCGTAATTGGGCTAGACAGTTCGCTTCCTGGTTAGAGAGAGAATTACAACACCAAAGGTCTCGTGAGGAAGAAGAGAGATTTTCCCGATCTTGAGTATCAACGTTCCCTGTGAGTTGAACAATGAAATTGGAAGCCCTGAATGTTCCAGGTGAGGGGATGGAAACGGGTTGAAGTCGGAGACAGAATGGGGACGAGTTTCGGCGGACAAGATGGAAGAGATTGCGGCAGCCATCGCTGCGGTTGTGGAGTATGAATAGCCTCACGTTCATCTTCATTTTAGGCAGTGGAGCCTCCAACATGATAAATTAATCAGCGCCAGTATCGGCGATCTCTCGATGAGTATACAGGTGGTGAGCATTGTTCCGATTAATCGGAAGGCTTGGCTGATGATTATCAATACCAATCCCCGGAATTTTCCGCCGAGTTGACTATACTGTGGGCCCGAGTCCGTGCCGACGGAATTTGACAGCAGTGATTTGGGAAGGACTGGATGATCATTAACCTGATAGCGCCTGAGACCAGCGAATAAGATTTTTCACGGAGCACCGATCAATGATTCAGCACTCGTTGCTGCAAAACGAAATCAATCAAGCCGAAATCAATGCTGTCGCCTGGAAAGCCTGCGACACCTTCCGGGGCGTCGTAGACCCTTCCGAATACAAGAACTACATTCTGGTCTTCCTCTTTCTCAAATATTTGAGCGATGTATGGAAGGACAAACTGGAACAGTACCGGCAGGAGTATAAGGGGGGCGAGGGACGTGTCCAACGCCGCATGACACGCGAGCGGTTCGTTCTGCCGGAGGGCTGCGATTTCGACACGATCTACGCGAAACGCAGCGATGGCAACATCGGAGAGATCATCAACATCGCGCTGGAGAAGATCGAGGACGCCAACAAGTCCAAGCTGGAAGGTGTCTTCCGCAACATCGATTTCAACTCGGAGTCTAATCTAGGCGAGACCAAAGATCGGAACAAACGGCTCAAACATCTGATCGAGGATTTCGCCGACCCGCGCCTGGACCTTCGTCCGTCGCGAGTCGGTAATCGCGACGTGATCGGCGACACTTACCAGTATCTAATCGAACATTTCGCCGGCGACGCGGGCAAGAAGTTCTATACACCACCCGAAGTTTCGACATTGCTCGCCAAACTCCTGCAACCGAAAAAGGGCGCTCGCATCTGTGATCCGGCCTGCGGCTCCGGTTCGCTGTTGATTCGAGTGGCGGATGAGGTTCAGGACCGCGACTTTGCTCTGTACGGCCAGGAGTCGAATGGCAGCACCTGGGCGCTCTGCCGGATGAATATGTTCCTGCACGGCAAAGACAGCGCCCGCATCGAGTGGGGCGATACGCTCGGCAATCCCAAATTGGTTGACGGTAATGCCTTGATGAAGTTCGATATAGTCGTCGCCAATCCGCCCTTCTCGCTGGACAAATGGGGAGCGGAAGCGGCAGCCAAAGACAAGTTCAGGCGTTTCTATCGCGGCGTGCCGCCAAAGAGTAAAGCCGATTATGCTTTCATCACGCATATGATCGAAACGACCGTCGAGCGAACGGGCAAGGTTGGCGTGATTGTCCCGCACGGTGTTCTCTTCTTCAATCGCGGAAAACAGACGGCGGACATACTCTTCATCGATGCCAGCCGCGAATACGAGGACGCGAAGAATCAGAGCAAACTGCGCCCGCAGGACATCGAGAAGATCGTGGCGACATTCAAGAAGTTCAAAACCGTCGAAAAGTATGCATATCGAGCTATGTTTGAAGAGATAAGAGAGAACGATTTCAATCTGAACATCCCGAGGTATGTGGATACATTTGAGGATGAGGAGGAAGTGGATCTTCAGGCCGTTCAAGATAGAATTAAAAGGCTGCAAACCGAGTTGGCTGAAGTGGGGGAAGAGATGAACAAATACCTGAGAGAGCTTGGCATATAGAAGAATTGTGAGGCACGTTTCAGTCTGGCGGCTGTGGGCTTCTATCGCAGCTTGTAATTTGCCGTAATGTATTTCTTTTACGTTGTAAGCGCATGAAAAATTTGTCCGAGAAACAGGAAGAGAAAATATGCAAAGAATGGTTGCCCAAAAAACTGGGCAATGTGGCGGAATTCAAAAACGGCTTGAACTATGTCGAAGGTGATTGTGGTTATGAAATTAAGATGATTGGGGTTCAAGACTTTCGGGACAATTTCACAATTTCTTATGCCTCACTTAGCCTGGTTTCTCTATCCAGTCCACCAAGAGAAGTAGACTTACTTCGCAATGGAGATCTTTTATTTGTTAGATCGAATGGTAATAGAAAGCTGATAGGCCGTGTGCTTCTCATCAAAGATCTGAGGGAGCCAGTCAGCCATTCGGGTTTCACGATTAGGGCGAGAATTACAGATACTGAATTGCTTCCTGAATTTGTGGGGATCTACTTGAGGTCATTCCCTACAAGAAAACAGATCTATGTGCTTGGGGGAGGCACAAACATCTCGAATCTCAGTCAGGATATTCTGTGTGAACTTGATGTTCCAGTGCCTTCACTTCAAGAGCAGAAAAAGCTTTGTGAAGTTTTGGGATGTTGTGGGCGTAATATTGAAAGAATTGAACAACTCATTGACGCTAAGACCGAGTTCAAACGCGGCCTGATGCAGCAACTGCTTACGGGGCGGACACGGTTTGATGAATTCGTTATTGATAGAGGCTCACATCTGACCCAATATGGCCCTGTACCAAATGACTGGGAATATTTACACATTGGTGATTTGGCTCGCGAGGTTACCAGAAAAAATTCTGATGGCAGAGAACTCACTGTTCTTTCCTGCACCAAGCATCATGGTTTGGTAGACTCATTGAAATATTTCGGTAAGCGGGTGTTCAGCGAAAATCTCTCAACGTATAAGATTGTCAAGCGGGAGCAGTTCGCTTATGCCACGAATCACATCGAAGAGGGTTCGATTGGTTATCAGGACCTGTACGATGATGCCTTGATCAGTCCTATGTACACAGTGTTTGAGACGAATGAAAAGGTTGATCATTCGTTTTTCTTCAAGCTGCTAAAGACTGAGCTGTATCGCCATATCTTCGAGGTAAATACAAGCGGATCGATCGACCGCCGAGGTGGTCTTCGTTGGAGCGACTTTGCCAGGATCAAGGTTGCACTACCTTCTCGACCGGAGCAAAGACGAATTGCGGCAGTACTGGAAGTCTGCGACCATGAACTCGATCTGCTGCGGGAGCAGTTGGTCGAGTTCAAAAAGCAGAAACAGGGATTGATGCAGAAACTGCTGACCGGGCAGATTCGTGTCAAGATTGATGAGGCGCAGGCGATAGGCGTATAAACGCAGCGTGACGATGGAATAGAAAGAGCGATTGACGACGCCATTGAGTGATTGCTCCTGTTTTACTGGAGTTGATGTATGCCACCCCTACCTTCGTTCCTTGAAGATCATATTTCGCAAATTCCTGCGCTGCAGCTTTTGCAAAACCTCGGTTACACCTACCTCCGCCCGCAGGAAGTCTCTTTGGAACGCAGGGGACGGCTGGCGAACGTACTGCTCGAAGGAATCCTTGAAAAACAGATCCGCAGGCTCAATCGCATCAACTTCAGGGGGCGGGAGCATGACTTTTCCGACGCCAACATTAAGGCCGCAATTCAGGCGCTGAGAGACGCGCCGTTTGACGGATTGATCCGGACGAATGAGAGGATCTACGATCTGCTCTCGCTGGGCAAGAGCTTTGAGCAAACTATCGACGGCGAGACGAAGAGCTTCACGCTCAACTATATCGATTGGAAGCGTCCGGAGGATAATGTCTTTCACGTCGTGGACGAGTTTGAAGTGAAACAGTCTGACGGCAATCAGACCCGCCGCCCGGATCTTGCGCTCTTCGTCAACGGAATTCCCTTTGTTGTGATCGAATGCAAGCGGCCCGATCTAAAAGACTCGCTCGACGAAGCCATTTCGCAGAGCCTGCGCAATCAGAACAGCGAATACATCCCGCGGCTTTTCATCTATTCGCAACTCCTGCTGGCCATGAACAAGAACGAAGCGAAGTATGCGACCACCGGGACCGCCAAGGGGTTCTGGTCGGAATGGCGGGAGCGTGCGGACATCAGCGGTGAGGTCAGCCGGATTATCAACCGGCCATTGACCATGGAGCAGAAGGACAGGCTCTTCGCCGACCGCTTCGCCTACGCTCGCAAACACTTCGATGAATTGGAGATGGAAGAGCGGCTGGTGACGGGGCAGGACAAGACAATTTACTGTCTGTGTCGGCCCGAACGGTTGATTGAACTGGCTCGCCGGTTCATCGTCTTCGACGCGGGAGAGAAGAAGATCGCCCGCTACCAGCAATACTTCGCGGTGAAGAAGACGCTGGCGAAGGTCAGCAGGGTCGGCGCCGACGGCAGGCGCACGGGCGGTGTGATCTGGCACACACAGGGTTCCGGCAAGTCGCTGACGATGGTAATGCTGGCGAAGTCGATTGCATTAGAAAAGAGCATTACCGATCCGCGCATAGTGCTCGTCACCGACCGCGTCGATCTGGACGATCAGATCTGGGGCACGTTTCTCAGTTGCGGCAAAGAGCCGGTGAAAGCAAAGACGGGCCGCCATCTCTTCGAACTGCTCTCCGTCAACAAGGCGACGATCATCACTACGGTAATCGATAAGTTCGAGACCGCCGTTAAAGCTCAGGGGACGCCGAATCTCTCGAACAACATCTTCGTGCTGGTGGACGAGAGCCATCGCAGCCAGTACGGCGAGGCCAATGCGCGGATGCAGAAAGCGCTGCCCAACGCTTGCTACATCGGTTTTACCGGGACGCCGCTCAAAAAGAAGGACAAAAATACGGCGGCGAAATTCGGCGGCCTCATCGACTCCTATCCGATCGATCAGGCGGTTAAGGATAAGGCCGTGGTTCCGTTGCTCTACGAGGGGCGGCACGTCCTGCAGGAGGTGGACCAGAAGGCGATCGATACCTGGTTCGAGCGGGTGACCAAGCCGCTTAGCGCGGAACAGCGCCACGAACTGAAACGGAGAATGTCTTCTCACACTCAGCTCAACAAGGCGGACCAGAAGATTTACCTGACCGCGTGGGACATCAGTGAACACTTCCGCCAGAACTGGCAGGGAACGCCATTCAAGGCGCAACTTGCGGCAGATTCCAAGCTCTCCGCGTTGAAGTTCAAAAAGTTTTTGGATGAGTTCGGACAGGTCAGTTCGGAAGTGCTGATCTCCGGTCCGGACACTCGCGAGGGTAATGAGGCTTTTGAGCGGGCCGGCGAGGAGGAGGTCCAGACCTTCTGGAAACAGGTGCTCGAAAAGTACCGCACCGAGAAAGCATATAACCGCGCACTGATCGACAGCTTCAAGAATGGCGACCGGCTGGAGATCATCATCATCGTCGATAAATTGCTGACGGGGTTCGACGCGCCCCGCAACACTGTTCTCTATCTCGCCAAGAGCTTGAAAGAGCATGGTCTGTTGCAGGCCATCGCCCGCGTCAACCGTCTATACGAGGGCAAAGAGTTCGGATACGTCATCGACTACTATGGCGTGCTTGGTGAGTTGAATGAAGCATTGAAGACCTACAGCGCGCTCTCGGAGTTCGACCGGGAAGATGTGGAGATGGCGCTGACAGACATCTCCGAAGAGATCGCAAAACTGCCGCAGAGGCATTCCGAGTTGTGGGATATCTTCAAGGAGATTCGTAATCGCAAAGACGAAGAAGCCTATGAACGGTTGCTCAGTGAGGTAGATAAACGCGAACGCTTCTACTCCAGGCTTTCGGCCTTCAGCCGCACGATGAGCATCGCTTTTTCAAGCAGCAAGTTCATCAGCGAGACGCCTGAAGACAGACTGGAACGCTACAAATCGGATCTGGCCTTCTTCCAGAAACTGCGTGTGAGCGTGAAGCAGCGTTATGCCGATGGCATCGACTTCAGAGAATACGAGACCAAGGTGCAGAAGCTGATCAACGCCCACGTCACTTCGAGCGAGGTGCTCCAGATCACGCCGCAGGTCAATATCTTCGACCGGGAGAAGTTCCAGGCCGAAGTCGACAAACTGCAGTCACCGGCCTCGAAGGCCGATACGATCGCGCATCGCACCAAGAAGACGATCAACGAGAAAATGGAAGAGGACCCGTTCTTCTACCGACGCTTCTCGAAGATCCTCGAGGACGTGATTGAGGCATGGCGCGACCGGCGGCTGTCGGACGCCGAATATTTGAACAAAGTCA
>WNGB01010372.1_pt1 | contig 17218 bp, 20 predicted proteins | sample 5400681 | NCBI WGS metagenome assembly WNGB01 (sample SAMN13153367, study PRJNA577476) | soil metagenome | isolation source: 115 cm soil or saprolite under grassland replicate 2 | place: USA:California | collected 2016-06-15 | reverse complement strand
CGCTCGGTAATTATTGGTTCTGCGATAGAACCGAGAGCATATAGGTACGAAAGCGATGCAGCCACACTGCCGCTTCTTGTGGGTTCTCAAAGTACAGTCCACCGGAAGCTCCCACTGCGTCAGCAAGAAATTGCTCAATGGCTTCTGGGGGTTGTTGTACCAAGGTCTCAATTTGCTCCACTAGTCGATGCATGGTCTGAGGGTCTGCGCGCTTGGCGTAATCGTTCCATACCTCTTCATCACTTGAGAAGTCCTCCCAGACCGTCTGATAATAGTGACCTCCCAGGAAGTTCCTGAGCGTCGCAAATGCCCCTAAGTGTTTGAGATACATGGGATTTTTTGCCATAGTCACCTATTCCGGATACGCTGTATGAATGTAATACTTCCCATGCAGAGACCGCCGCAGAAGGATGCGCGCATCTGTCATCAGATGGACCATTTGCTCACCACGAAACATTCCTCGGCCAATGGCACTGCGACCGGTATATTGCAGGACGAGGGCATCGTCGCTCCCGGAGCGCAGCCATTGTCGGATAAGAGCACGATTTTGTTTTATCGTCTGTGAAATAAGGGACTCTGCGGTCTCCCGATCGAAGAACGTGCTCGCACCACGTATGCGTGTGGATTGTTGGAGGCGAGTCAGCAACTGCGCATCAGTTTCGCCAATATGTCTTGCCAGAGTGTGACCTCCCAATCTCTCGTGGTATTGGAGCCAAACTCTCCCCGTGCGGATGTCGATGCAAGTGTCTCCTCTCTGCCATCGGCATTTACTGCCTCGACCAAGAAAATGTCAGTCTAACAATCATCTGGCTGGCTCCTCCATCGAGTGGTACAGTGTGACGCAGCGAGAGCACTGGAACTGCACGGATCGCTCACCAGAGGAGACCACCATGAAACTCTACGGTGTTATTGATTTACACTCCAACAACAGCATGGTAGTCCTGTTGAATGAGGATGACAAGGGTAGCCTCCAATACGTTGCCAATCCTCGGTTTGCTGACACAAGCCGGTGGTGTGTGCGTAGGTTTGAGAACTAACGGAGGGAACACGCAGTGGCAGAAACATCTGATGCCTTATCTACAGGACTCGGCAGGCCCAGCCGAGGGCGCTACGGCTCGGACCTCATGGTGGAAGTGTTGCGTGCACTGGGGATCCGCTACATCGCGTTGAATCCTGGGGCGAGCTACCGTGGCCTGCACGATTCTCTCGTCAACTTCGGTCCAGGCGAGCCGCCGGAGATCATTCTGTGTACGCACGAGGAGATCGCGGTGGCGCTGGCCAACGGCTATACGCGCGCCACCGGGGAGCCCATGGCGACCGGATTACACAACGTGGTTGGGCTGCTGCATGCCTCCATGGCGATCTTCAATGCCTGGTGCGATCGCACCCCAATCCTGAATCTCGGGGGCGGTGGACCGCAGGATGCCACCCTGCGGCGCTCCACAGATTGGGTCCATACCGCGCTGGTGCAGGGGAACCTGGTGCGCGACTTCGTGAAATATGATGACCAGCCGTATAGCCTCGAGTCGGTTGCAGAATCGTTGCTGCGGGCCTATCGCATCGCCACCACGGAACCCAAAGGACCTGTATACATCTGCCTCGATGGAGACCTCCAGGAGCAGCGCCTCAGCTCTCCCCTGGTGGTCCCGGAGGCGCGCCTGTACCGTGCGCCAGCGCCTCCCGCGCCCAATCCCGAGGCGCTCCGAGAGGCCGCGGCTCTCCTGGGCAACGCCGTGTGGCCAGTCATTGTCGCTGGCGAAGTCGGGCGGAACCCACAGGCGCTCGCGCCGCTCAGGGAACTGGCCGAGACGCTGGCAGCTCCGGTCATTGACGCCGACGGGCGCTTCGCGTTCCCCAACACCCATGCGCTCGATCTCACCGCTGCGCGTGAAGCAACGCTGCGCGCCGCGGACGTCGTGCTGGCGCTCGACGTGCCGAGCCTGGGCGTGCCGCTGGGGCCGTCGGTACGGGAACGGGAAACGTTGCAGCTAGCGGTACGGCCGGAGACAAAGATTATCCATATCACGCTCCTCGAAGGCGAACGCCAGAGCTTGGTGAGTGACACGATGTGGCTGTTGCCGGTGGCCGTGCCAATCGCTGCGGATACTTCCATTGCGCTGCCGCAACTGCTCGCCCTGTGCCGCCACCAGCTTGGCGCCCAGGCAGAGGCCGCGCAGCGTATGCAAGGTCGGCGTGCCAGAGCTGCAGCCATGCACGTCGAGGCCCACCAGCGTTCACAAGCCTGGATCGCGCAGCACTGGCCTCAGCAGCCCATCTCGGCGGCGCGCCTCTATGGTGAACTCAACGCACGCCTCCAGGGGAAGTCCTGGGCCCTGGTGCATGCGCATGGACGGCGCTGGCGCGAAGTGCTCGAGGTGACCGAAGCCGCCCATGGCCTGGGCGGTGGGCGCGGCGCCGGTGTGGGATACGGTCTGCCGGCGTCGATTGGGGCGGCCCTGGGCTACAAAGGCAGCGGTCGTCTGTGTGCCAGTGTGTTGGGCGACGGCGACTTCCTGATGACCTCCAACGCCCTCTGGACCGCGGCGCATCACAGCATTCCGCTGTTGCTCGTGGTCTTCAATAACCGCTCCTACTACAACGACGAGGAGCATCAGGAACGGATAGCCCTGCGTCGGGAGCGCCCAGTGGAGAATAAGGGCATCGGGATTCACCTCACAGACCCGGCGCCAGACCTCGCCGCTATGGCGCGCGCCCTGAACGTCGCAGGCTTTGGCCCAATTACGGAGCCCGATCAACTCGGCCCGATGCTTGACCGGGCCATCGAGATCGTCCAGGGCGGCCAGCCAGCAGTTGTCGACGTCGTGACGCAGCCGCGCTAGTGGCGTGCGCCTGGCACAAAGGCTTCTTGACACTTTTCCGCGGAGTTCTGCTCTAGGCTATACATGTTATAAGGGAAGGAATCATGAGACCTAGCAGAAAAGTATACTATGGGATGGGATTGTTCCTCTGCACCACGCTCGTGCTGATGAGCTGTACCTACGAGACCGCCAGCAGCCGCCTGTCGCCCGCGGAGCAGGACGAGTTGCGCCTCTACCGGCACGTCATGACGTCGGCACAAGTACGGACCTATCTGGCGCAAGCGACCGCTACTGAGCGCACGGCGTATCTCAACGAGGCCGGTCTCGCCCAGCGCTTTCAGGCCCTCGATCCCCTGGATCGTGACGCGGTACGCAGTGGCCTCCCCCGCCGCGGCATGCGGGCGGAGGCCCTGCGGTTTGTCTGGGGTGAGCCGTATTACACAGCGGGGCGCGCCCATCACTATGCGCACTGGTATTACCTGGGGTCGTCCATAGGGCTGGCCGCCTCGGGCAATCAGCGCGGCGGGTTTGGGAACCGGGTCGATGTCTACCTGGTTGATGACCAGGTGGTGGGCTGGGTGGATTTTGCCCCTGTGCGGGAGGACACGAGTGATTGCATAGGATGCTGAGGTGCACCCGTGAGCGCGCCCCTGGAAAGCAGTGCATGACCTTTCTGGTATTCCTCATGGTAGTGCTGGCAGCCATCCTGCATGCCGTGTGGAATTTCGCCGCCAAACAGGCAGCTGGGAACCTGGGAGCGTTGTGGCTGGGTGTGTGTCTAGGGGCTGTGCTGTCCTGGCCCTGGGCTGTGCTGGCGCATCAGGCAGAGCCACTGACCTTGGCCGGTCTGCCCTACATTGGCACTACTGGCATACTACACGCCTGGTATTTTGGCTTTTTGTCCAGGTCCTATATGACGGGAGAGATCTCCGTGGTCTATCCCGTGGCGCGCGGCACGGGCGTGGCCGGTACAGCTATCGTGGCGGGTTTGTTTCTGCCCGAGCGGCTCTCGCTGGACGGGGTGGCTGGCATACTGGCCATCTGCGTGGGCACGGGTTTGGTAGGCCTGAGCCGGCGCGCCCACAAGGAGCAGTTGACCGCGTACGTGCACGCCCTCCTGGTGGGGGTCACCATCATAAGCTACTCGATTGTGGATAAGCTCGCCGTGGGGCAGGTTCATCCAGTGATCTATATCTCCGGGATGTTCTCATTGGCGGTGTTGTTGCTCACCCCATATGTACTGCGCGCGCATCGTGTGGCCTGTCGCTATGCGTACCACCATCTGAAAACCGCTATTGGCCTCATCGGCGTGGGCTCGCTCTGCACCTATCTGTTGATTCTGTTTACCTTGCGAATGGGGCCAGTGAGCTATATTGTGGCGGTGCGGGAGTTTGCCGTAGTCATTGGGTCCATTCTGGGATTTGTGGTCCTCAAGGAACGCCTGACGGTGCGCAAGGGCATTGGCATCGGCACGGGCGTGGCCGCGATTGAACTCCCGGCTCAGCCACGTGGTGTCCGTCACTCGTCTAGCAGGCTGGAGGTCAGATCACCCATGCTAGGGCGCACGCCAGGGAGTGGTTCCAGGCTAAAACGCCTGGTGATGAGTTGCAGGATGGAGGTGGTGTCGTACTGCGTGTGGTCGATGTAACTTTTTTTCACCCATGGTGAGATCAGGATGGCTGGGATGCGCACACCTGGTCCCCACCGGTCTCCTGGTGGTGGCGGCACGTGGTCCCAGAGGCCACCGTTTTCGTCGTACGTCACGATGATCAGCGTCTTGTCCCACTGGGGTCCCTGACGCAGCTTGTCGATTACCGTAGCAATGTGCGCGTCGCCAGCCATGATTTCGGCATAGCCGGGGTGCTGATTCAGGGTACCTTGGGGCTTGTAGAAGGCCACAGAGGGCAGCGTGCCGTGCTCGATGTCGTGTAGGAAGTCGGTGCCATCCTTCAGGTGCTCGGCGCGGGCCTGGGTGCCGGGCGCGTAGTTGGCGAAGTAATTGAACGGCTGGTGATGCGCTTGGAAGTTAGGGGCACCGTCCTGGGACTTGTAGATCACCTGACGCGAGACACTCGGCGCCTGCATGCCGTCTGCGAGTGCCGCGTTCCAGGCGCCGGCATACCAGGCCCAGCGGATCCCTTTGGCGGACAACGTGTCGCCAATCGTCTTGAGGGTCTGCGGCGGGAGCGGATGTCTGGCAGGGTCGGCCAGGGCTGAGTCGCCACCCGGGGCTGGTGGAATCTGGCTCGGTTGATACGACGGTTGCAGGGTGTTGACAGCGTAGAGGTCCGGCGTCAGCGCAGCATTGGAGACCCACTGCGGTGTGCCGTCATGGGCGCTCTGCGGCGACGCTGGCTTGCGCTGCAGGGTCACGCCGTCCGGGTTCACTGCCGCCACGAGGTTGGTGGGGGCAGTGGGGAAGACTGGCGTACAGGCACAGACGAGCCAGAAGTGGTTCAAAAAAGAACCGCCGAATGCCGCCATGAAAAAGTTGTCGGCCAGCGTGTAGGCACGGGCCAGCTGCCACAGCTGCATAGTGGACCCATCGTAATGACCCATGACCAGGCCGCCAGCGTCAGACACCGCAGCGAAGCGATCCATCTTGCCGCCATGGATCTGTTCCTGGTTCTCGTAATAGCGGTGCACGAGGTCCCGCATTTTGCCGTCGAGCGGCAGGTTGTACGGCGCCGCATCCAGCCGGAACGGTCGGTTAGGTAGCGGTGGCTTGCCGACGAATTGCTGATCAACACGGTTCGGGTTGCTCTTGTCTGTGCTCCACACCGGCGGCAATGTGGTAAACGGCTTACCGTCATAGTCAGTCTGCAGGTACTGCTCTGGCTTGAGATTCTGCACGCCGTTAACACCGGGGAACAGACCATACAGATTGTCGAAACTGCGGTTTTCACCATAGATGATGACAATATGCTCGATCTTGTCAAGCGTGTCAGCAGCCGCGGACACGGTGCTGAGCCCCACCAGCATAGCAGCGAGCCACTTGTAAAGGAAAGATAGCATAATTAGATCTCTGTGGAGGGTCAGAAGGAACATTTGAGGCGCCGAACCTCGCATCGGGGGTACAAAGAGAGTATAGCTCATATGCGTCGAGCAATCAAAAAGTGGCACCTGCTCCACGCGGCTCCCCTCGCGTAGGGCGGTAGGCGGTAGGCGTCAAGGTTGGACTGAAGAGACCCTGGTTTGCACGCGCTTCTGTCCTCATGATATGCTCTCTTCCTGGTAAGAGGTTCTCCGATTACCGTCCCTCCTGGAACGATGCGCAAGGAAGGTATAGCCTATGTGGATTCACGGTGAACAACGCAGCCCGTATCCCGACGACGTGGGTGCTCGCGCCGGGGTATTCGCGGCTGCCATTCGCGACGACGACATGGAACAAGCCTGGGCCATGCTCTCCAAAGAGACGCGTGGGATGCGTTTTGGGGTGTGGGCCACGCAGCATAACGTCGACATGCAGGTAGCCTACCGGGCCGCGTATGATTCCACCCACCCGATGCGCGGTGCGCTGCTGGCGAATTTCCGACAGATCGTCTTGCGGTTCTGGTCCCTCGAGACGCTTACCGACTTGGGTGTCACGCCAACCCGCTACGTGGACGACACCCATGCCTTTGCCTTCCTCCCCTTTGGGGTCATGAACGACGCCGCCTGGATCACGCACCGTCGCGTGATGTCCGGGGTGATCCTCCCGATGCTGCTGGAAGAGGGCGAGTGGCAGGTGGACCTGCCAGGATGGCGGTTTTTAGCAGTGCGCCAGGAGGGGTAGTGCAGGGGGTATGGAGGCATCTCTACGCCGCCATGTCAAAGGAGGGTGATAAACCATGGAAGCCAAGGACATTGTACTCGATGGCCTAGAGCGCATACGCCACGTGCTGCACCGGACGCTGGCAGGTCTGACGCTCGACGAGATCTCTCGCCAACCCCGGCTCGACGCCAACTCGATTGCCTGGCTGGTCTGGCATCTGACCCGTGTGCAAGATAACGGTATCTCGGGACTGTTCGGCCAGGAGCAAGCCTGGATCAGCCAGGGATGGCACGCGCAGTTTAGCATGGCCCCTGACCCTGACAACGAGGGGCAAGGGCACACGCCGGAGCAGGTCGCCGCGTTTCGTACCCCCTCGATCCAGACCCTGCTGGACTACCATGACAGCGTCTCGGCGCGCTCGAAAACCCTGGTGGCAGGACTTGCACCGGCGGATTTTGACCGCGCGCTTGACGAGCCACAATACCAGCCGTTGCCTACAGTCGGGGTGCGGCTCGTGAGTATCCTGTCCGACAATCTACAGCATGCAGGACAGGCCGCCTATCTGCGCGGCTTCTGGCAAGGCAAGGGATGGATGTCTTTTTGATCTGGAGGGGGAGAGCGTGCCGCCAGCGGCGCTGCAATGGTTTATCAACCACATTGAAACCTTTGCACCGGCGGTGCAGCGTGAGGAGCGCCAGCAGTTCTATGCCACTATACTGGCGCTCCAGTCCACCCCGAGTCCCACGCTCTACGATGATGTGGGTCTCTTTGTGTTCGCCCAAATCGCGGCGGCACACCAGCTTGTGACCCCAAGAGCCTCTGGGCAACGTGCAGAGCGCTCCAGTGCTCAGGCCACGTGGTATGAGAAAGAGCGCCAGCGCGTGGCCAGGCTCCTGCTGCAAATTGCTGAAAGTCCCGTGGTGGCCTCATGGCAGGCGACCGTGACCTATTACGAGGCTGCCGACGTCACGTGCCAGCACGGTCGTAACCAGAAAACCTGTGAGGCCCTCTACGCGCTTCGTCTTACCCTGCAACTCCTCGAACGGCATCCCGCCTCGGGTTGGGTGCGCAAACAGGTGGAGCGCTTACGCCAGCGCGAGCCGCATCTGCCCCCGCTCCACGCCCTCTGTGCACCGCTGACGCCTCTACCAGACGAGACGATTGAGCCTGCTGCAGGCGTGCCTCTCGAAGTCACCGCAGCCGGAGCACGCGCGCCAGATGATCTGACGGCCTATCTCCTCGGAACCATTGTTGGTCGCCTGCGCCACGTGGGTCTGACCGTGGGTCAGAGCTGCGCGCTGGTGGATGGCATTTTACACTGCTGTTTTGGTCGGCCTGATCCGCTCGGCACACGTCCAGCTGTCCTGGCCGAGCAATGGCGACATCTGAACCAGCAGAGGTCTGGAGCATGAGGAATCGCCTATGACGTATAGACATGGGCTCTGGCGCGGGCTCCTTGGCTTGAGTCTCATGCTGCTGCTCAGTGCGCCAACGTCTCTCCCACGCCAAGAGGTGTGGATTGCACGCGGTGCCTCACAACAAGAGATCGCCCGTTTCACCGTCGAAGTCGCCGACACGCCGGAGACCTGGGAGCATGGCTTGATGGAACGGGCTACCCTGGCCCCGAACGCCGGGATGCTTTTTATCTTCCCAGACGTGACCCCCCGTGCCTTCTGGATGATGAACACCCTTATTCCGCTCGACATGCTCTTCATCGATGCGGAGCGCCGCATTATCAATATTCAGGACAATGCGCCGCCGTGCACACCACCCCAGCGCTGCCCGACGTATCACTCTACGGCGCCGGCTAAATACGTGCTGGAAATCCCTGGCGGCCGGGCGCGCGCCCTGGGTATTCGGGCCGGCGACCAGGTGCAATTTTAAGCGGTCGGCGGCTCAATGCATGATGAGGCCGCCAGTGACGTTGATCGCCTGCCCGGTCATGTACGCGGCCCGGTCAGAGGCGAGAAAGCCGATCACCTTGGCCACATCTTCTGGACGCTCCATGCGTCCGAGCGGTACCTGGGCAGCACGCTGCTCGGTAAAATCTTCGGCTGAGAGGCCCATCAGGGCACTCTGCTCGCGTGCCACGAGCGTCCACATGTCGGTCTCGACAAAGCCGGGACAGACGCAATTCGCCCGGATCCCATCGGCGGCGTGGGCCAGCGCCAGGCTCTTGGTTATGCTGATCACTGCGGCCTTGCTGGCGTTGTAGGGCAGGTTGGTACGGCTGCCGACCTTGCCTGCCATCGACGCGAGGCTGATAATGGCGCCCCGCCTCTGGGCGATCATCGTCGGCAGGACAGCCTGACTGGCGAAGAACACCGCCTTGGCGTTGATGTTCATCACCGCGTCCCAGTGCTCCTCGGTGATCTCGAGAGGCAACGCCGCGCGGTAGATGCCAGCGTTGTTCACCAGGATATCGATCCGCCCAAACGCGGCGCGGGCGCACTCTACCATGGTGGTGAGAGCAGGGCGCGAGGTGACGTCGGTCGGCACGACGCTGGCACGACGCCCCAGGACCTGCACCTCACCGGCTGTGCGCTCAGCATTGGCACGGTCCAGCTCGGCGACGACGATGTCGGCGCCCAGCCGTGCCAGTTCAAGGGCGGTAGCGCGGCCGATGCCACGTCCCGCACCAGTGACGATGGCGACCTGTCCTTCCAACTCCATGGATGCTCTCCTCCTATGGGGATCGAGCTTGTGAGGGCTGACAAATTAGGGTACCCTACCATGCCCTTGCAGAGGTGTCAATGCGGCGCTCGAGACGTTGTCTCAGCCGATTCCCTGACGAAAATTTTGCCACATTGATCGTGTCATGCTATGCGTATGCTCGTATTGCTCGCAACGATTGCTTCCCTCCTCTGGATGCCCCTCCTGGTATACGCCGAGTCCTTTCCCGTTGATAAACAAAGGACGCTGACGGAGATGCCCACGAGCCCAGACTCTCTCGGCGCAACCGATGCCCTCTTCTCCTATGGCGAAGACAAGGAGCGCGACCGTCAGGCCCTGGCAACGCTCGAACGCGCCGTGGCGATGGATGCGACCAATTACCAGTTGCTCTGGCGTGCCGCGCGGGCGTATTACCAGGTGGGCGACGACGCGAGCGCCAGTGAAAAACGACGCTATTTTGAGCCCGGCATCGAGATGGGTCAGCGTGCTGTTGTACAACAGCCCACAGGGGTCGAGGGCCATTTCTGGCTTGGGGCAAATTACGGCGGTTTGAGCGAAATTCAAGGCGTCTGGCAGGCATTCCAGATGGTCAAGAAAGTGCGGGCCGAGATGGAGATGGTGCTACGCTTGCAAGCGGACTATGAGCATGGGAGTGCATACCGCGCTCTGGGGGAGATCGCACGCCAATTACCGGGGATCCTCGGCGGCAACCTGAAGCGTGCGATTGGGTATCTGGAACAGGGGCTACGGGTGGCGCCACAGAACATGGGCATGAAGTTTGCCCTGGCCGAGGCTTATCGTGAGGCGGGGCAGCATACGGCGAGTCAGCGACAGCTGCAAGAGATTCTCAGCATGCCCGTGCGGCCGGCGCGCTCACAGGCCGACCGGCATACGCAAGATAAAGCTCGGCAATTGCTGCGCAAGTGAGCGATGACGGGGACAGCAGGCCAGGTTGGCACGGTCAGGAGTATGGTTTCTCTGCTTCTGGAGTGAGGCGGGTAAAGGGTGCATCAGGCGGAGGGGTTGCAGGGGCCACGGCGTCATCCTGGCGTGGGATGACGTGTAGAGCTTGACGAGGCAACTCGGCCATAAGACGTTTTTGCGTGTCAAGACCGAGGCGGTGATACACATAGCTGGGCAGGGTGATCTCCAGATCATGGGCGGCAGGGCTAGAGTCCAGCCGCAGAGAGAGGGTGTGCGTTTCTGCGTGCATGATTTCTCGGACAATATCGCCGTAGAGGAGATTGTCACGCCGCCGAGCAGTCAAACGCTCCGGGCGGACGATGAGCACTTGCGTGGGACGGATACAGAGATACACCGAGGTCCCTGGCGCCAGCGGTTGGCGTGGGGCAGCCAGCGCGTAGCCTTGCCAGCGCAGCCAGAGGGTGTCTGCCTCAACGCGTTCTACGACGGCTGGCAAGATGTTCCTGGTATGGACGAACTCCGCCACGCGGCGACTGCTAGGACGAAAGAATACCTCCTCACGCGTCCCCTGCTGGATGACCTGACCTCCATCATAGACCAGTACCTGTTGCCCGAGCGCATAGACATCGGCAAGGTCGTGCGTCACCAGGAGGACGGTAATCCCCCAATGGGCATACACCTGGGCGAGTTCTTGCCGCAGTGTCTCCCGCAGGCCGCCATCAAGTGCCGCAAATGGCTCATCGAGGAGCAAGAGTCGTGGCTGCACGGCGAGCGCTCGGGCCAGCGCCACCCGCTGTTGCTGTCCCCCCGAGAGCTGGCGTGGTATGCGCCTCTCGAACCCCTGCATGCCAAAGAGTTCCAGGAGTTCTGCGACGCGCTGCGCCCGCACGCGCCGTGGGGCATGCCCGAGCCCAAAGGCAATATTGTCGGCCACAGTCAAATGGGGAAAGAGGGCATAGTGTTGTGGTACATAGCCCAGGCGGCGCTGCTGGGGCGGGAGGTTGAGGCCCTGGGCACTGTCGTAGAGTGGCTCACCATCGAGCAGAAGGCGGCCTGTATCTGGCTGCACGGTGCCAGCAATGATCCGTAAAGTGAGGCTCTTGCCCGCGCCTGAGGGACCAAAGAGCGCGGTGAGTTCCTGGCCCGTCGTAAAGGCCACGTTGAGTTGGAAGCTGGCCAGGCGCTTATGGAGAATCACCTCAAGCATAAGTTGTAAGTACCCCACGGCGCAGGAACACCCGCATGCACAGAAGGACACTGGCAGACACCAGGATCAGCAGTGTAGAGAGAGCCAGGGCTGCAGGCAAGTCCGATTCTAGAGCCAGATAGATCGCCAGGGGCATAGTTTGCGTGCGCCCCTGGAGATTTCCGGCAAACATAATCGTTGCGCCGAATTCTCCCAGGGCCCGCGCCCACGCCATCACGCCACCACTGAGCAGGGTCGGGAAGGCCAGGGGTACCGTCACGCGCAGAAATGTGCGCCAGGATGAGACGCCGAGGGTATGCGCCACACGCTCTAATTCCGGATCAACACTCCGAAACCCGGCCTGGGCTGCCCGGATGTAGAACGGCCAACAGACGAAACTCTGGGCGAGGACCACCGCCGTAGTTGAAAAACTGATCTGGAGACCTGCTACCTGCAACCACGGTCCGAGGAGACCGCGCCGCCCAAAGGCCATCAGCAGCGCGATGCCAGCGACCGTGGGCGGCAACACCATCGGCAGGTCGAGGAGCGTCTCCACCACTCGCGCCCCGCGGAAGTGATGACGCGCCAGGAGATAAGCGACTGGCGTGCCGAACAGCACGGCCAGGCAGAGGCTGCTCAGCGAGGTCACGAGACTGAGCCGTAGCGCCTGGGTCACCAGCGGTTCTCGGAGGGTCTCCCACAGCCCTGCCTGCGGCAGCACTTTGAGAAAAATGGCCAGGAGTGGTAGGGTGACAAATGCGACGACGCACAGCACGGGCGCTGCAAGCAACAGCGTTGTCCCGTGCCCCGTACGCCTCCGCCCCAGGCTATGTCGCTGTACCTCCTGGCTCATGCTGGTGTCCCGCACCTGGCTACGCCCTATCCGTTCCGTATGGTTATTCCTGATGGTTATTCCTGCAGCGGGATAAAGTTGTGCGCTTTGAGGACGGCCTGTCCTTCTGGCGACAGGACAAAGGCGATGAACATCTCTGCGGCAGCACGATTTTGTACCCCCTGTGTCAGGGCAATAGGATAGGTGGCAATTTGATTGTGGGCCTCCGGAATCTGGATGATCAGCACCTCTTTACTGACCTTTGGCGTGACATCCGACACGTAGACCATGCCGGCGTCTGCCTCACCGAGTTGCACCTTAGTCGCCACCTGCTTGACGTTTTCTTCTTCGGAAACGAGGTTGCGTAAGACACGTTTCGCGAAATCCGCTCCATATGCAGTATTGGCTCTGCTAAAGGCCTGACGACTGTAGTTCCCGACTGGCACTTTAGGAGCCGCCAGGGTGAGTTTGAGGCCCGGTTTGGCGAGATCCCGGAAGGTCGTGACCTGTCCCGGATTGCTGCGTGGGACGATGACGACGAGCCGGTTCTTCACGAACACCGGCGTCTCTCCCTGGACCATACCATTTTTCTTGGCCAGCTCCATCTGGGCCATATCTGCAGAGACAAATACATCAGCACGGGCACCCTGCTCGATCTGCGTGCGCAGTGTCGGTGAACCGCCAAAGTTATAGATGATCTTCAATCCGATGTGCGCGACCTCCAGTCGCTTACCGATCTCGGTAAACGGTTCGGTTAAAGACGCCGCAGCAAAGACCGTGAGTTCGCCAGTCGGGCGGCCTGGCGACTGAGCGCGGCCATCGCTGCAGAACATACAGAGTACGACGACCAACCCCACGCCCCAATACCAGCGTAGCCAATCCTGGCTTACCCGGGTTTGCCCCTGGACAACGCCTGGCGACGCCATCAAGATGTGCTCCTCTCAGCTACCTCAGTTTGGCACTTAGCCGCGGAGTTCTGCCACTACCGTCCCTGCCTTGGTGCTGTCGTAGCCCCCAAGTGCCTCAAGTTCCCCCTGGTAGCGTGGACTCACAGCAATGTCGAGCAGGGCTTGCACCGGAGCCGTGTTGACGAAAGCCAGCGGGATAACGAGATCGTAGCGCTCTTCCTGGAGCGGGATGAAATCAAGCCCTAAGGCTCTGGCTACGGCCAGAATGCCTGGCCCAACATCTGCTCCGCCGCTCGCCACGGCTTCGGCCACCGCCAGGTGGGAAGAGACCTCGCGCCCGTAACCGCGCACCAGCTGTGGGGTGAGGCGCGCTGTCCGTAACCACAGGTCGAGCAGTGTGCGGCTCCCAGCCCCAGCATCGCGGTTCACCAGCGTGACATCTGGTCGGGCCAGATCCGCCGGATGCAGGATGCTCTTAGGATTCCCCGGGGCCACAATGAGCCCCTGTTGCCATTGCGACAACGTCACCACCAGGAGGGCATGGCCAGCCAGCTCACGCTGAATAGACGGCATATTGGATTCCCCACTGTCTGGGTCCCAGAGGTGGGTTCCTGCCGCATGGGCCTCCCCACGTCCCACCATGCGCAGTGCTGCCAGACTACTCCGCGGTATCCACACGAGGCGCAACGTGGCATAGCGTCGGGTAAGATGGGCCCCCAGGAGCGCCAGCGCGGGGTCGCAGCCCACCACAGCGACGGTATTCCTGGGCCACTGGGCATCGACCAGGAGTTCGACATCCACCCGCCGTGTCGGCGCTGCAGTGGCCGCCACGAGCAGGCCATCAGCCGCAGTAAAGGCTGCCATGGCGCCCGTCAGCGGGTGGGCGAGGACACGTTCGCCCACGAGGGCGACCTGCAGACGGGTTTTCCTGCCCTCAGGTACAGATATCTCTCCAACGAACTCTGCCTCAATATGGGGGCATTCTTCAGGGAGACGAAAGAGCTCCTCGACCGTACAACCCAGCACCTTCGCTAACCGTAAAGCCACCAGCGTGCTTGGCACATACAACCCTCCTTCAATCGCATGCACGGCTTGGCGTGTGCACCCACAGCGTGTAGCCAGCCCCTGCTGGCTCAGCCCCATCGCCTGCCTGCGACTCCGCACCTGGTTATCGAGCGACGACATATTTTTGGGTTTCCTCATAGTTTCACCTCGTATCACATTGCACTGTAAATTATATATAACTATTTGTCAATATTATGAGACATATTAGGACCGCAATATAGGCTCTCTGCTTATGGCGTTTCGAAATGATAGTCATCTCTCAGTCTGAGAGATGCTCTAGAACAGGAACCGCGTTTCTAAGACCCACACTCGAACACCAAGGGACGCGGGAATGGCGCGGTAGGCTTTGTGTCCTCGCGGGGCAGCGGCACTGGAGAGGCAAGGCAAGTGGAGCGCGTCCGAGGCTGGCATATATCTTGCTTTCTGTACTGCGCAGAGACCTGCGAGGGGTCACTGGTGTCATAAGGATGCGGCCCCTCGGGCAGAGCGGTTCTAGCATCCAATAGGGTGTTGTATATAGAGGAGAAGTGTAGGATGAATGCTGATGTTCTGAAAGGGAAGTGGAAGCAAATGCGTGGGCAGGTCAAGAAATGGTGGGGAGACCTCACTGATGATGACCTCGATCGTATTGAGGGAGAGCGAGATAAGTTGATAGGGCGCTTGCAAGAGCGGTACGGATATACTCGAGAGAACGCCGAAGCCGAAGTGGACCGGCGTTTCAGCGAGTACGAGCGCATAGCGCGTTAGTCGTTAGGAGTCCTGGAGACGTGGCTCGTACAGGAGGTGGACGCCGTGTGTGCCCTCCCCAAAAGTGAAAGCGAGATATCGAGTACTGTGACAGTAGAGAGGGGTGGCGCACATCGCCTCCTGTACGGCTTCTCATTAGAGTCTAAATAGGGGTAAAAACCTCCATCATGAGGAGCAAGGCCATGGAACCGAATAAACGCAACGATCTGGCAGATAGCCTCTTAGAGGCATGAGACGGATGTCACTTGATAACCCAGCTATCGCATCACGTATTCGTAGCCGCGGACTGGGGCACTGGCTCAGAGAGCGAGATTATGCCATGCGCCTCCTTTTCCTGACCCTCTTCCTGGGCCTCATAGCTGTGACCCGTACCGCTGCAGCTCCCCAACAGCCTATATCCACGCATGTCACCCAAGAAGTTGCGCAGCTCCAGGTGGACGTCGAAGGACTACAGACCACTCCAGATGGCTTGTATGTTCTGGTGACCCTGGCCTACCATAACCCTACCGCAACGCCGCGCACCATTGGCCTGCACCAATGGGCCAACGCCCATACCCAGTTGGGGGACAACATGCACCAGCGCTACACCCTCGTCCAAACGTTTGGGATTGGCTATGGGTATGATCGGCACGACTGGTTGGCGCTGGACGCCCATAGTCACGCCACAGCGGCCTTTCTCTTCCGGATCGAAGACCCTAGGGACCGCAAAGCGACGTCGTACACCTTTATCAGCGAACAACAAATCGTCGGCGACGACCCGCACCGATTGATCCCCTTCGCCATCGCGCTCGACCACCTCACTCCACACCCGTGATCACTGCGTCTGGCCCACAGTCTTACGCGTCGCTTTGCGTTGCTGTGGGTAGTGACCTGGCGCTCTGGGAGCGCCGCCATCTTGGCCGCTTCCTGAGCAGGCGAGATCCCTGCGCTCCCAGGAGCCTGCACGTTTCAGGAGTCATGGCGCGCAGAAGAAAAGTCAAGTATTTTTACTGCTGTCTCTTGGTGCAAACTCCAGGCGAGCGGAGGAAGGATGGCACAAATCCTCATCATCTACACGACGTTGCGCGGGAAAACGGGTACGATGGTGGAGCCGGTAGCGGAGGGCATACGTGCGGAAGGCGTTGAGGCACGGATATTGCCGGTTGAACAGGTGACGATGGTCGACATGACCGCGGCCGACGGGATCGTCATCGGCTCACCGACCCGTTTTGGCGCGGTGGATTGGAAAATTAAACGGCTCTTCGATGAGGTCACTATCGAGGGCTACCCAGGGCCACTGGAGGGCAAGGTCGGCGGTGCCTTCACCGCTGGGGGACGGGCGGGCAGTGGGGCGGAATTGACGCTACTGAATGCCCTGCATATCTTGCTCAATCACGGCATGATTATCCAGGGCGAACCCTTTGGTCCCCATTACGGGCCAGTGGCCTTGGGCGAACCGACGGATGAGATCTACCACTTCTGTCGCACCTGGGGGGCGCGTTGGGCACGGCTCGTGAAGCGGCTCGCGGTGGGGCACGCATCGCACACCTGAACATACAACGTCATCAACAGCAGGAGGGACAAATGCAATATGATGTCATCATTGTTGGGGCAGGCTCGGCAGGATGTGTACTGGCAGCGCGGCTCTCTGAGGATCCCAGGCGGTCAGTGCTGCTGCTGGAGGCTGGCGCCGATTATCCCACCGTGGATGTACTCCCCGATCCCCTGAAGTATGGGCATACCAGGGCTGCAGAAGCCGAAAACTCGCCGCACAATTGGGCTTTGCAGGGTACGCTCACGCGCCTCCAGGGCCCCATCCACGTGGCCCAGGGCAAGGTGGTGGGCGGCTCTGGGGCGATCAACGGGCAGGTGATGCTGCGGGGTCTCCTCGAAGATTTTGAAGATTGGGCCGCCTTGGGCAATGACGAGTGGAGCTACCGCAAGGTTTTACCGTATTTCAAGAAGATGGAGACCGACCTGGACAGCCAGGATGATGTGCATGGCACCAATGGCCCTATGCCCATTCTGCGGCGCCACCAGGAGTCCTTGCCGCCCATTCAGGCGGCGTTTCACCAGGCCGCCCGAGCTTTAGGTTTCCCTGCAGACTCGGATATGAATGGTTCTGAGTCGGGTGGGATTGGCGCCATGCCGATGAATAACCCCGATGGCATCCGTATGAGCACGGCCATGACATACCTCAATCCGGCCCGCCACCGGCTGAACTTGACCATCAGGCCTGACGTCCTGGCCCGGCGCATCCTCTTCGAGGGCACGCGGGCAGTTGGGGTGGAAGTGGAAAGCGGTGGGGAGGTCTGCACCATTGCAGGGGAG
>WNGB01008809.1_pt1 | contig 17220 bp, 13 predicted proteins | sample 5400681 | NCBI WGS metagenome assembly WNGB01 (sample SAMN13153367, study PRJNA577476) | soil metagenome | isolation source: 115 cm soil or saprolite under grassland replicate 2 | place: USA:California | collected 2016-06-15 | reverse complement strand
CAGCGGTCATCGGCAACCTGGAGACCCAGCTCGTCGAGGTCGTCGAGGAATGGACCAAGCAGAAGGTCCCGATCATCAGCACCCAGCAGCTGGCCGAGAACGTCTGGCAGCTGACCGTCGGGCCGGTGAAGATCTCCGGTACCGCCTTCCTGCGCTTGGTGTTCTCGGCTCCGAAGATCCTTGTCGTGGTTGACGGCAGGCTCCAGCTGTCCCTGGTGGACTGGATGGCCGAGGCCGGCTTTGTCTTCCTGAACTGGGATCCGGCCAGCGAGACGATCACCGCGTACACCCGTCTGGTAGGTGAAGTATGACCAGCCAGCTCGTGGGGTCGGACTTCACCGGGGCGGCCCAGCTACCCAACTACGTCAACGGCCGGCTCCTCACCGCGGAGGACCTGGCCATCAGCCAGGCGACGTTGCGGGCCCGCGACCGACGGCTTGGGCGGGCCGCTGGCCACGGCATCGTCGACGGACTCTGGGTCACGTCCACGGCCACCACCCTGACCGTCGCGTCGGGTCTGGGCGTCGCGCCGTCCGGGGACGCGGTCAGTGTCGGGGCGTCGGTCACCCTGCCGCTGACCTTCACGGCACCCGCGAGCGGCTCATCGGTCGGCGGGACGTTCGCGAGCTGTACGCCGGCGACGGCCACCGGCGGCGCGGCGATCGCCGCCGGGTGCTACCTGCTCACCGCGCTGCCCGCCTGCCAGCTCACCGGTCAGGCCCCACTGGCCAGTACTCCAGGCAGCACGGCACCGGCTGGCTGCGCCGCCCAGTGGCAGATCGAAGGCGTGCAGTTCAAGGCGATCGGGTTGCCGCTGGGCAGCTCCGTACTCGGCGTACCAGTCACCGATGCCAACCGCCGCAACCTGCTCGCGCACTGGTGCTTCGGCAGCGCTGCGCTGGCCACCTTGGGCGCCGACCCGTTCGGCTTCACCGCCGGGTACGGCGGGCTCGACAAGCTCGACCCGGCCGACCTGTCGAGCGCGGACCTGCCGCTGGCGGTCTTCTACTGGAACGGTCAGGCGATCGGGTTCGTCGACAACTGGTCGGTACGGCGGCGGATCACCGCACCGGACCCCGTCACCGCGTCGTGGTCCGGTGTCGTCTCCGACCGCCGGATCGCTGATGGCCAGGCCCGGCTGCTGCAGTTCCAGGACCAGGCGGCGGAGCTCGTCGCCTCCGGGGCCGCCGGTACGGTCGCGGCCGCGACCACCTTCCCCCTGCTGCCACCGGTCGGTTTCCTGCCCGTCGGCCTCCAGCACCTCAGCAAGGTGTTCGGCGACATGAAGAGCGCCAAGGCGACGGACCACACGGCGCAGCAGATCTACGCGAAGGCGAAGGAGCCTGAGCTGTACGGCCTGGCCGAGCTGTCCGGCAAGCTTTTCGCCGCGGTAGCTTCGGCGCTGGCCAGCAAGGGACCGCAGCCCGGGTTTGACGTGATGACGTTCTTCAATACCACGGAGACCCTCGGCGGGATCCTCGACTGGGACATCGTCGACTTCGCCGTACGCCAGTCCTGGCGGAGTGCTCCGGCAGTCGCCAAGGCGGCGAAGGAAGCCGCGGCGTCGACGCGGTACTACCTGGTACTGCAGAACCTGGTGGCCCAGGCGCTCGGTACCGGCAGCGCCCTCCCCACCCTGTACGTCGCCTTCATCAAGAAGCACATCTGGTTGCCGGGCACCCACCTCCCGTTCGGCACCTCCGTATCCAGCCTCTCCGTGCCGGGGTGAGACCGGTGGCCACGTCGGTACGGGTGGGTCGGCTGGTGGTACGCCCTGCGCGGGCCGGACCGGGTCAGGACCTGGTCGCGCGGCAGCGCGCCGAGAGCCGGATCACCTCGCTGGACCTTGCCCCGCACGGCTTCACCGACCGTGCCGTGCTCGTCGTGCGGCGGGTGCGGTGGCGGGCGGATCGGCGGCTGCCCGAGACGGCGCGTGCCGACCTGGACGACCTGTACCGCCATGCGGGGCGGCCCGGCTCCGGCCAGGCCCCTGACCCCGGGGCACCGGCGGTGTTGTTCGCCGACGAAGCGGAGCTGCTCGCCTGCCTGACCCGGGATACCGTGGCCGGGCACCTGACCCGCTGGTACTGGCGGCACCTCGCGCCCACCGGCCCGGCCCGGATCGGCGCGGTGCTCACCGTGGCGTGGACCGCGCGGGTGCGCTGGCTGCCGGCCGCGCTCGCCGCGCTGCCCGCCGGCGACGCGGCGCGGGCGGTGTCGACCCTGGTACCCCGTGAGGCGCTCCACGTGCTACGGGCATTGCTGGCCGAGTACGCCGTGCCTGCGGCACCGCCGCTCGCGCGCCTGCCGGCCTCGGGACCGGGTGACTCGGCAACGAGCGATGGGGAGTCCCTACCGCCGGTACCGGGCGTGCGTGCGGCGCCGACCCGTGATGGGGCGCCGGTGGCCCACGCCGCAATGATGGCGCGAGCCCTCCCGCCGTGGCGGCAGTGGCTGGGCGACAGTGGTCCGCCATTGCCGCCCGAGCACGAGGCTCTGCTCGGTGTCGCCGTGATGCTGCACGCCGCGCCCGTTCTCGCCCGCCGGCCCGGCTTCGTCGGGCAGGTGGAGGCCTGGCTCCGTACCCCCACCGCTGCCCGGCCGGGCGGACCGCCGCAGCCCCAGGCGAGGCTGTACCCGGACGGCGCACCGGCCGCCCTGCCGGCCCGCGTGGTCTCCGGCGCAAGGACAACCGTGGTACCGGACGCCGCTACCACGTTCCGACCCAATCCACCCATGGCGCCCGGCGAGGTCGAACCGGTGTCGGTCGAACCGGTGTCGGTCGAACCGCCCGGCAGGATACCGGTCGAACCGACCGGCGCCGTCGTGACCGGCGATCTGGCCACCGAGCTCGCCGCGGCGCCCACCGCTGCGCCGTGGGCGGGTGGCGTGCCGAGCCGTTTCGCCTCGGTCCTGTACCTCGTGAACGTGCTGAGCTGGCTCGACGTGCCGGCCGCATGGCCGCAGGGCGCGCTGCCGAGCGGGTGGGCAATCGTCGAGCTGCTCGCCCGCCACCTGCTCACCGAGGAGGCGGCGCCCCGCGACGACCCGTTGTGGACCCTGCTGGCCGGGCTAGACGGCCGCGAGCCGGGAACGGTCGCCGATGCCGGGGTCGGGGCAAATGATCCGCTGTGCCTGCCCGCCGCCTGGCTGCGTCGCTGGACGCCGGAACCGGCGAGCTGGGTGTGGGCCGAGCGCCAGGGCCGGCTCATCCTCGCCGACGAGCAGCGCGGCTTCGTCGTCGCCGACGTGCCGGGTACCGCCGCGGACGCCGACCGGACCGCATCCGCCGAGCTGGCCCGGCTGGACGCCGCGGGGGTACCGGGATCGATGCGCCCGGGGACGCTCCCGCCGGCCCGGCCAGCGGGTGCTCCCGGGCCGGCCCGGTGGAGTGCTGTCGTCGGACAGTTCGTGGCCTGGCTGCTGGCCAGCCGCGAGGTAACGGCCGGGGCGCTCGCGCAGCCCGGGCGGATCGCGGTCACCCGTACCCACGTCGATGTCGTACTCGATCTTGAACGCATCGATCTGGCCGCCCGCATCTGCGGGCTCGACCGCGATCCGGGCTGGGTACCCGACCTCGGGCGGATCGTCGCCTTCCATTTCGAGGCAGGAGACTGACGTGTTGACCGCCATCGATCTAGCTGCCCGGCACGCGATGCTGTACCGCGACGTGGTGGTCAGCCGCATCGTGCGCCGTCTCGGCGCCGCCGTCCCTGGCTGGCTCGCCGCGGAACCGTTCGGTCCCGCCGAAGCGTGTGATGCGGAGCTCGACGCGTTCGAGTCCGAGGCCAGCGTGCCACTGCCGTTGCTCCGGTTGGACCGGCGGGACGCCCGGCTGCTGGCCGGCGCTGGATTGATCGAGGACGATATCCGCTTCGGCTCGATGTTCGCCACGCTGCAGGATCCGCTGCCGGCCCGCCGGCCGTGCGTAGGGCTGCTGAGCTGGCTGCTCGCCGACTCCGACGAGAGCAGCGCCGACCTACAGGAACGGGCGCAGCACCTGGCCAACCGCGGGCTGCTGGAGATCAGCAACCGCGACGACCCGCGCTCGGAATGGGTGCTGCGGTTACCCGTGGCGGTATGGGACCTGTTGCACCGCGGCCAGATCGTCCCCGTGTCGCTGCCTGCGAGCCTGACCTACCGTCCGGCCGACTCGTTCCCTGAGCTGACCGATGTCGTGCTCGGCGGCGAGCTGGGAGCTCTGGCGCAGCGCCTGCCGGAGCTTGTCCGGACCGGCGCCCTCTCGGCCGTGGTCCTGCGCGGCATGGACGGCAGTGGCCGGCTGACGCTGCTCGGTGCGGTCGCCCGGCGGCTCGGCCAGCCGGTGCTGGTGCACGACGGGGTACCCGGTGACACCGGTTGGCAGCTGCTGGCCCCGCTGGCTGAGTTGGGCGATGCCTTCCCTGTCGCACTGGCCTCGCCCGGCCCTGGCGAGACCGTCCACCTCCCCGGTCTGCCCGGGCTGGAACGCCCGCTCGGCGTGGTGCTCGGGCGCACCGGCGGGCTGACCGGCCCGCCGACCGAACGCGCGGTCAGCCTCACGTTCGGCCCGTGTACCGCCGACGGACGCCGTAACCTCTGGGCGACCGCCACGCCGTCCACACCGGGGGACGCGGAGCAGATCGTGCAGTCCTTCCTGCTCACCCCGGGCAACATCCACCGGGCCGGGTGCCTGGCCGGCGCCACGGCGGCCGTCGAGGGTCGTACCTTGGTGACTCCGGCTGATGTCCGTACCGCGACCCGCGCGCTCCAACGGCAGACCCTGGAAACCCTTGCGACCCGGCTCGACCCGCTCACCACCGGTACGCCGCCGGTGCTGGGTACCACCGCGGCTGGCGAGCTGGCGACCCTGCTGGCCCGTTGCCGCCAGCGCGAGCGCCTCGCTGCCGACGTCAGCGGCGCCGGGCCGGGTACGGTCAACCGCGGCGTCCGCGCCCTGTTCAGCGGACCGAGCGGTACCGGCAAGACGCTCACCGCGCGCCATCTGGCGGCCCGGCTGCACCTCGACGTCTACCGCGTCGATCTGGCCGCCGTGGTCAACAAGTACATAGGTGAGACCGAACGCAACCTCGACCGCGTCCTCTCCCGGGCCGAGGAGCTCGACGTCCTGCTGCTGCTCGACGAGGGCGACGCGCTGATGACCCGCCGTACCGAGGTCAGCAACGCCAACGACCGGTACGCCAACCTGGAGACCAACTTCCTGCTGCAACGGCTGGAGACCTTCGACGGCATCGTGGTCATCACCACCAACGCGGGAAGCCGCATCGACTCGGCGTTCCTGCGTCGCATCGACGTCACAGTCGAGTTCGTCCCACCCGACGCCGACCAACGCTGGCAGCTGTGGCTCGCCCACCTGCCCGCCGGGCACGAGGCCGATCCGGAGCTGGTGCAGGACATCGCCCGCCGCTGCGTACTGACCGGCGGGCAGATCCGCAACGCGACGCTGCACGCGACCCTGCTCTCGCTCGAACGGGGCAGCCCGGTCGACGGCAACGACGTGCTCGTCGCGCTGCGACGCGAGTACCGCCGTGCCGGCGCCTCGTTCCCGCTGGGCAACGGGCGCGGCCATTGACATGAACCCTGCTCATCGCGAAGGCACTGCGGCCGGCCCACACTGCGGTCAATGCGCCTGCCTGTCCAATTTGTCACCTCCATGCCCTGCGGTGACGTGAGTGTGACAGCGATTCGGTGGACTGCGTACGTGTACGCCCATGTCGACCCGGCCATCGACCGCTCACGCCGCGGTGTGTTGCACCGGTGTGGCGGCCACCAATGCCCGCCGCAGGGCTGCGAGCAGGTGCGCCAGGACGGGGAGCAGGAACAGCTGGACCGCGCCCCGGCCGGTACCAGCCACCGCACCGCGGTACCTCGCAGCGTGTACCAGACAATCGCCAGCCCTGGCCGGCCACTGGACTCAGCGGTACACCACAGCGCCCGGGCCTGGTTTGGAGCCGACTTCTCCACGGTACGCATCCACACCGACGCCGCCGCGGCACGATCGGCACACGACGTCGACGCCCACGCCTACACCGTCGGCGATCATGTCGTCTTCGCCGCTGGACGCTACCAACCCGACAGCGACACCGGCCGCCACACCCTCGCCCACGAACTGACCCACGTCCTGCAACAGCGCGCGTCCGGCGCAACGCACCGCCTGCCGTTAACCATCAGCGACCCGGCACACGATGACGAGCGGCAAGCCGAAACCCTCAGCGACGCGGCGCTCTCCGGCAACCGGGCATCGACGCTAACCGGCGTCTCGTCCGGGCAACCAGGGACCATATACCGCCAGGCCCCAACGACGACGACCTTCAGCTCCCCGGCAAACGTGTGCAGCCCGCAGCAGACCCGGGCACTGGTACCGGCCGTCACCAACGCTCAGCGCTGGCTGAACTACGCCGATATCCGGCTTTCCTGGTACGCCGCCGCCCCGACGTCCCCGATCGGGCGGGCGGCCGGGCAGTCCGTACTACGGCACTTCGCGGCGAGCGACGCGCGAACCGTGCGGTACGTGCAGAACATCATCCGGCTCGTGGCCAACCGCCTGCGTACCGACCCGTCCGCGCCCAACCCGCTCACCGTCCAGTGCCATGGAGGGACCGACCCGTCGTGCGGGCACTCCGGCGCTTACGTGCAGGGCAACCTGCTGGTGTTCTGCCCGTCGATGTTCCGCGGAGACCCGGCGGAGCAGGCCATGGGAGTGATCCACGAGATCGTGCACTCGATCATCGGCCCCGGTCCCATGCACATTACCGACCGGGCGTACCGGCAAGATCGGCTCTACGGTCGGCTCAGCCCAGGCGAGGCCCTCACCAATGCCGAGTCGTACGCGATGCTCGTGCGCGATCTTGCGGTGGGTCGCGTCAGCGGGACGGCGCCCCGCGACACCTTCGAGGACTGCCCGGGCTGGCAGGGCGCGCTGGCCACCGCGATCGGGCGCGCGCAGCGTTGGAACCGCGACGCCGAGGTACTCGTGCACGACCGGCGCCCCGGGCTGCTGTCTCAGTGGACGGCGCTCGCCACCACCTACCTCGGCGGCCAGTCGCCGGCTCAGGTCGCCGCCGCTGCGACGGTCTACGATGGCGCCAAGACCAGGCTTCAGGAACCGGTGGACTTCGAGTGTGAGCCGGCCGGTGGCGGCCGGTGCGACAGGTCGTCAACGTACTGGTACTCGACGGGCGACTTCCACATCTGCCCGTCCTGGCGCAACCGGGCCACGGACGACGACCGGGCGGAGGCGCTGCTCGTCGGCCTGTACGGCTACTTCGGGCTCGTTGACGACAACCAACGTCGGGTGAACCTGGCGCGTCTGGCTCGGGCCATCCACTTCCAGTTCTGGGCGCCACCGACGGCGGCCGACGTCAGCGCGGCGCTGACCGCGGCGGCGGCCACACCGCAGCCGGCGGCGGCCCCACCTCCCGGTCCGGTGCCGAGACTATGACCCGCACGGATCGGGTGCCGAATCGATGTCACGTCGAGTTCGTCCCACCCGACGCCGACCGACGCTGGCAGCTGTGGCTGGCCCACCTGCCGGCCGGGCACCAGGCCGATCCGGGGCTGGTGCAGGACATCGCCCGCCGGTGCGTCCTGACCGGCGGGCAGATCCGCAACGCGACACTGCACGCGACACTGCTCTCGCTCGAACGAGGCGGCCCAGTCGACGACCACGACGTGCTCGCCGCTCAGGAGCCTGCGGCCCCCCACCGCCCCCGAGGCGGCCACATCGCTGCGGGCACGGGCCGGGCGGATCGCCGGTGTGCCGCTCTGGGCAGCGGCACAGCGTAGCATCGCGTCGGCGACCGCCTCCTCCAGCCGCGTTGCCCTTGTACAGCGCTGCGGTCCTGAAGAGGATTGCTGCGACGAGTGCCGCGCGCAGCCCTCAGACGAGATCGCAGTCAGTTCGCCCGCGGACGCCGACGAACAGGAGGCCAACCAGCTCGCTCGCAGCGCCTTCGATGGGATGCCATCCAGCCCACTGATTCCACAAGTGGACGCCGCTCAGCTGACCCGGTCGATCCTGGCTCCCCCTTGGGACCTCGGGACCGCCGGCGCGACATCCGATGGCCGGCTTGGGGGTGGGCGAGCCGCTCTCCGGTGCCACACGGGACCTGCTCCGCCCCCGCCTCGGGGTCGACGTCAGCGGAGTACGCATCCACACCGGCCCAGCCGCTGATTGCAACGCCCGTGCGCTGGGCGCACAAGCGTTCACGTTCGGGCAGGATGTCGTCTTCGCCGAAGGACGTTACGACCCCAGTACCCGCGCCGGCCTTGAGCTTCTCACGCACGAGCTGGTACATGTAGGACAGCAGTCCTCGCAACGGCCGGCCCGATCGGTCCAGCGCGACGGCAAGCCAAGGGAGGGAACCGTCACCGTCGGGAAAATTACCTATGTCGAGGGCAAACCACCTCCAGAGTCCGACATCAACCTTGACTGGCGTTTCCATGGCCTCCCTAAAGGCAACGACGTTTGGGTAACGAGGGAAGGATACGTAACCTCGGAGGGAGTCGTGACAAAGGAGTATCTCCGACAGGAAGGCTTCAAGAGAATCGGCACCGGCACGATCGGGCCACCACTGGTGCGGCCGGTCGGTTGCTCGCCCGGGGGGAAGCCAGGCAACGTCGGGTTCTTCGCCGGGAGCCCAGCCTGGCAAATGAACGGTAACTACACGTTCTGCGGGCCGGCCGACAGGAGCATTCAGGTCGGGTTCGTGCAGACTGTACAGGGAGCGGCCAACGGGTCGGTCGACCGCGATGCGACGACGGGCGCTCTGTCCAAGGGTTACACGGAGTGCGTTGTGAATGCCAGGGACTGCGTGGCTGGAGCCAACCCACCATGGTACGGGACACGTGGCTCACCGCCGGGACCACACGCGTTCGGCGGCACCTTCCCGGTGCTGAGCGACACGCCCAACCTGGTCCGCGTCTCGCGCGCGGGCCAGAAGCGCCTGCAAGATTTGCGCTACCAGGGAATCTTCCACGTTTGGCTGATTGCCCGACGATCCAGCGGTACGACCGTCTTCGTCCACCATTGGAGCATCGCGCTCGCTGCCGCCGCAGTGCTCTCGCCCGGCGCCGACCCGTGCAATGTCTCGGGTTGGCAAATCCTCGGGGGAGCCGCGGCCACAGCAAAGGGCCCGGGACCGGGGCTCGGCGAAGCCGGTACTCACCGGGAAGTGTGCAAACACATTGGCGAAGCCGTGTACCCCTTGACCTCGCCGCGTTGAGGCGAGCCATTAACGGCAGTGATTGCTGGGTGACGATTGCCTTTCATCGTGCGACCATGCGCGGGCGATCTGTCCCGGGGCGGTCGCGCATGCATAGCCGGCACGCCTGACTGCACCGTCTGATCCGTGACGAGGCTGGTGAGATCGGCTCCTTTGACGGCAGCGATAGCAGGCACCGCTACCAGACGTGCTGGAAGACTACTTGCGATCACTTTTAGGGGCGCGTCCGTTATGCCGTCGTGACGGCCGGGTGACGATCCCGCTCCATTGTGTGCCCATGCGCGGGGCGGTGTGCATCGGGGTTGCCGTGCATGCCGAGCCGGCATGCTTGGCGACCACCGTCGCGTTCCTTCGCGCGTACACCGACTCGGGCGTACGGCTGGTCCTGCTGCCCGACGGTCCGGACGAGCCAACCGCGTCCGCTCTCATCACCGATCCCGAGCTCGCCGCGATCGAGCAATGGGCCACGCCCGACCCGCGGGGCATGGCCGCATGCTTCAACCGGCTGGCCACCCGGAGCCAGGCTGACGTGGTCGTCCTGCTGGAGAGCGGCGCGTTTGTCGGACCGCGCTGGCTGGAGCTGCTGCTCGCGGCGCTGGACCAGCCGGGCTGCGGGTTGGTCGGGCCGTCCACCAACGTGTCGTGGAACGAGCAGGGGATCGAGCCGCACGCCCGGGGCGACGAGGAGGGCGTACGCCGGGCGGCGGCCACGGCGTTGCGTCGCTTCGGTACCGCCGCTCGAACCCTCGAGCCGCTCTACAGCTTGGCCGACTTCTGCTACGCGGTGAGCCGACCCGTGATCGACGCGATCGGGCCGGCGGAGGAGGCGTACGGCGTCGGCCCGTGCTGGGAGATGGACTACAACATCCAGGCGGCGCGCGCCGGGTTCCGGGGCGTCTGGGTCGGGGCCTCGTACGTGTACCGCTCTGCGCCGACCCGGCGCCGTCGAGTCGTCGAGGCCGCCCGGTTCGAGGCGAACCGCCGGCTGTACCAGGATCGGTTCTGCGGGCTGCGGTTGCGCGGGGAGACCACGTCGTACCGGCCGCACTGCCTCGGCGATGCATGTGAGCACTTCGCGCCGAACACGCTCGTGCCCTCACCGGCCCCGGCCCCGGCTTCCGCCCCGACGGCGGTCCGGGCTTCCGCCGGTATGGCAGAGCCGGCCCGTATCCAGGTCACCGGAGCCGCGCCCCGGGCACCGCTGGTCAGCTGCATCATGCCCACCCGCGGGCGCCCCGAGTACGCCCGGCAGGCGGTGCGGTACTTCCAGCGCCAGGACTACCCGAACACGGAGCTCGTCATCGTCGAGGACGGCCCGCCCCTCCTCGGCGCCGACCCGCCCGACGATCCACGTGTCCGGCTGATCGCGAGTGACGTTCCCCGCAGCATCGGGGCGTTGCGCAACACCGCGTGCGAGCATGCGCGGGGAGAGGTCATCGTGCAATGGGACGATGACGACTGGTACGGGACGCAGCGCCTGTCCCGTCAGGTTGCCGATATCCGGGCAGGTACGGCCGACATCACGGCCCTGCGTGACGCGACCGTCTTCGACCTGGAGCGCTGGCAGTTCTGGCGCTTCAGCGCACAGGCGCATCGGCGGACCTTCGTTCGTGACGTCCATGGCGGGACGCTCGCGTACCGGCGGTGGGTGTGGGATCGGTTGGCCCGCTATCCTGACCGGTCGCTCGCCGAGGACGCCGCTCTCCTCGATCAGGCGGTACGCCGGGGCGCCCGGTTGCGTGCCCTCAGCGCGGACGGAGTCTTCGTATACCTGCGTCATGCCACCAACAGCTGGCGGCTCGCGGTCGGTCCGCACACCGGTTGCGAGGCGCTGCCCGAGCCCGACCTGCCCCCCGAGGACCGGGCCTTCTACGCCGACCGCTCTCCGGCCGCGCCTCGGCACGCGCCGGACATGCACCAGCCGATGGTCAGCTGCATCATGCCGACGCTGGACCGGCGGAGGTTCGTACCGCGCGCGATCCAGTACTTCCAGCGTCAGGACTATCCGGCGAAGGAGCTGGTCATCCTCGACGACGGCCGGGACCCGGTAGCCGACCTCGTCCCGGACGACCCCAGGATCGTGTACCGGCGCCTTGAGCACCGCGTCGTGCTCGGCGCCAAGCGCAACCTCGCATGCGAGCTCGCGAAGGGCAGCATCATCGTCCATTGGGATGACGATGACTGGCAGGCCCGGCACCGGCTGTCGACCCAGGTGGCCAGGCTTGTCCAGACTGGCAGCGACCTTTGCGGCTGCCGGGCGCTGCACTTCTACGACCCGGCCACCGGACAAGCATGGCGATACGCGTGGTCGCGTACCGGACGTATCTGGGCCGCGGGATCGAGCCTCGGTTATCGCAAAGACTTATGGAAGCGGTCGCCGTTTCCGGAGGTGGCGACCGGCGAAGACTCGCGGTTTACATGGAGCAGGGAGGTTCGCTCCATGTGCGACGTCAGCGAGACTGATGCTCTGGTAGCGATCATTCACCGCCGCAACACCGTACCGAAGGCGGTGCACGGAGCGAACTGGAGCAGCGCGCCCACCCACGAGGTTGAGCGGCTGCTCGGGCCAGACCTGGCATTTTACGTTGAGCTTGTGAAACGACCGTGACCCCAGCCCGGTGCGCTCTTTGTCGCCGGGCAAGGGCTCAACCCGGAGAGCCCCGATGATTGATGCTCCATCGTCCGTTGTCCCGGACAGCGTCCCATTCAGCCTGAGCCTCATCCACGATTTCGCATTGTGGTGCGGTGATGAGCTCGTGCGAATGTCACCGTGTTCGCAACGTCTGGTGGGTTTCGTTGCTCTGCACGATCGGCCTGTGCGGCGGGCGAAGGTCAGCGGCACGTTGTGGCTGGACTCGTCTGAGGACCGTGCGAGTGCCAGCCTGCGTTCTGCGCTGTGGCGCATCCCGGCGCCCGGAGGGGTACACGTGCTCGCCGCGTCACCGACCCACCTGTGGCTCAACCCGCGAATCGAGGTCGACTTCCGTACCATCACCGCGCGCGCCCGGGCCCTGCTGGACGGGGTCACGAACGATTTCGCGGTCCTCGATGTGGCTCGCGAGCTGTGCTGTTTCACCGACGACCTGCTGCCCGGCTGGTACGACGACTGGGTGATCATGGAACGGGAGCGATTCCACCAGCTGCGCCTGCAAGCCCTCGACCAGCTCGGTGAGCGGCTGCGCACGTGCGGCCGGCTCGGTGACGCGTTACAGGTGGGGCTGACCGCCGTCCAGGCCGAACCGCTGCGCGAGACCGCCCATCGACTGGTCATCCGGGTACACCTGCAGCAGGGCAACGTCGCCGAGGCGATCCGGCAGTACCGGACGTACGAACGGATGCTTGCCGACGAGCTCGGCGCCCTGCCATCTCCGGTGATGCGTTCGCTGATCGACTCCTGTCTCGGCCGCGCCCGGTTGCCCCGGGCCAGCTGATCGCGTCGCCGGGGCGGTCACGCCGCGGTGACGACGATCGGTAAGGGTGCCCGCCCTGCCTCCCAGAGATCACAATGGAGAGACACGAACAAGACTTGTTCCCGGTAGTGCGGCCATCCAACACTCGCGTCACGAAGACGGACGAACGTGGGAGGCGAATCCGTGCCATACGCGACCGGCTCGTGCGGGAGGGTCCGCTATGGACGCGCGACCGCGAGCGGGACTTCCATACGGTCACCATGCCGGAATGCGACTGTGACCTGCTCTGCGACCTGTTGATCGCCGAGAGCGTCGAGACCATTGTCGAGGCGGTGGCCTGCGCGATCACGTCGACCCCGGTGGTGACGCCCACCAGCGGCCGGTCGGCGTACCTCCGCGGCCGGTCGCCAATCGGAGCGCCGGTGCATGGCCGGCCGGGACGGGATGAGTGCCGCGTCCCGGCCGGCGAGCGGTCATGTCAGGGTCGGTTGCGAGCCATCGCGGTACTGCACGCCGCCGCGCTGGAGCCGGACCTCGTGCCACGTGCCGGGAACCGGCTCGGTGCGGACGGTTACGCGACGCTCGACCACGACACATACCTCCTCGTCGGGCCACCACCATCCGCAGGAGTGCACCAGGGCTTCCCACTCGCTGAGGTGGGCGGTCTCGTCCAGCCCGTACCGGGCAAGTTCGAGCCGTTGGCGTACGTCGTAGGCGACCCACGACGCGTCCTGCTGCCTGTGTAACACCACACCCAGCGGAACCCCCGACGCGAGCGCGTCGCGCGGGAGCAGCACGCCCCGCCATCGGCGTTGATGGCCGGGGTCCACGCCGTGGCCGGCAGTGCGCCAATGGCGGCGCGCTCAGGCTCGCCGATCGCCCAACCGATCGAGTACTCCACGACCCGGCCCCGCTTGCGACCCCGTTCGGTGAGCCAACCCAGGACCGCGTGGGTCGCGGCGGCCGAGTCACCGCGCACCAGCAGATGCCGCCGGTGGGCGACCGGAACCTGCGCGAACGCCTCGTTCAGCACGTCGAGGTGGGCGGCGGCGGTGTTCGCGCCGGCGTTGCCCGGGCGCAGCTTGAGCGTCAGCAGCTCATCGGGTTGTCGCAGGTGACAGGATCGGATGGAACCCAAACGTGTGCTTGTAGGTCGCCGCCGCGCCTTCCTTGTCGCTGTGTGCGAGCACGATCGTGGAGTCCACGTCCAGCACCACCACACCCGCGCCGATGTCCCGCCCGGCCGCCCGGGCCGTCGGCACCTGGCCCACCAGCGTCCAGACCCGGGTCCGGACTCTCGCCCGCGCCTTCGCGATCCTTCGACCACGCCGTAGACTGCACTCCGAAAGTGCCCATTCCGCGGGAGAACCTGATCGATTCGACACCGTCAGTTTCCTTGCAGGAGAGACACTTTCGCTCATCTACACGCCGTAGGCCGATCCAGGTGGTAGGAGCCGGGTGGCGGCCATGAGTGCTTCCGGGCCGTCGTACCGGCTGCGGCCGAGCCGGTTCGACGACATGGCCGGCGTGGTGATGGCGGGAGCGGCGGAGATCAGCGCCCGGATCGGGTACCTCGGCTCATGACACTTCATCCGCAGGCGCGCGCCGCTGCCGGCCCGCGTCGGTCGCGCGGGCAAGTGACCGGTCCGGCACGGCGAGTAGTGCGTCGCGTTGTCCCCTGCATGTAGCTGTTTTTCGGCCGAGTCGGCGACGGTAAGCGACCGGGTGAGGACTCCCCGCGGGCGAGCCTGGTTCGCTATCGTGCCGGAGGCACGTCGCAGTTGTCGAACCCGACGAGCGGAGTCTGCGGGGTGGGAGCACCGGGCGCTGGTGCGGTGGGAGTGGTCGCACGCTGCGCGCGGCTGGCAGGCACGGATCGTCTGATGGCGTTCGGGCTGGTGTTCGGCGTCGCCGCGCTGGCCTGGTTCGCGGTCGGTCCGGCCGGCGGCCAACGGGTGGGACTCGCGGTGGTGGCGCCGGTGTACGCCGGCCTGATCGCCGTCGGTCAGTTACGGGTCGGGCTCGACCCGCGGCTTCGGCCGGCCGCCAAGCGGTTCTGGCGGGTGCTGTCGGTTTCGATGTTCACGTACACGGCCGGGATGCTGGTCAACCTGACGGCGCTGGTGTTCGGGCTCAGGGCGGCGCGTGACGCCGGTGAGACGCTGTTCTACCCGGTCGCCGCGGTGTTCACCGTGGTGGCGCTGGTGGTGTTTCCGACGGCGGTTCGCAGCGCCGGCGAGCGGCTGCGGATGTCGCTTGACGTGGCGACTGTGCTGCTGGGCAGCGCGACGTTCGTGTGGTACTTCCTCGTCAGCCGGCGGTGGCGGCCCACGAACGGATGGGCCGAGCTTGCCGACGGGGTGGTGCTGCCGGCGCTGATCCTCGTCGTCGGCTTCGTCATCCTGCGCATCATGATGGCCGGCGCCAACGTCATCAGCCGGCCGACCGCCGCTGGTTTCGTCTTCGGCGCGAGCTGCATCGCCGTGCCGGTCATCCTGGACGCCGAAGCCGGGACCCCGGCCGATCGGGTGGGCGCGTTGGTCCACCTGGCCGGTTTCCTCTCGTGCCTGGTCGCCATAGCGATCCAGCGGCGGGTCGGGTTGGCCGGCGACGGCCGGCCGGCGGCCTGGCGCCGCTCGTTCACCGTCCTGCCGTACGGTGCCGTGGCCGCCACGCTTGCCCTGCTGCTCTGGGTGGTCAAGCCGCACCTGGACTACCGGAGCTGGTTCGTTGCGGTCGGCGCGCTGGCACTGTGCGCGGCCGTCGTGGCCCGCCAGGTCGCCTCCTTGTGGGAGATCTCCAGGCTCCTGAAGACCAACCGCGAACTTACCGGCCGGCTGCAATATCAGGCATACCACGACGAGCTCACCGGCCTGGCCAACCGGGCGCTGTTCACCGAACAGGTGGCCGAAGCGGTCGCGCAGACCCGTCTCGACGGCTCCACCGCCGCGGTGCTCTTCGTCGACCTGGACGACTTCAAGTTCGTCAACGACAGCCTGGGCCACCAGATCGGCGACCAGCTGCTGGCGGCCGTCGCCGCGCGGCTACGGACGACGGTGCCCCCGCATGGATTCCTCGGCCGGCTGGGTGGAGACGAGTTCGCCCTGCTCACGGTCGCCGGCGGGGACGGGGCCGGGCGCCCGGCGCGCGCCGTCGCGGAGCAGGTCATCGCGGCGCTGCGCGCGCCCTTCGTGGTGTCGGGCCGGTCGGTCGACGTCCAGGCCAGCATCGGCATCGCCACCGCGACCGGGGGCGCGCCGGGCGTCGCGGAGCTGCTGCGCAACGCCGACGTCGCCATGTACGCGGCCAAGAACGAACACAGGGGCGGCTGGCGGTTCTTCGAGCCGGCGATGCTCACCGCGGTCGTGCGCCGTCACCGGCTGCGGGCCGCGCTGGCCGACGCGGTGGCCCGCAGCGAGTTCACCGTCTTCTACCAGCCGATCGTCGACCTGCTGGACGGCTCGGTGCACGGCGCCGAGGCGCTGGTGCGCTGGCGGCGCCCGGGCGCGGCCACCACCTCGCCGGGCGACTTCATCCCGCTGGCGGAGGAGACCGGCCTTGTCGTCGAGATCGACCGCTTCGTCCTCGACACGGCCTGCCGCGAGGCGGCCCGATGGCCCGTCGATCCGTCCGGTGGGCGGCCGCTGTCGCTACACGTCAACCTTTCCGCCCGCCACCTGCACCGGCCGGACCTCGTCGACGACGTGGCGCGGGCACTGCGCGACAGCGGCCTGCGCCCCGACCGGCTCACCCTCGAGATCACCGAGAGCGGCCTCGGCCACGACCACAAGGGGGCCATCGACCGGCTCGGCGAACTGGTCCGCCTCGGCGTTCACCTGGCCATCGACGACTTCGGCACCGGCTACTCCTCGCTGGCCTACCTGCGCCGGATGCCGGTCGACGTGCTGAAGATCGACAAGGCCTTCACCGGCGAGCTGACCGGCGCGGTGGTGGCGCCGCTGGCCCAGGCGGTCATCGCCCTCGCCGCCGCCCTGGGCATGGAGACCGTGGCCGAGGGAATCGAGGAGCCGGAACAGGTCGAGCGGCTGCTCGCGCTCGGCTGCCGGTACGGGCAGGGCTTCCACTACGGGCGGCCGATGCCCGCCGAGCAGATGACCGAGCTCCTGTGCGTCGCATTCGAAGCCGCCGGCGCCGCCGACGGCAGCTTCCAAGCTGACCGGGGCTCAGCGGCGGTCCGGGCCTGACGGAGGCCTCGACATCGACGATGATCAATGGTGATTCTTCCCATCCGCGCGCCGTGCGGTCGTGTCGAACTCCGAGGGGACCTCGCCGTGACGATGGCCTTGGAATCCGACCCGACGGTGAAGCGGAGCCTCGGCGGCCCGCTCGAACGCGCCACGGTGGCGCGGGTCCATCGGCAGCGCCTGGAGCGGATGGCGCGAAGTGACCTGTTCTTCACGATTGCCGTCGACGACCTGCCGGATCCGGTGGGTGTCGCGGGGATTTCGCGACAGCGTGAGAAGGCGCCACGATCTTCGAAGCCGGTGTGATGCTTCTTCCCGAGCTCCCGGCGCGCGGTGTCAGGGTCGAAGCGCTGCGGATGCTCACCGACATGGCGCGGACCG
>WNGB01012104.1_pt1 | contig 17221 bp, 19 predicted proteins | sample 5400681 | NCBI WGS metagenome assembly WNGB01 (sample SAMN13153367, study PRJNA577476) | soil metagenome | isolation source: 115 cm soil or saprolite under grassland replicate 2 | place: USA:California | collected 2016-06-15 | reverse complement strand
CGGCCTGAGCGCCGGTGTTGAGTGGGTAGCTCGTCGTGAGCTTGCTCCAGTCAACCGTCGCCTTTTTGCGGACCGGCCCGTCTGGTGAGACGTAGCGTACGTCTGGGTTCTGCGCCAGCGTCAGGACAGCCGACTGCGTCACATTCATGACGAAAGCCGGAATGACCTTGAACTCCTGTACTGGCTGGCCACCGACGGGTTTAGCGATCGAATCCTTGCTTCCGCCTGGATTTGACTTCTGGACGATGACGCGCACGAGCTTCGTAGGCTCGACCTGCGCGCCGTATTGCAACAGCGGGTGCACTTTGAGCGAGGTGTCGATGCTCGGCGTCGCCGTTTGGGCGCCGGCGCTCGGGCTCAGCGCCGAGCCGAGGACGACGCAGGCCAGCACCGGCGCCAGCACGCGCCAGACCTTTGTGTTTCGCATGAGTTGGGGCCTCCAGGAAGCTTGGACGCCCGCATGCGCGCGTTCAGGATGGGCTCATTTCGGCAACCCGGCGGTCGTGTCCTGGGTTAATGACAGGGGGTAGACCCGTGGCTTTGCGTCGCCGCCTTTCGGCGGGTTTGCCTGTTCGTTTCGATCCCTTAGAGTTTCGGCCCGCGCGAGCGCTGCGCCCGCCCCTTAGTGGAGGATCCCGTCCCCCCAACTCTGGGGACGTTCGCGTCTTCCGCCAATCGTAGAAGCTTAGGAAGTCTGCGTGGCCTCGGGCCGACCGTGCGAAAACCGACACGGCCTGCCTTCGAACGTGGCGCCCCTCCAGGTCTTACTCGAGCGCGACGGTCGTACGCTGCATGAGTGCAGGGCGAGCGAGGAGCGCGGGCAACTCGACTGGTTCGGTTAGGTCCCGGGGCTGAAGGGATCGGCGGCAGTGGCAGGGCGAGCCGGCGAGCCTGCTCGAGACAGCCGACGCGATGTTGCTGATTCAGCTCGTGGCGCGAGCTCGACGGGATCCCGAGCTCCGCGGACTCGCGGGCGCGCCGCAGCCTGCCCTTATTCGGGACAACAATCCGTGCCTTCGAGGATGGTGCACTAAACCCCGAGTGCACGGCGGCGGAAGTGCTTCGCGGCCGTCATCATCGATGTGAGCCTGCGATTGCACACGCAGCACACGGCCGACTCGTTTTAATCACGGGGTGGCGCTTGCCGCGTGATGGCACAAATGCGCACCGGTTGGCGACGTGGCGACGGCGCGGCTAGCCTGCAGGCGGCCTCGCCGTGTGAAATTCGGTGCGGAGCGCACGCGACGCCACAAAGCGCGTAGCCCTCTAGGCGAGCTCGAATAGCGCCAGCCCGTGTGCTGAGTAGGACACTGCATGGCTTCGCCGTCACCGCGCCCCGTGGTTCGGCCAAGTGGTCGCGCGTGAACAACGTCGCCATCGCCGCAACCACCGCGGGCAAGGCACTGGTCTATGACGACTGCGTCAAGAACGGCGTCGCGGCGCTCACCCACGATTGATGGACACGTTGCCGTAAGCATGCTGGTCATCGGCGACATGCGCACCATGCGTGTGATATACGCCGTCGATGAGTCGTCCAACACCGTCTTGAACCGCTCGATTATCCAGTTGCGACGCTACGCGAGGCCAATGGGCACCGGGCCCGTCGAGGCAAATCAGGCGGATAAGTTAGCCGTCCGGGGCCGCACCGGCGTAGATGGGCACGCCAACCTGCTGCATCAGCCCCAGGTCGTCACGGTGATTCCAAATCTCCGCCACCTTGCCCTCGCGAATACGGAAGATATTCACCCCCGAGAACCGGGCCCGCTTGCCGGTCGCCTCCATGTTGCCCCAGGGCCCACTCTGGGTGCCCTCGGCCGTCCATCGGGCCGCAACCAGGTCATCTTCGGCGACGAGGATATCCACATGAAACGTGAGGTCAGGGAAGGCCCGACGGAAATCGGCAGCTATCTTTGCCTGTCCTGCAGCACCTGGCCCAGCCTGCGTCGGACGCAGATCGTTGCGCACGTAGTCGTCGGCGAAGATCTCCTGAGCCACAGCCACGTTGCCGCGGTTCCACACCTCGTCGTAGAAGCGGCGAATTAGGTGCTTGTTCGCCTCGGTTGACATTTGTGCACCTCCAGTCCAGGTCGAGTCTGATGTCCACGGTCCGAATCTTACGTATGCCGTGGACGACGCTGATGCGGTAGACAGCCTCGCAGAAGCAGCTGTGGATGGCGTGTGGCGGAGCCGAGCGGTGGCCGCGGGCGCACGTGCCCACGTCCGGTCCGTCGATGATGTCGATGATGAGGAACGTGCGCTGCGGACCCTGCTGCGACACTGCCCGTCCTAGCGACGAATGCGATCGTCACGCTTCGAACCCGGCTTGGGATCGTCGGTCGGTGCGGTCGGCCAGTCAAGCTGCTCTGCGACGCCGCCCGTCGGAGGAGGTCAACCGTGAACCCACCGCGGCTCAACGTTGTGCCCAGACGGCGATGCCAACTTCTCCATCAGTTGAAATGGCAGCAGATCCAGGCCATCGCGATTCTCGAGGGGACCCGCCGATCAGTGACATCGCAGCGGGACAGATCGCCGCCACGTTTAAGCTGCCCCTGGCTGACGTTATTCTGGACGCAGGTCAGGTTTCCGCGTGGGGTCACTCAAATGACGACTTGCTCGTGTGGCTCGAGCACCGCCATATCTGGAGCGCGCGCGGAGCCCTGGCATACCTGATCAGCCTGCGCAGTGCTCTGCAGCACGACTCGAATCGAGGCTCGTCAGGCTAGCAATGGAAGTGCGCCCGGTGCCTGCGGCCGAGTGGCGGTTCGTCTATGCCTGCGGGCATCGACACCTATTCACCGCGCCCGGCACGCCAGACGAACTCCTGCGGCTAACGGATTGGTTGGAGCAGCACTGGAACACGTGTTCACAGTGCGACCGCCCCACACAGGCCTGGCGAGCGTCCTCGAGGGTTGGCGTTAACTCATAGCTCCTGCTACCGGCAACGAATTCGTTGCCTCACATCAAGCGCTACCGAGAAGCGTACCTCTTATAACCGCGAGGCAGCGAAGTAAGTACGAGCTGGTGGCCGCGCTCGGGGTGCGTTACGGCAGCGCCGATCGGGTCGGCAAGCGCCCGCTTACTCGACCACTTCTGTGCGGTGTCTGCCCAAGTACCCGTCGACGGCGAGTTCGTCGCGATCCTCCGCCAGGCAGTCGGCAGCGTCGATCTCTAACCAATCCAGGGAGGGAAATCTTCGATGTTGCCTTCGTTTGAACCAGTTACCGCCGCGGCTTGCGCGATGCTCGGTAGTCGAACGAGCGCGCTCAGACTGAGGAGGACCGCAATCGTTGGCCTGACGGTCGCAGTTGATGGTCGACCACGAGCACGTCCGCGAGGTCTATGTCGAGCTGCTGCGGCTCCTGTACTCCAAGGTGCACGCCAGCGTGCCACTCCTGGCAGCTTCGTCTGCCGCCCTCGAGCGCTCCATCCACGACCAGGTGGCTGCGGGCATGGGCGACTGGCTGCACGAACACGCCTCCGAGGAGCAGCACCACGACGAGTGGCTACTCGAGGACTACACGACTATTGGCCGTGATCCGGCGGAATTGGGCCGCCAGGCTGGTTCCCGACCATCGCGGTCCTGGTCGGTTCGGTGTACTATAGGGTGCTGCACGCTCACCCGTCGCCATCCTCGGGTACTGCGCGGTCCTGGAATGGAGCCCGCCGTCCGAGGCATTCATCGATCCGCTCGAGGCCGTACAGGCTACCCCGCCCGTGCCTTCTACACATTGCGCCAGCATTCGGCCGTCGACGTCGACCACGGAGCCGAGGTATTCGACCCCCTGGACCGCCTCCCTCTTTGCCCGGAGCGCGACGCGCTCATCGGCCTGACCACTCTACAAACCGCCGATCTGCTGATCGCTGCGGCGGACGAGCTGCTGGAGGAGGTATCTGGTGACATCGCGTAGCGTCCGCGTCCTGGCGGCGATCGTGGGCGTCTCGCTCGTTGGCCCAGGGTTGTGGGCCATGCTGGCGCCCGAGAGCTTCTACGCAAGTGTGGCCACGTACCCACCCTACAACCAGCATTTTGTGCATGACATCGGCGCCTTCATGATCGGACTCGGTGTCACGCTCGGGGCTGCGTTGAGGCTACGTGACGCACTCCTGGTGGCGCTCGCCGGCAACGGCGTCGCCGCTGTGGGGCACTTCGCTTCGCATGCGGTCGATCGCCAACTCGGCGGTCAAGTGACCGACCCGCTCACGTTCGGCGTGTTCGCAGTGGTGCTGATCGCGCTCACTCTGTGGCGGGCGCGCGTGGTCGGTTCTCTGCCGCCCTGACCGAATCGAGCCGGGCGTTCAGCTAAAGCAGAGCAGCCATTGTGGAGGGCCGATGTGCCCTTCGTTCCAACACAGCAGCAGGACATTCGCGGGTGTAATTGCTGCGCCTCACGATAGCGAGCCATCCGCGGACTCGCCAGAGTCCGGATCTGCGCACATCGCGACGACAAGCCCGCGCTGCCGCAGGCACGCCTAGCTCGTGCGGCGCATGACCATCTGGACGGGATTGCCGTCAGGGTCGGCTACCCACGCGGCGCGCAAATCAGCGAGGAAATCGTGTGGCTCACTGAGCGGTCGCGCACCTTGCGCGGTGAGCGACGCGAAGGCCCGATCCACATCGTCGGTCCACACAACCACCTCGCCGCGGGGTGGACCACCGCTGAGTTCCAGGCTGTGAATTTGACGCGCGGACTCGATCGACGCCACGCCCAGAATGAGCCCGCCCAGACGCATTTCAACATGGATCGGTTTGTCGTCGCGTGGCGTACGGAACGTCTCCATGAACCCAAATAGGTCACGATAGAAGCGCAGTGAGCCTTCGACATCCGCCACGTAGAGATTGATCTGAGGGTCGCGGAACATGCCTCTACCGTACACGCCGCCTGCCCAACTCGAACCTTTCGATGCAGGAAGGGCCAATGCGGCTGGGCTGCACTCCATACCCACACGTGATCGGCCTGACCCGGTTCGCGGGGCTGGCAGACCATAGTCGACGGACGGGGGCGTCAGGCGGTGGTCGGCGGGATCGTTGGGGTCCCGCCGACCTGCTGACGTTTGCGTAGCCTGGCGGGCGGCCATCACGAGGCTATAGTCGGGGCACGGGGAGCTGGCGCAAGCTCATTCCGACTCCGGCTGCACCGATCCCGAAGAGTACTCCTGAGAGCCTGACAACCAGCTCAGGTCGGAAGACGCGTAGCTGGCGACCCCGGCCACGACCGACAGGAGCAAAAGGCTGGATGAGTAACGAGCGCCAGCGCCCGTTCGTCGCGATCGTAACCCAGCTGCGTGTTCAAGGACCACCACCCCAGCCCGCCGGAGATCGCCGTCATCAGTACGACGACGCCGAGCGACATGAGCTCCACTCTCAGCTTCAGTAATCCGCTGCGAATGCGAGTTTTGGTTGTACCCAGTGGCACACGTAACGCGTTGGCCACCTCCTCATGGGTCAGCTCTCCGAGGAAGGCCACAGGACCTGGAGCGCGCCCCGGACGGCCGTGCGGCTCTCATTGCCTGCCAGCTGCTCCGCCACCCCAGGAGCTTCATCGGCGAGCCCGTCGAGGAGTACTCCTTCCGGGTCCGCTTCAAGTTGCGGACGAGAGCGCTGCCGACGCAGCTCGTTGATAATGCGGCGGCGGGCGATCTGGAAGACCCACGGCCGGAAGCTGCCTCGGTGCGGGTCGAAGTTGCGCGCGTGCTGCCAGACAGAGAGGAAGACGTCCTGGACGATCTCCTCCGCGGATGGGCGATCCAATTGTCGCGCAGCCAGGCTCGTCAGGACTGGACGGTAGCGTTCTTGCAGTGGGTCCAAGGCATCGTGGCGGCCCTCAGCAATTCTCCTGACCAGCTCTTCGTCTGGAACGGGGTGTGCCTCAATAGTCTTCACGTACGGCAGCCTAACGACAGCGGTCCGCCCAGCCATCGACGGAATCCCGCATCCCTGGCCGGGGTCGGCAAAATGGGGGTGAGGGATTTCCCCCACAAATTCCTGGCAGAATGCAGCGGACGCGGACGCGTGTATGCGCACTCCTGAAACGGACTGTGCTCGGAATGAAGGGATCGTTCGTCGGCTTGCTGCCCGGTTTCCTGGCGGTGTCCGCGTTGGCTGGGCGGCGGGCCTTTGCTCAGGACATTGCTCCGGCAATAGCTCGGGTGGCGCTGGGGATTCGCTAGGATAGCCTCTTTACCGGGGGCCGTAAGTCTTAGCGGCGAACCCGATCCGGGATATTCCGGTGGACGGACTGCCATGGATCATCTCGCACTCTACGGGTGAGCTTCGCGGAGATGGGCGACGCGGACATTTCGGAAAGCGTCACCCTTCCCCAGCGATGCGTGGCGCCGATCGTGTTAGTTCCGGTTGCGCCGGAATCGGCAGCCGGTTCGAAGGGTACGGAAGGTCGCTTGCCTCCAAGCCCCGGTTCGCCGGCGGCCGGGCGCTCGATTGCAACACCGATTGCGCTCGGCTGCTTCACTGGTTACTGGACGACCACAGTGCCACGGATGAAGGGGTGAATCGTGCAGCCATAGGCGTAGGTGCCCGGCTGCGAGAACATCATGCTGAAGGTGGCGTTGGGCGACAATGCGCCCGAGTCCCAGACGTTATCGTTACTGGTAGTCGTGTGGTCGACCGGGTCGGTGTTGGTCCACGTGATCGACTGTCCAGCGGAGATCGTGATCGTCGCGGGGACAAAGGCGAACTTAGCGATGCTGACCGCAACCGCCTGGCCTTGGGAGGCCACGGGCACGGGAGCCGGTGCCTGAGTAGCCAGTGCCTGAGTAGCCGGTGCAGCCTGGGCTTGTGGTGCTGCCTGTGCTCCGCCGCTGACGGGCACTGCTCCCGATTGGACCACGATCTTGCGTGGCGCATTGCCCACAGGAATCGTGGCAGCCACTGTGCTGGTGGCCAGGTCGACGATCGACACGTCATTCGACTTTTCGTTGGTCACATACGCAAAGTGGTTGTCCGAGGTAACCGCGATCCAGTGCGGCATATCGCCGATCTTGACTGTGCCTGTACTGGCGTACGTATCTGGATCGAACAGATCCAGTTCGCCAGGTCCCTGGGCCACGACCATGCCGAACTTGCCGTCTGGTGTGAAGAATGGATGGTGCGGCGAGGCGCCCGTCGGGATCTGCGTGACGATCTGATCGCTTGCCCGATCCAGAACTAACAGGGCGTCCACGCCCGCCTCGGTGAAGAAGACCTCGTGCCCATCCGGACTGACGTTCAGTGCACGCGGCGTGTGGTCGAGCGAGACGGATCCCGTCTCGATGCCACTCGGGATGTCGATGATTGCCAGCGCCTCGGAGCCAGCTTTCTGACTCGCGGCATACACCGTCTGCCCGTCGGCGGTGATGGCCAGGTTGTGGGGCTGCGGCACGGGCACCTGCCAGTCGACCTGGTTGCTGCTAGTGTCGATCGCCTCGACCTGATCGGTGCCAAAACCAGCGACCAGGAGGTGGCTGCCATCGGGGGTTATCGCCAGGCCGTGCGGCGTCGTGCCGACATCGACACTCGCGGTGACCTCGTCAGTAGCCGTGCTGATGACTGACACCACCGAGTCACCATCGCTGCTCGCGTAAACCCACTTGCCGTCGGGGGTGATGGCCAGCCCGTGCGGACCTGTTGGAATGGGAATCGTCTTGGTAACCTGGTTGGTGGTCGTGTCGATCACGGTCACGGCATTGTCGCCGAACAGACCGACATATGCCTTCGGTGCGGCGGTCTGCGCCGCAGCTAACGGACTCGCGCCCACGACGAGCGCGCCTGCGGCAACAAGCGCCGTGCCAATGGCCGCGATGCGCGTAAGCATGCGCGAGGCGTAAACGGAGATTAGAAAACGTGACACGTGTGCTGTCCTCCGAGAGCGGAGTTGATCGGGAGAACCAGCAGGCCCTGCCGCCCGCGCTTGGCTCCTTCCGTCAGCCCTCACTACACGCCGGCCGGCCGTTTGGATGTTGGACCGAACTCGGCAAGCGAGGAACGTCGGCACGCTTCCGGCTCAGGCCTCAGACGGCCGGTGTTTGCGCGTCGAGCAATACCGAGCCTTGTCGAAGGGTACGCGACGGATACGCCGAACTGGCCCTGGCGGCGACCGGTGGGGGAGTAGTCGCGATCACAAACAGTCCGCCCAGGATCTCGGAGGGTGGATGGATACCGCTCAGTCGATAATCCGAGTCCTCCAAGCGGGACTGGGAGTTCACCCATCCGGTTTCAGTCAGAGGGTGTATTACCAGCCGAGTCCAGCGGCGAGCACTGCCGCGTGGGAACATCCTCCAAATTAGATAGGTCCGCAGGCCATGCGCCACAGTCCGCTACTGTTCGCCGTCCCAGTCGTCCTTCTTCTAGCCTCCGCCTGCGCGCCAGCGGCCGCACCCTCCGCTGGCCCGGCATTCACCCGGGAGCAGGTCATCGTGGCCGGCACAGATGATTTCCGTTTCAACCCGTCTACCATTACTCTCAAGGCCCGTCAGCCGCTCCAGTTGACGTTCGAGAATGAAGGCGAAATCCTGCATGACTTCACCGTTCAGCAGGGCCTCGCGAAGCCGGTCATGATAGTGGAGGAAGGCGGCAACGCGGGCACCACCACGGTCAGCTACGACAGGGCCGGCACGTACAAGTTCTTCTGCTCACAGCCCGGTCACGATCAACTGGGCATGCACGGCACGATCACGGTCGAGTGACCCGGACACCGTGACCCGCACGACTGGAGTCAGGCGGCAAATCGCCGCCACTCTCGCTTCGGCTGTTCGATGGAGCGGACCTGGCCGAGCTGCGCATCATCACGCTGCGACTGGCTGTCGGCATCATGCGCACTTGAACGCAGGATCGATCTGATCCTTCCCGCCTTTACCCGTCGAGCAAGCTCGTCCGTGGCAGTCGCCCGAGGCCAATCACGCTGAACCTCGTGGTCGAATACACCGCGCTCAGCGACCCGGGATTGCATGCGCACTCCAGGCCGCCTCACCAATCCGCCGGGTCGTGAGGCGTGTAATAACCGGCGAAAGGAGGCGGGACCTTCGCCATGTACAACTCACCAGGTATTCCTCTCGCCGCGCTCGTCGTGGCTGTCGCCCTCGCAATTGTAACCATCGGATCTCTGATGGCCGGCATGGGCGGCGATCCAGCGCTCAATGAATTGCAGATCGGCGCGACGGCGTGGGCACTCGCGCTCGGTGTTTTCGGCGTGCAGGGCATCGTATCAATCGTGCTCGAAGGCCAGCAGTTAGTCCCCGGCACGATCGCGCCCCGCCGCAACAATCCACTCAGCGCGGCAGTCGCCGCCTTCTCAGTGCTCTTGTGCATCCTGGCCGGTCTGACCGGACTGGCCATTGTCTCTGGCCAGCCAACGACCGTGGTCGGTTTGGCGGCGGGCGCCGGCTGTCTCAACCTCGGACTCCTATTGCTGTTCTACAAGGAGGCCTTCATCGGCCATGAAGCACATCTTGACCCCCGACAAGACGGCGTCCCCTGGTAACGACCACGATCATCCGAGCTCACTCGAGGAGCCGCTCCGGCAACCCCGCGACAGACGGCGCACTGTGCTGGGCTGGATGGTGGGCATTGCCGCGGGTGCGTTCGCGGTGAGTTTCGCCGTGCCGGCCGCCGTGCTCAAAGCGCTCATGCTGGACAAGCCGGGCATCGCGATCGGCGATGTACTCACGTATGTCGACACAACGACCGGCGGCCAGCCTGGCCAACCATTCAAAGCCAGCGACCTGCCAATCGGGGGATCGGCGCAGCTCTTTCCGATGGGCAAGGCTGATAACCAGGACAACCTGGTGCTGGTCGTTCGCATCGCTGCAGGTGACGGGGTGGGCGGCCTGGTGGCCTACAGCGCCATCTGCACGCATCTCGGCTGCGCGGTCAACGAGAAGCTAAATAGGGACAATCTGATCCTGTGTCCGTGTCACGGCAGCGTCTACGACCCAGTGGATCACGCCGCAGTCCGCCGCGGCCCGTCCGATCGCGCTCTGCCAGGCATTCCCATCGCCGACGGCCCAAACGGCAGCGTGATAGCTAACGGTCTATTCGATGGACCGATTGGTCCGCAATAGGCACTCACGATGCGAAAGACACACCCTACTGAGCAATCCGCGGCGGACGCCGCCCCGATTAGCTGCACTTCCACGTGTCCGCGGAAAGCTGGCTGGCTGGAGGAGCGCCTGCAACTCAGCGCCTTCCAGGAGAAATACGGCCACAAGGCTTTTCCCGTCCATTCGACATTCTTTCTGGGCGAAACGGCAGCCATCAGCTTTTTGATCCTGGTGGTGACCGGCATCTACCTGGGACTGATCTACACGCCGTCAATCAGCGAGATCTCGGTCGCCGGCCAGAGGCTGCCCGAGGCGTTCGCCAGCGTGCAGCTCATCGAATCGATCCCCGCCGCCAACCTCATCCGCAACGTCCATCACTGGGCGGCGCACGTCATGATCGCCGCAATCCTCTTGCACGCTTTTCGGGTGTTCTTCACCGGCACCTACAGAAAACCGCGCGAGTTAACCTGGCTGCTGGGCGTGCTTCTGCTAGGCATGACACTGGCAGCTGGATTCGTCGGGTATGCGCTGCCCTGGGATGCGTTTGCCGTCACCGCAACTGGTATTGGGTTCGGTCTCGCGCGCTCAATTCCCGTAGTTGGCCATGTGCTGGGTGACCTCTTCTTCGGCGGCGCGTTTCCGAGCCTCGGCAGCCTGCCGCGCCTGTACACCATCCACGTGGTGGTAATTCCGCTCAGCATTCTGGGCGTGATGAGCCTCCATTTGCTGCTCGTGCTGAAGCAGAAGCACAGCATGCCAGGTTATGCGAAGAAACTGGCGGAGCCCGGCAAAGTGCTGGGGATTTCGCTGTGGCCCAATCACGCTCTCCTCGCCGGCCAGCTGCTTTTCCTGATGCTGGGCGGCCTATCGCTTCTGGCAGCCTTTGTGCCGGTGCACCCGCTGGCCGCATACGGGCCGCCGACGCCCGAAACGCCGGCGGTCAAACCGGATTGGTATCTGCTGTGGATCTTCGGCTTTCTCAAACTGATCCCGGCCGGTGTGGGCATGACATTGGGCCCAGTGACAATCGGTCCCGAGTTTCTGGGCGGCGTGTTGTTCCCCGCCAGCGTCATCGGCGCGATGACACTGGTGCCCTGGCTCGACCGCACGAATCGGCGCGTGTTGCGGCGGTTCGAATACCTGGAGCCACCCCCGCAAGCGCCGCTGCGGCTAGCGCTCGGCGTCGGAGCGCTCGCGTTCGTCGCGATGTTGTTGTTTGCATCCTACTATGACCAGATCGGGTTGACGCTCGGCCAGATCTGGCTACTTGTACTCAGCCTGCCGGTCGTGGTGGCCGCAGCCATCTTTAGCTGGAGTTGGGTCACTCGGCAACGGCGAGGGAGTGTGGCGCGGTTCGATCCAACGAGCGACGCCTGAGCCGCAATCCACATGCGCTCCAGCAGAGTTGTTCCCTACTGACTGATAGAGGCGCCGCTCGGGCTCGATTCCGGCTGGGTACGGGTCGAGCCAACGGGCTACCTCGAAGTGAGGAGCTACGTCAGGACGACAGTTGGAACGAACGCTAGACGAAAACCAGCGATACGGCGAAGGGGGAGGGCTATAGGCGTTTTCGACACAGTGGACTCCAAAAGAATGGACCACCTGATCTTGAACACGCGCATCAGTCCAGCTTGGATTGGTCACGCCCGAGCGCGGACCGCACTGCGGTGCCCGGGCCTCAGTGGGATCTCGCAAGAGTTTTCGGCAGCGGCTTAGCGTTTGCCGTCACGAGCGCCGAGTGCGCGCTCGTTCCGGTGGGCAACCGTGTGCGTTTCGACGTACGTGGTCGACGCGGATTGTCGATGGTCCGGGTCACGAGTGATCCGGAGCACCTGCTGCCAAGGTACACGGTGAGCCGGTCGTCCTCCGAGTATTGCCATCAGGCGGCGTGAATCAGTAGGTGATGGGTGATCGGAGGTGCACTCCTTGCTGAGCGTATCCTGTCACCCGCCGGTACACCCCGCCGGCGGCGTGGATGACGTGGACCCGCCGCCAGAGCTCGCCATCCAATCCCGAGGACGCGGTGTATCCACCAACGCACGAACCATGTCAGTGGTCGTGACCTGGATCTACTCGGGTCCAAGAAGGAGAAATGGAATGAACTGGAGAATTCCGCGCCCACGTTGGGGCGCACATCTGCTGGCCGGCGTAATCATGGCTTCGGCCGTGGTCGGAACCGCCGTGCCGGCCGCACAAGCCCAGGCCGCCCAGGAGTCCCTCGCCATCACCGTGCCGCGTGTGCCCGACGACATCACGGTGCCAGCGGGAAACAAGGTGTTCCTTGTTGGTCACGCCGTCGGCACCCAGAACTACGTCTGCCTGCCATCTGGCAAAGACTTCAAATTTACGCTCTTCACGCCGCAGGCCACCCTGTTCAGCGACGACGGTAGGCAACTCATTACCCACTACTTCAGCCCCAACCCGTTTGAGGGTGACACCATTCGTGCCACGTGGCAGGACTCGCGCGATACCAGCACCGTGTGGGCCCAGGCGACACATTCCTCCTCGGACCCCAACTTCGTCGCGCCGGGTGCGATTGCCTGGGTCCTGCTTCAGAGGGTTGGATCCCAAGACGGACCCGACGGCGGTGACACGCTGACAGGGACGACCTTCGTCCAGCGGCTGAGCACCAGTGGAGGGGTCGCCCCATCGACGGGCTGCAAGACGTCAAATGACGTCGGTCATCAGGCGTTTGAGCCCTATACCGCCGACTACTTCTTCTACACCAGTGCCAGCTAACGCTGACGCGGACGCCGGCACCTAACGTCTCTGCATAGAACTGTTGAAGAACCGGACGGTCGTATCGTCCGGTTCTTCTTATTCGGCATCCTCGAGAGTCTCCATGAGCGATCCCAACCCGCGCTACTGATTCGGTTACCGGCTCCTTCATTGTCTTCGGAAAGCGGCTCTCCCCGGGCTCGTTGCGGTGGCGGGTTCGACATATCTAGACCGACGGCAGACGTGTAGTCAGTGAATGAGTGGAACCCCTTGACCACGCCACCCAATACGAGCAGCTTGTTGCGTTAGCCAGTCGCGTCGATCAACTCTTGGGCGAATTGGAGACCTGGCTGCACGCGCGTGAGCGTGGCGCCTCAACTGCCCGCGATCGCGACGTGGAGCTCGGCTGGCGGCGCCGTCGCCTGATGATCGTCAAGCAGTCCCAGGCGCTACTCGCCGCGCTGCTGTGCGACGTGGAGCTGTAGCGATTCGAAGAGTCACTTCTTCGTCTCGTAAGCAAGCTGCCGCGCGGGACATGGAGGGCGCGGGTGTATAGTGACGCCCCGGAGAGAGTCAGGGCCACGTGGGAACCTCCCGAGACCGCTCGTCCGAGGGCGTTTTTCCCTCGGAGCAGCGGCTGGCGCCTGCCTCTGCACGCGCCCGAAATACCAAGCACCGTGGGGGAGTCGGCCATTCGTCTTCGGGCGGACCGTTCGACCGAGCCCACACCCAGGAGCCAGCCGAGCACAATGCGGCGCCCTTCCGCAGGAGCGAGGGACGCCGTCACAACCTACCCGCGGCACTGACGAGTTTCGTGGGCCGAGAGGGCGCATTGGCCGAAGCCAGGCGGCTGTTGGACACAAGCCGGCTGCTCACGTTGGTGGGGACAGGAGGTATTGGCAAGACTCGCCTGGCCTTGCGTCTCGCGAGTGAACTGGTGGACGTCTATGGGGATGGCGCATGGCTCGTGGATCTCGCACCCGTGGCGGACCCATTCCTGGTGCCCGTGTCCGTGGCAGCCGCTCTTGGCGTGCACGAGCAGCCAGGCCGCCAGATGCTGGTCACACTGGCCGAGTATCTCGGCGAACGGCACCTGCTACTGATTCTGGACAATTGCGAGCACCTGGTGTCGGCCAGCGCTGAGCTGAGCGAAGCGCTGCTACGAGGCTGCCCGCGCCTGCGCATCGTTGCAACCAGTCGGCAGGCGCTGGGCATCGAGGGTGAGACGCTCTTCCGTGTCCCGTCGCTGTCTTTACCAGACGCATTATCACCACCGGATGTAGAGCGCTTGGCGCAGTATGAGGCTATCCATCTGTTCGTCGACCGGGCGACCGCGACCGCGCCCAACTTCCGTCTGTCCCAGCCGAATGTCGCTTTCATCGCTGATATCTGCCGCCAACTGGACGGCGTCCCATTAGCGATCGAGCTGGCGGCTACCCGGCTCAAGCTGCTGGGCGCTGAGCAGCTCTGGGCCCGGTTGGGAGATCGCTTCCGTCTCCTCACCAGCGGCAGCCGAACGGCACCGGGTCGGCATCAGACCTTGCGCGCCACGCTGGACTGGAGCTACCAGCTGCTGTCGGAACCTGAGCGAATGCTGCTGCGGCGGCTCGCCGTATTTAGCGGGGGTTGGACGCTGGAGGCAGCCGAGGAAGTCATCGGCAGTGACGATATAGAGTTCGCGCAGGTGCTGGACTTACTCGGGCAACTGCTCGACAAGTCTCTCGTGGTTGTCGAAGACCAGAGCCCAAAGCAGGTGCGCTTCCGCTTGCTGGAGACGATCCGCCAGTACGCGTGGGAGCGCCTCGACGAAGCGGGCGAGATCGACACGACCCGCGAACGGCATCTGTCCTGGTGTCTCAAAGTTTCGACGGACGTCCAACCACCGGGAATGCACCACGCGTGGCATGCTCGAGACCTGATACAGGAACAGGACAATCTGCGCGCGGCGCTCCTGTGGGCAATCCAGCTGAGAAACGCTGACGCGGGTCTTCGTGTCGCCGTGGCGTTGGCTCACATCTGGTACATGCGAGGCCACTACTCTGAGGGGCGCGCTCGTCTGGCAGAACTGTTGGGGTTCCCGGCCTCGAGCAGCACTCCCGACGTGCGAGCCAGCGCCCTCACCTCGGCGGGCCATCTTGCCTACTGTCAAGGCGACCTGAAGGTGGCGCAGGATTTACTCGAGGAGAGTCTGGGTATCTGGCATGTTCTCGGCAATGACGAGCGGAGGGCTGTGTGCCTGCAGGTGTTGGGCAACGTTGTGCGTTTCCGCGGTGATCTCCCGGGCGCCCGGCCGCTCTTCGAGCAAGCCAGCGTCATCAACCACCGCTTAGGGCACCGCATGCGCGAGGCCATGAATCTCGCCCTCATGGCACAGGTGTTGTTCGAGCAAGGTGATCTAACGCGCGCCGAGGCACTCAACGACCAGAGTGCCGCCGCTCTGCAAGCCGCCGGCCCAGGCTGGGGGACGATCTTGACGCTGTGCATGTTCGGGCGAGTCGCGGCGGCACGCGGCGATCACTCCATCGCGCGCACTCGCCTGGAGGAAAGTCTCGAGCTCGGACGCAAGCTGGGCATCAGTCGCGGAGTGGTCTGGACGCTGTACTTCCTGGCGCAACACGCGCTGGCTCAAGGCGACGCCAGACGGGCGCGCACGACGTTTGCGGAGAGCCTCCGTCTCGCTCGCCAAACGGGTGACCACCTGGCGACCGCGCATTGCATCGAAGGCTTCGCCGGTGCGCTGGCGGCGACGCAACCCGGGCGCGCCATCCGCCTGGCGGAGGCGGCGGGCGCCTTACGCGAGAAGGTCGGGTCGTCGCCATTTCCAGCGGACCGTGACCGACTCGAGCGCTGGCTGGGAGTTGCCGCACGCGGTCTTGGTGAGACCGCCACGTCCGTCGCCCAGACGGAGGGACGCGGGATGACCCTGGACGAGGCCGTAGCGTACGCGCTCGCCGGCGACGAGCCGGCTACGACGGCGAACGCTGCTCAGCGCCTGGCAGGGCGCTCCTTCGGAGGTCTGACCAAGCGCGAAATAGAGGTTCTCCGCCTGGTGGCACTGGCCAAGAGTAACCGCGAGATCGCGGCAACGCTGGTATTGAGCGAGAAGACGGTTGAACGTCATCTGAGCCACATCTTCGCGAAGCTGCAGGTCTCCTCGCGCACCGGAGCCACCCGCGTGGCCGTGCAGGCCGGCATCGCGTAGCAAGCGCGTCCGACCAATCCGCGTGAATGTGTAGCCGACCAAAACCCCCTGCTCACCGCGGCCGTGCGCTCCGGCTGGATCGAGCGCGGCCCGCCCAGTGCATACCCATGGCGGTGGTGACTCAGTCGAACGCGTCAACTATCGCCACGCCTGGGCTCGGGCAGCGCTATAAGTTGCTTCGCCGCATCGTGGACGACGTCTTTACGATGACCTTGGAAGGCTTGGGCCTACAGCTTGCGCGTCGTTTCCAAGTGCGGATGCTCTCGCCCGCGGTCACGTGTCTCGTGAAGCTGGCGGTCTATTCATCTCCAGCAAGGGTGAGGTCCTCACCGCGCAGCAGGCGCTCCGCGATTCGGTAGGTCTGAAACAGGGCGCGCGACGTGGGAGCGTGCGCTGCGACGTAGCGCGTCACGCTCACCAGCGTCCGCCGCGCGGCGAGCGGGTAGCGCTCGCGCAGGCCGTTGAATTGGCGGATGCCAGCCTCGAGCGTCTGATAGGCGTGGAATCCAGCGTCTTCGCGCAGCACGGCGTGGCCGAGGACGTGGATGAACGACTCCACCTCGCCTCTGGCCAGCAGGCTATTGGCCAGCGACGCGGCCGCAGCCACCTGCTGCTCGCGATCGAGCAGTACGAGCAACGCCTGCGACGTTGTTTCGTCCACGGTCGCCGACGCGTCTGGACGTTCATCGGGCAAGCGCGCCGCGGGTATGTTCAGGAAGCGGTCCAGATACACACGCAGGGCCTGGTGATACAGACCGCGCGCGAGCATCGTGGACGGCGTCCGCTGAAGAGCCTGCGCCAGCGCCTGTGCCGCGGTCCAGGTGTTGTGCACCGCATCCCAATCGGCAAACTCGTTGCTGATGTGGAAGCGGCCGATGCGCAGCACCGACGCATGCGCCACCGCTTGCCCGACCTCGGCAAACGCGACGCCCCGCTCCAGTGCCGCACTGATCGCCTCGAGACCGGCGCGCGGCTCGTCCTCGAGGACTGCCGAGACCAGCGCATCGAAGTCGCCATCGAGCGTAGCTTGACCCGGCGCAAGGGCGGCGAGCCGATCCAGGTGCGGTACAAGCAATTCGATCAGGTCGATCGGATGGCGCCAGGCGTTCTGCTCCTCCGAGCGCTGGGCGTGGGCCAGACCATCGACCAGGCTCGGCAGCACCAGGCTGGCCGCGTCCCAGCCAACGAGATCGAGGTACTCGCACGCTTTGTTGATGAAGTCGACGACGTGTCCGGCGTCCAGGTACACGTGATCGGTTGCCGCGACCA
>WNGB01017080.1_pt1 | contig 17226 bp, 20 predicted proteins | sample 5400681 | NCBI WGS metagenome assembly WNGB01 (sample SAMN13153367, study PRJNA577476) | soil metagenome | isolation source: 115 cm soil or saprolite under grassland replicate 2 | place: USA:California | collected 2016-06-15 | reverse complement strand
AATCGCGGCGGCGAGGTGTACCGTCCGGACGATGAGGGACCGCCGATGGGTGATGTCGTCGCTCGCCCCGGTAGCGCTGGCCCTGCTCGTGATGCTTCCCCGGCTGGCCTCACCGCAGTTCGGGCTGCTCGACGACGGCCTCACGTTACAGACCGGTCGCGAGGTCGTCGGCCGGTGGTGGAGTGTGGTCCATCTCATACCGGAAACCGGCCGGTTCTTTCCGGCGTACTGGATGGTCTACGCGGCGATTGTTCAGGTCGTCGGCGCCCGGCCGCGCGCCTTCTTCGCCGTCAACGTCTTACTGTTCGCCGGTCTCCTCGCGATCCTCGTCCGACTGGTCAGATGGTGCGGCGGAACGCGGCTGCAGGCTTCGGTGGCGGCGGTGCTCTTCGCGGTTTCCGGGCCGGCGGTCGAGACATTCTACACCCTCTCGAAGGCCGAGGCGCTTCAGATGACCTGGATCGGCATTTCGCTGCTGGCCACGGCAGCCTCCGCCCTTCAGGAGTGGTGGGCCAGACGAGCTGGGCTGGCTGCGCTGGCCGCCACCGCCTTGCTCCTCGCCCATGCGACGAAGGAGACGACCGTCGTCCTGATCCCCGTCTCCATTGGCTGGCTCGCGATCGAGCGGTGGCGCCGGGAGACGGAAGCCTGCGCGCGGTTTGCCAAGACGTATGTCCTGATCAACCTGGTCGCCGCGCTGGCCTTTGCCGGCCTGCGCTGGTATTACGCGCCTCTCCGGCTTGGCGAGGGGACCTACACGCGCGCGTACTCGCTCGACGCCGGAACGGTCGGCAGCGCGCTGTTTCGGATCTCCGCCTGGCTCCTCCGGGACTTCGCGTTCTTTCCCCCGCTGCTGGCCGTCGCCGCTCTCTCTCTCCTGGGCGTCTTTGCTGTCAATGGCCGGTCGCGTCGACTCGTTCCTTACGCCTGCCTGTGGATGGGCGGCTGGCTCGCCGTGTATCTCCCGTGGCCGGTAACATTCCAGTACTATCTCCTGCCCTTCGCGTTGGGGGCAGCCGTGGTGGGCGGCGCGATCGTCGGAGACTTGGGCGGGTTGCGCAGCGATGGACCGTGGCTGCGGAGAACGAGTATGGCGTGCCCCCTGTTGGTGGCGACCGCGCTCCTGTGGTCGCTGACGATCGTCAACGCGGTGGCGGATGCCCGGGTCCAGCTTGCCGTGGACCGAGCGAACGCGGATCTGGTGAGTTTCTTGGCGGGCCTGCCGAGCGGGAGCCACGTCGTCGTGAACACCGCCTATGTGAACGAGCACGTGCTTGAGCTGCCGCTGCACCTGTCCGAGCTCAAGAGACGTCCCGACATCGTCGTGGAGCACATCTCCCGCTTCGCGCAGGACCCGGCACCGCGGGCCGACGTGTTCGTCGCGACCCCCGAGATGGCTAATCAGCCGGTGCCGACGGTGCGGATCGGTCTCGATGAGCCGGGGGTCAGGCACGTGAACGCGATGCTGAACGCGGTCCTGAACGGACGTGGCGAGCTGGTGTACCGGGCCGGCGAGCGGACTCGCGTGCTCGAGCTCGGGGTTCACCGACTCCTCTGCCGCGTGAGGATGAGCCCGCCTGCGGACGCCACCTACTGTCCGACTGATCGCGGGGTGCTCTACCGGCGGACGTTTGCGTACGAATGGCAAGTGCACCGGCTCCCGCGGCCGGCGAGCGACGCCGGGGCGGGGCGGACGGACAGGGCAGAGGTGAGGGGCGAGACCCGGACATGACGACTGGCAGGCGAAGACCCGCAATCGACATCATCGTCCCGCTCTACAATGAGCAGGACGTCGTCGCCGAGTTTCACAACCGACTGATGAACGCGGTGAGGGCTCTGAGACGGGAGCACGACGTTATGATCTATTACGTGAACGATGGTTCCACGGACAACACGGGTGCCGAGCTCGAGAAGATCGGGGCCGGCGACGCCGGCGTGACGATCGTGGAGCTGAGCCGTAATTTTGGCCATCAGGCGGCGCTCACCGCCGGCCTCGACCTGGCCCGGGGCGACGCCGTCGTGACCCTCGACGGCGATGGGCAGCATCCACCCGAGCTGATCGCGGACATGATCGCGCTGTACGGCGCCGGCTACGACGTGGTGCTCACCCAGCGCGTTTCTGCCGATCTGCCGCGCTTCAAGCGGTGGACATCGACCGCGTTCTACCGGCTTCTCCGCACGATCGCAGACACGCCGATCACCTTCGGCTCGGCCGACTACCGCCTGCTGTCGCGGCGTGTCGTGGACGCGCTGCGCGAGATGCGGGAGTATCACCGCTTCCTGCGAGGGATGGTGGCCTGGACCGGATTCCGCACCGTTATCCTCCCCTATGCCGAGCGCGCGCGGATCGGCGGGACGTCGAAGTATTCGTTGAGGGGCATGCTGCGCCTGGCGGCCGACGCGGTGTTCTCCTTCTCGCTGGTCCCGCTCGGGATCGCGATCGTCATCGGGTTGTGCTTTCTGGCGCTGGCTGCCGCAGAGGCGCTCTGGGTCGCCAGCTTCTGGCTCACCGGACGACAGCACCTGTTGGTCCCCGGCTGGAGCTCGCTGATGTTCATGGTGCTGGTCGTCGGCGCCGCCCTCATGATCGCGGTAGGACTGGTGGGGATCTACGTCGGATACATCTTGCAGGAGGTCAAGCGCCGCCCCGTCTATCTCGTGGGAGCCGTCCACGGGGGCTCGGAGCGTTCGCCGCACAGCGGTGAGGACAGCGCCCCGTGACGCGCTCATCGCCGCGGTACTTCTACGAAAGCATCGCTGCCCGATTCGAGGCGCTAGACCATCCCGACGACCTGCGCCGGCGGCTGGCCATCGTGTTCGACGAGTGTCTGGGGCGGACAAGTCTGGCCGGGAAGCGGACCCTCGATGCCGGTTGCGGCTACGGCGCGTTCTCCTCGGTGGCCGCGCAGCGGGGGGCGGCTGTGGTCAGCGTCGACATCGGTGAGCGGCTGGTTGGCCGAGCGATCGCACGGGCCGCCAGCCGCGGCGTCGTCGCCGATGCTGGCCAGCTTGCCTTCCGTGACGAGAGCCCCCAGCAGACGGTCCAGGAGCTGGCGCGTGTCCTGCGCGGGGGCGGGCTGCTCGTGCTGACCACGCCGAACCGGGTCTGGCAGTGGCCGGTGCGAATGGCGAGCCGGCTCGGGCTGCGGCCGTTCCATGGACTGGAGAGCTTCGTCGCGTGGGGTCGTCTGGAGCGCTTGTGCTCGGCCGCGGGACTGGAGGTCCTGGTGCATCTCGGCTTTCATCCCTGGCCGTTTCAGCTCGGCCTGGCCCGCGCGGCGAGGACCGTCGAGAAGCGTGGCGCCCGAGGCAGAGCGGCGAGGTTGATGGTCAATCAGGCAGTTGTCGCCCGGAAGCGGCCGCCACCGGAAGGCCGGCGAGCATGAGAAACTCCACGGCGTCACCTGGCCGTCTCACGTGACGTCGAACCGGCATCAGCTAGGGAGAAGCGCTCTCGACCTGGATCGGCGGGCGGCGGGAACCGGCCTGGCCCACGATGGCGGCGCGACCCACGTCTTCCCGGGGGGTGCCACCGCCAGCCGGGCCGGCGCGATCAGGCGCGGGGTCGGCTCACAGCGGCCCCGCGCTCCAGGGACCGCTGATCGCTACCGTCATCCCGCTGCCGGCGGACCCGTCGCCGAAGATGTTCACGAACATCGTCCGCCCCGACGGGCTGAAGCAGGCGCCCGCGAACTCGGTGTCGTTCATCCGGTTGACGGCGAATTCGAAGGCCTCGCCAGCCGGCAAGATCCCGATCAAGCGGTTGACGTCGGTGATCCCCGGCGCGAGCAGGTGGGTGTCGTGGTCCCGCGAGCCCGCGTCGTCCTCGCAGAGGATCAGGCCGCCGCGCGGCGTGACCGTGATATTGTCGGGCGAGTCGAGGACCTCCTGCCCGGGCGACTCGAAGAGTAGGCAGACGTGCTCCCCGGATGCCCCGTCCGGCGTGTACTGCCAGATCTGGCCGTACCCCTCCCGGAAGCCGTCCGAGTTGACGTCGCCGTTCTTGGCGTCGCCGCCGCTCGTGGAGACGAAGAAGACGTTGCCGGCGTCCCGCCAGCAACCCTCGAGGCGGTTGAACTTGGCGCCGCCCTGCACGAAGCCCTGGTCGGCGGCCGTTCTCGTGATCGGCAGCGTGCTCGGCCTGCTTCCTGCCTCACCCGGTGCCCAGGAACGCGACACCCGCTCAACGGCTCTATCGGGCGGCCCTGGCGCGCCCAGAAGAGGCGCCCAAGTCCCCGCGTCCACCCGCCGGCGCGACACTACTCGGCGGGCGGGGGAGACGTCACCGGCACGCGGAACGCGCGCCGGACGAGAGCGCTGAGCCGGTCGATGAGGATGACCACCGCCAGCGTGAGGAGCAACCCCGTGAGCAGGAGGTCGTAGCGAAGGAGCTGGATGTAGCCGAAAAGGTAGAAGCCGATTCCGCCCGCGCCCACGAACCCCATGATCGACGACGCGCGGACGTTGTACTCGAACATGAAGAGCAGCTGCGCCAGGATGCCGTTCGCGGCTTCGGGCAGGAGTGCATGGCGCGCGAGTTGCGCGCGGCTGCACCCGACGCTCCGCACCGCTTCGATGACCTCCGGGTCGACGCCGTCGAAGGTTTCGTAGAGGAGCTTTCCGAGGTAGCCCAGCGAATAGAGCGTGACGGCCATGGTCCCCGCGGCCGGCCCGAGGCCGACCGCCGCGACGAACACGATCGCCCAGAAGAGCGCGGGCACGGTGCGCACGCAGGCGAGGAGAAGCTTCACCGGCGCCGTGACCGGCGGCCCAAACAACACCGGGCTCGACGCGAGCGCGAGCGGCAGCGCGAGAGCGAAGCCGAGGGCCGTGCCGGCGAACGCGATCTGGATGGTCTCGATCATCGCCGCGACGAGCGTCGGCAGTGTCGATGGGTCCGGCGGGAACAGGCCAACGACGAAGACGCTGAGGTTCGCCGCTGCGCGCGCGAGACGCTCCGCGTCAAGCAGCCCGACGTTGCGCAGCGCCACAACGAAGGCCACGAACAGGGCGAGCAAGACAAGACGACCGAGCCACGCGGTGCGCACGCCGCGACGCCACCGCATCATCGCCGGAACGCCAGCGCGACATCCGCGACGCTATCCGCGCGGGCGCGGCGCTCCAGCACCTTCTCGCCATCGCGCAGCACGACGATCACGTCCGCGTACCTGTCGACAAGTTCCATCTCGTGCGTCGCGACGACGACGGTTACGCCCTCGTTAGCAATGCCGCGGACGATCGTCAGAATGTCGCGGCTCGTGAGCACGTCAAGTTGGGAGACGAACTCGTCCGCCAGCAGGAGCCGAGGCTCCTGCATCAGGGCGCGCGCGATGGCGACGCGCTGACGCTCGCCTCCCGAGAGCGCGTAGGCCTTGTCCTCCGTCTTGTGACCGATGCCGAGCCGTTCGAGAAGCTCTCGTGCACGTTGCACTTCTGCGCGAGGTAGGAGACGGACGAGGCTCGGGATCTGCGCGACGCGCGCCAGTGCGCCCGCCAAGACGTTGTCGAGCACGCTCGAGCTACGCACGAGGCCGAGGTGCTGTGGGATGTATGCGACGCGGGAATCGAGACGACCGCGTCGAGCCGCAATGGCCGGCTGGCCGAGCACGCGGACGGTGCCTCGTCGGGGCGCGAGGAGGCCTTTGCAGAGCTTGAGCAGCGTGGTCTTTCCGCTGCCGGAGGCGCCGAGGACCATCGTGATCTCCCCGGCCTCGGCCGCGAGGCTCAGGCCGCGGAGGACCGGGCGTCCCGCGCCGTAGGAGAACCACAGGTCGCTCGCGTCGAGCGCGGCAGCTCGGGACGCGGTCATCTCGACGTCAGCGCAGCCGCTCGACGAACGCGAGCTGGGTCTGGCTGAGGAACCTGTCGAGCGCCCCGAGGTGCTGCTCTGCGGTGGTTGGCCTGAAGCCGACGAAGATGCCCGAGATGAACTTGCGCATGAGCCCTCGGTGTTCGGGCTTCCCGAGGTCGAGCAGCGCGTCGCGAAGCTGGCGCTTCGCGGCCGGGTCGAGGTCCTTCGCAAAGAGCACGGCGTGCGAGGGGATCGGCCCTTGTTGCTCGATGACCTTCGTTCCGGCGAGCACCTCGCGGTAGAGCTTCTCCGAGACGTCGCCGGCGATCACCGTGACGTCGGCCTGCCGCGCCTTGAGCGCTTCCCAGCCCTGCACGTAGCCCCCGGCGAAGCGGGCCTCCCCGAAGAAGGCCTTCGGGTCAGCCTCCTGCCCCGGCCGTGCGGGTACGAGGCCGAGATCGACAAGCTTCGCCAACGGCGCGACGTACCCTGATGTCGAGAGCGGACTCGGGAACACGGCTCGCTTCCCGCGGAGCTGTTCGAGCCTTTCGACCGGGCTGTCCTTCGGAACGACCCAATAGGAGAAGTAGAAGGTCTCCTCCTTCTTCTCCTGCCCGATGACGACCTCGCGGACCTCGGCGAGCGCGACTTCCGCCTTGGCGTGCTTCACGGCGAGCTGGGCGGGCCACGCGCTCATGAACGCCGCCTGGGCATGACCGAACCTCAGCGCCTCCACGACGCCGGCATACGTCGTGGGAAAGACGATTTCGACCTCGCGGCTCAGCTTCTTCGATAGGAATTCGCGCAGCTCTTTCGCGTCGGCGGTGAGCTGCTCCGGCGTCGACGTCGGCTGCACGGCAATCACCAGCTTCGCTGGACGGACGGCGGTCGGGGACACCGTCTGGGCGCTCGGCGTGGCCGGCGCGAAGACACCCACGGCAACGGCGAAAGCCACGAGGGATACGAGCACGCGACGGACGATCGTGAAGATCATGTCAACTCTCCTCCGGAAACCAAGGTTAGGCGCTTCTCGGTGCCAGCTTGCCCGCCTTCGTGATCTGGAGCCGATACTCCTCGCCGTCGTGGACGATAACGATGTGGCGCTGGCCGTGGAACAATTCGGAGCTGCTGATCCGCGGCGGCCGCGGGCCTGTCCCCGCAGCGTCCTGGCTGTTGGCCACCGGTTCGTCCACGATCACCCCTCCCGCTCCTCGTGGACCTGCTGGGCAAGGTAGTGAGGCTCGCCCATCTGCTGGATCAGCGTGAGCTGGGAATCGATCCAGTTGAGGTGCTCTTCCTCGCCCTCCAGGATGTCTTCGAGCAGGTCGCGGCTGCCGTTGTCCGCAAGGCTCCGGCAGAGCTCGATGCCGCGGTTGAGCAGCGTGATGGCCGCGCGCTCGAACTCGCCATCGAGTCGGAGCTGCTCGGGTACGGTCTCGCCGACATTGACCTTGCCGAGCCGCTGGACGTTCGGCACGCCTTCGAGATGGAGGATGCGCTCGATGAGCTCGTCGGCGTGGCGCATCTCCCCGATGGACTCGTCGCGAATCTTCTTCCACAGGCGCCGGTATCCCCAGTTCTCGCACATGCGCGCGTGGATGAAGTACTGGTTGATCGCCGTCAGCTCTCCGGTCAGCACCTCGTTCAGCAGGTTGAGGACTTGCTCGTGGCCTCTCATGTGCCGCTCCAGTTCGATGCCGTGGTGGCGTTCCACGCCGGGCGGCGCGCTTGACCGACCAGGTCTGCCAGCTTCGAGCAGCAGGCGCCGCAGTCACCGCCCGCGCCACAGGCCCGGCGGATCTCGGCGACGGTGGAGGCACCCTGCGCGATCGTGGCGCGGATCGCGCTTTCCGGCAGCCCGCGGCAGAGACAGATGATCATTCGTCACTCCGCTACGATGCGGGCCTTGGCGGTCTCCGCATGATACTCACCCACGAAGCTGTAGGTGCCCCGCTTGTCGATGACGAGCGGGATCTCCGGAGATGGCGGATCGGCGGCTCGCGTCTCCGCGAGCACCGCCGCGAGCAGGAGCGTCGCGACGGCTACCAGCAGGACCCTGAAGCCCTTCATCGGAGATCTCCTGTGAGTAAGGAGTAGCTACCCTGCCGAGTTAGGTATACCTAATTCATCGGACGCTTGTCAAGAGCGTAGTCAAGGTGGCGCCGCAGTACTACTACACCGTGCGCACGGCCGAGGTGCCTGTGAACCAGTTCGCCAAGGTCGGGATCCGGGCCAAGATTCAGCAGATCGAGTGGGGCCAGTGGCTCGCCCAGGTGTTCTGTCTCGCGCCCTGCGAGCCCCCTGACTACGACATGTCCATCATCGGCCACGCCGAGGCCTGGGACGTCGGCAACTTCGCCAACCCGAAGTATTACTTCCGCTGGGACAACGCCGACTTCCAGAAGCTCTTCAAGGAGTCCGAGATCACCGTCGACGACAAGAAGCGGCGCGACCTGTACGTGAAGATGCAGCACATGCTCGCGGACGAAGCGCCGGCGGTGTGGCTCTACATGCACCCGCGACTGGTCGTGGCCAAGAAGGGCGTCACCGGGATCTGGAAGGATCTTCTGCTGCCGGTGCTGGACCTGTCCGAGGTCGCCTGGCAAAAGTAGCAGGCTGCTGAAAAAGGCCCATCTGCGGCGTTGGCGCCCTCGGCCACAGGCTCAACGTACAAAGAGTACGCCTCGCGTGTGGCCGTCGGGCGCCGCCTTGCATCTGGACCTTTTTGATCAGCCTGCGCCGCCTCAAGGCCGGGGGTGCTCTTTCGCCACACGCTCGGCAACGCCATGATCCCCATCCTCACGGTGGCGGGCATCCAACTGGGGCAGCTCATGGCCGGCAGCATCATCCTGGAGTCGGTGTTGAATACACTCACGTTCCGCCGTCCGCATCTCCGGATCGACCGCGTTACCCTCAACGCTCTGTCGTGGCGTGAAGGCGGGAAACGTATCGCGGCTGCTTTCCATCGAAGTAGAACCTACCTGGAACGCGGAGGACCCGACCTGTGGCCTCGAACCTCACCGGAATATGTTGACGCGAACCTCGTACCCAGAGAGAAGGTGCTCTATCGGGCAAAGCGCCATTGGGCGACCGGCGCCCCAATTTCCGCCCTGTTCTTGCTGGTGACTTTGCTGCTCCTGCCGCTGGCGCCCCCGCTCGCCCCTGATCTTTTTCCTCTTCACGGTTGCCACGGGAGTCGGCTACTACCTCTCTTATGTCACGTTCGAGTTTGGGCTCACAGACAGAGGCGTGCTTGCCAAAGTCGGCTGGCTTCATGGGCGGTCTAGCGAGGTACTCCTGAGCAAGATCGAGAGCATTCAGGTCGATCAAGGCATCGGCGGCCGCATGCTGGACTATGGGAGCCTTCAGGTTACTGGCACTGGAGGCACTCGGGAGGGTTTCATCGGGTCGAATCTCCGTTCGAGTTTTATAAGCGAGTGCAAATGAAGATTGCTGATGTCAAAGGCGCTCAGGAACCAGCGAAGGCGGCTGAAGAGCCGCCGAAAGCGCCGGAACCCCCGAAGGAACGGACATGGACTCGTCCGCCGTGGGAGCAATAGGAACGGGGCGCATGACCGAACTCGGATGGCAGGACGATTCCGCCACGTCCTACCAAATCCGTAACCTCTTGATTTGATGGCGGGCTCGACGAGATTTGAACTCGCGACCTCTGGATTGACAGTTCTCACAGCCAATCGCGTCCATCGCTCGCACTTTCAACAGCTTGCTTTCTCCTCGGCGCGTCGCGGCCGTAGCGGCAAGTCGCGGCCAGTTGCGCCTCGTCGCGTGGCGTGGGTGACAGTTTCGGTGACATCCATCAGGCACGGCGCTCCCCGGACGCGCCGCCGGGTAGAGCATGGCGCCCGCGTGGCTCGCTCCTCGGCACAGGGCAGCGAGGGAGAGCGTTGCTGCCCGCGACCACGAGCGCATCTACCCAGGGCATACTTCCTGTTGATCCCGTATCCGTAAGCGGACGACCTGAGCTGGGCCGACGAGCGCGCGGTCCCCACGGACGCCCAGCAGAACATCTTTCGTGAGAACGCGGTCAGGTCTCTCGGGAGCCGCGCGATGGGGGCGTGAGCCGCTCGACTCCCTCGGACGCATACTCACCCCCTTTCGAGTGTCATGGGCGCTTCCGGTTTTTCAAAGAGCGCCAGACTCTCCATGGCGAGCCCGTAGCCGAGGAGGTCGTGCATCTGCCGGCGCAAATATTCGGTGAAGAGCAGCCGCGTGTAACGGAGCAGCAAGGTCGGCTTGCCGGCCAAATCCTCCGCGAGCTGCCAGGCGCGCGCCAGGAGCCTGTCGGGCGGCAGCACTTCAGCGACGAGTCCGAGCCGCAGCGCCTCGGCCGCGTCGAGCGTCTGCCCGGTGATCAAGAAATAGCGCCCGCGGTTCATTCCCAGGAGCAGCGGGTAGACGATGTGCATGCCGTCCCCGGGCACGACCTCCGACGTGAAATGCGCGGAATCCTGGAATTGCGCGGTCTCGGCCGCCAGCACGATGTCACACAGCAGCGGGATCTCGGAGTGTCGCCACGCGGGGCCGTTGATCGCGCTGATCACCGGAACCTCGATGGTCAACAGGTTCATCAGGAGATGGCGCCCCTCCCAATGGATGCGATCGATCCGTTCGATCGACGGCCGTGTCGCGAACGAGGAGGTTCCAGGGGTCGCACGCGGGCCCGAAAACTCGTCGCCCGTCCCGGTCAGGATCACTACGCGGTTCTCGCGGTCCGCGCCAATGGCGTGGAAGGCTTCCGGCAGCTCGCTGTGTGGCAAGAAGCCCCATCGCAGCGACCGGCCATCGGTGTGAAGGGTCACCTGCAGCACGCCATTTCTGCGCTCCATCCGCGCCGTCTTGTACTTGTTCGCGTACTCGGTCAATGAGCTCATCTCGACCTCCCCGATGCCTAAAACGTGGCCCGCACGAGCATCGTCTCAAGGATTCTAGCTCCCCCGTGGTTCCCCGGGGCCCACAGGCCGCGAACTCCGGCGCCTCGAATCGTCGGCCCCATTCAGCTTCGGCAAGGGTGGCTTCCTCGCCGTGTAGCCATTCCGCACGCGTGCCCAGTAGCCCCGCGGCGGGACTGGAACGTGCAGCGTGCGGCAGACCTTCCCCAGCCCCACACCGGAGATCCCGTAAGACTTGGCCACCTCCTGCGCCCGCCGCTCGCTCGCCTATCTGACCGGAGCCAAAATCCGCTCGATGACGTCCACGGCCTACCTTCTTTGCTTTCCCCGCTCCAGCCGCTCGGGCAGTGTCACGCGCTTCCTGGCACGGACGGACAGGCCCACCACCGATTTCTCGATGGGGAACCGCGTCTTGAACTCGGAAAAGAAGACCTGCACGCGCGTGCCTGGCGGCAACGTCCCGACATTGATACGCACGTCGAGCGTCTCCCTCTGATTGTAGACGGCGAAGTCGATGAAATAGGGGCCCGCACCTTCGTCCGCGCCTGTCGCGCCCCGGGACAACGTTGTCGACGTGCAAGTTCTTCAGCGTGACGTTATTGTCACCGTTGACGGCGGTAGCGATCGCGAGCGACGAGGTGGTGACCGCATCCTCGTCCGACTTCGCCACCGCGAGCATGCACGAGTGCGTTGGGGCGCTGCCCGGCACGAGCCAGCTCCAGGAGGCGACGCGCGGCTGCCCCGGATAGATCACGTCGAGGATGCGCGACGCCCCTACTGGATGCCAGACCGACGTATCGGACGGGTCGGTGTTCGGGAAGGCGGTCCAGAAGTCGGCGGGTAGATTGGGCAGGCCGGCGCCCGCGTTTGCCCAGAACGCGCGCAGGTGCACATTCGTTGCCGGGTCGTTGCCGCGGTTGTGCACCTGCGCGTAGACGCGCACCCACGTGTCACGCCTCGGGTTGTCGTGCACCAGCTCCTCGAACTGGACGTAGTCGATGTCGCGGCTCGGTGTCTGGTAGGCGCTGGTTGCCGGATCCGGCGCGTCGATCTTGATGTCGGGCGACTGGTACCAGTAGACCGTCTCGCCAGCATTGAACGGATGGTCCACCCCCGAAGGACCGGGTGTCGCGAGCCCGGTGTCGAGCACGTCGTCGCGCATGTAGATGTCGGTGAGCGGAATAGCGGCCGCGTCGACGGGCCTTCCCCAAATCGACCGACCGTGGGTCGCCGCACGCAGCAGGCGGCGCGGCGCGAAGAATTTGAGGTCCTGCACGGAGCAGTTGGGCAGGCCCTCGTCCCACGCCGCCCATGCTCCCCCGCCGTTGGTGGAGCGGACAATCCCTACGTCGCAGCCAATGTAGATGGTGTCGGGGTTCGCCGGATCGATGGCTATGGCGTTCACCGGGTTCGCCTGGGCCAGTCCAGCAGAGCGATTGACCCACGTCGTGCCCCCATCGATGGTCCGGAACACGTGGTCGTTGGTGAACTCGCCCGCTCCCTCGGAGAAGATGAGGTTGCTGGTCGTGACGTAGACGATGCTCGCGTTGGTAGGGTGGATCGCGATGTCGGAAATCTGCCCGGCCGGCAGAGGCGCTGAGGTGACGTCGGTCGCTGTCCAGGTGCCGCCGCTGAGCGCCACGCGGAACACGCGGCCGTTCTGCATGCCGACATAGATGGTATTGCTATCCGACGGCGCCACCGCAATCGCGGTGATGTTGGTTCCCGCGCCGACCAGTGGGCCCGTGATGGCGGTCCAGGCGTCGCCGCTGTTTGCCGTGCGCCAGAGGCGCTCGTATCCGACGTAAAGCACCGTGAATCGGCGGGATCCATCTCGAACGGCGGATAGAACCAGTTGTTGTTGGTCGAGATCGCGCCCTTCTTGTCGTCCCAAGTGCCGGGGGCCTCGGTGCTGTCGCTGCGGAAGAGGGGGAACCCATACCAACGGCTTTCAAACCAGCGGCGCGGGTCGGTGGTCGAGTTGATGGCGGCGTAGGCGCCGTCCCCGAGCGCGGAGTGCTCCCATGCCGGGTGGCCTAACATTGGGCCGAACATGACGTCCGCTGGACGCCGGCTGCGATCCCCGCCTGAAGTGAAAGCGTCGCGCATCACAGTGAGTGGGCGGAAATGACTGAGTGGCGGTACTGTGGGCCGCGGTAGCCACTATTGTCAAGCTACAATATGGTCTTACTGCGCTCGCCGCCTGCCCGCCTCGGCGATGCATCGCTCGGTGGGAGCGGGGGTGAAAGGTGAGGCGGCCCGGGCGAGCGTGTGGAAGTGAATGGCGAATACACGGGGTTCATGCGCACGCTGACCGTTAACGACGTATCGATTTTGTTTCCCCGGTCCGGCGCCGGCTTCGCGGGCAGACTCTGGCCGGCCAGCACCATGGGTCGCGGTGGCCCTTGGAGGGTAGTAGGGTCGAGGACTGGCTCGGTGTCCGCAGGCTCCCCTTGGCTGTATCCGCCGTTTCCAGCTTCGTGCCAGCGTAGGTTCGCCGTGAGCCCATCTCCACCCCCCGCCACCTCAAACGGCGCGAACGGATTCCCCATACGCCGCCAGTGTCTCGCGGAGCCCACGCTACTCGACCTCCTCTTGCGCGCCACCCGACGGCCGCCGCCCCGGTCGAGGCTCCCCCCGGACCTCGGCTCTGCTCCGTCCAGAGCCAGTTCTGGATCCACTCAAGTTCTCGCGGCTCCAACATGACATCAATATCGCAAGACCGAGGGAGGAACCCGCCATGCCTCTTCAAAAACTCACGATCCGAAGCGTCGACGCTCGACCGGTCATTCTTCCACTCAGGCGGGCCGTCGTCTCGAAGGTCGGGCTCTTCGACCAGTGGCCCCTGATCTTGATCGACCTCCAGACCGAGGAAGGGCCAGTAGGGCTGAGCTATCTTGAGCCCTACCTCAAGCATTCGGCCCGATACCTCATTCCGGCCGTGAATGATCTCGTCGCCGCCTTCAGAGGGAAGCCGATCGGACCATTCGACTTCTTCGAGGCGGCCAGGAAGTCGCTCTCGCTCGTGGGCCTCGAGGGTATGAGCGTGATGGCGGTCTCCGGCATCGACATGGCGCTCTGGGATGCGCTCGCGAAGGCGGCCGGCATGCCGCTCGCCGTGTTTCTCGGAGGCTCACTTGGCTCCGTTCCCGCCTACAACAGCAACGGGCTCTGGCTGATTCCGGTTGAGCGGCTCGGCGAGGAGGCGACCGCGCTCGTCGAGGAGGGTGGCTTCACCGCCTTGAAGCTTCGCCTCGGCCGTGAGCGCCTTCAAGACGACCTGCGTGCGATTCGGGCCGTGCGGGACGCGGTGGGCGAGGACGTGAAGCTCATGGTCGACTTCAATCAGGGCCTCACCCTCAGTGAGGCGCTTCGCCGTTGCCACGCGCTCGACGACCAGGGGCTGTACTGGTTCGAGGAACCGATCGTCTACAACGACCTCGAGGGCTATGCCCGACTCACACGGGAGCTCAGGACCCCGGTGCAGCTCGGCGAAAACTTCTACGGGCCGCGCGCTCTCTACCAAGCGGTCCAAGCCGAGGCCGCCGATCTCCTGATGCCCGACCTCATGCGCATTGGCGGAGTGACCGGGTGGCTGCGGGCTGCGGCGATCGCCGGCGCTGCGGGGCTCCCCATGTCCACGCATCTGTACCCGGAGACGGCTGCCCATCTTATGCGGGTGACCGAGACGGCTCATTGGCTCGAATGGCAGGACTGGGCCGATCCGATCATCGCCGAGCCGTTCAAGCTTACGAACGGTCACCTCACCGTCCCCAATCGGCCGGGGAGCGGTCTCGCGTGGAACGAGGACGACGTCAAGCGGCATCGTTATGACCTCTGATCACGAGGAGGGGTGGTCGCGCCGCAACGAGTGGACGCATGAGTACCCGGACAATCGATCCCGCGCTCGACCTCTTTGGGTCCCACAACAAAGTGGCGACCGGGTCTTCGCCCACACCGGGAACTACCAGGAGACGGCGCGGCGCCTCGGGATCGACCGGCGGACGGTGAAAGAGAAGATCGATCCCGCGCTCCTCGGCGCGGCTCATCGGGGGAGCGCCAGGAGGATCGGTCAGCGGGCTTCAGGGGAGGACCGTCTACCGGTCGCGGTAGGTGTCTTCGCGGCGGAGGCCGCAGTAGACGAGCACGACCTCGCGGCCGGCTATGTCGTACCGGAAGCGGAAGCGGCCGAGGCGGAGGCGGTACTGGCCTTCACCCGCAGCCACGCCCGGGAGCTTGAGGATGCTGTGGGCGCGCCGGCGTTGTGAGGATCCGCCTCGAGAATCTCGATGGCCTGGGCCAAGAGGCGGGTGAACTCCGGGTGCTGGTCGGCCAGGCGCCGGGCGAACCGCTCGAAGGCCGGCACCGTGCGGACAGAAAAACGCGCCGTCATGCGCGCTGACGCCGCGCCCCCTTCCCTCCCTTGCCGCGGCGGGCGAGCTCGGCGAGCAGCAAGCGGGCCGGCCGGCTCTTTCCCGCACGGTACTCCTGACGGCCCCTCGCGATGGCCGCTCGTACCTTCGGATCCCGGAGCTCGAGATAATCCTCGAACTCGTCAATATCCATGACGCCGGCGAGCGGGATCCCGTCCTTCTCGAGGATCACATACGTCTTGTCGAGATGGACCCGCTTCACGACGGCGCCGAGGCTGTTCCGAGCCTCCGTGAGAGGCAAACGCTCAACCATGGACCGTGGGTCTGTCGCCTTCATTCGGTATCAGCTCCCTCCTGTGGTAGTGTGCATCATTGTACACCGGCACACATTTGGAGGAGCTGGGGCTTTGAAACGCTCGTGCGGATCGAGAATCAACGCGCCTTCCTCCTCAGCGCTTCGCCGCCACGACCTTCCGGCGCGGCTTAGCGGCTTAAAGGTGATGTGCGGCTCGCAGTTCATGGCCCGGGCGAGGCGGACGAGCGTCCCCGGCCTCCCCCGCCCGACGGACGACGTCGATTCTGTCGAGATCGTTCCGTTCGACAAGCTGCGTGTGCTCCAGCGGCTGGTCGGCCCCGGCCACCATGGGCATCCCGACTGCAACGAAGGCACCGGCGTACGGGCCGCGAGCGCGCTGACTCGTCGATCCAGATCGGTGGAGTCATGCGCACGGCTTCCGCGCGGTCGGCACCCGCGCGCGCTCGGCCGCACGCAGGTCCTTCCGAGCCTTCCGCAGCGCGCGACCTTGACACCCGAGGCCTCTTCGAACGACTCTTGGCTAAGTAGGTTTGCTGACGAACACCAGAAAGGTACGCACCGAGGAGTCCGACGTTGGGCAAGCTGCGCGTCTTCATCAGCAGCACCATGAAGGACCTGGCGAACGAACGCGGAGCCGTCCGAAGGCGCCTGGCGGAGTTCAACCTGGAGCCGGTGAATGCCGAAAGCTGGCTGCCCGACGGCTCGAAGTCTTGGGAACGCATCGAGAAAGAGATCAAATCGAGCGATCTCTTCGTCCTCATCGTTGGAGAGCGCTATGGGTGGATCCCCGACAAGGGACCCAAGGCCGGCCTGGGCTGCTCCGTCACGCACCTTGAGGTGGAGGAGGCACGGCGCCTGGGAATCCCGGTTCTGCCCTTCCTAAAGGAGCTACCTTACGATGCGGACCGCACCTCGGACGACGCGAAGAAGCGGGACGCGTTGCGAGAGGAGGTCGGGGGCTGGGATGGTGGGAGCTTCGTGGCGAAGTTCGACGACGCCTTCGACCTGGCAGACAAGGTGGGCCAAGCCGTGATCGGGCTCCTCACTGATGAGTTTCAGAGAGGCCGGATCTCTGCGCGAGCGGAGGTCGCTAGGGACACTGCGCTCAGCCTGGCCGGTGATCCGCGTGAGACGGAGCCAGCTGTAGTGCCTGTCCTGCCTCCTCGCCTGATCGATGCCATCGCCAAGAACCGCGCCATCCTTTTCGCGGGATCGGGCGTGTCGCTCGCGGCCGGGCTCCCGTCCGCCTCCGCATTCGCCCAGAGCATGATCAAGCTCGTTCAGAAGGAGTTCCCCGGCTACGAGGCGAACCCGGTGGGCAGCGCATTTGCCGGCATCGCCACCGACGTTGAGGGACTGCCCCAAGGTCGCGACGGCCTAGTCGGTGTTGTGTCGGGACTGGTCCGCGCTCCGCAGGGACTCCAGCCCACGCCTGCCCACCTGGACGCCGTCGATCTCTTCAACCAGATCGTGACGACGAACTACGACATGCTGTTCGAGGAGGCCGCACGGTCGCGCGGACGAGACCTGCCGATCATCTCGAACGAGATCAACGGAGAGTCACTGCCAGACCGTGCCATCGTGAACCTCCACGGATCGGTGCGCCAACCAGAGTCCCTGGTCCTCACTGAGCAGGACGTGCTCCTGCTCGATCAAGCGCGCCCACGCCTGTGGCGGGCTGTCCGTGAGCTCCTGGTTAGCCCAACTTCCGCACTGCGCAGCAAGCAAAGGGCGATTTGCGGGCGCGCATGCCGCGCAAGTCTCTGAAATGTCGTGGGGCGAGTCGAGAGATCGCCAAAATAGTCACTAATGTCAATCAAGATTTTCCTTGACAAA
>WNGB01007938.1_pt1 | contig 17226 bp, 12 predicted proteins | sample 5400681 | NCBI WGS metagenome assembly WNGB01 (sample SAMN13153367, study PRJNA577476) | soil metagenome | isolation source: 115 cm soil or saprolite under grassland replicate 2 | place: USA:California | collected 2016-06-15 | reverse complement strand
CCGACGTCGACCTGCTCGTCGTATCGACCAGGCGCGGCTCCCAAGACGACCTGCGCGTCATCGAGCTCCTCATGGACGCTGCCGAGGCCGAAGGGGCGAATCCGGCGTTCTTCTCCGCGAAGCTCTTCGATCCCGATCGGATCGCTGAGCGGCGAAGCATTCGCTCCTTCTTCATGCAGGAGGTCGACCGCGACAAGGTCGTCCTCTTCGGCGAACCGTGAGTCCGCGCTCCGAAGAGTTCCTGTCGAGCGCGCAAGAGCGGCTGCGGGCTGCACGGGCCTCGCTCGACGCCGGCTTTCCGTCGAGCGCGGTGAGCGCGGCGTACTACGCAATGCTGTACGCCGCTCGGGCGGCGCTGAGCGAAGAAGAGCGGAACGCGAAGACGCACCGTGGCGTCTGGAGCCTGTTCAGCGAAGTCTTCGTCGCCTCGGACCGTTTCGAGCGTGAGCTCTTCGCCGCAGCGCAGCGGGCGCAGGACCTGCGCGAGGCAGCCGACTACGAGGCGGGCAGCATTTCAGCGGAGCAAGCAGGCGGGGTTCTGGCCGACGCGGATCGATTCGTGTCGGCAATCGCGTCGATGCTCACTGTCTAGATGAGCTTGGGTTCTGCCTCGGTCGTCGTCAGAGTCTCGGGAGCGCCCGCGTTCGGGCGCTCCCCCGACGGTTCATGCGCTATCTGAAGCGGAAGTACGCGACGTGCGCGCTCGCGTCGTCGAGCGCGACGGTCAGCTCGCGGCACGTGCCGGTCCACGACTTGGCCGTCTTCCAGTTGAACTGATAGAAGTCGCCGGCCGCGTCGTACGAGACGCTGCTCGAGATCTGCGTCGCCGAGCCGAGCGCCGCCTTCGAGCTGCAGTCGATCTGCCGTGAGCTCGGCGAGCCGGCGGCGAGGAACGCGAGTCCACGGTCGCCGGTGAGACTGAACTTCACCGGAAGCGCGGAACCGGCGTTCGCCGAGTTCAGTTCCGGCGCGTTCCGGACCGGGCTGAGGAAGCCACCGAATGGATACTCGACCTGGAGTCTCAGCGGGATCGCGATCAGCGCCTCGCCGGCGTCGTTGCTCGCGAGGCAGAGGACGGCCGACGGGTTCGCGGGCGCGCTGAGGCCGGCAGCCGAGAAGGTCAGGTCGACGACCTTGCTTGCACCGGGCTGCGTCGTGCCCGCCGTCTGACTCGCGCTGAGCCAGCTCACGTCGCTCGGCGAGGAACAGTCGGAGACCGCCTCGGTGATCGTCCAGGTGAGCGGCTCGTCGGCGTCGGGCGTCGGGTTGCCGATCGTGAGCGCCTCGACCGACTGGCTCCCCTCGACCGCCGCCGTCGCGAAGCTGCGCGGCGCCGCGGTCACGTAGGGGCACTCGAAGAGCCGCGTGCCGACGACGATCGGCTCGGGTGGGACGGCCGCCGCGTCGAAGAGCGACGGAATCAGCCCACGCTCCGGCTGTGCCAGCCGCACGACGTGACCGTCCCGACGCGTCTCCTGCTTGATCCCGTGCAGGCCGAGGCGAAGCTCCACCGTGCCTCCGGCGAGCGGCTCGGAGTACTGCTCCTCGGTGATGAAGTACCCGCACGGCGGCGGATCGATCACGTGGTTCGGCGTCACGGCGTCGACGTCCGGAACGCCGGTGTTGGCGCCGTTGAGCGGGTTGTACGGCCAGGGATACGAGCCGCGCGTCACGACCGGGCCGACGTTCGCCGAGTTGAATGCGATCGACTGCTGCACGAGGTCGTGCACGACGGTGCGGTGTGTCCAGTAGTACTCGAGCGTCGTGAACTCCTCGTAGAGGCTGCCGTAGGACTTGCGGTTGCGGTTCGCGAGGGTCGTGCCCTCCGCGGGCCGAGTCGTCCCGCCCGACGCGCGGTTCTCGGCGAGCATGCCGAGCGTGTTCTTGAGCGCGTACGTGTTGCGGAGGATCCCTTCGTGGCTGTCGCCGCCGCTCGAGTACGGGCCGTGCCACCAGCCCGTCTCGGCGCCGTGCTCGTACATCCAGCCCTCGACGAGACCGAGCTTGCCTTCGCTGAAGAGCGGCTCGAAGACGTTTAGGTTGCGCGCCGTGAGGATCGGCAGGTCCTCGTTGTCTCCCTCGTGGATGTCGAGGCCGACCTCGGGCGTGTAGTCGCGCAGCATGGCGACGAATGCCTTGGTCTCCGGCTGGACGATTCCCGCGTAGTCGCGGTTCAGGTCGGCGCCGGTCTCGTTGCCGCGCGTGTTGGCGGCACGCCCGTTCCCGTTGATGCACGGGACGATCAGCACCGTGACGTTCGAGAGGATCTCGAGCAGGTGCGGATCCTCGGTGAACGCGAGCATGCGCGCGAAGATCAGGCACGACTCGCGTCCCTGCGGCTCGTTGCCGTGGACGTTGCAGTTGTAGAGGATCGTCGGCGAGTCCGAGACCGCCTGTGCCGTCGCCGGCGGCGTCGGGTAGCCGATGACGAGCATGTTGATCGGCCGGTTCCCGGGCGCCGCGGGGCCGCCGGCAACCGGGTTCGTGCGGCCGAGCTCCACCATGCGAACGCGCGGGCTCGCTGCGACGAGCGCGGCCTCGTACGCATACTCGTTCACGTCGCTCGTGTACATCGCGTTGCCGCTGGTCTCCCACTGGGTGCGCAGCGACGCGCCGGGCCCGGTGCCCCACTGCGGCAGCGTCGTGCCGAAGACCGGCTCGGAGTACGGCTGCGGCGTCGTGCCGAACCGCGCCCGCACCCGCCACTCGTAGCGGCCGCCGAGCGCGAAGCCGGCGTCGGCGAATCTCGGCACGTCCGGCGTGATCGTGCGCTCCGGCAGCCAGACGCCGGTGACGACCGCCGCGTCCGTGGGGACGTTGGCGTCGTCGACGGGCGTGCGCTCGATCTGGTAGTCGGTCGCGTCCGCGACCGGCTCCCAGGCGAGCGTGGCGTACCCGTCGTGCTGGACGGCCGTGAGTCCCGTCACCTGGTTCGGTTCCGCGGCCAGGGCGTTGCCGGCGAAGACAAATGCGGCCAGCGTGGTCACGGCCGCGGCCATCGTCCGAAGACGCCGGGACGTCTTCGGCACTGCGGTTCTCTCGATCTGCATGATCCTCCCTCCCGAGACGTGCCTGCACGTCTCGAAGATCACGAGCCCGACAAACGCCGCGACGATAACGCAGGCTCGGCAGACTTGCGGCTGCGGCTCAGTCGAACAGGACGAGCTCGCCGCTCTTGATCGAGCGTGCGTCCGTTTCTACCGGGACGCCGCCGCAGGAGAGGCTATGCGGCGGGGCGGAGCATATGCACGGCTTCCCTGACGACATTCTCCGGGTCCTGTCCTTCGACGACGATTCGGTGTCGCAAGACGTATGGGGCGATTGCCACGACGTCATCGATGAGCACGTGATCCCGGCCCGAGAGACGCGCTTTCGCCTTCGCGGCGGCGAGTAGGTGGATCGCCGAGCGGGGGCTGGCGCCGAGAAGAACGCCGGGAAGCTCGCGCGTCTTCCGCACGACGCTGATCAGGAAGCGCGCCACCGGTTGGGGAACGGCTGTTGCGTCAACCGTCTCCTGCAGGAGGACGAAGCGAGTCTCGGGGACGAGGGGACGCACGTCGCCGAGCATGTCGGACGAAATGCCTCGGTGAGGAATGTCGAGCATCCTGATCTCGTCCTCCTCGGAGCCGTAATCGAGCACGACCTTGACGAAGAAGCGGTCGAGCTGCGACTCGGGCAGGGGGAAGATTCCCTCGTGCTCGAACGGATTCTGGGTCGCGATGACGATGAACGGAGGCGTGATCCAGTGTGTCTTCCCGTCCAGCGTTACATGCCCCTCCTGCATGGCCTCGAGGAGAGCCGCCTGCGTCCGCGGCGGCGTTCTGTTGATCTCGTCTGCGAGCAGGACGTTCGTGAAGATGATCCCCGGCTCGAAGCGCCGCTCGCCGCCGACGTAGATCGTTCGCCCGATGATCTCGGTTGGAGTCGTGTCCGGAGTGAACTGCACGCGCTTGAACGGCACACCGAGGACGCGAGCCATTGCCGCCGCCAAAAGCGTCTTGGCAGTCCCCGGCGGCCCCTCGAGCAGCACATGACCGCCCGCGAGAGCGGCAATCAGCGTCAACTCGACCGCCTTCTCGTGACTGAGGACGATCTTCGCCACCTCCGCTTGCGCCGCCACGCGTAGCTCGGCGAGGTCCTCGTGGGGTCCGGTGCGCATCGCGTCAGCGGAATTCCCGCCGACGCCATCAAGAGGCGACGCGCTTGGCACTCGAGCTTCATCGACGCTGGTCGTAGCGCACCTCTTTCCCGTTTCCCGCAGATGGTCGAACGAGCGGGCTATCCGCCGCTCTACGACGATCGCGTCAATGGTCCGGCCTGCAAACGCCGCCTCGAATTGTCTGCCCTCGGCGGTGCGATTTCTATGGGCCGAACGGCCCATAGGAGCCCCCACCTGGTCCCACTGACGCGCAGCGGGCGTCGGACTCAGCAGAATCCTGGACGGAAAGCGTGCCATTGTGGTCGAGTGACCACGCGACGGGCTCAACTTGGTTGCGCAGGCCTCTTGTTGGTCGCGCTGCTACTCGTAGCCGTCGTCTTCGGCGTCTACTTGTCGCTCCCTCACCACGAGTTGCCGGACGACTTCGACTTCCACGGCGAGGACATCACCGAGGCGCGCCGGGCCGCCGTCCCCGAGCTCGAGGCTCAGCTGCAGTCAGTCGAGCATCGCGCCGGGGTCGAGCACGTTGGCCCGGGTGGCCGAACCGACTGGTGCGAACCCGGTCAGGACAACTTCGAGAGAAGTGACGCGTATGCGTACACGTGCACGATCGAGCTCGTCCAGCTGTTTCCTGTCAGCGAGCCCGCCAGGGCCGGGGCCTCGCATCTCGGCGAAGCGCTCATCGAGGGCGACTGTCCGAAGGGCACCACCACCGACTTCGCGCTCGCCGAGCATCGCCGTCTCGAGGATCTGGACGAGACCGGCGGCGACTGCGTCCTCGGCTATCAATTCGACGCACCTCGGATCACCGGCTGGCTTCGGGTCGAGCCGAGTCCGGATGAGTTGAGCGGCGCGGAAGTTGATCTGCCCTCGCCGTGCGCTCTGCACCAAGACCGGGCGCTCTGCCAGGAGACGCGGTTGGATCTCGCCGCCGTCGCGGAATTCGCGCCTCGCGGTACCGCGTACCTCGCCATCGTGCGCGCCCGCAAGAACTATTACGACCTCGAGTGGTGACGAACTGAGCTCAGCCGACGGCCGCGGTGTCCACGGCCGCACGCGCCAGCTCGACTGCTTCGTCGGTTGGGAGCGCCCGACCCTCCGCGTATCGCGCGGCGAAGTCGTTCGCACCGAGGCCTGCCGTCAGCTCGGCGAGCAAGCCGTCGTGCCACCGATGGTCGGCATCGATTCGATGCGCGTCGATGGCTTCGCGGGCTCCGTCGGCGCAACCGAGCAGTGTTGCCGCACGCGCTGGATCGCGTCGCGTCGCAGCGAGGACCGCCAGCGCGTCGAAGCACTCGGCCATCAGGTGGCGCCAGGCGAGCGACTGTCCGAGCGACAGGCTCTCGACGAGGACCCCTTCGGCGCCTTCCACATCGCCTCGTTGGATCAACGCTCGGCCGAGCGATCGGAGAGTTGCGCCGCGCGCCGGCGCATCACCGGCCTCCCGGCTCTCCGCCTCGGCCTCACGGAGCACCGCGAGTGCGCGGTTCAGGTCTCCGCGCATCAGCGCGAGCTGACCGAGCGAGTCCAGAATGCCGACCGTCCGCCGGCCGAGCTTTCGTCGCAGCGCGAGCGCCTCCCCGAGAGTCTCTTCGGCGCGCTCGTACGCACCCTCGTCGAGCTCGAGCATGCCCAGGTTCGCGAGCTCGGTTGCGACTCGCGCTTCTGCTCCGATCTGCCGCCCCAGTGCGATGCTTGTCTCGAAGAACGCGCGCGCGCTCGCGGCATCGCCCTGAAGCGCCGCGAGTACGCCTGCGCCGCCAAGCGCCCGCGTCCGCAGCAGCGGCGGCACCGCTCCGTCGAGCGCGAGCGCTGCCTCGAGCCACCGGCGCCCCTCGGCGAGGTGCCCATGGATGTCCCAGAACCGCCGCAGCGCCGCGCTGAGCGTGACTGCGGTCGTGGCGTCGCCGGCGTCGATCACATACGCGAGCGCGGCCCGGACGTTGTCGTGCTCGAGCTCGAGCCGTTCCAACCAGGGCGCCTCTGTGGGCTGACCCATCTCGCTGTACGCGCGCTCGACGAGGTCGCCGTACCAACGAGCGTGCCGAGCTCGCGCCTCGTCTTCTTCCCCGCTTCGCCGCAGCCTTTCCGCGGCGTACTCGCGCAGCGTCTCGAGCATTGCGAAGCGGGGCTCGGCTTGCCCCTCAGCGCGTAAGAGGCTGTTTGCGACGAGCGATTCGAGCCCGCCGCCGACGTCCCGGCACGCGCCGCAGACCGCCTCCGCGGCCTCGAACCCGCAGCCGCCCGCGAACACGGAGAGCAAGCGGAAGAGCCGCTGCTCGTCGGGCGAGAGCAGCCGGTAGCTCCAGTCGATCGTCGCACTCAGCGTCTGGTGCCGCGGAGCCGCGTTCCGCGAGCTCGACTTGAGCACGTCAAGCCGTCGTCCGAGAAGCTCCAAGAGGCGAGCCGGCGGCAGCACCTTGAGGCGAGCCGCGGCGAGCTCGATCGAAAGCGGGAGACCTTCGAGCCGCCGGCAGATCTCGGCGATCGTTACGACGCTTCTGTCGCCGAGATCCAGGTCCGGTCTCACCGCCTGCGCCCTCTCGACGAACAGCGCGACGGAGGGCGCCTGCAACAGCTGCTGCCGATCGCGCTCGGCTGGAGCTGGAACGGCGAGAGGCGACAGCGGGTACTCACGCTCACCGGCGAGATCGAGCGCTGCTCGGCTCGTCGCGAGCACCTTCAGCTCCGAGGCAGCGGCGAGGAGCCTCGACACGAGCGGCGCGGCTGCGAGGAGATGCTCGAAGTTGTCGACGACGAGCAGCAGGCGGCGCGCGTGCAGGAACTCGATGAGTGTCTCTTCGAACGATCGACCGCTCCCCTTCTGCACCTGGAGCGACGTCGCGATCGTCGCCGCCACGAGCTCGGGATCGGTTACCGGCGCCAGCTCGACCAGGAAGACGCCGCCTGGAAACTCGTAGCGGAAGGCTGAGGCGAGCTCGAGCGCGAGCCGCGTCTTTCCGACCCCCGGCGGGCCCGTCAGCGTGATCAGCCGCACGTCACCGCGCCGCAAGAGCCGGGTCAGCGTCTCGCGCTCGTGTGGACGTCCGACCAGCGCCGTCGCGCGCGCGGGGAGGTTCGTGGGGCCGTTGCCGGTCGCGAGCTCGAGCGACCGGTCTTGGACGAGGATCGCCTTCTCGAGCCGCTTCAGCTCCGGGCCCGGTTCGATCCCGAGTTGCTCGACGAGCCGGTGCCTGGTCCGCGTGTAGGCGCCGAGGGCGTCGGCCTGGCGGCCGCAGCGGTACAGCGCGACCATCAGCTGGCCGTGCAGGCGCTCGCGCAGCGGCTGACTTGCCGCCAGCGCCTCGAGCTCGCCGACCACCCTGGCATGCCGTCCACAGGCGAGATCGGCGTCGATGCGGTCCTCGAGCGCGCCAAGGCGCAAGTCCTCGAGCCTCGCGACCTCGGCGGCGACGAACGGCTCGCCGGCCAGGTCGGCGAGCGGGGCGCCGCGCCACAGGCCGAGCGCGTCGCGCAGCGTGGCGGCGGCTTGCTCCGCGTCACCGGCACGCAAGAGGTCGCGGCCAGCGTCGACGACGTCCTCGAACCGGTGGAGGTCGACGTGCTCGCGGGCGACCGCGAGGCGGTATCCGTGCGGCTCGGTGCGCACGAGCCGCTCGAGCTCCGGTCCGAGTGCGCGCCGGAGCCGGGAGACGTAGATCTGGACGATCTTTCCGGCCGTCCTGGGAGGGCTCGTCCAGAGCGCGGAGACGATCGCCTCTGCACGGACGGGCTCGTTCGCGCGGAGGAGCAGGTACGCGAGCAGGGCACGCTGCCGCTCGCCGCCGAGGTGGACGGGGCTTCCGTCGTCCACCACCTCGAGCCGGCCGAGAATCCGAAACTCCGCCGTGGGCGTCGAGATACGCGAACGTTAACGCGCCTCGGGTTTACCGGTCGTTTACCCGCCGTTTTCTTCGGGCGGTGTGGCTGCGAGGGAGAGGGGAGATAGCGGGCCTACATCGCTCACATCGGACCAGGAGGTAAACCGCGATGGTCATCCGGAAGGGCCGCCTGCTTCTCGCAGGCCTGCTCGTCTTTACGACGCTGCTCGCGCTGAGCCCGCCGGCCTCGGCGCATTCGGGGGTACCCAGCAGCGCGTGGCACAGATGCCACACGCACTGGGGCAACGGCTACGGCTACTTCACCGGCATCGTCTATGCCCCGATCAACACCGCCACCCAGGTCTACGCGCGACTCGTGCCCGCATATCCGTACGGGTGGAGCGGCACGGTTAACGTGAACTGGACAGACCATCCCAGGATCTGGGTTCCCGCCTTCACGACCCACTGGTTCCCCTCACGAGTCATCTTCACGTCCGGGGCCTTTGGGTACCGCGCGGTGGTGTCGCCGAATTACGGGGTCTTCAACAGCTATGCCCTCGAGATCTGGTCGCCGTATGCCTGTAGCTGACGCAGCGGGCACGGCGACACGGGCTGCTCTCTTGAAGCGCAGCGCCGTCGTCGGCGCAACGGTTCTCGGAGCAGGTGCGGTTGCCGGAGCCGCGCGTGCCGGCGACGACGGCCCGCGCGTCTTCAACGCGTACGACGCCGGAGCACGACCCGACGGCGCGACGGACAACACGGCGATCTTGCAGGGACTGCTCGACACGATCCGCGACTCGGCGGGCGGGGGGCAGCTCTATTTCCCGTACGTGCCGAGCAGCGGCAGCGTGTACCTCACGCGCGGTCTGTGGGTCCCGAGTTACACGCGCATCACAGCTGATCCCGGGATCGAGATTCGCGCGATCGGGCCGTCGCTCGACAACCGCGCGCAGTCCAACGACTCCCCGTACCCAGACATCCCGGCAAACGGTTTGTTCACGATCTCGTCGCAGGAGGCGCACGGATTTGCCCACAAGATGCACGACGTTCAGATCGAGGGCCAGTTCACGATCAACGCCGACAACGCGATCCTGTACTGCCTGGAGTTCAACGGCGCGCAGGATGTTCGGGTGCGCGACGTCATGATGAGTTCGGGTGTGTCGGACAACGTCATCCTCCAGATCAGGAACGGGAACCGTGTTCCCGGAAACGAGAACGCCCGCATCGGTTTGCATCGCTGCGTGATCTCGAGCGCGGGACGAAACGGCGTTTCGCTGATCGCCTTCCGACACGTGACTCTCGACGAATGCACCATTAGCGGCTCGCGAGGATTCCCCGCGGCAGGGATCGACGTGGAGCCGAACTTCTCCAGCGACCCGGTCCGCGGGCTCATCGTCCGAAACTGCCTGATCGCCTTCAACGGCCGGGAGGCGATCATCTTCAACCCGCCGACCAACGGCGGGCTTTCGTCTGACAACACCGACCATCTGATTGAAGGCTGCATGCTGTACGAGAACAGTCTCGACCGCAGCGGGGGGAACGCGAACCAGATCCAGTTCGCGACGAACTCGGGGCAGGGGGATGCGCTGGGCGCGGTTCGCCTGGTCGGCAACGCGATTTCGCGCAGCAACGGCGGCAACTCCGTGCGGAACGACAGCGCCTACTACCAGGTGATCGCCGTCGGAAATGTCTTCGGCCCCGCCTACTCGGGTCCGGCCACGGCTTTCGCTGGGAACTGGAACTCGTAAACAGGTGGCTCAGCGGCGCGGGCCGCGTTAAGGCTCGCCCCGCGATTTCTGACTTCGTGCGCACCCGGTCTAAGGTGAATGCGTGTCCCGCTCGAACGGCCTGCGGCTCTTACCGATCGTCCTGCCCATCCTTCTGCTGGGCTGCGGCCATTCGTCGCCGTCGGCGTACCGTGCTCCGCCCGTGCAGCAACCCGTCCTTTCCGAGTCACTCAACCTCCGCGAGTGCTCGAGCTCGACGATGGGCGGCACCTTGCTCGCGGTCTGCGACCCCGTGCTGCTCGAGCAGGCCTGGGAGGACCACACCCTCACCGAGCCGGGAACCCTCGATGTGAAGATCGCCGGGCGAAAGGTCCGTGTCGGCAGCAACCCTGGATTGACGCAGGTCGTCCCCGATGACGGCATCGGCTCGCTGCTCGTGCCCGCGAAGGTGACGTTGCTCGGCACGGCAAGTGCCGGCAGCCACCTTTACATCAGTGCGCGGTCGCACAAGCCCGACCATTGGGCGAACGGGGAGGCGCTGTTCGGCAATCTCGGACTCACGCACGGCGGAACGGCGACGATCGACGTGAGGTTGGAGGGCGGGAGGGTGGCGTTCGTCTTCCGCCTCCCCGACGGAAGCGTGTTGAAGCCGCTGCGCCGGTCACACGTGGAAGGCCCTGGCCCGCGGGCGGAGCTGCCGCCGCTACCTGATCACTACGCAGACACGCCGGAGCAAGGCGTCCGAACGTACGTCGCCGCAATCAACGCGCACGACGGAAAGACGATCTGCGAGCTGTGGACCGCGGACCTACGAGCACGATTCGCCGACGAGCACTCCCCCTGCTGGGCGAACGTGACGGGGCTGATCGGCTACGGCGGGGAGGCTGACTCCCCAACCTTTCAGCGGGCGCAACTGCTCTCCGTCGACGAGCCGTACACCAAGACGAGCTACGGCGTGAGCTTCACGGCCGTCCCGGTCTCGATTCGCTCGCACTACCTCACTAGTCGCCAATCACCGGAGACGGCCGACCGGGAAACGACCATCTGGTTCCGGAAGACACGCGACGGCTGGCGGATCGCGAACGATGCTTTCTTCAACAGTTCGGGAGGCGCCGCGGTACCTCCGGACCCGTACGCCGCCCAGCATGCCAAGCAGGCCGAGCAGCGGAAAGAGCGCGCACGGCTTGCGGCCCGCGCGCGATCGCGCATCCGACTCACACGAGCACCGTCCTGCTCGCGCCCCGCGCTCACGCTCCAGGATCCGGCCAACGACGTAGGCGTGAGGACCGGCGGCTCCGCCCGCGGCGGCGCGAGCTCCGACATCGTCAGGGCGTCGCTCGCACTCCCGGGCCGCCGGGGCTGCTTCTCGGTTACCTTCCGGGGACAGCCGCTCGCGGGGAACGAGAGGATCGAGCTCAGCCTCTCCTACGCCCCCTCGAATCCGGCGCAGCGCCGCTACGCACGCTTCGAGATCGACGACGATTACCCGACGGCCGACGGCCTGCACGCAGGCTTCTACGACACGACTGCCGGAAGCGATGCCATGTCGCCGGCCGACGCCCGCGTCGGCGTCAACGGGAACACGCTCACCGCGTGGTTCAAGCTTCCGCCGTCCTTCCCGACGCTCGGCCGCGCCCGGCTCGCGCAACTCGGCTGGACCGTCTCGGCCACCGCACGCAGCGCGAACGACTCGAGCGTGTTCGACAGCGCCGAAGCTGGGTTCACAGCTGCCAAGGTCGCGGCCGCCGCGGCGAAAGCGGAGCGGGCGCGGCAGGCAAAGGAGAAGGCCGCAGAGCAGGCGAGAGAGGCAACGGCTTTGGCGCCGACACTGGCCCGCCTCGGCAGCGGCAGCGTCCGCTGCCCCGGCAGGCAGGTGCACCGCACGGACACGGCCTCCGACGTCCGGCCCGCTGGGGCGACGACCATCCCACGGCAGTCGGGGGCGCTGCTTGCGACCTCCGATCTCCGCAGCGCGGCGGTCGCCGTGTCCGGTCGCCATGTCTGCTTCTCGGTGTCGTTCGCGAAACCGCTGTTCGGGCAGCACCAGCGCCGCTACTCGCTCCAGCTCGGACTCAAGCTCACCTACAAGGCAACGTCCGCGCCGTATCTACGCATTGCGAGTTTCGGCGTCGAGACGAACGTCCGGGTCGCGAACGGTCTCACCTACGCAGGGCTCTTCGAGGGCGGCGCGCCTGTCCGGCCGGCCCACGCGCACGTCGAAGTGCGGACGAACACGCTCAGCGCCGACTTCGATCTCGAGCGCGACTTCCCCTCCCTGCGGCCCGCCCAGCTGAACAAACTCACCTGGCGAGTGACCTCCCTCGGCAGCGATCTCGGCGGCCGCCGACCCGCGACGGTTCATCCCAGCTCCTACGACGAGCTTCCGAACAACGCCGACGCCGCCAGCAACGTGGTCTCTCCCGAGGTGCGGCAGAGCGACGGCAAGACAATCACGCCCTACTAACGGTCATGCGGACGGGTCCGCGGTGTCAATGACATTCGCCAGAGCCTGTGTGCACGTGGTTCGGGTCTCCGCAGCCGTGGCCGTTGTGCACGAGCGGGCTGTTTCCGGGCGCGACGACCAGCGGTACCGTCTCCGTCAGCGACGAGATCATCTTCTCGTCGATGAAGTGGTAGTCGCCCGGCACGAAGCGGAAGTCAATTCCAGTGACGCCCTCGTCGTGGTAGCTCCCGGTCGGCGTCTGGATCGTCGCGTCGTACCCGAGCGCGCCGGCGCCGAGGAAATACCTGCCGGCCGTGTCGTCGCAGTACGCGAGCGCAAGCGGGTCGTCGAAGTGCTTCGTCCCGGTGATCGTGGTGTCGCCGGAGACGATCGTGAAGCTGATGTTCCCGACCACGGCGGCGTCCGACGTGGTGTTAGTGGTCGATGCGCGCGTGATCGTGAACGAGCCCGTCTCGGTGACCGTTCCGATGTACGTCCCGTCGGCCGGGCCGCTGAATGTGAATCCGATCGTCCCCGTCCGATCGGGGTTGCAGTTCTTCGTGATCGTTGCGGGGTTGCCGTCGCCCGAGTCGCTGCGGAGATCCTCGACGAGGATCGGTGACGGCGGAGTCGGCGGCGGCGGCGGGTCCGCCGATGCGGTGGCGGCCAGAGCCGCCGTCGAGCAGGCGACTGCGAACAGAGTGGTCAGGATTCCACGCACGTGCACACCCCTCCCTCGTGAGCTCGTGAGGCGAGTCTCCTCCTCGCTCGGCGGCGAGTCAACGGCCACGAACGCATGGTGCGCGGGCGAGCCGCGCAGCGCTTGGGGGACGGCGTCGCCGCCCCCCAAGCTGTATCGGCGCGAGTCAGCGGTCGAGCGACGCGACGACGTGCTTCGGCGCGGGCATCGGGCTGTTCGCGCCCCTGACGCTCTTCCAGATCGCGACGTTGAGCTCCTGCTCCGGCGCCTCGTCGGCGTCTGCGAGGTCCATCCGCGCCGATGCGGCCGCGAGCGGCGAGCTCGCGGTGTTCAGCTCCGTCAGCGACTGAGTCGGTGTGATCGCGTCGTACGAGGCAAGGTCCGGCTTGTTCGTGAAGCTGGCGATCATCGGCGTCGCAGCCGCATCGAATTGCGTCAGCGGCGGCAGGCCGAGGATCAGCTCCATCGTGCGCATCATCGAGACGGTCGAGTAGAACGTGGAGTCGACGCGTCCGGTGTGCGAGTAGGGACTGATCACCTGCGCGAGCGTGCGGTGCGCGTCGACGTGGTCGGGGCCGTTCTGCGCGTCGTCCTCGACGACGAAGATCGCCGTCGTCGGCCAGAACTCCGAGTGCGAAACGGCATCGACGAGCTTGCCGAGCGCGAGGTCGTTGTCCGCCACCATTGCCTTCGGCGTCGGGCGCCCCGGCGTCGTGCCGACCGTGTGATCGTTGGGCAGGCGGACAAGCTCAACAGTGGGAAGCATCCCGCTCGCCTCGTAATCGTGGAACTCGCTCAGCCACTCGTTGATCCGGGTCTGGTCGGTGATCGCGGTGTTGTAGCCCGGGAACTGAGGATCCGTGTTGCCGGCGAGCTCCGGCTCGCTCGGCTCCGGGGTCGCCGGAGACACTCCGAAGAGCACCCAGAAGCCGTAGTTGCGGAACGAGATCCCGGCTCGGTAGAGCCGGTCCCAGAGGTACGAATTGTTCGGGTCGCGACCTGCGGCATTGGCGAGGTTGTCGCCCTCGAAGTCGTAGGGGCGGCCCCGGCCGGAGTAGTTCGCCGGCCAGTTCTTCTGGTTGTACGTGTTCGCCTCCGCTTCGGTCGACCAGCTCCAGCCGTCGGCCGAGACCTCGGCGTTGGCGTAGAAGTTGTCGAGCGTGACGAACTCGCGTTGCAGCGTGCGCGCGTTCGGGGCCGAGTCGTCGCCGAAGAGGTTGAGCGACGGATCGCCGTTGCCTTTGCCGAGCGAGCCGAACTCCTGGTCGTAGGTGCGGTTCTCCTTGATCACGTAGATCACGTGCTTGATCGGCGAGGGCTCGCCGACGCGGCGCGGGATTATTTTTGTCCCGACGTCCGCGCCGCGCACGGCCGTGCCCTTGCGGAAGTCGTTGTTGCGGATCACCTGCCGGGTCAGCTTCTGCAGCTGTCCCGCGTTGCGCGGCACGTCGATGAACGAGAGCGTGCCCTTGATCATCGAGCCGCTGTACTGGTCCTCGGAGGAGCCGTGGTACGGAGTCGGGCCGTTCGGGTTCGGTCCGGCGCCGAGCCCCTTCCCGTTTGCGACGTAGAGCTCGGAGCCGTCGACAGAGATCGCGATCCCGGTGGGGAACCAGCCGGTCGGGATCAGTCCGGAGACCGTGCCGCTCGCCGGGTCGACGACGGCGACGTCGTCGTCGCCCGCGTTCGCCACGTAGAGCGTCGTGCCGTCCGGCGCGACGGCGAGCGCGTCGGGGCTGGTGCCGACCGGCGCGTTCGCATACGGCGCGAGCTCGATCGTGCGCGTTACCGTGGCGGCCGCGGTGTCGACGACCGAGATCGAGTCGCTGTCGGTGTTCGCTACGTACAGATCACCGGTCACGGGGTTGACCGCGAGCGCGCTCGGATGCGTGCCAACGGTGATCGATCCCGCCGGCGCGCCGGTGGCGGCGTTCACGATCGAGACCGTGTTGCCGCCCCAGTTGGAGACGTACGCCTTCGTCCCATCGTTCGAGAGCGCGACTGCATACGGGTTGTGACCGGCAGGCGTGGTTGAGCTCACGGTGTCGCTTCCCGTGTCGATGATCGACACGGACTCGCCGAGGTCGTTGGCCACGTAGAGGCGCTTGCCGTCCGCGGAGATCGCGAGCCCGCCGGGATAGGAGCCGGCCGGCATCGCAATCGGCGCCGTCTCGGTCAGGCTGCCGTCAGCCGCGACCGCGTAGGTGCGGATCTTGTTATCCGTCATCAGCGACTGCGTCCCCTGGTTGTCGTTCGAGAGCAACAGCTTGCGACCGTCCGGGCTGAGCGCCAGCCCGTAGGGGCGGCCGCCGACCTGCACCTGCGTCCCGGCCGGGTCGATCAACCAGCCGTTCGGCGCCACGCCGGTCCCGTCCGGCCGCGGTCCTGCTGTCAACCCGCCGCCGCCGGCCGCGACTGCGGCGACCGCGAGCGTGACGATCGTGCCGAAGACGAGCAGAAACACCCGCGCGCGGAATCCGCGCGCACTTCGTGTGCGTAGACCCATTCGTCGCTCCCTTCTCGTGGGTTGTGTCCATGGGCGTAGCGGTACAAAGACCGCCGAAGTCGGCGCGGTTGGGGTCCGGTGAAGATCTCGCGATCCTGCGTCCGTGTGAGTTCACTGCCCCCATCGCGGGCGAGGTAACCTCCCGCCGGTTGGTAGCAGTCCGCGGCGTCAGCGCGGGACGACGAACGCCGGGCAGAACAGCGCGCCCGGCGCCGGCTGGGTCGGTTCCCGTCACGTAGTAGTAGCCGACCTGCCGCAGGTTGCGCGCGTCCGACGCGTCGATCACGCGCAGCCCTTGTCCGTACCATCCTGCCGCCAGCGTCGAGCCCGACACCTCGAAGTAGTGCGCGGAGCAGGACGTGATCGGCGCAGCGGTGTCCGGGAAGCGCGTCGGGTGGTACGCGCTGAGCGGCGTCAGGCGATACGGGTTCGCGGGCGTCGAGTTGGCCGCGGGCTCGCCGCCGAGCGAGTCGGTGATGTCGGCGGCGACGATGCGTCCACCCTGGTCGCAGGGCTCGGTGAAGTCCTCTTCCGTCATCAAGACGATGTTGTCGTCCTTCACGCCCGCCGCATGCACGCTGCCGTTCAACGGCCGCGCCGAGTTGTGGATGAAGTCGGTCTGCGGCTGCGCGACTCCTTTCGTCCCGCCGGCAACCCCGCCGCCCGCGATCAGGATCGGATCCCACGGCTTCGCGACGCGCATCTTGCCGGTGTAGGGATCGCGCAGGCGGTGACGCGTTGCCCAGCCGCGCAGGCCGCCTCGCCCGCTCACCCAGGCGACACCGTCGGCGTCCACGTCGACGTCATGCGAGTAGTCGGTTAGCCCGTCGTTCCGCCAGAGGTCGATCGGGTCGGGGAACGTCACCGGATGAGCCGGATCCGTGAGGTCTGTGACCCAGATCGGACGACCGTCGCCTCGGCCGCCCGGTGTGAACGGCCCGAGGTACCCCTGGTCGTTGCGGCGCGCCGGCCCGCCGGTCCAGATGTAATGACAGTTCTCGACGCAACTCGCAGTGTGGCCGGCCGGCAGCTCGACGAAGTCACCGACCTGCGTGAGGTTCGCTGGATCGGCGTACGAGATGACGTAGAAACCGGAGCGGCAGCCCGGGTTGCGCGTGGTGCCGGTGCCGGGACAGCTCGCCTGGTCGACGTCGACGTGCCGCGGGTCGAGCGCGCCGATGATCAGCTTGCGCCGCACGTCGAGGTCCATGTCCTCGTCCTGCCAGTAGCCGTTCGCACCGAGGATCTCCGGCGGCTGGAACGTGTCGAGCAACTGCGGCGACTCCGGGTTGCTGACGTCGTAGGTCTTGAAGCCGTAGCGGCCGGTCGTGATCAGGACCTCTCGATCGCCGACCGTGTCGAACTTGCCCTCCACGATCTGTCCCGAGTTCGGGACGCGGCCGACGTAGTCCAGCGAGGCGGAGATCTGCGCGCCGGGCGGCGGCGCGAGCGGCGCGGCGCCGGCGCCCGCGCTGACGGATCCCACGAGCGCGGCGGCGAGCAGCAAACCCACGCGTCTCAGGACCACCGACTGGCCAGATAACCCGAAGCCGGTCCCGCTAATCCTCCTCTCAGGGGTGCTCGTTCCTCGCCTTGATGATCAGGTCGACCAGGTCCTGGCCGCCGCTGCCGTGATTCTCCGAGGAGTTCTGGGAGCTCTGGACGGCGACCGCCCGCGGCCACCCCTCACCGGACCACCAGCCGAAGAACGGGCCGCCCGACTGTCCCGGCCAGACGTCCCCGTGGTGCGACATCGCCTCGTGCGAGTCGAACTCGTACCACGCGCCGTCGAGCGCGATCGGGCTCTGGAAGATCGGCCGGTTGCCTCCCGTGATGTCGCTCGGGTAGCCGATGTGCGACCAGTAGTTGC
>WNGB01010394.1_pt1 | contig 17228 bp, 15 predicted proteins | sample 5400681 | NCBI WGS metagenome assembly WNGB01 (sample SAMN13153367, study PRJNA577476) | soil metagenome | isolation source: 115 cm soil or saprolite under grassland replicate 2 | place: USA:California | collected 2016-06-15 | reverse complement strand
GATTCCCCGGGCCCGGTCCGCCCGCGCCTGCTTCCCCGCGGCACGCCGGCCCGCACGGGCCGGTCCCCCGCCGGGCGTGGTTCTCCCGGCGGGGGACCGGCCGCCCTTAACGTGGGCGATCTCCGCCTGACGCGACTGGCCCGCATGGTTCGCGGGCCGACTATCCGGGGGGTGCAGTGGCCAGCACGATTCGCAGGCCCGGTACGGCAGCAGGTGCGGCTTCCCGTCTCCGGCCCCGCACTGACGGCGCCGGGCATGCTTCCCCGGTGGTGGACTCCTGCGCTTCTCCGGCCAGCCGCCGGAGGTTTGCCGGAAAATCGCGGAACCGGCGCGTTGCCGCTTGCGCAGCATGGGGTCTCTGCTCTAGCGTAACCACAACATCTAGTAGTTACAGAGCTGTAGTTCACGTACAATTAGTGGTATCAGGAGCCTGTGCCCGGCTCGGGATCGCCCTGGGGAGGTGATCGTGTGTTCTGCCCGTATTGCAAGAACGCGGAAAGCCGTGTCATCGACAGCAGGACCGCCGATGACGGCGCTGCGATCCGCCGCCGCAGGTCGTGCCCGGCGTGCGGGCGGCGTTTCACCACCCAGGAGACAGTCATCCTGATGGTGGGTAAGCGCAGCGGCGCGACCGAGCCGTTCACCCGCGAGAAGATCGTCCACGGCGTCCGCCGGGCCTGCCAGGGCAGGCCCGTCACCGAGGACCAGCTGGCGATCCTGGCCCAGCAGGTCGAGGACACGATCCGGGCCCGCGGCGCTGGCGAGGTCGCCTCCCATGAGGTGGGCCTGGCGATCCTCGGGCCGCTGCGTGACCTGGACGAGGTGGCCTATCTGCGGTTCGCCTCGGTGTACCGGGGGTTTGAGTCGCTCACTGATTTCGAGGACGAGATTTCCGCGCTGCGCACGGCGCGGCAGGAGGCGGGCGTGCTGACGCCACCCTCCTGACCAGGAGTGGAGTTTGCAGTTCGGGTTCGCGCTAATGACATCGACGGATGGGCCTGGCCGGGCCTGCGTGGGGTCCGCTGGGACCCCGGAAGGGGGAACGACATGACGGAGACGGTGGGGCGGTCTGCGCCTCGCGGGGGCAAGGGCTCGCGCAAGGGGCTCACGATCGGGAGGATCCACACCCGGGATGGCGTGCACCCGTACGACGAGGTCACCTGGGAACGCCGCGACGTCGTCATGACCAACTGGCGGGACGGCACGGTCAACTTCGAGCAGCGCGGTGTCGAATTCCCTGACTTCTGGTCCGTCAACGCCGCCAACATCGTCACCACCAAGTACTTCCGTGGTGCGGTCGGCACCCCGGCGCGGGAGTGGAGCCTCAAGCAGCTGGTCGACCGCGTAGTCGGGAAGTACGTGGCGGCAGGCCGGGAGAACGGGTACTTCGCCAGCCCGCAGGACGCCGAGATCTTCGAGCATGAGCTCACCTACGCGCTCATCCACCAGATCTTCGCGTTCAACTCCCCGGTCTGGTTCAACGTCGGGACCAAGTCGCCTCAGCAGGTGAGCGCGTGTTTCATCCTGGCGGTTGACGACACGATGGACTCGATCCTGGACTGGTACAAGGAGGAGGGCCTGATCTTCAAGGGCGGCTCCGGTGCCGGGGTCAACCTGTCCAGGATCCGGTCATCCAAGGAACTGCTCTCCTCCGGTGGCACGGCCAGCGGGCCAGTCTCCTTCATGCGCGGCGCGGATGCGTCGGCCGGCACCATCAAGTCCGGCGGGGCCACCCGGCGGGCCGCGAAGATGGTCGTCCTCGACGTCGATCACCCCGACGTGGAGGAGTTCATCGAGACCAAGATGCGCGAGGAGGAGAAGGTCCGCGTCCTCCGCGACGCCGGGTTCGACATGGACCTGGGCGGCAAGGACATCGCGAGCGTCCAGTACCAGAACGCCAACAACTCGGTCCGGGTCTCCGACGAGTTCATGCGGGCGGTCGAGCGGGACGGCAAGTTCGACCTGGCCGCGCGGCTGACCGGGGAGACCGTCGAGACGGTGGACGCCCGGGCCCTGTTCCGCAAGATGGCCCAGGCGGCCTGGGCCTGCGCGGACCCGGGAATTCAGTACGACGGCACGATCAACGACTGGCACACCACCCCGGAATCGGGCCGGATCACCGCAAGTAACCCCTGCTCCGAGTACGTCCATCTGGATAACTCGTCGTGCAATCTGGCCAGCATCAACCTCCTGAAGTTCTTGCGCGACGATGACACCTTCGCGGTGGAGAAATTCCGGCAGATCACCGAGCTGATCATCACGGCCATGGACATCTCCATCTGCTTCGCGGACTTCCCGACCGAGAAGATCACCGAGACCACCCGGGCTTACCGGCAGCTGGGAATCGGCTACGCCAACCTGGGCGCTCTGCTCATGGCTACCGGCCACGCCTACGACTCCGACGGCGGCCGGGCTATCGCGGCGGCCATCACCTCCCTGATGACGGGGACGGCCTACCGCCGGTCCGCGGAGCTCGCGGCGGTGGTCGGGCCCTACGACGGGTACGAGCGGAACGCGACCGGGCACAAGCGGGTGATGCGCAAGCACGCCGAGGCCAGCCACCGGATCAAGGCACTGGGCGGGATGGACGAGGAGATCCTTGCCGCCGCGAACAAGGCGTGGGACAAGTGCGTCGCGCTGGGCGAGAAGAACGGCTACCGGAACGCGCAGGCCTCGCTGCTCGCGCCGACCGGCTGCCTCACCGGGGACACCCTGGTCACCACGGATCGTGGACTGGTCCGGCTCGCAGAGCTGGGCGATGTCTATGGAGACCGCTGGCAGGACATTGAGCTCGTCGTCTCCACGGATGAGGGGCCACGGCGCGCCACGAAGTTCTTCGTGAATGGGGAGGAGCCCACCCGGGCGATCCGCACCGAGGGTGGATACGCCATCCAGGGCACGCTGACCCACCGGGTCAAGATTGTCGATGCGCAGTCCGGTGCCTGGGTGTGGAAGCGACTTGCCGACATCGCCCCCGGTGACCTGCTGCCGCTGCAGATGGGGGGGCTCCCCGGCGGGCCGCGGCGCGTGCCGCTTCCCGTGCTTGATCAGGCCTACTACGTCGGCGACCGGAACCTGCAGGTGCCCGATGAAGTGACTGCCAACCTGGCCGAGCTTGTCGGGTACTTCATGGGCGATGGCAGCCTGCACGCGAAGGGAATTCGGCTGTGTGTCGCGGACAGCGACCTGGACGTCGCGGAACGGCTCGGCGTGCTCAGCAAGGAACTGTTCGGCCTGGCTCCCGTGGTCACTCAGCAGGAGGGATACCAGGAGGTGACGCTGCAGTCCGTGCGGCTGGCCCGGTGGTGGCAAGCGGCGGGCTTCGCGAAGACCCTGCCCGAGGCTGACCATGTCGGCAAGGGATGGGTTCCCCGGGTTCCGTCCGCGATCCTGGAGGCCAACGACCCTGCCGTGTACGCGGCATTCCTGCGCGGGCTGTTCGAAGCCGACGGGACCGTCCTGGACGGCGTGCCGAGCATCTCGACGGCGCATGAGTCCTTCGCTGCGGAAACACGCACCCTGCTGCTCGCCGTTGGCCTGGCCACGACGACCAGGCGGACTACCAGTGGCTGGGGTGGCGACATCCAGCAGGTCCGGCTGCGTAATGCCGATCACGCGCTGAACTTCGATGAGATGGTCGGCTTCATCGGCGAGCGCAAGTCGAAGCTGCTGGTGGCCCTGGAGCCAGATCGCTCCGCCAAGAAGGATTACGTCTACCTTCCGGGCAACGCCTGGATGAGCCTGATCCCGGCCGGACATGCCGCACGCGACGCGGTGCTGCAGTCCATCAGGAAGACGGGCGGGGTCCCTCGGATGCTGGCCCGCCGGCTGTTCGAGGAGACCCTCGATTCGCAGCTCGGACATGCGCTCGGCTACCTCTTCGAGCGCGTGGCGAGTAACGAAGATGGCGGCATCCAGCCCACGTACGACCTATCGGTCCCGGACAACGTGACCTACGTGGCCAATGGCATGGTGAGTCACAACACCATCGGCCTGATGATGGACTGCGACACCACCGGCGTCGAGCCTGACCTGGCCCTGGTCAAGTTCAAGAAGCTGGTCGGCGGCGGTTCTATGCAGATCGTCAACCAGACCGTGCCGCGAGCCCTGAAGAACCTGGGCTACCAGCCGGAGCAGGTGGAGGCGATCGTCGAGTACATCGCCGAGCACGGCCATGTCGTCGATGCGCCCGGCCTCCGCGCGGAGCACTACGAGGTCTTCGACTGCGCCATGGGGGAGCGGGCCATCGGCCCGATGGGTCACGTGCGGATGATGGCCGCCGTCCAGCCCGCGCTCTCCGGCGCCATTTCCAAGTGCGTGACCGGAGAGACGCTTGTTCCGTCGTCCGAGGGCCTTGTCCGGATGGCTAGCCTTTACCAGGGCGAGACGGAGGACACCTTCCGGCAGGAGCATCTGGTTATCTCGTCTCTAGACGGGGACCGGAAGACCGACGCTTTCTACTACGGCGGAATTCGGCCGGTGCGGCGGGTCACTCTCCGGTCGGGACACTCCGTCACGGGGACGCTTCCGCATCGACTGCTCGTCGCTGGCCAGGGCACGGTGGAGTGGAAGACCCTAGCGGAGATCCAGTCGGGTGACCACGTCGCCATCCAGTACGGTGCCGAGTTCTGGGCTGCCACCCCAGCGAGCCTGCGCGACATCCGTATATCGAGGCCATACGGCAACCAGAAGCCCGTGGTGCTCCCGGAAGAGATGACCGCCGAACTTGCCTTTCTCCTAGGGGCATATGCCGCTGAAGGGCACACGACTCGCAGCAACTGGACCGTCACGATCACGAATTCCGTGCCGGAGGTCCTGGAGCAGGTCCGGGATGCCTGGCAGAACGTGTTCGGACTGGCTGCCCGGATCACCGAGGAGCCGGGCAAGTGCCCGGGAGTGGTCGTTTCGTCCAAGTCCGTTGTGGGTTTCATGGCTGCGCTCGGCTGTGGGTCCCGTTCCTCGGACAAGCGCATCCCCGATGCGGTGCTCCGCTCGCCCCGCGAGATGGTGCTGGCGTTCCTGCAGGGCCTCGCTCTCGACGCGTACGTGGTCACCGGGAACGCGGCTAAATGGGCAATCTGCCTCGACAGCGCGCCGTTGCTGGATGACCTGCAGGCGGTCATGACGAACCTCGGCGTCATGCACAGCCGTATCACCAAGCACAATAAGGAATACGACAAGAGCTACGACGAGGTGTACGCCGCAGGGCTACAGGGACAGCTCATGTGCAGCCTTGTTCCCTTCCCCGAGCCTGACAAGGCAGAGCGGGCAGCGCGCTACCTGGCCCAGCGCTGCTCCGTCGGCACTTCAGATGTCGTGCCTGGGATAAGTGGCCGGGACCTATACAACCTGATCCCTGCGGGAGTGCGCGGCAGCCTAACTGACCCCGGCTGGCGGCCCGCGTTCGGATTCCCGCTCGATCCGCGCACGCAGCACGTTACCCGCAGGACGCTTGAGCGCGTGTCCACCCTGCCTGGAGTGCAGCTGCCCGCATGGCTGCGCCAGATCATTGATGGCAACCTGCACTTTTCGCCAGTGGTCGCGGTGGCAGACCAGGGGGAGGCCGAAGTGTACGACCTCTCCGTTCCGGACAAGCATGCGTTTGTCGCGAACGGGATCGTCAACCACAACACGGTCAACCTGCCGGAATCTGCCACAGTCGAGGACATTGAGTCCATCTACACGGAGGGCTGGAAGCTCGGGCTCAAGGCCCTGGCCGTCTACCGGGACAACTGCAAGGTGGGCCAGCCGCTGTCCGACGCCCGGAAGAAGCCGGCCGCCGCGGCGGCCGAGCCCGCGGCCGCGCCGCACGAGGTCCGGCCGGTGCGCAGGCGGCTGCCGAAGAACCGCACCGCGTCCGTGACCAGCTTCTCCGTGGCCGGCGCCGAGGGCTACATGACGGCGTCCAAGTACCCGGACGACGGCGTGGGCGAGCTCTTCCTGAAGCTCGGCAAGCAGGGATCCACCCTGGCAGGCGTGATGGACGCGTTCTCGATGGCGATCTCTATCAGCCTCCAGTACGGGGTGCCGCTGGAGAAGTGGGTGGAGAAGTTCACCAACATGCGCTTCGAGCCGGCCGGCATCACCGACGACCCGGACATCCGGATCGCCAGCTCGGTCCTGGACTACGTGTTCCGCCGGCTGGCCCTGGATCACCTGCCCTACGAGACCCGCGCCGAGATGGGCATCCTGTCCGCCAGCGAACGCACCGCGCAGCTGGCCGGTGAGGACCCCACGGCGCTGGCCGAAGAGCAGGATCCGGGGGAGATGGCCCAGTCCGCGCCGGTCGAGCGGCCGCAGGGCCGCGCCGAGGAAGCGCCGGAGCCGGCCGAGCCGGCCGCGTCATACCAGCCGCACAGCTCCACCGAGCTGATCGAGGCGCAGCAAGGCCGCACCGCGGACGCCCCGCTGTGCCTGACCTGCGGCACCAAGATGCGCCCGGCCGGCAGCTGCTACGTCTGCGAAGGCTGCGGCGCGACCAGCGGCTGCAGCTAGAACTAAGCAGTAATGCATTAGATGCAACATGCCGACGCTTCCCCGGTCCGAAAGGGCTGGGGAAGCATCGGCCCCCATCTCCCCGATACCGACACGGGCGTTGGGGAGCCGAGAGCCCGACCGCGTAAGCGGTGGGGTCTCGGTGTGGCATGGACGGTGTCTTGAGGTATGAGCGAACTGATCAGCAGGACCACGCGAGGTCTGTTCCGGGATCTCATGACCGGCAGCACCCTTGGCGAGATAGGCGCCGCCTTCCAGGATGAGCTGTTCGCCCCGAACTCGGACAGTGCTTACGAGGACAGCAGCGTGCGGCGCACGCTCACCCAGGAGTACCTGGACTCGGTGGACTGGACCGACCCGGCCACATCAGCCGGGTACTGCGCGTCTTCGAGCGGCTTATGCAGGGCTTCGAGCCGGAGTACACCAGCCGATTCGTCAATTCGCTGCGCCGGGACGGGTACCTCGTCGATGAGGTGACCGGCCACATTTCCCCGGTCGGCCCACGGTTCGCCCCGGAGTCGTTGAAGAACGTCAGCGACGCGTCGGCAATCCGGCAACAGCTTGGCCGCATCCAGCACGCCATCATCGATGATCCTGCTCTGGCGGTGGGCAGTGCCAAGGAACTGATCGAGAGCACCGCGAAGGTCGTTCTGCGCGAGCGCGGACTGGGGTCGACGAGATGGCGGATCTACCCGCCCTGGTCAAGGATGCACAGCGAGCCTTCGGCTTGCATCCTTCGACGGCCACTCCCGGACCGGACGGAAGCGATGCGGTCAAGAAGATCCTCAGCTCGGTATCCGGCATTGCCATCGGCCTGGCCGAACTTCGCAACCGTGGCTACGGCACTGGTCACGGCCCAGTGAGTGTGCCGGTCGGGCTCAGCCCGCGCCATGCGCACCTTGCGGTCAACGCGGCGTTTACCTGGTGCCAACTGATGCTCGATACTCTCGCCGACCCGAAGGCTCCCTGGCGAAGGGAACTGGCCGAAGGGGCACAGGGGGGCGAGGATGCTCCAGGGCGCTCAGCGGGCCAGCATCTCGGCCAGCCGGGCGCGGATCGGTCCGCGGAATGCAGTGCTTTGTCCGCGGCCGTGGCTGTGGAGACATGACCGGGGCGACGGTGCAGCCGCTGTCCGCCGCGCCGTACTCGACCGGCGGTGGCGGCGTAGTGCTCGAGCACAGGTACGCCGCGACCCTGCTTGCCAGTCTTCTGGCTCACGTGCCGGTTCCGGAGCTCGGCGACGATGTGACCCCCCAGGTTGTCCGGCTCCAGGCCAGCGACTTCAGTTCGGTGGACGACCTGGTTGTGTCCGGCCGGGCCCCCGATGGAGACATGCGTCACGTCTCCATCGGCCTGCGTCGGTCACCCCGGCTGGTCAGGAGTGAGAAGGAGTCGGTGTCCCTGATCGGGTCGTATCTGCGGGGCATCACAGGATCATGGGAGGAGGTGCGGGCTGGGCGGTGGCGTCTGGTCCTGGCAGCCACCACTGCCAGCTCGGCGGTCAGGCAACTCGATGAGTTGGCGGTGATCGCCGGGACGGCGCCGACCGAGGAAGCGTTCCGTGCCAAGGCTCGCTGATGTTCATCGTGACGCCGCCAAGCCTGCGCAGACCACAGGTACCCATTCAGGTCGGGTGCGCGGCTGCACGAGGTTACGCCAGGACGTCGCGCAAGGCCCCCTGGCGACCTATCGCACACGGCCGCAAGAGGCGAGCCCTAGCCAACGGTCACGGCGCGGCGATGCGCTGTGACTGCAATTTCTGGTCGAAGTGGCCGGACATGAAGTGGCGGCTCTTCGTCCCGAAACAATCTGCGTAGGTCGATCTAGGTCGGAAAGGGTCGGGCGGGGAGCCTCTCACCAGCAGAAACGCCCTAGAGGGGTCTGCGGTGGTCTGGCCGGGATTGAGTCCGTTGGCTCCCCTTCTGCCTCCTTCTGCCTCCCGTTGGCTCCTCCCGGGGCGGGAGAGAGTTCCCCGTGTCAATCAAGATCGACGGCAGCCCCTTGGCTGCCCACAGCGCCGGACCTGGCTGAGACACCGCCGGACGCCGAGGTGAGCGCAGTCCGAGCGGCATTCACGGAAGTCACCGCAACCGGCAGCGCTGCACCGAAGTCAAAAAGTCATGCGGCTTAGACTTGGGGTGATCGGCGCCCCCCGATGCGGACGGCGGGCCGTCCAAGTGGACCCTCGCCACGCGCAACCCAGCCGTCCCCACCATAACGGCACCGCCGGTAACCTAAACCAGCCTCAGATGGCAACTTCCCTTACCCTGCCAGTCGGCCTCGTCGTAGGCACGGTGACCGGCTGCCGCACCGCGGCCAACCTCCCTGCCACCCGCGCGTCGCCACAACTGGCAACGGCCCATCGACATCGCTTGACATCAGCAGGTGTACCGTCATTTTCCAGATATCCGGAAACCGGGAGTAGACCAATGGTGCGGCGGCGTGTTCTCTAGTTGTCCGTAGTGATCGGACTGGTCTTAACGTCAATCATCTTGCCTTCGTCCGGGGCCGTTCCCCACCGTCTCTCAGCTTCAGCGGTCATCGGCATCCAGAACCTGCATCAAGGGTTCGACCGGCAGTGCGCACCTTTGACTTCGAGCATGACGGACTGGTGGGCCAACAGCCGCTACTGGTATGTCGGTATCTACATCGGCGGAAAGAACCGGGGAAGCTGCAGTCCGCAAAACTTGGACGCAAGCTGGGTTTCGACAGTCAACGGACAAGGGTGGTCATTCCTCCCCACCTACGTAGGCCTGCAAAGCCAATGCGTGTTCCAGTCGGGTCTGGCTACATTTCCGAACGACACCTCGACCGCCTATTCAGACGGCCAGGGGGCGGCTGACAGTGCGATCAACGACGGTTCGAATCTCGGATTCTCAGACTCGATCGTATATTACGACCTGGAGGGGTTTGACACCACCAACAGCGCATGCCTTGCGGCGGCGAAATCCTTTGTTGACGGCTGGGTGAAGGAGCTCCAAACGAAAGGGTGGGAAGCAGGGCTGTATGGCTCCGCATGCTCGTCTGCGATGGACGCCATGTTCAACATCAACCAAACCCCCAACGACGGGTGGCTTGCAGCCTACGACGGCAACAATACCCCCTGGGGTGTGTCGTGTGTGCCAAACAGTGACTGGGTGCAAGACCACCGAATTCACCAGTATCACAAGGACTCATCGTGTGAGACCCATGGAAGTACATGCATGACGGTCGATCGCAACTGCGCCATCGGAGAGACCGCAAAAGCGTGGTCATTCTCAGTGGAACCGGCAGACTCCAACGAGGGCAGCGGACCAACGGAGGACGCAGGACCATGTGGCAGCTAACCAAGTTCACAGAGCAAAGACTGGCCTTGCCCGTGCTCGGTTCCTGTTCCTCCACGCGGCGCATCCGAGCCTGGCTCCCTCGCGTGCTGATGGTGGCGGTGACCGTTCTTGCGGCGGCTTGCGGGTCCCGAGTCGCTTCGCCGCAGTCCCGAGGGACTGAATCCGCAGGCAGTCGCGCTCAAGCGACTGCCTCCGCTGCCCTCACCGCAGCACAGCTAGTACAGGGGGCCACGGGGTGGGCGCTGACCGCTGAAAACCTGTCCTTGACCTCGGACGCGGGCCAGACCTGGACGACGATCACGCCGCCCGGGGCCTCAGCAGGCACCATCAAGGGGGTGTTCTTCACCGACCCACAGGACGGTTGGGTGGTCTCCTATCAGCCTCCCTCGACCAGCAATGCCACCCAGCTACAGATCAGCGCCACAAGCGACGGCGGGAAGTCGTGGTCGTCATCTCCCCTTGGCAAGCCCGACCCTGCATTCACTGACTCACAAAGTTTGCCCGCCTATGTCGACTTCCTCGACGCCATGCATGGCTGGGTGGTCGTGATGCTTGCGTCAAGCGCGAACTTCTCGACGGGTATTCTCTTCCAGACCTCCGACGGCGGTGCAACATGGTCAAGACTCTCGCTGCCAGTCGGCGGCCCAGTCGAATTCATCAGCCCAACCACCGGATGGCTGGCTGACGGCAGGCAGGGCGATCAGTTGTACGTCACGTCGGACGGGGGCCAGGCCTGGACCGCGGAAACGGTCGCGCCACCAGCCGGCTTCACCCAGGAGCAAGCCGCCTACACGATTCCCAGATTTACCTCCCCGGCAGATGTCATACTTGCGGCTTTCAGCAATGGAACCGGCTCAGCCGCTGGCTTCTACCAGGCCAATGCTGGTGCGACATCATGGCAACTGAAGGCAACCGTCCCCGCAGGAAGCCCCTCCGGCGATGTGAGCCCTGCGGCTTCACTGGTCAGCCCAACGCAATGGGTGGCGATCACACCGGATGGGACCCAAATTGTGGACGTCACCCAGAACGGAGGAAGTCAGGCCTCCATATCTCCTGCCGGGTTGCCATCCCCGGCCAACACCGCGGTCAGCCAGGCCTCATTCAGCAGCACCGCATCCGGGTGGCTCGTGGCCGATACGTCCCAGTGTGCCGGTTTTAAGACGAACTGCACTGAGCGGACGGCTTTGTTCGCCACGACGGACAACGGGGCACACTGGACACAACTTGCCGTTCCATAACTACCTGGCCTTGCGAACTCGTCGCTGCGCTGCCCGCGAGCTGTCCTAGGCGGCAATAGGCCGCACGATTGCGGAGCGTTCGCCAAGTTGGCCGCGGGGGCTCCCGCCGCCACCGGTCAAAGGAAACGCGGTTACGCTCCCCCGCGCGGCGTCCACAACACGTCGGGAGTCCCGCCGCATGGTTGGCACAGCGGGCAGCGACGAACAGCAGGTCCGCCAGGCGGTTGAGGTAGGCGGAAACGGCGGGGATCACGCCTTCGGCCCGGCGCAGAGTGGTGACCCGCCCCTCGACCCGTCGGTTGCGGGGCATCCCGGGGCATAGTTCCTTCTTCGGCAACGGACCGCTACTGGCCGTTCATGCCGCGCTCGGCATGTTCCTGATGCTCGCCGCTATCTTCGTCCTGGTCCGGGCGATCATGGCCAGGAATGTGACCCTCATCGTCACCTCGGCGGCCGGGCTAGCGGCCATCCTCCTCGCCGACTGCCACCCTTGTTCGTAAGATTCAGCGTCGTGTGGCTGACCACCGGCCGGCCCGGTTGAGCTGGTTCATCAACCGCTGGTTAGTTTCCCGCGCCGCCGCGAGTTCCTCGTCGCGTTCCTCGAGCACCCGCTTGAGGTCCATGACGGCCTGGCGCTGGGTATCGAGTTCGGCGTGGACCGCGGCGGTGCTGGCCGGGGCACCGAGACCGCTGCGGTCGAAGGCTTGCTGGCCGAGCAGCTCGGACAGCCGGCCTTCCAGGTCGCTGACCTGCTGGGCGAGCCTGCGGTTCTGCTCGTGCAGGTTGGCGTTCTCGGCGAGCACGGACCGGTGGCTGATCGCCGTCGCCGGGGACGGGTCAGTTGCCGCGTCGGCGGCGGCTTTGAGGACGGCGGCGTGCAGGTCGGCGTGCCGGTGGATGAACGAGCGGTGCACCTGCGCCCAACTGGCGACCGAGGAGATGGTGATCTCTGATCCATCGGCGTGCATGTCGATGGGGACACCGGCGTCAGCGTACCGCTGTGCGTAGGAGTGCCGGTAGGAGTACGGCGTGATGAGGGTCTTGTCGAACTCGGTGTTGTCGGCCCGCCGCAGCGGTCCCATGGAGGTGAGCCAGATCCGGTGCCGGCCGATGAGGTTGTCCTCGGTGATCGGGCGAGATCCGCCCGGGTTGAGCCGCCGGGAGGGCAGCAGCTTCAGCTGGGCGGGCGGGGTGGCGGGGAACCGCTCGCGGACGGCGAGTTTCTGATCGGTGATCAGCGTCGCGGTGTGCTCGCTGATCGGCAGGCGACGATGCAGCCGGTGAGCCTTGGCGTTGTCATAGAGCAGCACGGGCCTGCCGTCGGCGTCGCGGACCAGGCAGTCCCATTCCAGTGTGCAGATCTCAGCGGGCCGGCGGCCGGTGTCCATGAGCAGCTCGACCGCGATCCGGGTCCCGGCTGGAGACAGTCTCTTCCAGCTCGGGAAGATGGCCGCAGATCTGGCGCATGATCTCAGCAGGGACATCGCGCCCGGGTTCACCGGGGTCTGCCTTGGCGGGGACGTCGCCGGCGGTCAGGGTGAAGTCGTCGGCCAGGCCCGCGGCTGGGCCGCTGGAGCGGGTCAGCCCCAGAGAGCGGATCTCGGTCAGGACCCGTCCCGCGTCCTGGCAGGTCTTGACGCGGCAGTAAGCAGACAGCTGCCCGTCGGCGGACAGGAAGGCCAGCCCCGGCTGGTTCTCTCCCTGATCGTGGCGGCCGGCGCGCAGGGTCGCTGACAGGCGCACCGTCGCGCCGACGATCTCATGGAGCCGGGCGCCTGCTTGCTTGCCGCGGCGCCGCGGCAGATCATGAGCGGCCCAGCCTTTGACGGCCTCGCGCAGCCAGCGCTGGCTGATCCCGGTGAAGGCGAGCCAGCCGTGATGGCCCAGAACGGTCAGATCCCACCTGTCTTTGGCGATCTCAGTGCGCGGGTCGGCGCAGGCCCGCCCGAGGTGGGCGAGCAGCGAGTTGACCAGCGACCGCCGCACCGGCTCGTCCTGGACGGGCAGCTCAGACAGTGAGGACACCTGTGCCTGGCGTAGCTCCTGGGCGAGACGGCGCAGGAACCGGCAGTAGCTCGTGCACTCAGCCCTGGCCCGTTGCTGCAGTAACGCCAGGTAGAGCTGGGTGGTGGACAGCTGGGCGTGGCCAAGTACCCATTGCACGTCGGCCAGTGGCATTCCCGGATCACGGGTCATCCGGTAGGCGGCAAGATGCCGCAGGTCATGCGGGGACCAGTTGGCGCCGAGCGAAGCGCTGGCGCGGTGGAACATCCGGTAGGCGGCGTGGTAGCCCAGCTGGCGGAACGGGCGGCGCAGCGTCCACCACAACGGGTCATCCGGCCCGGCGGGAACCAGTCCCTGCAGCTGCGCCTGATACAGCCGCAGCCACACGAGCGCGTCCGGAGAGGCCGGCAGCTGCTGCAAGGGCCGTGTCCCCTTGCGGATCACCGCGATCAGCTGCTGCCCGGGATCGGCATCCCGCCACGTCGCGCCGAGCAGTTCCGACGCGCGAGCCCCGGTAGACACCCAGAAGGCCACCAGCGCACGGTCGCGGTGCGACCCCAGCGCAGCGAAGGCGCGATGGTGATTTCAAGTGCAAGAGCTTCATGCTTGAACTGCTGTGGGTCCATCTGGCCGATGGCGGACTGGCCCTCAACGACTATGCCAAGGCGCTTGAGCAGTTCTTCGCCTTCATTGTCAACGGCGGCCTCAACGGCCAGATCGCTTTCGGGCTTCGCTGTTAGTGCCCGCGCCCGCGAAGGCATCTGGTCTTCCAGCACCGCCCCAAGCCAGCAGAAGGATCTTGAAATCCACCTCCCTGCAACTCTGGCCAGCGCGCCGCCCGGGCGACCTTGGGCGGTGAGCGTCAGCTTCGCCACCGATATCGCCGAGGACGTCGACGAGTTCCTGGCAGAAGCGCACCCTGACGCTTACCACATCAAGGCAAGACTCCCTGTCCCAGGACGCGAAGCGCTGGCCGGTCTCCCGCACGCTCAAGCCGTCATCTTCCAGCTCCGCGACGAACTGCGGGCGCTCCGGAGAAAGCTCCGCCCTCCTGAGCTGCACCTTTTCCTGGCGATGCCGGGGGCCTGCGCCCTACTACTCGGCAACGCATGGGACCGCATGCCTCCCACCTGGACCTACTGGGACCTTGGAGCACCAGGCCAGTACGCCCCGGCAATGAGAGTCGCGAACTGACGAAGTCTGACGTGCCCGTCGATCTGGCGAGCGATGATTTGACCGTCCTGATTCCAGCGAAAGCCTGCGCCCGGCTCGGAAGTGCCTCAACAATGTTGCATTGGACGCAATGGAGGCGGGTGTGGCTCAAGCTGCTGACCTACCGGTGCCGCACACCTGGAGCTTGTCGACGGGGTCGTCCACCTCGACCCGAAGCCGGCGATGCTCGAAGCGATGCTGGCCGGCTGGGTGCGACAGCAGCAGACCCGGTTTCTGAACGAGGCGGGGACGGTCAAGCCGCGGGTCGCGCTGGTCCGGCGGTTCGTGGAGTTCACCAACGCCTACCCAGGGAGTGGCAGCCAGCTGAGGCGTTCATCGCGCAGCTTCGGTCGTCGAACGGCAGGAAGCCGATCGCGATGTCGACCGGACGCGGCTATGACACGACGCTCGCGTTGTTCATGGAGTACCTCACCGACCAGCGTTACGGCTGGCCCGAGGTTTGCCTGGAGCGGTTCGGGGACATCCCTCAGCAGATTTTCCATGAGGACAACCGGGTTGCCCATGTCGTCGAGTACGAGGGGCGGCCGGGGCGGTCGCCGACTACGTGGAGAACGTCCGCCCGCGGTTCGGATGCGAGGACCATCCGGCGCTGTGGGTGACCGAGCGCGGCGGCCGGGTCAAGCCGGCGGAAATCAACGCCCGGTTCACCGCCTACCGTGAGGCACTCGGCCTCCCGGCCGCCCTGGTCGTTCACAGCCTGAGGCATTCTTACGTCAGTCACCTCACCGAGGATGGCGTCGACCGTCGCTTCATCCAGGTCAATGTGGGTCACGAGGCGGATAGCTCGACGGCTGTCTGCACGCATGTCAGCAGCGACTTCATGAATTCCGCGCTTCACAGGGCACTGGCCCCGGCCCTCGGCTCCGGCCAGGGGGCGGGCCGCGGGCGAGAGGAGCACTGATGACTGCCAGGCTCGGCTACCGGTGGCACCTGCGCCAGGTGATGGCCACCCGTGGCATGTTCTCCACCACCGGCCTGATCGGCCCGCTGTCCGAACGCGGCATCAGGCTGTCCTCCAGCCAGGTCTACCGGCTAGTCACCGAGCGGCCCGAGCGCCTCAGCCTGAAGATCCTCATGGCGCTGCTGGACATGGACTGCGGCATGCCTGATCTCATCGAGCCCGTCGCCGCCGGGCCTGCCAGGAAAGCCAGGGCGGCCGGCGGTACGGAAGGCGTCGGGGACCTGCGGCCCAGGCGGGCGCGGATCACGCCGGCCGGCTCGTGACCGCGCCGGCTGCAGCACTCTCCGATCCGGTCGGAACCGTCGTCTCCCTGGTGACCGCGGCCGACCCTGCCCTCGAGCGTGACCTCGTCCGCCGGATCGCCGGGCAGGCCGGCGGCGGACGGTCCAAGCGGCGCCGTCTGGCCGTGGAGCTGGCCGGCAACCCGTCGGTGCTGGCCACCGGGCGCTCTCCAGCTTCCAAGGCGGCGGGCGATCTCCTGCTCGCGCTGCGGGCCGCCGGCGCGACCGGGATCTCGCCGCCATGGTGCGCGGACTGCGGGCGCCGCGTCACCTCGGTGCAGCGCCGGGGCGAGCACTGGTACTGCGCGCCCTGCTATGTCCGCCCGGAGGACTGCGCGGGCTGCGGGAACACGCGGCAGGTCGCGTTCCGCGGCCGGCAGGGCCGGCCGCGCTGCAGCAAGTGCCCTGATCAGGACGCCCGCGATCCGCTCTCGGCACTCGCCGGGGTCATCGTCATGACCGGCCCCGGCCTGCCGGCCGAGGCGGCCGCCCCGGCGATCGAGGCGACCGTCACCAAGCAGGCTCACCTGCAGAAACTGGCGTGGCTTCTGCATGACGAACCTGAGCTGCTCACCGGGGACGGCGCGAAGGCGCCATTCCCGGTGGTGCTGAGGCTCATCGGCGCTCTCTGCGAGGCCGGCGCTACCCGCATCAGGCGTCCCGCCTGCCCCCGGTGCCGGCGCGTGATCGCGCTGGGCAAGAAATGGGACGGGGTGAGGATCTGCCGGAACTGCCTTGCCCGCGCCGTCCCCTGCGCGAAATGCGGGACAATACGCGAGCCGGCCGCCCGCGACGGCCAGGGCCGCCCGCTGTGCTCGTACTGCCTGGTCACCGACCCGGTCAACCTCGAAGAATGCGTCCGCTGCCGCCGCCGCAGGCAGGTCAGCACCCGCACGCCCGAAGGGCCGGTCTGCGCCACCTGCAACCCGCGCGGCATCCTGGCCTGCAGCAGCTGCGGGCGCACCGTCCCCTGCGCGGTCTCCAAGATCACCGGCCAGCCACGGTGCGGAGCATGCGCCCGCTCGCTCGCGCAGTGCTCACGGTGCGGGCAGCTCGCCACGGCCCGCGCCGGCACTCGCGACGCCCCGCTGTGCGGAGACTGCGCCGTCCCGGGCCCGGGCCTCCTCAAGACCTGCCTGGGCTGCGGCAGCCCCGGACGCCTGATCGCCGGAGCATGCCGCCGCTGCCATCTCCGCCGGCGGCTCGACGAGCTCCTCGCCGACAGCTCCGGCAGCGTCCGCCCCGAGCTGCAGGTCCTGCACCAGGCGCTGGCCGCCGCCGGCCGGCCGGCCGCCGTCCTGGCCTGGCTCTCCAGCGGCACCTGCCACCAGATGGGCGGGCCCCACCCGCGTCATCGATGCCGAGGAACGCTGGGCACAAGCCCGGCGCCTCCTGCATGACGGCACCCTCAAGCCCGGGGACCGAGCCGCCGGGCTGCTCGTCCTGCTCTACGCCCAGCAGCCCGCCACCATCAGCCGCCTCACCCTCGGCCACATCCAGGCCAGCGACGGCGAAGTGCGCCTGCGGCCCGGCCGGGACCCCGTCGTGCTCCCCGGGCCGCTCGCGGGCCTCATGCTGCACCTGGCCGCCGCCCGCCAGGGGCACGCCGCCACCGGAGACCAGGGCACCTCCCCATGGCTGCTGCCCGGCGGACGCCCCGGCCAGCCGATCAGCCCCTGCCGCCTCAGCG
>WNGB01006451.1_pt1 | contig 17233 bp, 17 predicted proteins | sample 5400681 | NCBI WGS metagenome assembly WNGB01 (sample SAMN13153367, study PRJNA577476) | soil metagenome | isolation source: 115 cm soil or saprolite under grassland replicate 2 | place: USA:California | collected 2016-06-15 | reverse complement strand
TGGCTCAGTCATAAGGTAGCATCTTCCGCAAATGTTTCGATACGACGGACCACGGTGAGAGGCAGCGTAGGCACGACCGAGCGATGCCGATGCGCGACTTCCCGATGCCTGGTTGGATACGCACAGGTGGTGGTCTTGCCGGCGCCATTCAGGCCGAGGAACCCGTAGATTTCCCCCCGCGCAACACGCAACGATACGGCGTCAACGGCGGTGACCGTACCGTAGCGTTTCACGAGCTGATTGGTTTCGATGACGATGTTCATCGTGTCGTGCATCGTGGTGTTCATCCGTTATGCTCGGCGCAGGCGCTGGTCTTCCAAGTCCAGTTCCCGCTCAATCGTCCGCAGAACGTCATCATCAATGCGTCCCTGGTCACGTAAGTGAATGACGGCCGCGCGCTCGGCGTTCAGCACTTCGCTCTGGATGCGCTGCTGACTCGCGATGTCCTGCGCCTCCTCCACACCATCACGCTGCGCCATGACCTGACGGAGCTTATCTTCGTAGTGGGATCGCAGGTGGGCCAGGGTCGTTTCGGACACGCCGTCTTCGGCGGCCAGTTCATCCAAGCGCACGAGCGCCGCTTGGATCGCCACCTGACGCGCATGGCTCCGCTCCTGTTGTGGCATACGGTCCGCCGGGATCCCCAGCAGGCGGATCAACGGCACGAGGCCCAATCCTTGCACGACCAGCGTGGCCACAATCACACAAAACGTTAAAAAGATGATGTGTTCGCGTTCCGGAAAGGCCGCCCCCGCAGCGATCGTCAGGGGGAGCGCCAGGGCAGCGGCCAACGACAAGCCACCCCGTAACCCCGCCCATGCGACCAGCAGCACATTCCGCCAGCCGGGATCGGGATTCATGCGCCGCCAGCGTGCGCTCACCAACGGTGGCAGATAGGTCGCGGTAAAGACCCAAACCACCCGCACCAGGATGACCGTCAGGCAGATCACCAGCGCATCCCGAATGAAGGCCGGCCAGGATGCGGTTCCGATGGTTGCCACAATAGCGCGGAGTTGAAGCCCAATCAGCAAGAAGAGCAGCCCATTGAGCAGAAAGACCAGCACATTCCAGACTGCTGTGGCTTGCAGGCGCGTGTTCGAGGAGAAGAAGCGCGCCGACTGCCGGCTAAGATAGAGCCCGGCCGACAGGGTCGCCAGCACCCCGGAGAGGTGCAGCGCTTCGGCACATAAGTAGGCGACAAAGGGGGTCAGCAGCGTCAGGGTGATTTCGATCAGCGCATCGTCAATCATCCGATGGAGGCGTGCTAACGGCCAGGCAATTGCGAGGCCAATCAGCAATCCGCCCATGCTGACGATCACAAATTGCCAGCTGGCCTGCCAGACGGAGAACACCCCGGTCACGACGGCGGCCACGGCAAACCGATAGATCACCAGACCGGTGGCGTCGTTGACCATGCTTTCGCCTTCCAGCACCGTCACGATCCGCCGCGAGAGTCCCAGACTCTGGGCGGTTGCACTTGCGGCCACCGCATCAGTCGGCGAGACGATCGCGCCGAGGACAAAGGCGACCGACCACGGCAGCCCGGCTACAGCGTGCGCCACAATCGCAATCGTGGTCGTGGTCACGAGCACCAGCCCAATCGCCAATAATAAAATCGGGCGCAGGGCGGCGCGAAACTCACGCCAGGAGGATTGCCAGGCGGCCGCGTAGATCAGCGGTGGCAGAAACAGGAACAACACCAGATCCGGATTGAGGTCGACACTCGGCACACCTGGGACGAAGCTGAGCAGCAGACCGCCAAGGAGCAGTAGAATCGCGGCGGGGATCTGGAGATGCTGGGCGAGCGCCGATAGCACAGCTACCACGACGAGCAGGCCCATCGCAAGGGTGATCAGTGCAGCCATGAAGTTGGTCGTCCTTTCTCGAACGCACATGAAACGATGCTCCCACACGATGGGAGCATGTGCCGACCAGACTTCCCGGCGCACCGCACATGGAGTACCACGCTACCCCTATTCTATCACATGGTTGAATGCCCACGCGGACTGAAAGCACGCCGCCGCAGGGCACCACGCGGAAGCACAAATGTGACGGGCACCCGTCGTGCGGGCTTCTGCCGATTTGTGGGTATCTAAGTTATAATACAGCCTCTTCAACTCTTTAGCACCCAGGTTATGTAGGAACAACTATGGCATTGACGGATCGGCTGTTTGGGCGGCGACTCGCGTCGCATGAGGAGGAGGCGCAGCGGGTTGGGCCAATCGCCGGAGTCTCGATGCTGGGGCTGGATGCGCTCAGCTCATCCGCGTATGGCCCCGAGGCGGCGCTGACGCTGCTGCTGCCGCTGGGCGCGCTGGGCGTGGCCTACATTGTCCCAATCACGAGCGTGATTATCGGCCTGCTGCTGATCGTCTACATCTCCTACCGGCAGACTATCGCTGCCTACCCGACCGGCGGTGGATCGTACACGGTGGCGCGCGAGAACCTGGGCATATCGGCCGGGCTGCTGGCCGCCGCCGCGCTGATCCTCGACTACGTGCTCAATGTGGCGGTCGGGATCTCGGCTGGCGTCGGCGCGCTGGTCTCGGCGCTGCCGAGGCTTCAGCCGTACACGCTGCCGCTGTGCCTGGCAATCCTGGTGCTGATTGCGCTCGTGAATCTGCGTGGCGTCCGTGAGTCAGGGCTGGTGTTTCTGATCCCCACCTATTTGTTTATCGGCTGCATGTTGCTGGTGCTGGCGATTGGCGTGGCCAGAGCGCTGCTCAACGGCGGGCATCCGCTGCCGGTCGATGTACCGCCGCGCTTGCCGGCCGGCGTTACTGCCGTTAGCGTGTGGCTGATCTTGCGCGCCTTCGCAAGCGGCTGCACGGCCATGACCGGTGTCGAGGCCGTCAGCAATGGTGTGAGCGCCTTTCGCGCGCCGCCGGTGCGGAACGCGCGCCGCACGCTGACCGTGATTATCGTGACACTGGTGGCATTGTTGGCGGGCATCGCCTACCTGGCGCGCGCCTATGGCATCGGCGCTACCGAGCCAGGCCGGACGGGCTACGAGAGTGTGCTCTCGCAGTTGGTCGCCGCTGTAGTTGGTCACAGCATGTTCTACTACGTGACGATCGGCGCGCTGCTGACGGTGCTGGCGCTGTCGGCCAACACCAGCTTCGCCGGCTTTCCACGGCTGTGCCGGATCATTGCGCTGGACGATTTTCTGCCGCATGCATTCGCGACGCGTGGCCGGCGCCTGGTCTTCTCGCTGGGGATTTACATGTTGACAGCCTATGCGGCGCTGCTGCTGATCATCTTTGGCGGCATCACCGACCGGCTGATTCCGCTGTTTGCGATCGGGGCGTTTCTGGCCTTCACGCTCTCGCAGGCCGGCATGGTCGCGCATTGGTGGCGCGTCGGCGGCCCACACGCGCGTAAGAGCTTGCTGATCAACGGCGTGGGCGCGCTGGCAACCGCCAGCACGCTGACGGTGGTGCTGGTGGCGAAATTTGCCGAGGGCGCCTGGATCACCTTGCTGCTCATTCCCGGGCTGCTGGTGCTGTTCAGGCGGGTGCGGCGTCACTATCGGCAGGTCGCGCGCGAAACCGCCTGTGAGACGCCGCTTGACCTGACAAATCTCACGAAGCCGATTGTGGTTGTGCCGATCCAGGGCTGGGATATGATCGCACGCAAAGGGCTGCGTTTCGCGCTCAAGCTCTCGCCCGAGGTGTATGTGGTGCAGATCTGCGATGAGGATGCGCAAGAGCGCCTGCGCGCGCACTGGGCGGACTATGTCGAGCAGCCCGCGCGGGCGGCCGGGCTGCCGGCGCCGCAGCTGGTGGTCATCCCGTCGCCGTATCGGCACCTGTTCTCACTGCTGCTGGCCTACATCACCCAGCTGAAGGACGCCCACCCCAATCGGCAGATCGCAGTGATCATTCCACAGCTGATCGAGCATCGGTGGTACCACTACCTGCTCCACAACCAGCGCGCGTCGATTCTGAAGGCGCTGCTGCTGCTGCGCGGGGATCAGCGAGTGGTGGTGATTAATGTCCCATGGTATTTGACAGCATAACCTGCCGTTAGGATGTGGGTGGGCGCTGCCCTCGCGCCCCTGATCATGGACAGTGTGCGTTGCGCATGGATGCGGGCGCCGCCCCCCAGACCCCCGGCAATGGAGGCATGCGCCGGTGCAATGCAGCGGCGCATGCCTCTGGTATGCCCAGACTCAGATCATCAGCTGCCGCATACATCTGCCGAGAGGCATGCGCGCCGGGCACTTGCCAGACGAGTGCATCAAATCGGGGTTCCAAGGGGCACACGCCCATGGCCGGGGGTGCAGGGGGCGCGGTCGCCCCTTGCCGCCCGCCGCGTAGGCGACCAGCGTCGATCCGAATAAGGGGGTGCAGGGGCGCGGCGGCCCCTTGCCGCCGCGCCGCGTAGGCGATAGTCAAGCTCCCGCAGTTCCAATAAAATCTATTTGGTGTGTTAGAATACCGGCGGCTTCGCACAGCCAGCCACACAAGGGAAACATGGATGCCATCCTTCACCACCAGCCAGAATCACGAGCTCGTCACAGTCGTCACCAGCGAGATCACGCTTGCCTTCTCGCGCGATGATGGTGGCATGCGCGTGCTACAGCGCGCCGGCGGCCCGAATGTGCTTGGCTATGGCGTGGCCCGCGCCACAATCGATGTTCAGCTGGATGACCGCCGCTGGCTGGCCGACCGGATCTTTATCCGCTATCTCAACCATTTTGTCGATCAGCGCGATGATGTGGTCGAGCTGGTGATCGTGATCGGGGTTGGCCCGCTGAAGGTGTACGACCGCTACCGAATCACCGGCACCCTGATCGCGCGGCGCGTCAGCCTCGAGAATGTCGGCGAGGACGAAGTGCGGCTGCACGGCGTGCGGCTGGCCCTGCCGTGGGCGCGCGTGGGTGCGCTGGAGACCTGCCGCTTCGACGCGCCCGGCACCAGCGTGCGCCCGCATGTACCGCTGGCGGTGGCAGCGGCCCAGCGCCTGGATGTGCTGCCGCGCCGCTTCTTCGCGCCGGGGCTGCGCGATGGCCGAGCGCTGGAGCGCGCGCCGACCCAGGCGACCGGGCTGCTGGCGCTGCACGATCCGCAGACCGATGAGGCGTTGCTGTGCTGGTACTACAGCGCGGTCGAGTCGGCGCTGCCGCTGGTCGAAGGCAACGATCAGGCGGTCACGCTGGCGCACGAGATCGCGGTGGCCGATTGGCTGCGCAGCGAGATCGCGCTGACGACTGGCACGCAGTATATTCTGCTGCTGCACGAGCCATGGCCCGCGGCGCTGGCCGCGCTCCAGCGCACCTGGGCGCTGTGTGGCCTGCACGCGCTCGAACAGCCGGCAGCCTGGGTGCGCGATGCGGCGATCTTCGAGGTTCACGCCGCACAGTTTGGCGGCTTCGCCGGGCTGGCCGCTGCGCTGCCTGATCTGCGCGCGCTGGGTGTGAATACGATCTGCCTGCTGCCGATCTGGGCATTTGCTAATCACAGCGGCCGGCTCTGGGATGGCAACTGGAGCGCGTCGGGCAACCCCTATGCCATCCGCGATTTCGAATCGCTTGACCCAACATTGGGCACCGCCGAAGATCTGCGCCACCTGCTTATGGTCGCCCATCAGCATGATCTGCGCGTGCTGATCGACCTGCCGCTGCTCGGCTGCGCCGACGACGGGCGCCTGGTGGATGAGCACCCGAGCTGGTTCTGCTACACCGAGCGCGGCCGGCTGGCGCGCGTGCCTGATCAGGAGGTGCTGGTCGCATTCGATTGGGCCAACACCGATCTTCAAGAATATATGCTTGATTGGGCGCTGGGGCAGGTCCGTGCGTACGATCTGGATGGCTATCGGCTGGTTGTGCCGCGGATCGAGATGCCGAACTGGACCCGTGCGCCACACGGCCATGCCAGCGCTGGCGGCCTGGCAGTGCTACAGCTGATCGAGCGGCTGCGTGAGCAGCTCAAGCTGCTTAAGCACGATGCGGCGCTGCTGGGTGAGCTTTCTGGCCCAGCCTATATGGCCAACCAGGATTTCGCGTTGGACGAGTTGCCGCACCATATGTTCATTCACATGGCGCTTGATCGGGTGCTGCCGGCTGAGCTGGGCGAATGGCTGGAAGATCACGGCCGCGCGCTGCCGGCCGGCGCAGTGCGCGCCTGTTTCGTGGAAAGTCACCACACGCGGCTGACCAACCCGCTGGCGGATGGCCTGCGCGGCTCGCGGATCAGCCGGATGCTGCTGGCCGGCATGGTGTTGTGTGGCTTTGTGCCGCTGATTCGATCGGGCCAGGAGCAGGATGAGCGGGGCTTTCTGGAGCGATTGCTGAGCGCGCGCGCGGCTAGCCCGGCGCTGCGCTATGGCACGCCGCGCTACAACGCGCTGCCGTGCTCTAGCGCGCGGGTGTTTTCGGTGCTGTACGATCATGCGGGCCAGCAGCTGATCGGGCTGCTGAATGTCGGCGCACACAAGCAGACGGTGGTGATCAGCGTGCCGGTTGATCAGCTGGGCCTGGCCGAGGGCGAATATGAGCTGTATGAGCTGTTCGGCCGGGCGCGCTGGGTTGAAGGTGCGAGCTACTACTGGTCGCGTGATCAGTTGCTGTCGCTGCGGCTCACGCTGGAGCCGTTCGCCGCCTATTGCTTTGCTGTACGCCAGGCGACGGTTGATGCGACGATATCGGGCGCTGATGAAACCGCCCTGGCCGCGGATCTGCCGGTGGCGCCTGAGGCGATCGAAGAAACGGTGCTCGAAGAAACAGCGCTTGGCGCGACCAATGGGCAGCGCTCCACGCGTCGCAAGCGCGCCGCCGGAGCATGAGCGCTCAGCATAGGCGATGGGTGATAGGTGACGGGTGATGGGTGATGGGTATCGGGTGGGGGGCGGTGCGAGGCCCAACACCCAACACCCAAGACCCAACACCTTATCAACACCGGCAGGTGCTTGACGATCACCGCGCGCTCAGGTATAGTTTGGCTTGACTGGAAATTAGGTGGCGCGAATAATGAGTTTTGTCTGATCGAAAGTGGGAACATCATGCCGCCTGCCGATGAGGCCATTAAGACCAAAGAGCGCTTCAGCGCGGCGATTGAGGATTACCTCAAGGCGATCTATACGCTTGGGCGCACGCAGCCGCAGGTGACGACTTCGCTGCTGGCCGAGCACCTGGGCTTCAAGCCGGCCTCGGTCACCGGTATGCTCAAGACGATGTCTGATCTGCGGCTGGTGGCCTACACGCCCTATCACGGCGTCGAGCTGACGACCACCGGCGAGCGGATCGCGCTGGAGGTGGTGCGCCACCACCGGCTGATCGAACTCTACCTCGTCGAGGCGCTCGGCTACGGCTGGGATGAGGTACACGACGAGGCCGAGCGGCTTGAGCATCATATCAGCGAAAAGCTGGAGGCGCGGATCGCGGCGCATCTGGGCGAGCCGGCGTTCGACCCGCACGGCGACCCGATCCCGACGCTGGAGGGCCGGCTCCCGGCCGGCTCGGATGCGCATCTGGCCGATCTCGTGGCCGGCGAATCTGGCTCTATTACGCGCGTGCGCGACCAGCACCCCGATCGTCTGCGCTACCTGGCCGACATGGGTCTGGTGCCGGGCGCGATCATCACGGTGGTCGCAAGCGCGCCGTTCGATGGTCCGCTCTCGCTCAATATCAGCGGCGCCATCCACCCGCTCGACCGGCGGATCGCGCGCGAGATTTACGTGAAACGCACCGAGTGATCACAGTGCTGACGCGATGGTGGGGTTCGGGGAGGCCGGGTGCCCGCTGGGCGTCGCCCCGAGACCCCTTTTGTGGGCCGCTCACGGCGGCAAAGCCGCCGTGAGCGGCCCACAAGTAATAGAATCTTGGAGGGACACAGTCCCTCCAAACCTCGCTACAAACGCAGGCTGCACGAAGAAGGAGTAATCGATGGAAATTGCCGGCAGCAGCGCGCTGATCACCGGCGGCGCATCCGGCCTGGGCGCGGCCACCGCGCGGCGGCTGGCGGGCCAGGGCGCGCGCGTGCTGATCGCCGACCTGAATCGCGTAGCCGGGCTGGCGCTAGAGCAGGAGTTGGGCGCGCGCTTCGTCGAGACTGATGTGGCCGATGATGCATCCATGCGGCAGGCGATCGATGCCGCAATCGCCGCGTATGGCGAATTGCACATCCTGGCCTGCTGCGCCGGCGTGGCGCCGCCCGATAAAGTGCTGGGGAAAGATGGCCCGCTCGATCTTCAGCGCTTCGCGCGCGTGGTACAGATCAATCTGGTCGGCACCTTCAACGCCATCCGGTTGGCGGCCGAGCAGATGACGAAGAATGCGCCGAACACCGAGGGCGAGCGCGGCGTGATCATCACCACCGCCTCAGTCGCGGCCTTCGACGGCCAGATCGGCCAGGCGGCCTATAGCGCATCCAAGGCCGGCGTGGCCGGCATGACCCTGCCGATCGCCCGCGAGCTGGCGCGCTACGGCATTCGCGTCGTCAGCATCGCGCCCGGTATCTTCGATACGCCAATGCTGGCCAGCTTGCCCGAGCCGGCGCGCGCCTCGCTCGGCCAGCAGGTGCCCTTCCCGCCGCGGCTGGGCCGCCCGGATGAGTACGCCGCCCTGGCGCAGCAGATCGTCGAGAATACGATGCTGAATGGCGAGACGATTCGCCTCGACGGCGCGATTCGAATGGCCCCGCGCTAAGCTGGAGATTAGGGACTGGAGACTGGGGACTAGGAGTAGATCTTAACCCCCAATCCCCAGTCCCTAGCCCCTAATCGCCATATTTATGCGATCACGCCGACATTTTCTGCAACTATCCTTGGCCGCGCTGCTGGTATCGGCTGCCAGGGCAGTGTTTACCAAGGCCGATCCGCAGGCTGTGCCGCCCGCGCCTGTGCCAACGCCCGCGCCGATATCGGCCGCGCCTGATACGCCGCGCGCGCTCCAGCAGGTGCTGCTGCCGTTTGTGCTGTCGAGTGAAGCGCCGGTAGCGCTGCCATTTGCTCCGGCGGCGTCCCAGGCCGACCAGCAGATCTACATGCCGCTGCTGCGAGCCAGCGCGCTGCTGGTTGGCGCGCCGCTGCTGGGGTCGGCGTCGGGCAGCGCCGAGCAGGCGATCGCCTGGCTGTCCGCGCGCGCGATCTATAGCAACGATATCACGCGGATCGTCAACGACTACCAGCGCATCGGTGAGCTGGTTGGGCTGGATTGGTTCCTGGCGATCGCCCAGATGGCGCACGAGACCGGCAGCCTGACCTCGTGGTGGTCGCAGCCGCCGCGCCGCAACCTGGCCGGGATCGGCGTGACCGGCGCGTGGCGCGCCGGCTTGCCGGATGGCTCATCAGGCCCTGCGCCAGGGCCGGCGTGGGCTTGGAACGATCAGCTGAGCCGCTGGCTCGAAGGCGTGTCCTTTCCCACCTGGGGCAGCGATGCTGTACCGGCGCACCTCGGGCGGCTGCTCGCCTACGCGCTGCCCGCCGACATGGGCGATCTCACGCAGCAGACGTTGATCGCCCAGGCGCTCGGCTATCGCTCGCTGCCGGCCAGCTACCGTGGCTCCGCGCCGACGATAGTGGGACTGAATGGCCGCTGGGCGGTGCCAGGGACTGAGTATGGCCAGCGGATTATGGCGCTGGCCGAGGCGATGCGGCAACTATGAGGCTGGCGTATCTTTTCGCACGCCCGGCGCGCCGCATTCCTCTGGGCAGATGAAGTCGGCGGACAACGAATACATGTTTTGGCACAGAAGTTGATAGCTCTCACTCCCCCTCCCGCGGCGCGTCGTTGTGTCCCGCCGTCGCACTGCGCACGGCCAGCGCACAATCGTAGCACCAGGCCGCGCGGTTGTGCAGCGCCCAGCGCGACCCACCCGTGCCCGGGAGATTTACATAATAAACACCACGTCTCAAGCTCGGCCGCCCGCAGCGCTCGCAGCGCCCGCCGGCTCGCCGCCAGACCCGCCAATCCAGGCGTAGCGGCGAGATATCCAGCGCCAGGTGGAGCGTCACGCCGATCGCCAACGGGCGCAGCGCCGGCCAGCGCCAGCCAAGCAGCCAGACCAGCGGGATGGTGACCCGCACGGTGTGGAAGATCGATCGCAGCGAGCCGTAGCGCCGCCGCCGATCGCCGACCGCGATCGGTTGGTTGCGCCAGCGATCGTAGCGCAGCGCGCTAATCGGGCTCCAATTCCCGCTGCGGAGCGCGTATAGCAGGTAATGGTCGGCATCCAGCAACACGCCGCCGGCCAGCAGCAGCGCGGCCTTACGCGGTGCGCGTGGGTACACAGCGACCCCGAGCAGTGCGGATGTCAGAATGTGGGTACGTAGGCGCATAGGGTTAGAGGGGTTGGGGGTCGCGAAATTGCAGATTCGCCCAGAGGGCACCCGATTGCAGATTACGCGTCGCTCGTCACCCTTAGAGCGCAAAGCGTGTCATATAGAATCGCTCCATCATGTGGAAGCCCAATCGTTTGTAGGCCGCCAGCGCGGGCGTGTTATGTTCCAACACCATCAGAAACACGCGCGGCGCCAGCTTGAAGGCCGCCTGCGTGAGCGCGGCTGTGCAGGCCGATGCGTAGCCTTGCCGGCGATGGTCGGGGTGGGTGGCGACATGGCCGATCTCGATCACCTCGGGCGTCGTGAAATGGGTTGCCGCCATCGCCACCAGCCGATCCTCGACAAAGCAGCCGTACGCCGGGCCGAGGGCCAGTGCGCTGCCGTGCCACACGCTCAATCCGGCGGCGCGCGCCAGCGCATCCATCTCCGGCACGTCGTCGGTGGTCAGCCGATGCACCGGGCGGCCCGCGTACGGTCGCAGCACCTCGGGCTCGACCACCATCTGGAACTCGATCTCGGAATCGAGAATGCGCGCATGGCGCCCCAGCTGGGCGTGCCGCTCGGCCGGCAACAGTGCCCATACCGGCTCGGCGCGCAGGCGCATCGTGCGTTCGGCCAGGCTCGCGATCAGCCTTCCCGCGATGTCGCCTGTATCGACCGCGAAGGTCAGGTTGGGGATCGGCAGATCGTGGTAGGTGGACGCAACGCCGCGTACGCGCCCGTGCTCTTCGGCGACCAAGACATCACAGCGGCCTCTCAGCTGGGTAATATTCGAAAGAGGCAACGCATTGCGATAGGGGGCCGCCCGTAGATAAGCGAGTGCGGCCATCTGGGATTTGGATGTCAGCGGTGAGACATGCATGGTGCTTCCCTTTAGCCGAGGTTTCCATGCTACAGAGCAAGAGCGCCCGGCTGCTATCTTACCACAATTACTACCGCCCTCGTAGCGCTGTGTTCCAGATGACGTGTCCCTGTACACTCCCTGCCATTTCCTGGGACATTCGGTGTTTTCGAGGGTATAGGAACGGTGGCGATTGCCCAGCGATTAACCGACCTGGGCATACCAACCCCAGGGGAAGCAATTAACCGCAACCGCCGCCGGCCCGATGGGATCTGGTATCAGTCAACAGTGTATGACATTCTTACCGATGAAACGTATGCTGGCGTGTGGCATGCCTTCAAATACAAGAGGATAGGCAAAAGCAAATCTATTAAGCGCCCGCGCGAGGAATGGCAGCCTGTACAGGTGCCGGTGCTTGTTAGCCGTGATATATGGGAACGCGCGCAACAGAAGCTTGCCAACAAAGGCGACCATCAGCGCAATGTCAAACATGAATACCTGATGCGTAGTCGCCTCAATTGTATCTGTGATTATGCTATGCAGGGAAGGGCGCGCAAATCACGTAGGGAAGACGGCGATGATACTCTGTACTACCGCTGCTCATCGCAGATAAACAACTTGGCAAAAGGCAAATGCAACGCCCCCCATTTTCGCGTAGACGAGGTTGACGCTGAGGTGTGGGCGCAGACCAAGGAACTGCTCACCAATCCAGGAGATGTCCTACGCGCCTATCAAAAGGCACAGCAGCTTCAAGGCACGCATTGAGAATGCGGCGTGATTTCTCAATTTGCAATTTGCAATTCTACATGCTCAATTTTCCGAAAGGAACGGTCCGTGCTGATCGTAGCGCTCCCACAGCGGGTGCTTGGCGCAAGCCAGGCGCTTGGTGCTGTCGGAAAGCAGCAGCTGGCGGGCGGCTGCGGCCGGCAGGATCTCCTGATCAAGCTTGCCCGCACGGTACATGGCCATCAGCTCGGGGTAGAGATCGCTCACGCCGAGGTTGGCCAGCGCGATCGCCAGGTGCGATGTCAGCACCTTATCCTCGCTGCGCTCCATACGCTGGCGGATACCGGCGATGATCGCATCGTGGGTCTCGGGAGCCACAACGGTGACATAGCCCAGCGCGGTCAGCGCGCCACTGCGCGCGGCCATATTCCAGCTTTCGTCGTCGGCGATTCGCCAGAGCGGCTCGACGGCCGGCGCGCCCAAGTGGGCGATGATCTGGGCTACCTCATTCACCCAGGTCTGCGGCAGCTCTTCCTCATCGTAAGCCAGCGATACCGGAAACTGGCGCAGCAGCGGCTCGATGATCTCGACCGCGCCCAGCTCGCCGAGCAGCCGCAGCGCGTGGATCGGCGCGAAGCATTCCGGCGCTGGCTGGTGCAGCAGCTCCACATCAGTTGCCAGCAGCAGCAGCGGGCCGACTGCGGCGTGCTCGGAGCGGGTGATCGAGCGCGCCAGCTGTTCCGACGGGCGCAGGCCCTCGCGACGGAGCTGCTTGACCTTTTCGGCAACGCCGAGCTCAAGTAGCATGATCTCACTCCTCTCCATTATTCCTGACAAGATGACAAGATGACAAGGTGAAAGTAGAATATCATCTTGTCACCCTGTCATCTTGTCATCTTGCCACGCGTTCCGGCCACTCCCCGCACGCCAGAAAAACGGCCAGCGGGCGGAAGCTGCGCCGGTGCTGCTCGGTAGGGCCATGCGCACGAAGAGCCCGCGCGTGTAGTACTGTGCCGTAGCCCTTATGCTGCTCGAAACCATAGGCCGGCGCGCGGCATCCAAGCTCGGACATTAGCCGGTCGCGGGCGACCTTGGCGACGATCGAGGCGGCGGCGATCGAGAGACAGCGCGCATCGCCTTTGATCAGCGCTTGCTGCGGGCAGGGCCAGCCTTCGAGCCGCACAGCGTCGATCAGCAGCGCGTCGGCCGGCTTGGGTAGGCGCAACAGCGCCACCTGCATCGCCAGCCGGGTTGCCGGCAGAATACCATGCGTGTCGATCACATGCGCCGGAGTCGATCCGACCGCCCACCCGTCGGCGATCGCCAGGATGCGTTCGGCCAGTCGCTCGCGCTGCGGCGCCGTCAGCGCCTTGGAATCATCGACTCCCGCCAGCAGCTCCGGCCGCTCCAGCACTGCCCGCGGCAGCACCACCGCCGCGGCCACCACCGGCCCAGCCCAACAGCCGCGCCCAACCTCGTCCACGCCGGCGATTGCGTGGTGCCCGGCGCGCAGCAGCTTCAGCTCTTCTTCGACTGTCGGCGGCATAGTCTTTTTAGCCTTCGGCTTTACCGTTGGGGAGGTCTGGAGGGGCCGAAGGCCCCTCCAGACCTCCCCAACGGTGGGGGTGCGGGGCCAGCTTCGCCGCCCCCGCATCCCCACCCCAAGCTGTATATTCAGCGATCACAAGATGAACCTGATTATTCGCGACCGACTCCCAGCGCTCTACGACCGTGAAGCCAAGCTCGGCCAGGCGCCGGCCAAGGAGCGACACCGGCGGGCCAAGCGGCTGCTCGCGCGGCGAGTGCTGGAGGGTGGCGCGGTAGAGTAGATCGATCAGCTGCTGGTAGGTTCCATCGCTGCTGAACGCTGCCGCGAGTGCGACCACGACACGCCCGCCTGGGCGCAGCACCCGCCGTAGCTCGGCCAATGTCGCCATGTCGATGATGTACTCGGTCGGGAAGGTGGCGACGACGGAATCGAAAGAGGTGGCCGAAAACGGCAGCGCTTGGGCAGCAGCGCGCGCCAAATTCCCGGATTGGCCAGCGACCGTGAGCTTTCGCCGGGTTATCGCAAGCATCTGTGGCGACACATCCAGCCCGGCTGCCCAAAGATCGCGCTGGGCTGTAAGCGCCCGCTGGAGGTTGCCAGTGCCGCAGCCAAGCTCCAACACCCGGCCGCGTATGTGCGGCAACGCCGCCTGCCCCCACGCGCCCCAGCGCCCGCCCGATACCGCAGCCGCCACTGTATCATACGTCCAGGCGAACTCACGATAGAAGCGGGCGAAGGCCCAACGGATCAGCCGAGCGTACATACGATTGTAGATTGCAAATTGCAAATTGCAGATTTCAGCTTCCCAATCTACAATCTGCAATCTACAATCTGCAATTCGGAGTTACCGGCGTTCCTTGATGCGCGCCGCCTTGCCGGTCAGTCCGCGCAGGTAGTACAGCTTGGCGCGGCGAACCTTGCCGTGGCGAATAACTTTGATCGAGTCCAGGCGCGGCGAGTGCAGCAAGAAGGTGCGCTCGACGCCAATGCCGTGCGAAGCAATTCGGCGTAGGGTGAAGTTTTCGTTGATACCACCGCTGCGGCGGCGAATGACCACGCCCTCGAACTCCTGCACGCGCTCGCGGCTGCCCTCGACCACCCGCACACCCACGCGCAGCGTATCGCCGGCGCGGAATTCCGGCAGGCTCTCTTTGAACTGCCGGCCCTCGATCTCATCCAAGATCTGCTGCGACATAGCTCGTCGCTCCTTTACACACAAAGAGCGGGGGCACCAGCTCGCGCTGTGGTGTCCCCACCAGCACAATCTACTCCGTTCAAAACCTGGCCGATTATAGCACAGCAGCGCGGTAAAGGCAAATCCGAGGACGGAGGGCCGAGGACGGAGGACGGAGGACGGAGGACCGCGGGCCGAGGACGGAGGGCCGAGGACGGAGGACGGAGGACTGCGGGCCGAGGACGGAGGACGGAGGACGGAGGACGGAGGACGGAGGACTGAGTCATAGGGAAGACTTAACTCACTCAGTCCTCAGTCCTGGTTGCTCAGTCCTGATCGCTCAGTCCTGGTTGCTCAGTCCTGATCGCTCAGTCCTCAGTCCTGGTTGCTCGGTCCTCAGCACGGCTGCCTCGACCAGCTCGCAGATGTAGTGCAAGATCTGGAGGTGCGCCGCCTGGATGTGCGCGGTGTCGTCGCTGGCCACCACCAGCGCCTGATCGGCCAGGCCGCGCGCGGCGCCGCCATCCTTACCCAGCAGCGCGATCGTGCCGGCGCCGCGCGCGCGTGCGGCCCGCAGCGCCGCGCTGATATTCGGCGAATTGCCGCTGGTGCTGAAGCAGAGCAGCAGATCTCCAGGCCGCGCCAATCCCTCGACCTGGCGGGCGAATACTGCATCGTAGCCGAAATCGTTGGCGATACACGTCAGCGCGGCCGAGTCGGCGGTGAGCGCGATCGCCGGCAGCGCGCGGCGGTTGGCGCGGTAGCGGCCGATCAGCTCCTCGGCCAGGTGCTGCGCATCGGTGGCGCTGCCGCCGTTACCACAGGTGAACAGCATGTGGCCGGCAAGCAGCGCATCGCGCACTGTCGCCGCGATCCGCTCGATCTGCTGGGCTTGGCCCGCGAGCGATTGCAGCACCGCCAGCCCGGCGTCGAGCTGGCTTTGGAAGGAAGGAGATGGCATGATCGCGATCCTTTGTTTCTATCCATGGATGCCTGCTAGGATAGCACAAATTCCCGACCGGCTTGCCGATTCCGCTGGCAGATTTGGAGGATGGTATACTTCTTGCCACAATCCAATGCGCGAGGGGTGGGTTAGATGTGAGGAGCTATGGAATCGAACCCTACTAATAATGCCCAGGATGCGCCCGTGCTTGCGGCGGCAGATGATGGGCACACGACCGACGAGCGGGATGCGCCCGTGCCTGCGATGGCGGATGGCTCGCGCACAACCGCTGAGCAGATCGCTGAGATCGCCGGCGCGGTGGCCGAGCTACAGGCCGCGCGCGTGGCCGAGGATGTGGCAGCGCAAGCTATCACGCGCCGCCTGCGCCCGTTCGAGGTGGTGATGGTCGTTTTGCTGGCGATCTCACTGCTGATCCACGCGCTGACGCTATCGCGGCTACTGAGCGTGCGCGCGACACTCCGCGATGAGGTCGGGCGGCTGGCCGAGGCGGTGCATAGCGCTAAGCAGCAACAGCTAAGCTACGACCTGCCGATCGATCAGCAGGTACCGATCAATATCGACGTGCCGATCAAGCGCGAGCTGGCGGTGCCGATCAACACATCGGTACAGATCAAGCAGCAGATCACACTGCCGATCGATACTGGCCTGGGCGTCGTCAATATCCCGGTGCCGATCGATGCGAGCGTGCCGATCAGCACCAGCGTGCCAATCGCGTTCGACCAGACTGTGAATGTCTCGACCACAGTGCCGATCCAGCTCAATCTGCCGGTGCGGATCGACATGGGCTCCGGCCAGGTTGGCGGCTATCTCGATCGACTGTACGCCGCGCTGCTGGAGCTACGGGAGCGATTTTGAGATGAGCGCGCATACGGGAGTCCTTTTCTCCTTTGGTCGATCGCACCGTGCATACGGTGAATAATCGTTGTGATCGGCGGGCGCCTCGTGCGCCCGCCAACACGCACCACCCGCCTTTCAGCGGGCGGTGATGGTGATTCGATGGTTTCGTGGTTTCCAACCCCCAACTCCCATCCCCCATCCCCCACGACCTGCTATAATCCCCCTATGCTATACGACGATACAATCGCAGCGGTCGCGACGCCGCCCGGCGAGGGCGGCATCGGGATTGTGCGCGTGAGCGGGCCGGATGCGCTGGCGATCCTGCGGCGTATGTTCGCCCCGGCGCGGCCTGGCGCATGGCAGCCCTACCGCATGCGCTACGGCCATGTGCTGGGCGCCGATGGCGCGCCCGTGGATGAGGCGCTGGCGGTGTATATGCGCGCGCCGCACAGCTTCACCGCCGAGGATGTCGCCGAGATATCCTGCCACGGCGGCCCGCTGGTGGTCAGCCGCGTGCTGGCGCTGGCGCTCCAACACGGCGCGCGGCCGGCCGAGCCGGGCGAGTTCACCATGCGCGCGTTCGCCAATGGCCGGATCGACCTGGCGCAGGCCGAGGCGACGCTCGATACCATTCGCGCGCGCACGGCCACCGGGCTGGCGCTGGCGCAGGCTCAGCTGGGCGGCTGGCTCTCGAACGAGCTACGCGGCCTGCGCGAAGCGCTGCTTGGCCCGCTGGCCTACTGCACCGCGCTGGTCGATTTCCCTGAAGATGAGGTCGAGCCGCAGGATCTGATCGAGCCGCTCGAGATCGCCTTGCGCGGCCTGGATCGACTGCTGGCCTCGGCCGATCAGGGCATTGTC
>WNGB01022523.1_pt1 | contig 17237 bp, 16 predicted proteins | sample 5400681 | NCBI WGS metagenome assembly WNGB01 (sample SAMN13153367, study PRJNA577476) | soil metagenome | isolation source: 115 cm soil or saprolite under grassland replicate 2 | place: USA:California | collected 2016-06-15 | reverse complement strand
TTGCCGGGCCATGCGGGCAACCATTCACCATGCGCCCCAGGTGGGAAGAGGCACTCGTTAGACGTGCCGTGCCACCGCTGGGGTTCCCACCGCTGCGCAGAAACTTTCCGGCCGGGCTACCGGCCGCCGAGTGAGGGCGGGATCTGCTCGTCGGGCTGGCCCCACGACGGTGACGGGGCGGACGGCGGGACGAATGCGGTCGCAGTGGGGTTGAGCTGGCGGTGGATGGCTTCCGCCGCACGCTCGATCGTCGTGATCCCGTACGCCATGGTCGGGTTGTCCTGGGTGAGGACGACGATGCTGTAGCCGCGATGGTGGCCGGTGAAGCAGCCGATGCTGTGGATGCGCCAGCCATGGGTGGCCAGCGGCAGCCAGCCGTTCTTCACGTGCACGGTCAGGTCGCTGGGCGCACCTGCCGGGACTCCCCAGCGCTGGGAGGGGATGACGTGGGCCATCAGGTTGAGCGCGTAGCTCCGTGAGGCGTCGTTCAGCACGGTGTTCGGGTACTGGAGCACCTGCAGCTGGAGCAGCTCGTCGTGCGCGGTGATCTGGGTCAGGCCCCAGTAGCCGTCCGGCCCGAGCTGTGTCTGGTTCATGCCGGCCCGGCCGAGGAAGTACTCCAGCCGGCCGCGGCCCACGTGCGCCCACAGGGCCGAGGCGGCATCGTTGTCCGATTGGGTGATCATGAGCCAGGCCAGGCGCGCCTCGGAGGCGGTGAGGTGCCGATGCTGGGTCTCAGCCTCGCGGAGCAGGGTGCCGAGGATGGTCACCTTGACCACGCTGGCCGAGTCGAAGTGCGTCGTGGTGTTGAGATAGCACTTCAGGTCCTCGCTCTTGTCGTACACGCGCAGCGCGACCGTGGAGGAACGGCCGCTCAGCGCCGTGTGGATGTCCTGGGCCATCCGGGCCGCCAGCCGGGGATGCGCGGCGGAGATGCAGTTCACCGCGATCGAGCCGGCCTCAGGCTGCTCGCCGGCTCGGGCCCCCGTGACGCCGGCGGCCCCCGTGACGCCGGCGGCCCCCGTGATCCCAGCGCAGAGTACGGCGGCCGTGGCCGCCAGGCTGCCCCGGCCCCACCACGGGGATCGGCTCCATCTCATGTCCCACCATCCATCGGGTATGCGGGCCAGGCCGCCGGTGTGCGCGGGCTCCCGCCGGGACTCCGTGCCCGGCGCTGGTATCTCAGCAGACGCTCCAGGGCGGCGGGAGGTTGTCTCGGGTCAGAGCCGGCCACGAATCCGGTCGCGCGGCGCGGCCGAGCACCTCACTGGCCGCACCAGGTTCCCGATCGTGAAGGTGCGCAGGTCAGTGGCGGGGTTGGCCCGGTCGCCGCCGCCCAGGAACCACGACTTCACGGCACCCGCGGCAGCCTCCGTGGCGGCGGCCGGGCCGTCCCGCTCTCCCGGGCCCGGTACAGGAATGGTCAAGAACAGTCCCGCAGTTCCTGCGGGCCGGGCCTGGCGCCGGTCCCACCGCAGATGCGGGTTCATCATGGACCGCATGGGAGTGCCCTCTCCGTGCGCGCACTACTCGCGGCGGGCGTTCTTCGGCATCGCCGCCGCGGTCCTGGCCGCGGGCGCGGCGGCGTGCGACGCCGCGGCCCGGACCATCGGGCGGGGCGGCAGCTCAGGGACGTCCCCGGACCGGGCCGTGCCCGCGAGGGCCCGCGGCCCGGTCCGCGAGAACGACCTCCCCGGAGACCCGCACTGGGACATCAGGCACCTCGGCGCGCCGGACGCCATCGCAGGCTACGCGGGCCAGGCCAGCGTGCTGCCGGGCGAGCCGGTCACCCTGTACGTGTCCACCACGGCCCGCTCCTTCCGGGTCAGCGCGTTCCGGATGGGCTGGTACCGGGGGGATGAGGCCCGGCTGCTGTGGACGTCGGCCCCGGTGAAGGGGCACCGCCAGCGCCGGCCGGAACTGATCCGGCCCACCAACACGGTGCAAGCCAGGTGGGGGCCGTCCCTGACCGTCCCCACCCACGGCTGGCCGGAGGGCTCCTATCTCCTCCGGCTCGACGCGGACGATGGCGCCCAGCGGTTCGTCCCGGTCACGGTCCGGTCGGCGAGTACGGCCGGTAAGACCGTTATCAAGAACGGTGTGGAGACCTGGCAGGCGTATAACACGTGGGGCGGGTACGACCTGTACAACGGCCCCGGCGGCACCGGCGACTACGCGAACCGCTCGCTCGCGGTCAGCCTGGACCGGCCGTATGACGCCGACGGCGCCTACATGTTCCTGTACCACGAGCGGAAGACGATCGAGCTGGCCGAGCGGTCCGGCCTGCCGCTGGCCTACGTGACCAGCATGGACATCGACGCTGACCCGCACCTGCTGGACGGGGCGCACGCGCTGTTCACCGGGGGCCACGACGAGTACTGGACGCCGCGGGAACGGGCGCATGTCACCGCGGCCCGGGACGCGGGGATGAACATCGCCTTCATGGGCGCCAACACGATGTTCCGGCGGACCCGGATGGCCAGCACCCGGCTGGGGGAGCGGCGGCTGGTCATCTGCTACAAGACGAGCTACCTGCAGGACCCCATGTACGGCACGGACAACGCCCTGGTGACCAGCGACTGGCGGGAACCGCCCCACCCGGATCCCGAGTCGTCGCTGACCGGGACGCTGTACGAGTCGAACCCGGTCAGCGCGGCCTACGTCGTGGCGTCGCCGGGCAGCTGGATCTACGCGCGCACCGGTGTCAGCAAGGGCACCAGGTTCACCGGCCTGGTCGGCATCGAGTACGACCGGGTGAACCCGGTCTACCCGGTCGAGCGGCCGATGCAGGTGCTCTCCCATTCGCCGCTGACCTGCCGTGGCGTGCGCAGCTACTCGGACTCGGCCTACTACACGCACCGCGGCGGGGCGGGGGTGTTCAACACCGGCACCACGCGCTGGGTGGCGGCCAGCAACGGGCTGCGCCTGTTCGGCCTGAACAGGAACGCGGCCCGGTTCACCAGGCAGGTGACCGCCAACCTGCTGCACGGGTTCGCCGGCGGCCCGGCCGCGGCGGCGTACCCGGCCCACGACAACCTCGGCTCCATGCACGAATGGCCCGGCGACCCGATCGCCGCCCGGCACAACCTGTGGCCCCCCGCCGTGCTCTGAATCAGCGGCGGCCGGGGGGCGGGACCAGCCGCAGGCCGTGCCGGGCCGGGCTCGTCACGGCGTGGCCGTCGCCGGGTACCGCGGTCAGCGTGAGACCGAACACGTGCGACTGGAGCTCGCCGGTGCTGATCCCGATCGAGGACGCGATCGTGGCGGGCGTCTCACCGCCGTCCCGGACGGCCCGGAAGACCTTGGCCAGCAGCTGCGAGGACTCACGCTCGATGCCCCGGGGCTCGCTGCTGCGGTAGCCGAGCCGGGCCAGCTGAACGCACGCGGTCCGGTAGCCCCACTCGGTCAGCAGGCCCAGCTCGTGCAGCCGGTGGGCCAGCGCCATGGCCGACACCTTCCAGATCCGCTTGGCCTCCACGATCCGCTCCGGGGTGGCGTCGCGCAGATCGCGGGCCAGGACGCTGGCCCGGGGCATCACGAACGCGGCGGCGAAGCGGTTGGCCTCGGCCTCGGCGGCCGGGCGGCTGGGCACCTGCTGCTCCCCGTGCAGGACGAGGTGGCCGAGCTCGTGCGCGGCGTCGAAGCGGCCGCGCTCGCCGGTCTTGCCGGTGGCCAGGAAGATGAACGGCCGCCCGTGCCAGTACAGCGAGTACGCGTCCAGCTCGGTGTTCTCGGCGGTCAGCGAGTAGATCCGCGCCCCGCGGGACTCCAGGAGATGCAGCACGTTGCTGACCGGGCGCTCGCCCAGGCCCCAGCGCGCCCGGGTCACCTCCGCGGCCGCCTCGGGATCGTGGCCGGTGAGGCTGGGGATGTCGGCCTCCGGCAGCCGGAACCTCGCGTCGATCCAGTCGTTGATCAGCAGCGCGACCCGCCCGGCGCTCAGCGCCTGGTCCCGCTGCCGGGCCGTCATCTTGCTCAGGGCCCGGAAGCTCACCGCGTCCTCGGGGATCTCGTCCACCTCGGGTGCCCGCAGGAACCCCGGGGACACGTCGAGGACCAGGGCCAGCTGCCGCAGCGTGTCCGCGGACGGTTCGGTGTGGCCGTTCTCGTAGAGGGAGATGCTGCGGGTGCTCAGGCCGGTCAGCCCGGCCAGCTGGGTCAGGGTGAGGCCCCGCCGCTTGCGGGCGATCACCAGCCGGGACGGGGTCAGGACCGCCGTCTGCCCGCGCGGCATCAGAGCGGGCTCACCTCGACGACGATGCCCCGGTCCCCGGCGGAGCCGGGCGAGGCCCGCTCGCCGGACACCGCGTCTGCCGTGTGGACCCGTGCCGTCATCGCGGCCTCCCTGCCGGCGGTGCGTAACCCCTGCTTCATGAAATCCTACCTCGCCTGAGGGGCCGAAACATGAAGACCTGGCCGCCCGGCCCGGGGGACCGGGCGGCTGCGGGACCACCCGGGGATAGGCACATGATTGCCGCCCGCACGAGTCCGCCGCGGCCCGCGGCAGCCCGCATTACGATTTACGTAAAGCCGTTCCCTTAAGGGCCGGGACGGGCAGCGGCCCCGTTAATTCAGCCGGGCGCTGTATGAGGCAGGCAGGTATTAGCAGTTGTGCACCTAATGCGCTGAAACTCCCCGGCGGCTTTACCTGGATTATCCTTGCGCTGCCTTACTGTGCGTGATCAACTTGGAATCTGGCACGGAGCGCTGACCTGCCCGGTTGCGAGCGCTCGCGGTCGCTACTGCTGGGCGTCCCACCGGGGGGCGGCGCGTCCAGGTACCTGCAGCGTTGAGCGGAGGGGAAACGCGTGCTGGCGAAAATATCGGGCTGGACCGTGGGAATCCTGGTTGTCGTCTGGATTGTTTCCACGCCAGCCGGGGCCGGTAATGACGTGCATTCGTGGGTTTCGGGTATCCTGTCCTTTTTCCAGCATCTCGCCAAAGGCTGAGCCGGGGGCGCCCGTCCACGTCGCTGGCGGCCAGGATTCCCGGGCTCCGGCCGGCGTCCGCCGGGCCCGGCGCAGGGCCGCCGGCGGGACCGCGCCGGGGACGACCGCGGACGGCAGGAAGCTCAGCGTGATCCGCAGCGGGCCGTCCTGCCCGGTTCCGCCGGTTCACCGGCGAGGTGGTGCCGATCCTGCGCGAGCGCGGCCTGGTCCGGGCTGAGTACGAGTCCAGCACGCTGCGCGGCCACCTGGGCCTCCCCGTCCCGGAGAACCGCTACACCGCGGCCCGCCGCGAGGAGAAGCAGGCCAGCCCCGCGCAGTTGCCTGCCGCCCGGTTCTAGCGCCGGTGCGGGCCGGCGCAGCGCCCCGTTTTTCCGCAACGAAAACCGGCACGTGCCGCTCACCCGCCCCGGCCGCCCGCGGTCAGGGCCGGTGCTGCGGCCATTGCGTGCTGACCGGGAGCCGGGCCAGGAACGAGGCCATCGCAGGCGGGTACTCGTTCAGCCCGATCGCCTCCGACAGCGGCGTCACGGAGATGAGGCCGCGGCGGATCGCGGCGACGTCGGTGTCTGCCGGGCCGTCGGCCTCCGGGATCGCCGTGTCCGGCTCGCCGAACAGGTACAGGGCCTGCGGGCCGGGGTCGGAGTCCCAGTCCTTCACCGGGGCTCGCGGGTAGACGCGCTGCCCGGGCCGGGTGAGCACCGCGGGCGGGCTGCCCGCGCCGGGGGCGGGGGCCGCCGGGTCGGCCGGGTAGTTGACGCTGAGCACGATGGTCCCGGCCGGCGGGGACCGCAGGATCGTGGCGGCGAGCGCCGCCCCGTGCCGGGCGGCCAGGCCGAAGTCGTAATCCCCGGCGTCGGCGTAGTTCACCGTCAGGCTCCCGGTCGGGGTCTGCTGGGACAGGCACAGCGCGGACGTGCCGAGCACCGCGGCCTCCAGCCCGGCGCCGATGGTGCCGGAGTACACCACGTCGTCGGCCACGTTGGCCCCGTGGTTGATGCCGCTGACCACGAGGTCTGCCTCGGCGGCCAGCCCGCCGAGCAGGCCGGCCCGGACGCAGTCGGTCGGGGTGCCGTCGCACTCGAACACCGGGTGCGGACCGCCTTCCAGCCGCCGGACGCCGACCGGCCGGTCGAACGTGCACTTGCGCGCGAAGCCGCTGCGGTTGCCGTCCGGCGCCACCGTGACCACCGACGCGCACACCCCGGTGAGGGCGGCCCGGACCGCGCGAATGCCCGCGGCCCGGACCCCGTCGTCGTTGGTCAGCAGGACACGCAGCATGGCGCCAGCATAGGCAGGCGCCCTGCTGTCTGGTTACTGGGCAGCCTCGCCTTTGGGCGGGGCGAGCACGGCCGCGACCACGCCCGCGGCCGCCACCGCGGCCGCGGTCCATTCGGCAGGCCGCAGTCCCTGGATGAACGTGGCCGGGGATGCGTAGCTGCCGTGGGCGGCGAAGACCGCGGCGAGGATCGCGACGCCGAACACGCCCCCCAGCGCGTTCAGCGCGTTGTTGGTGCCGGCGGCCACGCCGACGTCGCCGGGCGGGACCGAGCCGGTGACGGCGTTGGCCACGGTGGGGAAGCACATCGAGATGCCCACGCCCGCGATGATCAGCGGCGCGACCAGGGTGCCGTAGCTCACCCCCGGCTCGGTGACCGCCGCCAGCCAGCCCAGCCCGGCGGCCTGCATGACCAGGCCCGCGACCATGAACGGCCGGTTGCCGATCTTGTCGGCGAGGGCGCCGGCGACCGGCGCGACCAGCATGGGCGTCGCCATCCAGACCAGGATCCGCAGCCCGGCCTGCAGCGGGGAGTAACCCAGCCCGATCTGGAACAGCTGGGTGATGAAGAACAGGGACCCGATCAGCGAGACGAACTGGAAGAAGATCACCGCGTTCGCGGTGGCGAAGCCGCGGCGGCGGAAGTAGGCCAGGGGCAGCATCGGATACACCGCGCGCCGTTCCCAGGCCAGGAACCCGGCCAGGAACACGGCCCCGGCCGCGAACGCGCCGATCACTTCGGCGCTGCCCCAGCCGACCGAGGGCGCCCGCACCGGCGCCCAGGTCAGCGCGAACAGCGCTATCCCGGCCAGGGCCATGCCGGTGAAGTCCAGCTGCGGCCGCGGGCCGCGGCTTTCGCGCAGCCGCAGCGCGGACAGCACCGCGACGGCCAGCCCGACGGGCACGTTGATCCAGAAGATCCATTCCCAGGAGAGGCCCTGCACGATCGCGCCGCCGACGAGCGGGCCGGCGGCCACGCCCAGGCCGGTGATGCCGCCCCAGATCCCGATGGCCGCCCCGCGCTTCTCGGCCGGGAACGCGTCGCTGATCAGCGTCAGGGTCAGCGGCACCAGCATCGCCGCCCCGGCGCCCTGCACCACCCGCGCCGCGATGAGCGTCCCCGCGCCCGGCGACAGCGCCGCCAGCGCCGAGCCCAGGACGAACACGACCAGCCCGGCGACGTACATGCGGCGGCGGCCGAACCTGTCGCCCAGCGCCGCGCCGGTCAGCATCAGGCAGCCGAAGACCAGGTTGTAGGCGTTGATCGTCCATTCCAGGTCGGCCAGGCTCGCCCCCAGGTGCGATTGCAGGGTCGGCAGCGCCGTCGCCACGACCACCACATCCAGGGCGGCCATGAACGCTCCGAGCCCGGCCAGCACGAGCGTCCAGCGGTTGCGTGCCCGTCCCGGTGTGATGCCCTGGCCATCGATGGCTGAGCCGCCCCCGGGGCGGCCGCTCACGGGGGCGGCCGGCGGGGAGGCAGAGAGATCCGGCATGTCAGCTACTCCGTTTCTGAGTCCTACAGAGGCAGACCAGGCGGGCCCGCGGGAATCGCCGCGAGGCCGCCCCTGCGCCGGATTTGCGCTGGCCAGGACCGGGATTAGGAGGGGCTAGGAGCGGCGGGGATGCGCGGCTGGCGGCCGAGGAAGGCGACCAGCTGGTCACCGGTCGGCGAACAGTCCCGCCCGCGTGCCGGGCGTGATGAACAGCGGGGCGATCGGCAGCAGGACAGCCGCCAGGCCCGGCGGGACCGGCCGGTGGCTGCCGCACGCGACCGCGATGTCCCAGGCATGAACGGTGATCTCGATGGCCCCGGCGGCCGCGACCATCCTCGCGGCCAGTTCGCGGTCGCCGATGGCGACCAGGTGATCGGCCGGCCCTTCCGGGGCGCAGGCGGCCAGCAGCCGGGCGGCCCGCAGGTGCAGGTCGCCGACCGGGTCAGGCCCGGGCCCGTCGTCACCTGGCGCCGGGCCCGTGCCGACGTATCCGGCGGTTATCGCCTCGTGCAGTACCCCTACCGAGTCGCTGACGTGGTGCAGCAGCAAGGCCAGGTCCCAGCCGGCGCACGGGGTGGGACAGGACAGACGTTGCGGGGTGGCCAGCCGGGTACTCGCCAGGGCATAGCTGACGGCCGATCCGAGGAGCCCGAGTCCCCGCGTCAGCGGGGCCACGACGGGACCGCCAGGTCAGGCGCGGGCGGGCCGGCCGGATCAGGTGCGGCCCGGCCCGCGTCCGGGCCGTACTCCTGCGGCAGGCCGAACACCCCGAGCAGACCCGGGCTGAGGAAGATGACGATCCGCGCGATCCCGGTCGCGGTGACCGTCAGCACCAGCACCGCGTGCGCACGGTATGCGCCGTCCTGGTCGCGTTCGTACGCCGCGAAGGCCGGCTGGCCGTTGGCCATGGCCGGAACCATCCGGAACTGCCCGGGCGTGCCGAGCAGCTTCGTGGCCAGGAAGCGCCGCACGGTCTCCCGGCCCGCGAACCAGGTGAGCATGGGCGGCATCTCCAGGGCCACGTCCTGGCGCAGCAGCTCCGTCAGTGCGGTCATGTCACCGTTCTCGAACGCCGTCGCGAACCGCTCGAGCAGCACACGGCGATCCGGCTCGGCAGGCTCGGCGACGTCATCCTCGTCGGGCAGGGCCTGCGCGAGCTGGGCCCGGGCGCGCCGCAGGCCGCTGTTCACCGCGGTGGTCGTGGTCCCCAGCATGGCGGCCACCATCGCCAGCCGGATGCCCGCCCGTGACGCGGCGGCGGCCGCGGGGTCGTCGTGCGGCGAGGCCAGCAGGGCATCGGGAATGGGCTGCAGCCACGGCACCTCCGGCGCGTCCACCACCGGGGCCGCCGGGTCATTATCCGGGCCGCCCAGCCCGGAGGGCAGCGGCCGCCGGCCGCGGCGCTCGATGGCGGTCAGGCACGCGTTGGTGGCGATCCGGTACAGCCAGGTGCGGACCGACGACCGGCCCTCGAACCCGTCGTAAGCCCGCCAGGCCCGCAGGTACGTCTCCTGCACCAGGTCCTCGGCCTCGTCGGCCGAGCCCAGCATCCGGTAACAGTGGGCCAGCAGCTCGTGCCGGAACTGGCCGGTGCGGCTGGTGAAGTCCTCGCTGGTGGTCATACCGGTACTGACTCGCTGGCCCGCGAAAAGTCACCGCCTGGCCAGGGCCGGCCAGGCCGGGACGGCCGGCATCGGGTAGTACGCTCCCTGCCCCCTCCGCCAGGCCAGGCCGCCCGCGCCGATGCGGGGTTCGTTATCTGGCCCAACCAGATGTCAGGACACGGGAAGCGGGGCGGAAGAGAGGTACCAGAGCGGACACGGGGGGTAACTACGGGAAGGCGTCGCAACCCGGGCATTCCGGCCCGAGTAACCTAGTCTGTTACGGGAAGTTCCGCAGACGCCATACCGGTGTGAATTCGCCGGAAGGATTCGGTAAATGTGGCGTGGTGCATTCGGCACTCACCCTACGCTCAGGATAGGCATGTAGACAGGGCTGGCCAGGCGATACCGAGGGCACGCGGGGGCCCGGCAGTACCGGCGGCGCGGTGATACCTGCACCCCGCGGGCCGGCCGGCACAACGGTGCCGGCCGGCCCGCGGGGTCTGCCAGCCCAATGGCCGCGCGAGACCGCCGATGGAGGTGTGGCGCAGGGTGACACAGGTGTCCACTCACTCTGCTGGCACGCCCGGGCTGACCCGGCCGCCTGAGCAGACGGCGGCACCTGATTCCCTGGAAGTCGGCCACGGGCCCGTCGAGCGGCTGATGAGCACGCTCATCCGCAAGCTCGCCTGGAGCAGGCTGTCCAACCCCAAGGTCGCCATGTCCCTGTCGGCGGCGGGCCTGCTGCTGGGCGTGCTCCTGGGGGCCACCGCCCCGAACGCCGAGACGCTGCCGGTGCTGCTGCCGCTGTCCCGGCTGCTGCCCTCGCTCAGCCAGCAGCACGTGCTGGCCAGCCTCATGCTGTACTGCAGCGACATCCTGGCCTGCCTCGGGCTGGCCGGCATGCTGTGGGCGCACAGCCAGGGCTGGCGGCCCAACCCGCGGATCCTGCTGCTGGTCAGCACCGGCATCGTCGGGATCATGGTCAGCCTCACCCCGGTGGGGTCCTCGGACACCGCGAGCTACGCGGCCTACGGCCGGATGGCGGCCCTGGGCGGCAACCCGTACACCACCAACCCGCTCGCCTTCCTCGGCGCCCACTCGCCCTACACCCAGGTCGTCGGGACCATGTGGAAGGCGCAGCCGTCCGTGTACGGCCCGTTCGCCACCGTGATCCAGTCGTTCGCGGCCTCGATCGGCCACGCGAACGTCGCCACCACGATCTGGGTCATGATGATCCTGAACGGGCTCGTCTTCATCGGCGTGGGCCTGCTCCTGCTGCTGACCTCGGACGACCCGGTGCGGGCCACCCTGTTCTGGACCGCCAACCCGGTCCTCATCCTCGAACTGGTCAGCGGCGGCCACCTGGACACGTTCGTGGCAGCGGCGGCGATCGGGGCCATCCAGGTCGCCCGGCGCTTCTCGACCGTGTGGGGCGACACGGTCGTCGGCGTGCTGATCGGCCTGGCCTGCGGGGTGAAGATCTACGCGGTGCTGATCGGCCTGGGGCTGGCCTGGCCGCTGCTGCGCGACCGCGAGTGGCTGCGGATCACCCGGATCACCGTGGTGACGCTGGCCACGCTCGCGCTCAGCTACACCTACTACGGGCTCGGCGCGATAAAACCGCTGTTCGGCGGGCTCAAGCTGGTCACGCTCCCCTCGCCGTGGCGGGTGTTCGAGCTCACCGGGCAGGCGTTCGGCGTCCCGCAGGACACGATGGCCACGATCATCAGCTGCCTGTGGCCGTTCGCCTTGTTCATCGTGGCCTGGCTGGTTTACCGGCGGATCTCCTCCGACCAGCCCGCCGAGGTCGTGGCCCCGTTCGCGCTGACGTTCGCCTGGATCCTCGTCGCCCCCTGGGTCTTCGCCTGGTACACCGCGGTGGCCTGGGCCGCGCTGACCCAGGTCCCGCGCAACCGGATGACACGGTGGCTGACGATCGTCACGGTCCTGCTCGCTCTCTGCCTGTCCAGCGGCGGTCACGCCGTGCCGACCACGTGACTGCGCTGCTGACCCGCCAGCCGGCCGGGGACCGTCACGGGGCCCGGTGGCGCGCATCCTGGCCCGGGCTGGTCCGGCGGCACTGGCCCGCGCTGCTGCTGCTGGCCGCCGGCCTGGTACTCCGCGTGCTGGTCCAGTTCGCCTACCGGCCCGCGCTGTTCTACATCGACACCAGCCGCTACCTGTACGACGCCCAGGGGATGGACCCGGTCGGCTACAAGGGACCGCTGCGGGCGATCCTGCTCGTGGCCAACTTCGGCGCGGTCGCGGCGGTCCAGCACCTGCTCGGCCTGGCCATGGCCGTGGTCATCTACCTGCTGCTGGTGCGCCGGGGCGTGGCCCGGTGGCTGGCCGCGCTGGCTATCGCACCGGTCCTGCTCGACGCCTACCAGCTGCAGAACGAGCAGGCGATCATGCCGGGCACCTGGTTCGAGGCGCTGATCGTGGCCGGCCTGGCCATCCTGCTCTGGCGGCCGGGGCCCCGCTGGCGGGCCGCCGGGGCGGCCGGCCTGGTGCTCGGCACGTCAGCCACGTTCGCCCAGGTCGGCGAGGCCCTGATCCTCCCCGGGGCAATCTACCTGGTGGCCGTCGGCGGGGGCTGGCGGCGGGTCCTCGGCCGGACTGCGGCCTTCTGCGCCGCGTTCGTCCTGCCGATCCTGGCCTACTGCACGGTCTCCTACCTGGTGGCCGGGGACTTCTTCCTCTCCCACGCCGGCGTCACCTCGTTCTACGGGCGGGCCGCGGCCGCGGCCGACTGCGCCACGCTCCGGCTCCCGGCTTCCGAGCGGGCTATGTGCCCGGACCCGGCGCAGCAGGCCCGGGGGGCGGACTGGCTGGAGTATCAGCCGGGCTCCCCGATCCGGCCGTACTACGCGAACCTGCCCCGGACCGAGACCGACAGCCTGATCTCCGACTTCAACCACCGGGTGCTGGCCCAGCAGCCGCAGCGGCTGCTCGGCGCCTACGGCCGTGACCTGGCGAAGCTGTTCGCGCTGACCCGCGCCACCAGCCCCGGGGACACGCCGGTCTCCCGCTGGCAGTTCCAGGCTGCGTACCCGTATTTCTCCTCGCACTCGACCAGGCCGGAGGTGGCGGCCGAGGTCGCGCAGTTCGGCGGCGGCACCCCGGCTGTCTGGCGGCCGGTGGCCGGCTTCCTGCGCTCCTACCAGCTCGACGGCGGGTACACGCCCGGCCCGTTGCTGGCCCTGTGCGTGCTCACCGGGCTGGCCGGGTCCGCGGTATTGCTGTGCCGGCGCTGGCGGGCAGACCCGCTGACCAGGTCGCCGGCCCTGGGCGCCGTGGCGTTCCTCGCGTCGGGCGTGTTCGTGCTGCTGGTCTCCGACCTGTTCGAGTTCTCCTGGCGGTACCAGCTGCCCGCCCTCGTCACGCTCGTGCCGGCCGGTGCCCTGGGCATCGCCGCCCTGAAGCGGGTGGGGTCGTGCGGATTACCGTCTGGGTACGCCCGGGGTCCCCCCGGCCCGGCGTGGGCGGCGACCACAGGGGCGCGCTGGTCGTCCGAGTCAGCCCGCGGGCCACCGGCGGCCAGGCCACGGCCGCGGCGCTGGTCGCGGTGGCCGGGGCGTTCGGCGTCCGGCGCAGCGCCGTCACCCTGGTCACCGGGGCCACCAGCCGCACGAAGGTGGTGGACGTGGCGGGCGCCGATCCGGCTGACCTGGCCCGCCTGCTGGCGCTCTGAGGCGCGGCGGGCACACGCGGCCGGCCAGGCGTGCGGCGCCGCGGTCAGGCTGGCGGCCTGTCCCGCCGCCGGCGACGGCGGCCGAGCAGGTGGATGCGGCCGAACTGGCGGAACGGGATGACGTAGTACAGGGCGATCGCCAGGTACCCGACCACCGCGATGGTCGGCGCGAAGAACCCGACCGCGATCAGGATCACGTAGCCGCCCAGGCCGGCTGCCCGCGGCTGGCCCGGCTGGCCGCCCCGGTCAGCGCGTGGTGAGCGTGAGCTGGGCCGCGATGCTCTCCGCCCAGTCCGCGATCTCCTCCCAGTCGCGGAAGTCCCCGTCCAGCCCGCGGAACACCAGGAGGGAAGCCCGCTGGGCCGGATTCAGCTTCTTGCGGTCCAGCTTGCCGGCGAACACCTGGTGATCGCGCGCGTGGAGCGCCGCGCGGATGCGGGGGACCTCCACCGGGACCTGTGCCATGCTCCGGGCCAGCTTGCCGGAGGGGTCACCCACCGGGCCGCTGGAGAACAGCCACACCGGACGGCAGGCGAGCGCGTCGCGGCACCTGCTGGCCAGGTCCTTGGCCGGGCCGAGCCAGTGGCCGGTGTACACGGCGCTGCCGAGCACGACCGCGTGGTAGTCCTCGACGGAACGGACCTGGTCCGGCGGGACGACGGTGACGGCATAGCCCTGGCCGGACAAGGCCAGGACGATCGCCTGCGCGATCTCGGCGGTCGCCCCGTGCCGCGAGGCCGCGGAGACCAGGACCCGCACCCCGCGCCCGGGCAGCCCCGCTGGGGAATCGTTCATGATCGTCACTTCCCCGTCCCGGCCTGGCGCTCGATCTCCCGCCGGATCTGCTGTTCCGAAATCGGCTTGCGCAGGTACACATCCCAGCCGCCCGCGGCGAGCATCACCAGCCACGCGCCCAGCGGGTAGATGATCCAGAGGTTCCACACGTCGTGCAGGCCCGGGCTCTGGCTGAATCCGTGCACCGGCCAGCCGCCCGCGTTGTGGTACTCCGAGAGGGCCCAGATGAGCACCAGCAGCAGCATGCCCAGGCCGGACACGGCGGCACTGATGCGGTAGCGGCGTCTGCGCTCGATCTGCCTGATCGCCTGCTGGCGGGCGGGGTCTTCGTGGCTCGCGGTGTCCGGGTGGCGGGCCGCGGGTGCGTCATGCATAAGGTCCGGCATCTCAACCCCCTCCGTCGCGGGGAGTCACCGGTGTGGTGGCTTGGCTAGCTCACTCCACAGCACACGATGCTCTCCTCGCCCCCCGGCCGGGAGAGTCCTCCGTCACCTGCTCAGGTGACGGAGGACTCCCAGCCGGGGCGGCGGAGCGGGATGGCTAGGGCGTGCCTTTCACCGCGGCGTCCCAGAACTCCTGGACCGGCTGCTTCAGTCCCGATTCGGACTACGACGGGCAGTCCTACCGCCCGGACTGGCCGGGCACCAACCCGAACGTCGCCGCCGGCCGGGCCCTGCACCTGTCGCCGGTGGTGTTCACCAGCCCGCTCACGCGCGGGAGAAACTACCCGACGATCGCGTTCGAGACCGACCTGCCGCGGATCGAGGCATCCGACTCGCAGGCCAACCCGCCGTTCTGTGACCGGACGACCGGCGCGAACTGCGTGAACCCGGCGCCGGGCGCCCAGTTCTACCCGTTCTTCTCCGCGACGGGCACGTACGGGGGCGGCTGCGCCTGGCAGGAAGGTGGCAAGTACCTGCCGGGGACCAGGAACGACTTCGGTGGCAGTTCCACGGCTGAATTCGGCCCGCTGCTGAAGAGCGTCTTCCCGGAGGCCGGGTTCACGACGGTGAAGCTGTTCGACAACTTCAACAGCGGCAATATGCCGAACCCCTGCCGGGTCGGCTAGGGAGGTACCGCACCAGCAATGGTGTGGCACGGACCGCGGCGGGAGCGGGGACAACCGCCGCGGTCCGTGCCTGCCCGGGGGGAGAGCCAGCCTCCTGCGCGGGTCATTCCGTCGGCACGCTGCTCGGGTGGGTGCCGGGGATCCTGCGGCCGCTACTGATGGCGAAGTTCGGCGCCTGGCAGGCCAGGCGCCAGGGACGAGCCGGGCAGCTGGAGGAACTAGCCCGGGACCGGGCCCGCCCCGGCGGGGGCTAGCGGCGGCGGGGCCGGGTGGCGCCTGCGGTGCACATGCCGCCACCCCAGGTAGGCGAGCGCGCCGAGCGGGATCGGCAGCAGGTAGGTGGCCGAGCGGAACAGCAGCACGGCGGCCGCCACCTTCGCGGCCCCGGCCGGGCCGAGCCCTGCGGCCAGCGGGGCGGTCAGGCCGACCTCGACCACGCCCAGGCCGCCTGGCGTGACCGGCACCACCGACAGCAGCCGGACGAACGCGAAGGCCGCCAGCGACGCCTGCCAGGAGACCTGGGCCTGGCCGAGCCCGTCCGCCCGCAGGCACGCGAGCAGGACCAGCCACAGGGTCAGGTGGCTGGCCACGGTGGTCAGGGTGATGCGCAGCCAGCGGCGGGCGAGCAGGCCCGCGGCGCCGGCCCGGAACTCCAGCAGCAGGCCACGGGCCCGGCCCGGCGGCGGCCGCCGGGCCAGCCGGCAGCCCGCCGCCATCAGCGCGGCCAGCGCCCGGTCGGCCCGGCGGGCGAACGGCTCGCTGCGCAGCATGGCCCGGAACGCGACCGCGAGCAGGACGAGCAGCCCGGCGCCGGCGTAGGCGGCCGCCTGGGACGCGGTGCCGGACCCGCGCGTGATCACCAGGACGGACAGGGCCACGATCGGGAGACCGAGCCTCACGAACACGTTCCACAGCCCGGACACCAGCGCGTAGCGGACGTACTCGCCGGTGGCCACTCCCCAGCTGGACAGCATCGCCCAGCTGACGCCCAGCGCCACCGCCCCGCCGCCCGGCACGGTGTTCGCCACGGCACTCGAGCCCAGGTTCACGGTGGCGGCATCCCGCAGCCGCAGCGACGGGAGCACGGCGGCCACCATCAGCCAGGCGGTGACCAGGCTGGCCGCCACGGCGGCCGCGATCACCGCGAGCCACGGCAGGCTGACCGCCCGCAGGCTGCCCCACACCGCGCCGTAGGAGGCGAAGCGGGGCAGGGCGAAGCCGAAGACACCCCCGATGACCAGGACCGAGAGCGTGCCCGCCAGCAGCCGGCGCGACGGCCGGGCCGGGCGGGTACCCGGCGGCCCGGGTGCCGTCCGCGGGCAGGCTGGCAGAGGCACGGGCCTCCTCGCTGGGGGACTGGTCAGCACTGGGTCAGCTAACCAGCGATCGGCGAGACGGGCGGTTGAACCGGGCAAAACTCCTGAAACCACAGGAAGAGGCCGTATCATACGGCCGTGGCGCGGACCCGCGAGATCATCCGCGACCGCGGCAGCGCCCCGCCGATGACCCAGCCCACCCGCGAGCAGCTGCTTGCCGCGCTGGCGCCAGCTTCCTAGCCACCCTCGGCGGGACGGTGGCCGCTCACGGCGGCACCGACGGGATCCTTAGCCAGCGGGCCCTGCGCCCACTCAACGGCCGGACCCGCATCGATGCCCGGGTCGTGTCAATGGAGAACACCTTCATCGGGTAATGGGCCCGCCCCGGCTGTCATCTGTGCGAGAAGAACCCCACCCTCCGGCCCCGGTTCCAGGACGGGCCGTGGCGCAGCGGATACATCCCCAATCCTTTTTCTCCGCGCGGGATATCTTCGCGACAGGATGATGTCACCGGGGGCGGGCCGGGCCGGCAGAAGACGCCGGCTTCCCGCGTCGCCACGTCGATCCCATCCTGGCCGCCGGGCGGGTGGGACTGCGCGGCGACAACTGCAAGTTCTTCTTCCGGGACTTCACCGTCACCGCGGCCTGATGCCCGGCCGCCGCCCCCAGTACCTTGGTGCGCATGACAGCGGAGCAGCCGGGGAAAACGCCGGGGCGCAGGAGCCAGGTCCTCACGGCCGGTGTGATCGGCGGCGTGGCCGGGGCGGCCCTCGCCGCTCACCGGGGCGCGCGGGCCGCCAGCCTGGGCGCGGCCGCCGGGGCCGCGGTGCTGGCCACGTCGGAGGCGGTGGCCCGGGCCCGGCAGCGCCCGGGGGAGATCCCGCCGCTGTGGTCGCGGATCGCGGCCAGCGCCGCGCTCGCCGCCCCGCTGGGGTGGGCGGCCGGCCGGCTGGCCAGCCTCGAGCCCGTCGAGGTAGGCGCGGCCACCGGGGCCCTCGGTGGCCTGCTGGGGATCCGCCCGCAGAAGGTGCTGCTCGG
>WNGB01016068.1_pt1 | contig 17237 bp, 17 predicted proteins | sample 5400681 | NCBI WGS metagenome assembly WNGB01 (sample SAMN13153367, study PRJNA577476) | soil metagenome | isolation source: 115 cm soil or saprolite under grassland replicate 2 | place: USA:California | collected 2016-06-15 | reverse complement strand
GATCCCGTCTACCGGACGCTCGCGAGACGCTGGTCGAAGATCATGCTCGCGCTCTTCGCCGTCGGTGTCGTGACCGGCACGATCCTCAGCTTCGAGCTCGGCCTCTTGTGGCCGAACTTCATGGCGACGTTTGGTTCGGTCTTCGGCCTGGGCTTTGCCGTCGAGGCCATCTCGTTCTTCATCGAGGCGATCTTCATCGCGATCTACGTCTACGGCTGGGGACGGCTGTCACCGCGCGCGCACCTGCTCGCCGGCGTGCCGATCGTGATCACCGGCTTCACCGGGTCGCTGATGGTGATCGCGGTGAACGGCTGGATGAACCATCCGACCGGCTTCAGGATCGAGAACGGGAAGGCCGTCGACGTCCATCCGTTCTCTGCCCTGTTCGGGAACGACTACTTCTGGCACGAGCTCGTGCACATGTACCTCGCCGGCTTCATCGTCGCGGGTTTCGTGATGGCGTCCGTGTATGCGTTCGGCTGGCTGCGCGGCTCGCGCGGCCGTTACGAGCGGACGGCGCTCGTCATCCCGCTGACCGTCGCGGCGCTCGCGGCGCCCGTGCAGGTCCTGGTCGGCGACTGGGCCGCGCGCGACGTCGCCAAGACACAGCCCGTCAAGCTCGCGGCGCTCGAAGGGCTCGCCAAGACGGAGAAGGGTGCGCCCGTGCACATCCTCGGCTGGTACGACGGGGAGGAAGTGCAGTACGGGATCAAGATCCCGAAGCTGCTCTCGTTCCTGTCTTCCCATCACTGGAACGCGGAGGTGAAGGGCCTCGACACCGTTCCGCAGGAGGACCAACCGCCCGTCAACGTCGAGCGCTTCGCCTTCCAGACGATGGTCGGAATCGGCACGGGCCTCGCAATGCTGAGCGTCCTCTACCTCGGCATCTGGATCAGATCGCGACGGTTACCCATGTCACCGTGGTTTTATCGCGCGCTCGTTGTCGCGGGCCCGGCGTCGCTCGTCGCGCTGCTCGCCGGCTGGATCACGACCGAGGTGGGACGCCAGCCGTGGATCGTCTACAACGTCATGAGCACGGAAGAAGCCGTCACGGGTGCCAGTGGCATACCGGTCGGCTATGCGGCGCTCGCCGTCGTCTACGTCGCGTTGGCGATCGCAGTTGCCTGGATCCTCCGGCGGCTCAGCCGCGTGCCACTGGAGCATGATGTCGCTCGCTGACGCCCTGCTGATCCTTCTGCTCATCGGCCTCACCGCCTACGCGGTGCTCGGCGGGGCCGACTTCGGCGCCGGCTTCTGGCAGCTCTGGGGCGGCCAAGGAGAGCGTTCGCGCGCGGTCCGGGAGCACGCGCATCACGCGATGGGTCCGGTCTGGGAGACCAACCACGTCTGGCTGATCTTCGTGCTGGTGATCTGCTGGACGGCGTTTCCGACCGCGTTCGCGTCGATCGCGTCGACGCTGTCGATCCCGCTCTTCATCGCAGGTGTCGGGATCATCATGCGCGGCACCGCCTACGCGCTGCGTTCCGGCGCGGAGACACTCCGTGAGCAACGCCGCATCGAGCTCGCCTTCGCGGCGTCCTCGATCTTGACGCCGTTCGCGCTCGGCGCCGTCATCGGCGGGATCGCCTCCGGGCGCGTCCCGGTCGGGAATGCGGAGGGCGATCTCGTAACGAGCTGGCTCAACTGGACGTCGATCTTCGTCGGCATCCTCGCCGTTGCAGCCGCGGCCTACCTGGCGGCGGTCTACCTCGCTGCGGACGCCGTGCGCTTCGGTCGCCCCGAGCTTGCCGCGGCGTTTCGCGCGCGTGCTCTCGGCATGGGGGTTGTGGCCGGTGCGCTTGCGCTCGTGGGCCTCGGCGTCGTCCGCCACGACGCACGCCCGATCTGGGACGGGCTGACGAGCGGCGCCGGTCTGACGGCCGTGCTCGTCTCGGGAGCCGCCGGTGTGACGACGCTGCTGCTCGTCTACCGCTCACGGTTCGAGCCGGCGCGCGTCTCTGCGGCGCTCGCAGTGGCGGCGATCGTCGGCGGCTGGGCGCTGGCACAGCGTCCGGACTTCCTGCCGGGACTGACGATCGAGGAGGCGGCCGCGAGCCACTCGGCGCTCGTTGCGGTCGTCGTAGGCGTGGGGATCGGGGCCGTCGTGCTCGTCCCGTCCCTGTTCCTGCTGTTCCGGCTCTTTCTCCGGGGCCGCTTCGATCCGCACGCGGTCGCGCCCGACACTGCGCCGGCAGCACCGCGGCGTGCCGCGGCCGTGCGCCCCGAGCTGGGCTTGACGGCGCTTGCATGTCTCGCCGTGGGTGCGACGCTGACGTTCTTCTTCGAGACGGCGTGGGCCCACATCGTGGGCGTGAGCGCGCTGCTCGCCTTTGTCGGGGTCGGCTTCGTCGCGCTGGGAACGCTCGTCGCCGGCGAAGACCGCTAGTCAGGCACGCGCACCTGAGCGGGGAGGAGGCTCGCGGCGACTAGCCCGAACGCGCACGCGATCGCGCCCATCACGCCGGTAGCACGCTCGTCGTTGCGATGCGCTAGACCGAGACGATGAGGTCGATGTCGGCTCGTCTGCACAGACGGAAGCCGCGTTCGGGCTCCTGTTCGACGACGATGCCTGCCGGGACTCCGCGCTTCGGCTTCTCTGCGTGGTTGACGAACGCGTGGAACCCGGCAGCGCGTAGGCGCTTGACGGCAACTGCCCGGCGGAGGCCGACGACCCAGGGTGGTGTCGCGAGCTTGGCGGGCACGCATGTGGCAGTCCCTCCGATTCCGCCGCATTGAATGGCTGCCCGTTTCGTCGCATGGCTCTTGCCGGCCCAGATCGTCAGCGCGACGCCGTAGCAGCTCCACGGATTGCCGAGCTGCTCGACGCCCCCGGTGTGGTCGGGCGGGATTGGGTCGTCGACCTGAGCTGGGCCACAGCGCTTGCCCTGCCACGTCTCCTGCAAAGGCACGAGGTAGGGCGGCCGGTCGAAGACCCTTCGCACGAGCAGCCACTTTCTCGCCGGCGAGCCCGCCAGCAGGTAGTGCGCGATGGTGAAGTCCGGATAGATCTCTTTGTTTGAGCCCGTGCAGACGGTTGCCCGCAGGCGGACGCCGAAGAGGGGATAGCCGCCGAACGAGCCGAGCTTGGCGACCGAGCCGCTGAGCTTCTCGATGCGCAGCGGCGCCGGCTTCGCCTGCTGCGTCCCCGTCCCGCCGCAGCCGGCGAGGACCGCACAGAGCACGGCTGCAAGGATGGTGCGATGGAGGCTCATGTCGCCGACTCCATTCTGGATGCAATCGGGAACACATCCCTCGTACGCTTGCGCCACTGTGTGCCGCCGAACGGCGCGGAGCTCTGGCTAAAGCTCGAGTACCAGAACCCGACGGGGTCCATGAAGGACCGGATGGCACTCGCGATGATCAACGGCGCCGAGCGCGACGGGCTGCTCTCACCCGGAGACACCGTCGTCGAGTACACGGGCGGAAGCACGGGCCCGGCGGTCGCGCTCGTGTGCCGCGCCAAGGGCTACGGGGCGTTGATCGTGATCGCGGACTGCTTCACCGAGGAGCGGTTCCAGCTCATGCGGGCGCTCGGAGCCAAGCTCGACGTCGTGCAATCCGTCGAAGGCCGGCCGAAGGTGACGCCGCAGGACATCGCCAACATGGTCGCGCGTGCGGGCGAACTCGCGGCGCAGCCGGGTCACTACGCCACCGACCAGTTCAACAACCCGTACATCATCCCCGACCACTGCGAGCGGCTCGGCCGCGAGATCTGGGAACAGGCGGGCGGTCGCGTCACCGCGTTCTGTCACGGCATGGGGACGGCCAGCTCGCTGATGGGAGTGTCCGAGGCGCTCAAGCCGCACGGCGTGTTCATCCAGGGGCACGAGCCGGCGAGCTCGGCCGCAATCAGCGGCGGCGCGCCCGGCCCGTTCGTGATCCAGGGCTGGACGGGGTCGGTGATGCCGCACTGGATTCCCGACCACGTCGATCACGTCGAGCCGATCGAGGACGACGAGGCGCTTGCGATGACGCAGCGGCTCGCATCCGAGGAGGGGATCTTCGCCGGGATCTCCACCGGCGCGAACGTCGTCGGCGCGCATCGTCTCGCCGAGCGGCTCGGCCCCGACGCGGTGATCGTGTCGCTCGCCGTCGACACCGGCTTCAAGTACATGAGCGTCAGTCCGTACGCTGACCTGGTCTAAACCGGGTCCAAACCGGGGCTGAACCCGGCGAGCGCACCGTGGCGGCATGCGTTTCAGGCCTGTCGTCGCGGCGCTGTCCGCCCTCGTTCTCACCGGCATCGTCCTCGGGTTTACCTGGCCACGATTGCCGGCATTGCCGCGACCACTGCACGAGCGGCCGGTGCAGCGTCCCCAGTTTGTCGCCGTGTCGTTCGACGGCTCAGGCGGCAGCGACATGTTCGAATACTGGCGCGCGGTGGCGAGGCGTGTGCACGCGCACTTCACGTTCTTCGTCAGCGGTGTCTACCTGGTCGACTGGGCGCAGAACTCCCGCTACCACCCGCCTCGCCATCACCGCGGTCGGTCCGACATCGGGTTCGCGCCCGACGCGGAGTTCGCACAGGCCACGCTCGCAGAGGCCGCGGCCGCGTACGAGGAGGGCCACGAGATCGGAACGCACTTCAACGGACACTTCTGCGCGCCTTTCGAAGGAAACGTCGACGAATGGACGGGAGCGGACTGGGCAGACGAGCTCGACCAATTCGATTCCCTGCTGTTCTCCGGGCACAAGCTGCCGTTCGGGCCTGATGAGATCGTCGGCACGCGCACGCCTTGCCTCCAGGGCCGGCCGAGTTTGCTCTATCCCGTGCTCGCCAGGCGGGCCTTTCGCTACGACGCCAGCCAGGTCGCTTTGCTCGGGACATGGCCGTGGCGCGAGGGAGGCATCTGGTCGGTGCCGCTGCTCGAGCTGCCATTCGTCGGCCACACCTTCCTCGTCGTGTCGATGGACTACAACTTCCTGGCCAACCAGACGGAGGCATCGGACAGGAACAGCGAGCGCGAGACGTACCTGACGCTGCGTCGGGCGTTCCGGACGAGCTACCGCGGCAACAGGGCGCCGCTCTCGATCGGCTTTCACTTCGAGACCTGGCACGACGGCGCGTACGATCGCGCGCTCGCCCGATTCCTCGGCGAGGTGTGCCGGCTTCGCGACGTGCGCTGCACGAGCGTCCGCGAGCTCGTCGACTGGCTCGACCTCAGGTTCCCGCGGCTGGCGCTATACCCGCACTAAACCGCGGATCTACCGGGCGATCTCATCGTCTCGGGCGTGGCCAGCCGTGTGCGCGCCGTTCCCGAGCTCTTCCTCGGCCTGCTCGCGATCGGGATCGCGTTCGTGCTGGTCGCACATATCGTGGCCGGCACGGTTCGCGACGTTCGACATACGCGCGACACGCTGAGCGTCACGGCTTCCGCGCGTGTGCCGATCAGCGCCGATCTCGTCAGGTGGTCGCTGGCACTCACGGCCGACGCTGCGACGACGGCATCCGGGGCACTCCGGTTGCATCGGGACAGCACGCGTGTGCGCAGGTTTCTGCTCTCGGCGGGCATCCCCTCGGACGCGATCTCGGCCTCCGTCGTGGAGAGCCACGAGGTCGTAATCCCTCTGCCGCATCACCGGCGACGTGTCCTCCACCGCGTTCTGCAGGTGCTCGAGGTCAGAACGAAGCAGATCAGCGTCGTCGAAATGGCTGCGAGCCAGGTCGGATTGCTGCTGGAGCAGGGCGTCGACGTCTCGGCGGAGCCGCTCGCCTACATCTCAACCGAGCTCGCCCAGGCGAAGCTGACCGCGCTCGAGCGCGCGACGGCCGAGGCCCGCCGGCGCGCCGAGATCCTCGCCCATGGGCTCGGCGGCAAGCTCGGCCGGATGCGCAGCAGCACCCAGGGCGTCTACCAGGTGACGCCGCGTGACTCGACCGACGTGAGCGACTACGGAATCAACGACACGAGCAGCCGGGACAAGGACGTCAATGCTGTCGTGAGCGCGACTTTCGCCGTCAATCGTTGAAAGCTGCGCTACAACTCGTCCCGATGGGATCAGACCGTCGCATCGGGACCGAGCTTGGCGGCTACAGGCTGGGGGAGCCGCTCGGCCAGGGCGGCACGAGCGTCGTCTATCGGGCGGAACATGTCCGCCTCGGGCGGCAAGCCGCGTTGAAGCTCCTGTCGGCCGGGGTAGGGGAGGCGGACTTCCGCGAGCGCTTCCTGCGGGAGTCGCAAGTGGCTGCGGCGCTCGACCATCCGAGCATCGTCCCCGTCTACGACGCCGGCGAGGCGGAGGACGGGCTCCTCTACATCGCGATGGCGTGCGTCGAGGGAAGCGATCTGAAGACGCTCCTTGCCGCCGGGGGAGAGATCGCGCGTACCTGTCGGACTTCGGCGTCGCGAAGGAGCTCGCGTCGAACGGCATGACCAGGACCGGCAGCTTCGTGGGGACGATCGACTACTGCGCGCCCGAGCAGATCGAGGGGCGCGCCGTGGACGGACGCACCGACGTTTATGCCCTTGCGTGCGTTCTCTACGAATGTCTCGCCGGAACGCCGCCGTTCTCGAGACCGTCGGAAGTCGCGGTGCTGAATGCTCACCTGCACGCGCCGCCGCCGAAGCTCACGCGGGCCGCGCCGGAGATCCCGGCCGCGCTCGAGTCCGTGATCGAGAAGGCGCTCTCGAAGTCGCCGCTCGACAGGTACGCGACCTGCGGCGACTTCCTAACGGCGGCCCGTGCTGCTGCCGCGGAACGGCGGATCGACCGCAGCCGCCTCGCCGTCTCGGTCACCCTCCTGTTGCTCGCGGCTGCGCTCGGTGCGGCGGGCGCGCTCGGGCTCCGGGCGCTGCTCGCCGAGGACGGCGGCCCGCAGGTTGTGACGACGACGGTCGCACGTTCGTCGGGACCGGCACTCGACCAGCTGCTCATGCAGAGCACGGACGGCCGCACGCTGAACGACGCGGCCTACGCCCTGATGACGGCCCACCAGTACGAGCGTGCGCTTCCCCTCGCGCGCAAGGCGGCGCGCACGGCGGCGAAGGGGAGCGTCACGCGGGGCTACGCGAACTTCAACCTCGGCTTCACGCTGCTTCAGCTCGGCCGCTGCAGCGAGAGTCTGCCGCCGTTGAGACTGGCGCTCAAGCTCGAGGCGCCGGGGCAACGGAGGTTCATCCGGCCCGAGATCAAGCGAGCGCGGGCCTGTTCGCAAGGTGCAGCATCCGCGCCAGGGCCGTAGCGGTCGTCGGGCGTTCCGCCGGATTCTTTGCGAGCGCGCTGAGCAGCGCCGGCGAAACGCCTTCGGGCAGGTCGGGGCGGCGTTCGCGCGGATCGGGAACGTCGAGCGTGAGGTGCGCGAAGCCGACCTCGGCCGGTCGACCGGCATCGGCAAACGGCGGTCGCCCGGTGATGCACTCGAACAGCACGCACCCGAAGGCGTAGATGTCACTCCGCGTCGTTGCCTCGCCGCCCGCGATCAGCTCCGGAGCGAGGTAGTGCGGCGTGCCGAGCAGCACGCCGGTGTCCGTGAAACGGGTCGAGTCAGCGATCAGCGCCAGGCCGAAGTCCGAGAGCGCCGCCGTGCCGTCCCGATCGAGCAGCACGTTCGAGGGCTTGACGTCGCGGTGAAGGACTCCATGCTCGTGCAGGGCGTCGAGGCCCCGAGCGATCTGTCCGGCCAGTTCGACCGTCTGCGCAAGGTCGAGCGGGCCGGCCCGCGCGAGCGAGCCTTGCTCGTAGAAGGGCATGACGAGATAGGCGCTCTCCGCCGTTTCGCCGACGTCGAGAATCGGTACGACGTGCCGCGAACGGATCGCTGCCGCCACGCGCGCTTCGCGCAGGAACCGGGCGCGTGCAACTGCATCCAGCGTGCGCTCGGGGCGCAAGACCTTGACGGCCACGCGCCGTCCCGTCGTCGAACGCGCCGCGTAGACGACACCGGCGGCGCCCTCTCCGATGACCTGCTCCAGGCGGTAGCCGTCGATCACCGGGCCATTATCCCGGGCGCGCGATGACCGACTTCCGCCTGCTCGGTCCACTCGAGGTGGCGGAAGCCGGCGAGCGCCTCGCGCTTCCGGCCGGGCAGCCACGGGCCCTGCTGGCGCGGCTGCTGCTGGATGCCAACCGCGCGCTTTCGGCCGACGTGCTCGTCGACAGCATCTGGGGCGAGGCACCGCCGCCGAGCGCTCGCAAGGTGCTGCAGGCGTACGTCTCGCAGTTGCGCAAGGTGCTCGGCGGCGACCGCATCGAGACCCACGCCGCGGGTTATGTCGTGCGAGTGCGACCGCCGGAGCTCGACCTCGCCCGCTTCGAGGCGTTGACGGAGGCGGCACAGACGGCCGCCGAGCCCGCGCGCCGGTCTTCGCTGCTCGCGGACGCGCTGTCGCTCTGGCGCGGTCCTCCGCTCGCGGAGTTCCGGGACGAGCCGTTTGCGGCCGTCGCGGCTCGACGGCTCGGCGACTTGCGTATCTCGGCGCTCGAGCAGCGAGTGGAAGCGGATCTCGAGCTCGGACGTCACGAACGCGTCGTGCCGGAGCTGGAGGCGCTCGTCGCGCAGGAGCCGCTGCGTGAACGGCCGCGGAGTCAGTTGATGGTTGCGCTTTACCGCAGCGGTCGCCAAGCCGAAGCGCTTGCGTGTTACCGCGACGCCCGGCGCCGCATCGTCGAGGAGCTCGGTGTCGAGCCGAGCAACGGGTTGCAGGAGGTGGAACGCGCGATCCTGCGGCAGGATCCGGCGCTCGATCTCACGGCGAAAGCGAGGGGTGCGCTGCGCGGTCCCGTCGTCGCGACGTCAGCCGTGCTGCTCGAGCTCCTGCTCCCACTCTGCACGGGCGGGCGCGAGCTCCTGCTCGTCGACGTCGTCGCCGACGCGGCGGAGCTGAGGTCGCGATCGGAGGCGCTTTTGCGTGTGCGCGACGCTGTCTCGTCCACGCCGATCCGGGTCGCGGCGTTCACATCCGACACCCCGCCCGACGATCTCGGCCGCCTCGCGTCCGAACAGCAGGCCGAGCTCCTGGTCGTCGCCGATGCCGCTCAGGTTCCGTCCGTCGCGGCCTGTGACGTCGCGTTGGCGCACTGGCCCGCCGAGGGCTTCGCAGCGAACGCGCCGGTCGTCGTCCCGTTCGGCGGAGGGCGTGAGGAGTGGGCGGCGCTCGAGCTCGGCGCCTGGCTTGCACGTGCGCACGGGCTTCCGCTTCGACTGCTCGGCGCCGACGCGACCGAAGAGCGGCGCGACGCAAGCCGCTTGCTCGCGAATGCTTCGCTGGCGCTGCAACGTTTCACGCAGACGCCGGCAGAACCGGTGCTGATCCCTCCTGGGCCCGAGGCGGTCCTTGCGCAGGAGAGCTCGGCGATCGTCACGTCGCTTCCGGCGGGAGAGGTCGACGCGAGCCGGCGCCGGCTCGTGGAAGAGGCAACCGTGCCCGTGTTGCTCGTGCGTCCCGGTCTCCGCCCGAGCGGTGTTGCGCCCGACTACACGCTGACGCGCTTCAGCTGGTCGCTCGACAACCGTCCGTAAAAGGAACCAGAGCTTTCCGTCGTGATTCTTTCTCGTGACGGGAAGACACTTCGTTAGATCTTCGTTTGGAAGTCTTGCCAACGTCGAATGTTTCATCTATCCTCCGACGCGGCACAACAGCCACCGAACAATGCTGACGACATCCAACACCAAAATGTTCTTCGCCGAAGCGGCGATCTTGCCGTGCCGGCACAGCTTCGACGAGAAGCGCCGGTCCGGTTACGTCTTGGCCCTCGCTGGGAGGGATGCGCGCTAGCAAGCTAGCCGCAGAACGAGCCAGTCGAGGGCGACCCAACCGGGTCGCCTTCGTTGTTTCTGGAGGCGATCAGTCAACGTCGGAACGAAGGTGATGCTCAGCTTGAACAAGCTCTAGATCGAAATCGAGGCCCCGCCTGAGAGAGAAAGACCCTCAGTGCTCGGCGCTGGAAAAGAGCGCTGGAATGAAGCGTCGGCTTTAGCCTGCGAATTTCCTGCCGGACACAATGAGGCTCGGGCTCCAAAGCTCCTCCACGTAGGACGTCCAAGACGATCCAGGGTCGAAGGGTAGGCGAGCGGCTTGGAAAACAGCGTTCGGCTTCGGCTGGACGTGACAGAGAAGTTCACACGACGATCCGGGATCGTCTAAGGCGGAAGGACGCCACGCTCTGAACGTGGAGATCGAGGTTCGAGTCCTTGTCCCGGAGCTTTGCGGGCGGGTAGCTCTAGCGGAAGAGCGCCTCTCTGATACGGAGGAGGACGCTGGTTCGACTCCAGCTCCGCCCATGCACAGTTGCTCAAGCAGTCGACCTCTTGATTGCCTCGACCCGCTCCTCGAGCCCTCGCCGCTCGGCGACTGCGAGTTGAAGCTCGAGCGGAGGAACGCGGAGGTCGTGACCGTGCCAGCGAACTCGTTCGAGGCTTGCCGCGGCGAGCGGACCGAAGTCGACCGGGTCAGGCTCGTCCACCGAAGAGGCAACCTCCGCCACCCACTCGACGCGCGCACCGAGAAACGCGCGACCCCACCACCGCGCGACCCATCCATCGCTTACGAACACGGGCTCGACGAGCGCGTCGACGAGGAGCTCGCCTAGCCGCTGCGCACCCGCGGCATCGGTGATCACATCGAGATCCCGCGGCGAGACCTCGACACCGCGGACGGCAAGCGCCCCGCTACCAGCGAGCCACCAGTCGACGCCGTCGACACGTTCGAGAAGCGAAAGCAACGCCTCGTCCCACGGCGCAACACCGGACGCCGTCTGCCGGAGCATCTCCCCGGCATGACGAACGAAGTTCCGCCACGCTGCGTCAAGCCATCGCGCGTCCTCAGGAAACGTCCTGATAAACGCGTCGCCGTTCCGAAGGAAGCCGAGCGCGTTCGCGGCATCCCGAAGCTCCGGCTCCACGCTGGTCAGAACGAACTGGCCGCCACGGCGTTCGACATTCACGGCTAGAACACGAGCGTACGCAACACACACGATTCGCTCGGGCGAGTAGCTCAGACGGCTGAGCGCTTGTCTTACAAACAAGAGGTCGCTGGTTCGAGTCCAGCCTCGCCCATGCTTGTGGTCGTAGCTCCAAACGGAAGAGCGCCCGCTTGAAACGCGGGGCGTGCAGGTTCGATTCCTGCCGACCACATCCCGACTCCGTAGCTCAACCGGCCAGAGCCGCCGACTCTTACTCGGTGTGGTGCAGGTTCGAATCCTGCCGGGGTCACTCTTGGAAGGACTGCCACCTGGCGCGGTATCCCGTCTCGAAAACGGGTGGGCCTGCGGGCCTTGGGGGTTCGACTCCCTCTCCTTCCGCTTCTTTGGAGGCATGGCCGAGTAGGCAAGGCAGCGCAAGCGGCATGAGTGCCGCTCGCAGGTTCGAGTCCTGCTGCCTCCGTTGATCCGGTGTGGTCGAGGGGTAAGACGCGCGACTGTTACTCGCGAAGCGCAGGTTCGATCCCTGCCGCCGGAGCTCACGCCCCCGTGGTCGAACGGGAGATGACGCCGGGCCCTCAACCCGGAAGCGCGGGTTCGAATCCCGCCGGGGGTCCTTCGTTGGATTGGGTCGTCGACGGATGGCCCAAGGGAGTGACGGAACAACGGCTGACGCCCAGGCGGTGCGAGGGCCGTAACGTGCATTCGGCGTCGCTAAGGGGAGAGGGCATCTCCCTGGCGGTCCACGGCGGTGGCTGGCAGGCGTGCCGACGGGCAACGGATGGCTCCGGAAGGCGTTCGAGCAACGCGCCGCCCCGGTTGAGGGAAGCAAGTCCCTCCTCCCAACTTTCCTTCTGGCTGTAGGGGAAGCGGCTACCCCACCGGCTTCGGGCGCCGCCGCGGCGTCGCTTGCGACGCCGCCCAGAGGCCGTGCCGGCTCTGCCGGCGCGGCCGTCCGACGCAGCAGGTTCGAGTCCTGCCGGCCAGACTTGCGCGGTAGAGGAGAGGCTGTCCTCGCGAGCCTCATGAGCTCGAGATCGCGGGTTCGAATCCCGCCCGCGCTACTTCTGCCGGTGTCGTGCCCCGATCGGATCGGTCGGCGATTTCAGACGGATGCGCGAGCGAAGCTCGCGCATCCTGAGGTCGGCACCGCAAGCGGTGCCTTGGGGATGTAGCTCAGCGGCAAGAGCAATCGCTTGTCAGGCGAGAGGCCGCCGGTTCGAGTCCGGTCGTCCCCGTGCAGTTCACCGAGGCGTCGCTTGCGATGCCGTTCAAGAGGTCGCGCGGCTTACTGCGTGACCGTTCGTGGTGGCCGTGGTGTAACGGCGAGCACCCGAGGTTGTGAGCCTCGCGGCACCGGTTCGAATCCGGTCGGTCACCCCTGTTGGGCGGACGCTGAGCACTGGTGAGCTCCCCGCGCTGTAACCGCGGGTAACTTCACGCGTAGCGGGATTCGACTCCATCCGTCCGCACCTTGGGGATGAAGCTCTGGCGGCAGAGCGCCTCGCTTGCACCGAGGAGGAGCGGGTTCGACTCCCGCCGTCTCCACTCGGAAAGTTCCATAACCGTTTCCCGAAATTCCGAGATCCGTCAGCGCCCGGGTAGGGAGCGCAGGGTGACGAGCCGGATCGTTGGCCTCGGCAGCTTCTCCAACAGGCGGAAGCGGAGGTTAGGAGGGATTGGCGAAATTGCGGACGAGTGTCGCCGCCGTTGACGGGGCTCAGCTAGCCGAGTTAGGGTCCTCTTCTTATGCGGCCGGCGCCATCACGGCGTCCGATCAACAAGGGGAGGCACACTATGCGTAAGAAGTTCGCTGCGGCGACCTGCGCAGCTGTCGTCGCGGGCCTGACTGCTGCTGGCGCTCTTGCTGGTGAGGTACAGGGCCCTCCGGGCTCTCCGACTAATCCGGGTCCGAACCCGACCGGGGCACCGGAACACTCCAACTCGGTCTGCTCCTTCAACGGACTAAATGACTTCGTGCAGGGTCCGAAGGTGGAGCAGACTCAGACTCCCCATAACCAGGGCGTTCCTGGCGAGGCGGGCGCTGGCCCGGCGGGTTCGGGCACACCGGGCATGCCAACCTGCGGCGGAGGAAGCAACCCCCGGAATCCCTAAAGCCGCGACCACTTCGGTTGGCCCCGGCACCGTCAGTGTCGGGGCCAACCCATCCTAGGCTTGACTCCCCCTGAGTCGGCCCGGCTTTCGCCAAACTCTCTTAGGACTACCTGCGAGTCACCGAGATCCCAGCGGGTTCAGTCTTCGCGTTGGAGCCGATCCTGCAGCCTTTTTGGAACCCCAACGAATTATTGGAACCATCCCACTCCAGCCTCCGTAGTGTCAACGGCAAGCACACGCCCTTTGTATGGCCGAGGTGCGGGTTCGACTCCTGCCGGAGGCTCCTTCGCGGACGTAGCTCAGAGGGAAGAGCACCGGAGCGCCACCCGTTCGATCCGGGTCGTCCGCTCTTAGGCCCGTGGTGTAAGCGGAAGCACGGCGAGCTCCAACCTCGCCGGTCCGGGTTCGAGACCTGGCGGGCCTGCTGTGCAACAGATCGTCGCGGGCCGAAGCGGCTCGGTTATCTGGTGAGAGCGGCTGCACACTCGTGCGCCGTTGCGGTTCGACTCCGCGTCCCGACCGCACCTCACGACCGCGACGTACCTTCTGCTGCGGGCCGGAACGGTTCCGGTTATCGACTCCTAATCGACAGGTCGCGGGTTCGAGTCCCGCCCGGAGCACTCGTGCTCCGGTAGCTCAGTTGGGTAGAGCAGTCCGGTCCGTGTTGCCACGACCGCAGCAGATGTTCCTCACGAAGCCGGCTGCGGGCCGGAGTGGGGCGGTTATCGGTAGAGCGCCCGGCTGTGGCCGGGAGGTCGGCGTGTTCGAGTCCGCCCGGAGCATCTGCTCCGTAGCTCAGCAATCACACACCGTTCTGCATCCCCACGACCGCAGCTGTTTCCCTCACCACCGGAAAGGAGGGGCGATGTCATACCTCGCAGAGCACGCCTGGTCGCGTCGCTCCTCGGCGCGGCCGGGACGGACGGGAATGCGTCTCGACGAACGGACGCAGCTCAACCGTCCGGCCTTCGACGGCGGCGCCCACGTGCGCGCGTTCGTCGAGGACACCTCGAACCGGCGGATCCGTGGCCGGCGGCTCCCGTCGCCGCGGCTGAAGCTGCGGATCACCGACTGCACCAACCGGATCAACCTCGAGTTCTCGGTCGACTCAGCGTCGGCGCGCGAGAACTCCCTCTACAAGATCGAGACCCTGATCGCGGCGCTTGGCCGCTTCCGTCGCGCTCTTGCCGCGGAAGCGGAGCTCCGGGCATTCCGCGAGCGAACACCGAAAGGAGGTGTGAAGTGTCGTACCTGAAGCGTCACGGCACGCGTCGCGTGCCGCAGTGGGTGCCGATCCCCGGTACGGATCAGGTGCCGAACAGCGCGGGCGGCTTCGCCTGGGCGGTCGACGACTGGACCCGGCTCCGTCGCTTCCTGATCCTCGGTTCCGAAGGAGGTAGCTACTACGCGTCGCAGTGGACGCTCACGCGCGAGAACGCGCACGCGGTCGAGCGTTGCCTCGACACGGACGGTCCGCGCACGGTGGCGGAGATCGTCCGCGTCAGTGACGAAGGCCGTGCGCCGAAGAACGACCCGGCGATCTTCGCGCTCGCGATGGCTGCGGGTCTCGGCGACGAGCCGACGCGCCGCGACGCGCTGGTGGCACTGCCGCAGGTGTGTCGAACCGGAACGCACCTGTTCCAGTTCGCGACGTTTGTCGAGGGCTTCCGCGGCTGGGGCCGCTCGCTGCGGCGGGCGGTCGGCCGCTGGTACGCGGCTCAGCAGGTCGGCGCGCTCGCGTACCAGGCCGTGAAGTACCGGCAGCGCGACGGCGTAACGCACCGCGACCTGCTGCGGCTGGCCCATCCGGCGGAGCACGTGACGGCGGGCAACCCGACGCTCGACGTCTCGGGCGAGCACGCTCGCCTGTTCGAGTGGATCGTCCGCGGCGGCGAGACTGACGGCCTACCGCGCGTCGTGGAGGGCTTCGTCCGGGCGCAGACGGTGGAGACGCCGTCGGCTGCGGCGGCGCTTGTGCGCGAGTTCCGGCTCCCGCGCGAGGCCGTGCAGAGCAAGCACCTGACCTCGCCCGAGGTCTGGGAGGCGCTCCTCGACGACCTGCCGATGACGGCGCTGATCCGCAACCTCGCGACGATGACGCGTGTCGGTGTCATCGCGCCCGGCTCGGGCGGCGCGGCCAAGGTCGTCGCACAGCTCGGCGACGGCGAGCGGATCCGTCGTGCCCGTGTGCACCCGATCGCAGTGCTTGCGGCACTGCGCACGTACGGAGCGGGCCGCGGCGCACGCGGCCGAGGCACGTGGATCCCGGTGCGCGAGATCGTCGATGCCCTGGACGCCGCGTTCTACACGGCGTTCGACAACGTCGAGCCGACCGGCAAGCGGCTGCTGCTCGCGCTCGACGTCTCGGCCTCGATGACGTACGGCGAGATCGCCGGCGTCCCGGGTCTCACTCCGCGTGACGCGTCCGCCGCGCTCGCGCTGGTGACGGCTGCGACCGAGCAGCGGTACGAGGTGGTCGGCTTCTTTGCCGGCAAGGGCGGCTTCAAGAAGCGAGGCCGCCAGCTCCACGTCGGCTACACCGACGGCCTCACGCCGCTCGCGCTGTCGCCGCGTCAGCGGCTCGACGACGCCGTGAAGACGGTGTCGGACCTGCCGTTCGGCGGCACCGACTGCGCGCTGCCGATGCTGTACGCGCAGGCGCGGGAGCGGGAGATCGACACGTTCGTGGTTCTCAGCGACTCGGAGACATGGGCGGGCGGCGACGCGCATCCGGTCCAGGCTCTGCAGGACTATCGCCAGGCGTCGGGCATCGACGCGCGGCTGGTCGTGGTCGGCATGGTCTCGAACGGATTCTCGATCGCGGATCCCGCCGATCCGGGCATGCTCGACGTTGTCGGTCTCGACACGGCGACGCCGCAGCTGATCGCGGACTTCGCCCGCGGCACGCTCTGATGGAAAGGCGCCTCGCCGAGCCGTCCAGGCGGGGCGCCAAAGTCCCCGGTGCATGACGAAAGGAGGTCGATGATGGAGTCGCAGGACCTCGTCGAGCGTGGGACAATTCTTCGCGCGACGGTCGGGTCGACGGTGCACGGTCTGCACCATGGCGGTCAGGCCGACGACGGCATTCGCGGCGGGCTGTACGGCTTCGAGCACTACGTCGAGCGGACGCAACCGGAGGGGATGCGGTCCGGGCCGGGCGATCTCGATCTCGTGGCGTACAGCCTGCGCAAGTACGTGCGCCTTGCGCTCAAAGGCCACCCGACGATCCTGTTGCTGCTCTTCGTCCCTGCTGAGCTCGTGCTCGTCACGACGGAGGCGGGCGAGGAGCTCCCGCTCTGCTCTCGCAAAGAGCTGGACGCGGCTACCTCGGTTACCTCCGCGGTCAGAAGGAACGCCTGCTCGGCACACGCGGCCAGAAGCGCGTGAACCGGCCCGAGCTGGTGGACGCGCACGGCTTCGACACGAAATATGCGATGCACGCCGCCCGCCTCGGGTATCAGGGAATCGAGTTGCTCGAGACGGGCCGGCTGACGTTGCCGATGCCTGAACCGGAACGCTCGCGAGTCATGGCGATCCGCACGGGCGAGCGAACGTTTGAGGAAGCGATCGCGGAGATCGAGGAGGTCGAGCGTCGCCTGGCCGAGGCGCTCGAGCGGACGCCGCTACCCGCGGAGCCTCAGCGCGCGGCGGTCGACCGGTTCCTCGTCGACTCGTATCGGCGCGCCTGGAGCTGGTAGCAAAAGGCGACGAGCGGTCGCTCACGCCGCGACGATGAGTTGCTCGGCTTCGACCAGAAAGTCGACCACGCGGTCTGGCTCCCAGGACTCCACCGCAGTGAACGCGCAGCGGGCGAGCACCTCTCGCAGGTCGACGACGCCGCTCGACGGCGAGAGGACCTCGGCAAGAACAACCTGAGCATCAGTCGAGTCACCGGTGCCGGATCCGATGGGAGCGATCGCGCTCGAGAGTTGCTCGACCGCCGTAGCGGGCGTGCGCGCAAGATCGTCGCCCTGGGCCGCGCCCCGCAGTAGATCGACGACTTGTTCACCACACCCCGCGGGGAGCTCGATCAGCTCCAGCACCTGCAGGACGAGCGCAGCTCCGAGCGAGACACGCGCTTCGGGATCGAGCGGGGGAGGGTCACGTCTAGCCCCTTCGTAGCGACGCGGAACCGGGAAGTCGGAACCTCCCTGTCTTTGTTCGTAGAACGCCTGCGCGAACCCTTGTCGGTCTGACGCTCGAAGCCGGCTGAGAACGAGGAGGAGTGCGTGGGCCACCTCCTCGTCCAGACCGAGCATGTA
>WNGB01014204.1_pt1 | contig 17239 bp, 20 predicted proteins | sample 5400681 | NCBI WGS metagenome assembly WNGB01 (sample SAMN13153367, study PRJNA577476) | soil metagenome | isolation source: 115 cm soil or saprolite under grassland replicate 2 | place: USA:California | collected 2016-06-15 | reverse complement strand
GAGCGCGAACGAGGTCGATCCGAGCGGAGGGCCGATCAGTGATCGGCCGACTGTGTCCAGCGCCCAGAAGCGACCGTTCGTGCGTGTCAGCGCCTCTTTGTCGCGACCAACAACGGCCGGGATCATGGCCTGAGCGGCGGAGTCGAAGAAGCACTGTGCCACGCCCACGAGTAGGACAGCGGCTAGCAAGAATGGCAGGTTCGCGGTGCCTGTGAAAACCAATGCCGCAAGCGTGGCCAAGATGACGGCACGGACGATGTCAGCAGCTACCATGACTGGACGACGCGCCCAGCGATCGACCAGCGCCCCGGCTACTAGACCGGTGAGGAGCCAGGGCAGGTAGAAGGCTGCTGTCACCGTTGAGACAGCCACCGGATTGCGAGTCAGGGAGGCAGCCAGCAGCGGAGCAGCGGCAAGGAGCGCGCCGTCTCCGGTGATGCTGACCGCGGTGGAGGCGAGCAGCGGGCCAACGCCACGCGCTTTCACACCGTCGCGCTGGCCCACTGTTCGCATCCTCCCAGCCTCCTTGCTTGCTCAGCCCTTCAACTGGTCGATCTCGAACTCGCCAGCGGCAACGCCATCGAGGAAGGCTCGCCACTCGTGCTCTGTGAAGGCAAGCACGGGACCGGATCCCGCGCTCTTGGTGTCTCGAACGCCGACCCACCCGTGTGCGTACGCGACCTCGACGCAGCCGGCGTCGCCACTGCCACTAGGCTTGCGCCACTGGGCGGCCGTGAAGTCGGGTTGCTTCACCGGACAGTCACCTCCTTGGAGCCATCTGCTCCGCGTATCGCTCGACCTCGGCGCCGAGCTGTGGCAGGTATGAAACCGAGTCCTCGATGCTCAATGCAACATCGTGCAGGCGGCTGAACAATTTGCTGTGCTGCTCGACATCGTCCGGTGCAGAGAAGTAGATGTCTCCAGCTGGTGCTTCAATCCACACCACAGATGGGCTAGCCTTGAACCTGAAGTCGAAGATCGTAAAGGCAACGGCCGAAACTACGTCATAGGCAGCGCCGAGCGGAATTACATTTAGTCTGACCACCTCACTCTGCGCTTGACTGACTAAGTGATCAATCTGGTACCGAAGCACCTCGACCGAGCCGACGCGACACAGCAGAACCCGAGCGTCAAGTATTACCTCAAGAGTTGGTGCGTTCTTGTCTCTCAGGATCTCTTGTCGCTGCATTCGAGCCGTGGCAATGGCCGGGGGATTCGTTGCCCCGGCTGCCGTGGCAACCGCTTCGGCGTACTCGCGTGTTTGTAGTAAGCCAGGAACTAGCAGGGGTTGGTACTGGCGAATCCGCTTCGTCACGACTTCCAGGGATGCGATGGAGCCCTGTCGGCGTGGAAAGCCGCCAGCTCTCACGATCCAGGCGCCTTCGCCTGTGTCCTCGGCGGTAGCGGCAAGCAGCTCAGCCCGCACATCGTCGGTCACGCCGTAGAGTGCGAGCAGCCGAGCAATATCCTTGACGGTGAACGCTGTCCGGCCAGTCTCGATCCTACTTACCTTCGGCTGCGACCACTCCAGGGCGGATGCCACCTGCTCGCCGGAGAGGTTCGCAGCCTCTCGGAGTCGGCGAAGCTCAGCGCCGACTCGCAGTCGTTGAGCGGATGCATCGGTAGGCATGACCACGCTCTTTCATTCGTGCATGAATGGCCCTGCCTCAGCCTACCCGGTACGCGAACGCCTGGATAGGGGAGCAACAATCCGAGCGTAGGCTACGCGTCGGTGCTCGGCGGACGATGGCGCTGCCCCAGCACCTCTGCGGCGCGGCGGTCGGCTGCCGCGACGAAGGAGGCGTACACCCGAAGCGTCGTCGCACCGCCGCCACCGTGCCCGAGGCGACCGGCGACGGTGCGCAGGTCCACGCCGGCGGCCAGCAGTTGTGTGGCGGAGTAGTGCCGGAACCCGTGCAGGCTCGTCGCCACACCTACCCGCCTGGCGAGCCGGCGGAACCGTTGCGTGACCGCAGCCGGCAGGATCGGCGTGCGACTGCCGGGCTCCGGGCCGAACACGTAGGCGGTGCGGGGCAAGCCGACACCGGCGAGCGCGGCGAGTTGCTCGCAGCGCTCCCGGTGGGCGGCCAGCAGCTGCACCGTGGTGTCGTCGAGCGCGATCCGGCGGGCCTGGTGGGTCTTGGTGTCCTTCTCCTTGTGCTGCGTGCCGCGCTGGATGTAGCTGCGCTCGATCAGCAGCTCGCGCGCGTCCAGGTCGACGTGCAGCCAGCGCAGCGCGCACAGCTCACCGCGGCGCATCCCGGTGGTCATCGCCAGCCATAGCAATGTGGCGAAGTCCACGTCCCGCGCCCAGGCTGCGTTGAGAAGCTTGGCAACATCCTCGGGGGAAGGTGGACGTGCTTCGTAGTGCCCGAACTTGGGCGGACTGGCGAGCGCGGCCGGGTTGCTGGTGATCCAGCCCCAGCGCACTGCCTGGTTGAGCGCGGCCCGCAGGATGAAATGGACCTGGCGCACAGTCGAGGCGGCCAGCGGCAGGCCGCGGGCGCAGTCCGGCTCATGGACGCGCTCAGGTCCGTCCTGCGTCGGCTGGTAGCGCTGGCCGGCGCGCAGCGGCGGCTTGCCCTCGCGGACCAGGCGGGCGCAGCGCTGGCAGCGGTGGCCATGCTGGCGCAGCTCGACGTAGAAGCGGTCCAGCAGGTCGACGGTCAGCCGGCGCAGCGGCACGTCGCCGAGCACCGGGCGGATCTTGCGCTCGATCAGGCCCTGGTAGCCGTCCCGGGTGCTCAGCTCCAAGTCGGCGACCTCAAGCCAGCGGTCCAGCAGGTGGCCCACCGTGGCGCGGGTGTTGGGGTTGCGCTGCTCGTCCACTTGGTGCAACAGGCGGGTCAGGGTCCGCTCGGCCTCGTCTCGGGTGGCGACCGTCTCCGCCAGGTAGCGCTGCCGTCCGGTCACCGGGTCGCGGCCGGCGTAGACCAGCACTTGCAGCTTGCCGTTGCGGCGCTGGCGGATGTGGCCACGGGGCCGTCGTTGCTGGTGCCCCCGGCAGGACTCGAACCTGCGCTCCCGGTTTAGGAAACCGGCGCTCTATCCGCCTGAGCTACGAGGGCTCACCCGCGGCTTGTCCTTCTCCCCCGAGCCCGCCTGACCGCCAAGCAGCTCGTCGAAGGCATCCGCCGCGTGTTGGAGCATGGTAGCGGTTACGTGCGAGTTCCCTCCTATCTCGCAGGCAACCACACATCGCCGGCGCCCTCGGTCCGGGTCAGGTGGAAGCCCCAGCAGCCCCTCTTGGTGAGGATGAAGCCGGTACCCCACTCGTCACCGGGACGGTGCCAGCTCGAACCGCCGTGCCGCTCCGGCGCAAACCACTGCTTGGCCGGCGTGCCGTCGGCACTCCTCACGGCGATCCGCAGTGGACCGCTGCCCGTCATCCGCCAGGCGATCTTGACCCGTTTTCCCACGGGCAACGGCACCGTGGTGAACAGCAGCGCCCACAGTTCGGCGCCGTGGCCGGTCCCATGGACCTCGCCGCGCTCAATGCCTGCCGCAGGCCCGGTTGGCGAAGCCGGGCGGCAGTTGGGGGCGCCCAGCCGGGCGGCAGTGGCGGCGGGCGGCTGCGGCTGCCCCGATGAGGTCACCACAGGCCCGGCAGGCTTGCTGCTTGCCGTGCAGCCAACCAGGAGCACGGCGCTCACAACCAGCAGACCCGTCCATTGTCGCACGCCGCCTCCCGAGGGGTGCCCGAAGCCTACGCCGAGACCCGCCAAGACGACCACGACGGAGCTGTCCAACCACTGCTGGCGCCAGCTGCCGCGCGCCCTTTCGGGCGCTTGCCAACGAGGCAAGTGGTCGTCGGGGGACGGGCCCTCGCCCTGCACGCGAGCTACTGCCGCTGGCGGCAAGTCCAAACCACACTGGCCTCGCCGGCCGGGACCAACCACGGCCACAACGTGGCTTGACCGCCAGGTTGACCGCCAACCTCGCCGACCACCGCCGGAGGCGAGGGACGACCATGGACGCGGGCAGTACCGTTGAACTGGACGGACGGACGGCTGCGGACGACCAGGGGAGCGCCCGTCAGCGTTAGGAAACCGGCGCTATCCGCCTGAGCTACGAGGGCTGACTTGGCTTCTTGCTGCCGCCCCGGTCGTCTGAGGGCCTGACGGCGGGTAAGGAGCCGGGAGGCGGTGACCGCCTCCCGGTGCAAAGTAGCCTCGCGTTCCGGGTCAGGTGACCTCGTTGAGCTGGCCGGAGCGGACGTCGTAGACGAAGCCGCGCACGGCGTCCGTGTGGGGGATGAAGGGGCTGGCCTGGATGCGCCTGATCGACTGGCGGACGTCCTCCTCGAGGTCGGAGAAGGATTCCAGCGCGAAATGCGGACGCAGGCCGGTGTCCTTCTCGATGGCCGCCTTCACGTCGTCGTCCTGGAAGGTCAGCATGCCGCAGTCGGTGTGGTGGATCAGCACGATCTCGCGGGTGCCGAGCAGGCGCTGGGAGATCGTCAGGGAGCGGACGGCGTCGTCGGTCACCACCCCGCCGGCGTTGCGGATGATGTGCGCGTCACCCTCTTGCAGGCCGAGCGCGCCGTAGGGGTTGAGGCGGGCGTCCATGCAGGCGAGCACGGCGATCTGCTTGGCGGGGGGCATGGGCAGGTCGCCCGCACGGAAGTCGGCGACGTAGGCGGCGTTGTTGCGCAGCAGCGCGTCGGTGGTCGACACAGGGATGCTCCTTGCGGTGCGCAGGCCGGGGCTCAGGGAAGGACCGCCGGCGCGGAGGGCGATTGCAGCGAACGGCCCGTGGCGGCCGGTGCTCGGCGTCAGGACGCTGGCAGTGGCCGCCGGGCCGGGGGACAGCCGCAGGTGACGACGCGCCCGTAGTCGAGGGCACGGTTGCGGACCAGCGGGACGCGCACCATGGCACGACCAGGCTGCCGCTCGGCCGTGCGGCCGTCAACCCTGCGTGTCCCGTCCCCGTGCGAGAGTGGGGACTTTCGGGTCGATCGATCGCATGGAGGGCGGTTGCGATGGCGAGCTGGGACGAGGTGGCCGCGTCCGCTCCGGAGCTTGCGGGCGCGGCGCGGGGGCTGTTCGACGCGCACCGGCACAAGACGCTCGCGACCCTGCGCAGGGACGGCTCCCCGCGCATCAGCGGGATCGAGGCGAACTTCGTCCAGGGCGATCTGTGGCTGGGCATGATGCCGAACTCGCGCAAGGCGACCGACCTGCTCAGGGACCCGCGGATGGCGCTGCACAGCGCGACCGTCGACCCTCCGGACGATCCCACGAACTACGAGGGCGACGCGAAGCTCACGGGACGAGCCGAGGAGGTCACCGATCCCGACCGCTTCCGGACCTTCCTCGACGCCACCGGGCAGGGCGGCCAGGAAGGGATGCAGCCTGGGTCGTTCCACCTCTTCCGTGTGGACGTGACCGAGGTGGTGCTGACCCGCGTGGGCGATCCTCCGGACCACCTGGTCATCGAGCTGTGGCGCGAAGGGGAGGGGCTCCGGCGTACGACGCGGCGCTAGGGCAGGCCGCACGGAGCCGCGCGGGCGTGCCGGAGCGAGGGGGCCGTGGCAGCATCCGGGGCGTGAGCGGCGTCACCATCCGGCCGGCGAGGCCGGCGGACTTCGAGCGGCTCCGCGGCGTGTTCGCCCGGGCGAAGCTCGGTGGCCCGTCGATGGCCGGGGAGCTGGCGTTCGTGCAGGGGAGGCTCGGCGGCGAGGCGTTCGTGGCCGACGCCGGAGGTGAGCTGCTGGGCGCGGGCGCGGCGGTCGCGTTCGGGGTGAACGGCTGGATCGGTGGGGTGGCGGTGCTGCCGGGGTGGCGCGGCGCCGGGCTCGGGACCGCGCTCACCGCCACGGCCGCCCGCTGGATCGCCGCGGCCGGCGCCGACACGATGTCCCTGCACGCCACGGCCATGGGCCGGCCCATCTACGAGCGGCTCGGCTTCGCCGCCGACGGGCGCTGGTTGCGCCTCACCATCACGGCGGAGGCCGGACCAGAGGAGACCGCCCGGCTGGCACCGGCCAACCGTTCGCCCGAGGCAAGGGCCGGCGCGATGGACACGCCAGGTCTGCCCGGAGCCGACCTACCGTCCGGAGTGCGGCCCGGCCAGGCGGGCAGCCCGAATCTCTCCTCGGCGGATCCGCCGGTCGGGATCCGGGCGGCCAGGGCGGGCGACCTGGATGCGGCGCTCGCGCTGGACCGGGTGGTGACCGGGGAGGACCGGGCGCAGCTGCTGCGGGCGGTGTGGGGGAGCGGCTGCCTCGTCGCGGAGGACGCCGACGGCCGGGTGGTCGGCTTCCACGCGCCCAAGCCTGCCGGCGGGGCCGGCGGTGCGACGGTCGCACGCGACGAACGGGCGGGTGCGGCCCTGCAGGCCGCCTGGCAGCGGCCTGGCTCCGAGGCCACCGTGGTGCTGCCCGAGGCGAACGCGGCCGGCCGTCAGGCGCTGGAGGCGCACGGCTACCGGGTGACCGGCGCCACCACGCTGATGCGGCGCGGCCCGGCTCCGGCCTACCGGCCGGAAGGCGTCTTCGGCGGGTTCAACCTGTTCTGGGGTTGAGCCCGGCGAGCCGCCGGCTCGGGCCTATCGCTGCTCCTCTGGCTCGCGGTGGAGGGAGACGAGCAGGGCGTAGGTGGCGCGCGGCAGGCGGGCGAGGGCGAGCTGGTCGGTCACGTACGGGATCACCGACGAGGCGATGCCGACCCCGATCCCGGCGGCGAGCGCCACGGGGTCGAGCAGGGCGGGCGCGGCCGCCCAGCCGCCGATCGGTGTGACGACCACGAGGGCGACCAGCATCGCGGCGGCGAGACCGTCGATCCCGCTCGCCTGGCCGCCGCGGGCGACGCGGTGGCCGAGGACGATGTACAGCGCGAACAGCACCGCGTTGGCGAAGGCGAAGGCGACGCCGAGCGGCTCGCCGGCCAGCCGCACGTCGGTGAGCAGGTACACGCCCGGAACGGCGGTGGCCAGCGCGAGCAGGTTGCGTGGCGTGCGCGCGCCGAGCGCGGCCAGCACGACGACCGGCAGGAACTCGATCGCCGCCACGGTGCCGAGCGGCAGCCGCCCGATCGAGAGGTAGAAGCAGCAGTTCATCACGGCCAGCACCGCGCCGAGCGCGAGCAGCGTGCGGCGACGATCACGGTCCAGGCGGGCGAAGGCGCGCCAGGGCCGCCGCCAGAGCGCGAGCACGACCGCGGCCGAGGCGATCCGCAACCAGGCGACGCCGAGGATGCCGACCCGGGCGAACAGCAGCACGGCGAAGGCCGGGCCGAGGTAGTGGAAGACGGCGCTGACCACGAAGTAGAGCTGCGGCGGAGTGGTGGCGACCGCTGCGGCGACGCGGGCCCGCCCCGTAGCCGGGCGGGGCAGGACGGCCGGCGGGGACGGGGAAGGCTTGGCGTCTGTCATCGCCCTCCAGCCTGCCGGGCAATGTGGCATGCTGGAAGAGCAGATCGAAACCTACGGGGGCAGAACGCTTGTGAATCGAAGGCAGAAGCACGCCGACGCCGATAGTGGCTCGCTCGACCCGGTGAACCGGCGGCTGCTCGCCGAGTTGCAGGCGGACGCCCGCCTCAGCCTGGCCGAGCTCGGCCGGCGCGTCGGGCTGACCGCCCCGGCGGTCGGCGAGCGGCTGCAGCGGCTGGAGGAGAGCGGCGTCGTGCGCGGTTACCACGCCGAGGTCGACCCGCGCGCGCTCGGCTACGCGCTCAGCGCGGTGCTCCGCATCCGCCCGGCATCCCGCCAGATACCGACGGTCGCGGACCTCGCCCGGCGGACCGCCGAGGTGGTCGAGTGCCACCGCATCACCGGCGAGGACTGCTTCCTGATGAAGCTCCACGTCCGCGACGTCGAGCACCTCGAGCGGGTGATCGACATCTTCGCCCAGTTCGGGCAGACGACCACCTCGATCGTCCAGTCGTCGCCCGTGCCCGGCCGCGGCATCGCCCTGGACGCGGGCGACAGACCGGACCCACTGGAGGCCGGCGGACCGTCGCGATCAGGCCTGACGGCTAGGTCAGGCCGAGACGCTGGGGCAGCTCCGCCGGCGGGCAGGTGAGGCCGACCAGGAAGGCGCCGAAGCGGCCGTAGACGGCGGTCACCTCGTCGAAGCGCATCTCGTAGACGATCTCCTTGATGGCCGCGAGGTCGTCGGCCAGCAGGGTCACGCCCCACTCGTGCTCGTCGAGGCCGGTCGAGCCGGTGACGAGCTGCAGCACTCGTCCGTGATAGCGGCGACCCACCTTGGCGTGGCCGCCCATCAGGCTTCGACGCGCTTCGAACGGCAGCCGGTACCAGTTCGCGCCTGGCTCCCTGGCCTTGCTCATCGGGTAGAAGGCGAGCACCGCCTTGGCGGGCAGGCGCGGGTGCAGCTTGTCCTCGCGGTACTTCGCCAGTCGCTCCTCGGCGGCCCGCAGCTTGCGGGCGAGCTCCTCGGGATCGCCGTCGCCGTGCTCGGCGGTGACCCGGGCGCGGGCGGCCTCGACGCTCTCCATGTACTCGGAGGTCTCGGTGAGCGACACGTAGGAGTAGGCGGGCTCCAGGGCCGCACCGGCCATGCCGCCGCCCAGCGCGCGGGCGAGCGCGTCGTGCCGGCGCAGGTCCGGGCCGAGCGCCATCACCCCGAGGTCGGCCTTGAGGCCGAGCACGGTGCAGCACAGGACCTGGTGGTCGGGTGCCGCGGCGAAGCCGTCCACCGCGGCGACGAGCTGCTTGCCCGCGAGCCCCGGGTCGGGGCAGCCTCTCGGGTCGACGCGATAGTAGAGGTGGGTGACGCCCCAGCCGACGGACGGCTGCACGAGATCCGTCGACGACCCCGTCGGCAGGTCGACTGGGGTGTGACGGGCGATCGGCCCCTGTGGTGCCAGCTCCATCGGCGAGCCTCCTGGGAAGGTCAGCTCATTGTGCGCTCGACGCCGCCGCCTCGCCCGCGCGCCTGCGGCGAGCGCACGAAATTGGTCGATTGCCCGAGAACCTCCTCATCCAGCCGGAGCGTCGCGAGGCCCTCGTCGCTGCTGGTCAGCGGCGTGAGAGTGGATAAGGTCAATTGACGCTATTGACAGGAGTGAGCTGATGGTTAAAGTTCCGCGCCAGCAGCCTGCTGGAGGGAGGTACAGGTCGGTGACCACCGGCGTCGTAAAGTGGTTCAACCCTGACAAGGGCTACGGCTTCATCGCCCGTCCGGACGGTGAGGACGTATTCGTACATTTCTCCTCGATCCAGATGGACGGGTTCCGGTCCCTGGACGAGGGCCAGATGGTCGAGTTCGAGGTCCTGGAAGGCCCCAAGGGCCTGCAGGCCGCCAACGTGCGCAAGGTCGCGGAGCAGGACGCGTAGCCTGACGGACGCGGTAGCCGGGCGGCGTCGTCTCAGCGGCCGCCGCCCGGCTGCTCCCGCAGGTAGCGCTCGACCTCGGCGACGAGCTGGTCCGGCGCGACGTCGGTGAGTGGCGAGGTCTCCTGGTCGTGCGCGGCCTCCAGCCGCTCGACGTAGCCGACCAGGTCGGGGTCGTCGGCGATCAGCTCGCCCACGGTCTCGTCGAACGCCTTGGTCGCATCGGCCAGGGTGGAGGTGTCTAGCGGTAGCGGCAGCAGCTCGCCGAGCTTCTCCACCAGGGCGAGCGCGGCCCTCGGGTTGGGTGCCGCCTGCACGTAGTGGGGCAGCGCCGCCCACAGGCTCAGGGCGGGCACCGAGTCGCGGCTGGCCGCGTCCGACAGCACCCCGAGGATCCCGGTCGGCCCCTCGTAGCGCGACAGCGGCAGGCCGAAGCGGTCCGCCAGCTTCGGGTCGCCGGCCGAGCCGACGACCTGCACGGGCCTGGTGTGCGGCACGTCGGCGAGCAGCGCTCCCAAGGTCACCACCATCTCGACGTGCATGCTGGTGGCGACCTCCAGCGCCTCGCGGGCGAAGGCGCGCCAGCGCAGGTTGGGCTCGTGCCCTCGGAGCAGGACGAGGTCGTGGTCGCCGGTGGGCAGGCGCACGGCCTGGAGCTCCACCGCCGGCCACTCGATCCTGCGGCGCATCTCGTCGTCGAGCCGCACGGTCGGCCTCGTCTGCTGGAAGTCGTAGAACTCCTCCGCGTCGATCCGTGCGAAGGTCTCGGCGTCGAGTGCGGCGCCGACGAAGCCGAGGGCGGTGCTGGCCGCCTCGCCGGCGTCGTTCCAGCCCTCGAAGGCCGCGATCAGGAACGGGCGGCGGAGCGTGGGCCGGTGCAGGAAAGTGGTGTGCTCCATGGTGTCACGATGCCATCTTCTGGCGAGTCTGGCAGCGGTACTCTCCGCAGCGCTGCGTAGCTTGGGTGGGTTAGTGGCCATCCGGTGAACTGTGGAGCAGATGTGGTTCGCAAAGGGGACAACAAAATCTGTGAAGAAGCAGTAATATGGCTTTTGCGGCCCCTCGCGCTGTCTTGGCCCCCCCGGACGGCGCGGGGGCCCTTTCTCGTCCGGGACCAGGTCACAGCGCGCCCAGGGGAACGCCGGCATCGGCCAGCCGTGCCGCGTCGACCGGCTGACCGCGGCGGATCACCGACCGGACCGGGTCCTCGGCGTCCCAGTCGTTGACGATCAGCGCCGCCCTGGGCGTGCCGCCCTCCAGGTACCAGGCGACGAACTTGGCCTCCTTGACGTCGCGCTCGCCACGGACCACCAGGTCGTAGGGCTCGCGGGCGATACCCAGGTAGGACAGGGACAGGTCGAACTGGTCGGAGAAGAAGTACGGGACCCGCTCGTAGCGCTCGCCCGCTCCGGCCATGTTCCTGCCCGCCATCAGGCCCTGGTTGAGCGCCTCGGCCCAGTGCTCGGTGCGGATCGGGCCGAAGAGCGGGTGGCTGGCCTTGGCCGCGTCGCCGGCCGCCCAGATGCCCCCGGCGTGTGCGCCGACCACGCGCAGCTGCTCGTCGACCACGATGCCGTCGTCGACCGGCAGGCCGGCCGTCTCGGCGAGGTCGGTGACCGGCCGCACGCCGACGGCGATGACGACCAGGTCGGCCGGCAGCCGGGTGCCGTCGTCGAGCACGACCGCCTCGACCTTGCCGTCCCCCTCGATGCGGGCGGTCCTGGTCCGCACCCGCACGTCGACCCCGCGGTCGCGCAGGAACTCCTCGAAGAACTCCCCGAGCTGGGCGCCGACCGCCCTGGTCCACAGCGTCTCGGCCACCTCGAGCAGGCTCACCTCGGCGCCCATCTGGGTCGCGCTCGCCGCCACCTCGGCACCGATGAAGCCCCCGCCGATCACCACCATGCGGCCGGCGGCGCGGATCGCCTCCCGCAGGCGCTCGGACTCGTCCACGGTGCGCAGGTAGGACACGCCGGGCAGGTCCTCGCCGGGGAGCCCGAGCCTGACCACCCGGGCGCCGGTGGCGAGCAGCAGCCCCTGGTAGCGGAACTGGTCGCCGACCTCGGTGGTGACCGTGCGGCCGCCGGGGTCGAGCGCGCTCGCCCTGGTCGCGAGCAGCACCTCGACCTCGTGATCGCGGTACCAGGCCTCGTCGTGGGTGCGGATCTTGTCCCTGCCGGCCTCGCCGCGCAGCAGCTCCTTGGACAGCGGCGGGCGCTCGTAGGGCAGCTCCTGCTCGGCGGTCATCACCACGACCGAGCCCTGCCCGGAGCCTTCCCGCACGCCTTCGGCAGCCTTGGCGGCCGCCACCCCGCCGCCGATGATCAGGAAGTCCACGTCACGGACTGCCATGCCTGCCTCCCAGCTCCGTCGTTGGCCACCTGGTACGACCGCCGCACCTCCCCACACCTTCGGCGTGCGTTGCCGGCGCAGCGTGGTGGCGCGGCCTGCCGACCTGGCGCCTCCCAACGCCAGGTCCACTCGTCGCGGACAGGCTCGCGCCGAGGTGCGGCTGCCGCAGCAGCGATCGATCGCCGGTCAGGTAACTGATCTCCCCGGTCCCGTGATCCCCGCGGGCTCGGCGCGGGTCCGCCACGCCGCGACAGGTGCGGAGCGATGCTGCACCGCTATCACGCCATTGTCGACCTTGATCCGCCGATACTGCCCGAAAGGGCCGCCGGTCGCATCACGGCCGGCCGGCCTGTGGATGGCCGAGCCGGTCGAGCTCGCGGGCGCGGGCCAGGTACGGGGCCGGGTCCCGGTCATAGGCTCGGGTGCGCTCCACCGCCCGCGCGACCGAGGCTGGCAGCAGCGCGCGCAGGTCGCCGCCGTCGGCGGCGAGCGCGCGGGCCTCGCTCGCCGACAGGGCCGCCACCGACGCCGGCGTAGCCAGCAGCTGCCCGGGCAGCCGCGCCACGCCGTCCGGCACCCCGGCGCGCTCGGCCACCAGGACGGTGGCCGCGGCGCTCAGGCGGGCCACGGCCGCCTCGGGGTCGGCGTAGTAGCGCGGCTCGACGAGCTGGGCGGCCTTGTCCGTGCCAACCAGCAGGACGGCCTCGCCCGCGCCGGCGGCGCGCAGCGCCTCGGCCATGTCGACCAGCAACGGGTGGCTCGAGACGGCCACGGCGGCCCAGCGGTGGCGCGCCGCCCAGCCCCGCGCCCAGTCGAGCCGGTCGACCGGGTGGGCGCGCTCCACCGCCTCCTTGTCGAGGCTGGCCGGCGCCATCGCCAGCACCACGCGCTCGCAGCCCGCCCGGTGGCCCGCCACCGCCAGGGCGGCGTGGGCGCGCGTGAACGGGTTGAAGGTGCCGGCGAGCAGGCCGTGCCGCCGGCCCTGGGCGATGGCGCCGGCCACCAGCTCCAGGCGGGGCGGCCCGGGTGCCCTGGCACGGGCGACGGCCGCGGCCAGCGGCGCCAGCCGCCGCCGCTCCGCCGCGCTCAGCGTGGCCGGGCCCATACGCCGACTGCCCCGCAGGCAGGCCGACCGAGGCCGTGGCGGGCGACCCACGCCAGTGGTACGGCTCCATCGACTGCCCCGCAGGCAGGGCGACCTGCCGCTTGGGCGGTGGCTCGCTCACTGGGTGGCATCGATGGCGGTGCTCCGTAACAGGTCGAAGGTGGACGGTGGCGCGGCTTCGCCGTCTCGTAAGAACCGCGCTTGCCCCGCAGGCAGGCGGGCTGTGGTTGTGGCGGCGACTCGCGCTCGTTGGTCGCCCGACGGCGGGTGGCTCTATCCTCGCCCAGATCGGACGGTACTCCTCTGTCCCCCTGAAGGAGCCGTGCATGCCGGAGGATGCCTCTCAGGACGCCGCCGCTTGGGCGGCGTCCTACGACTTCGACCGGGCCACCGCGGTGGCCCCGGGCGCCGACGGCCAGGGCTACGGCGCCACCGTCGATGCGGGCTGGACGATCGGCGGCCGCCCCAACGGCGGCTACCTGATGGCGCTGGCGACCAGGGCCGCGCTCGCCGAGGCGGGCCGCCCGGACCCGCTGGCCGTCAGCGCGCACTACCTCAGCCCGCCGGTCCCTGGGCCGGTCGGGGTCGCGGTCACGCTGCTGCGCGCGGGACGCTCGGTCTCCGTGCTCAGGGCCACGCTCGGCCAGGGCGACGCCGCCTGCCTCGAACTGCTGGTCAGCGCCGGGCAGCTCGACGGAGCGGCGGAGCCGGTCTGGAACGCCGGCGGCCCACCGGAGCTGCCGCCGCCTGACGAGTGCCCCCGCGGGCGCTCGGAGATGCCCAACGGCGTGCGGGTCCCCATCCTCGACCACCTCGACGTGCGGCTCGACCCGGGCACCTCCGGATGGGCGCTGGGCAAGCCGGCGGGCCGCGCGGAGATGCGCGGCTGGGTCCGCTTCCACGACGGCCGCCCGCCGGACACGCTCGCCCTGCTGCAGGCGGTCGACGCGCTGCCCCCGGTCAGCTTCGAGCTCGGCGTGCTGGCCTGGGCGCCGACCGTCGAGCTGACCGCCTACGTCCGCCGCCAGCCGGCACCCGGCTGGCTGGCCTGCGTCGCCCGCGGCCGCCTGCTGCACGGCGGCTGGTTCGACGAGGAGGCCGAGGTCTGGGACGAGCGGGGCGCGTTGGTGGCCCAGTCCCGCCAGCTCGCCGGCGCCCGCGCCGCCCCGCCGGCGGCGCGCGCCAGGGACGGCTGAGCGGTCGTCACGGCGAACCCGCCTCGGCACACTGGATCACGCCGAACCTACCCGAGGCCCAACAGGGATCCCGGCGAGGTACCCGATGGGGGGGGTCCGGGGGAGCTGTCTCGGGCTCCCCCGGATGGATCAACTCCGCAGCTCCTCCGGGACGACGGTCAGCTCGAGCAGCTCGCTGCCGCGGAAGGCGCGCACCGACAGGGGCTGGCCGATCGCCTCGGTGACCATCAGCCGCTGCAGGTCGTTGGCGTCGACTACGGGGCTGCCGCCGACGTCGATGATGAGGTCCTCGCGGCGCAGCCCGGCGCGCGCGGCCGGGCTGCCGGGGATCACCTCGACCACCTCGACGGCCGCGACGCGGTCCACCGCGCGCGCGACCCTCGGCGGCAGCGGCCGGCGCCCGCCGGCGATGCCGATGTAGGCGCGGCGGAAGCGGCCCTCGCGCATCAGCGCGGCGATGATCCGCCTGGTGGCCTGGTTGAACGGCACCGCCAGGCCGAGGCCGACGCCGGCGACGGCGGTGTTCACCCCGACCATGCGGCCGCGCCCGTCGACCAGCGCGCCGCCGGAGTTGCCGGGGTTGAGGGCGGCGTCGGTCTGGATGACGTTCTCGATGAAGCGGGTGGTGTAGCCGTCGCGGGCGGGGAAGGAGCGGCCGAGCGCGCTGACCACCCCGGCCGTGACCGAGCCGGCGAAGCCCATCGGGTTGCCGACGGCCACGACGAGCTGGCCGACCTGGAGCCGGTCGGCGTTCCCCAGGGACACCGGTTCCAGGTCGGCCTCGCTCGCGCGGATGACGGCCAGGTCCGAGAGCGGATCCCGGCCGACCACCTCGAAGCGCAGCTCGCGGCCGTCGGGAAAGGAGGCACGGCCGCGGCTGGTGCCCTCGACCACGTGGGCGGAGGTGATCAGGAAGCCGTCGGGGGTGAGCACCACCGCGGAGCCCGCCCCCTGGCCTTGCCAGCCGCCGGAGCGGCGGCTCACCCGGAGGCTGGCCACGGAGCCGACCACCTGCTTGGCGACCGTGGTGACGACGGTCGAGTAGGCGTCGAGCGCCTCGCCGGACGGGTCGTCGCCGTCCTGCTGGACGTGCTCTCCGGGTCCATGGTCGGCGAGCAGCGCGTCGACGAACTGGATGGAGCCCTTCACCCCGTACCTCCCGGGAAGGCCGCCGCCGCGGCGGGTGTGTCATTGCGTAAGATTGTAATGAACCTTTCCCGAGATCGCTCGCCCTGTCTCAGCCGGCCGGGACCACCGCCTCCGCCTCGATCTCGACCCGCCAGCGCGGGTCGAGCAGGCCGGCAACCACCACCATGCTGGTGACCGGCCGCACCTCGGAGAAGACCGCCCCGTGGGCACGCCCGACCGCCTCCCAGTCGGCCGCGTCCACCACGTACATGCGGGTCCGCACGACGTGCTCGGGGCCGGCGCCGACCTCGGCGAGCGCGGCGGTGATGAGCTCGAGGCAGCGGGCGGCCTGCGCCTGCGGGTCCGGGTCGCAGGAGCCGTCCGGCCAGATGGGCGCCGTGCCGGCCACCAGCACCCGGTCGCCGACGCGCAGCGCCCGGCTGTACCCGACCACCGGCTCGAAGGGCGTCCCGGCCGCGACCCGGGCGCGGCCGTCAGCCACTGTGGTCCGGCCCGGCCCGGGTGAGGTCGACGCGCAGCAGGACGCGCCGGTCCCGCTCCATCGCCCGGCGGTAGTCGTCCCAGTCGGGGTGCTCGCCGGAGATGCCGCGGTAGTAGTCGACCAGCGGCTCCATCGCCTCGGGCAGCGAGAGCACCTCGGCCGTGCCCTCGAGCTGGATCCAGCTGCCGAAGAAGCCGTCGTTGAACACGCAGAGCCACACGCGCGGGTCGCGCCGCGCGTTCAGGGTCTTCATCGCCGTCTCGCGGGTGCTCACCGTCGCGCGTCCCTCGCCGTCGAGGCCGACCAGCACGGGGGAGAGCTGCGGCCCGCCGTCCCTGCGGCGGGTCGCGAGCACCCCTCGGTGATGGTCGCGCAGGAAGGCCCGCGCCTCGTCCAGGTCCATTGCGCCTCCCGCTGGTCGGGGCTGGCACGGCTCAGTTGCGGCGCCGTCCCTGGCTGCCGTTGCCCATGCCGCCCTCGTTCTCGCCGCCACCTCCGCTGTTGCCCTCGTCGCCGGCGTCGCCGCGGCACGCGCCGAGCAGCAGGCCCGCGGCGAGCACCGCCCCCGCTGCGGCCAGCTCGAGGATCTTGCGGCGACTGATCGGCTCCTGCATCCGTGCTCCCTGACTGCTCGGGGTCGGTCGGCGCCGGACGGCCGTCGGCGAGGCGCGCCCGGCGGCGCCTGGCGCGGACGCCACCGGCGTCCCCGCCTACCGTAACAGCGCGTCCGTCCACTCCGCTCCAGGGCCGCCTCACCGGGCGGGGCGGGCGGTCACGATCAGCGCGACGCCGGCGACGATCACCGCCCCGGCGAGCAGGGTGCGGCCGCTCACCGGCTCACCGGCGAACGCCCAGCCGAGCGCGACCGCCACCACCGGGTTGACGTAGGCGTAGGTGGCCGCCACCGAGGTGCGCACGTTGCGCAGCAGCCACGCGTAGGCGGTGAACGCGATCAGCGAGCCGAAGACCACCAGGTACGCGACCGCGGCGAGGGAGGCGGCCGAGACGGCGGCGGGGTGGATGCGGCCCAGCTCACCCCCGACCGCCGCCGCCAGGGCGAGCGCCGCCCCGCCGGCCAGCATCTCGATGCCCGCTCCGACCAGCGGCCGGCGTGGCAGCGGCGCGCGCCGCGACCAGACCGATCCGCCCGCCCACGCGAGCGCGCCGCCGAGGACCACGGCGGTGGCCACGGGGTCGAGCCGGTGCGAACCGCTCGGCCGCACCAGCGGGACCAGGCCGGCGAAGCCGGCAGTCAGCCCCAGCACGGCCGTCCAGGCGAGCCGCTCGCGCAGGGCCACCCGGCCGAGGATCGACCACCACCCAGGACACACCACCCCGTCAAGCCGCCGCACGCCGACCGGCCCGAGCGGCCTGTGGAAGCAGCCCCTACAGCGACGCGCCCGGCCTCTACAATGGCCGCCGCCTCATCGTCGAACCGCCGCGGCGCGCCGGCCGAAACTGAGAAGCTCCGAAGGAGCGACGCGGAAGGCCAGCTGGTTTGAGGAAGGCCAGCTGGGTTCTAGCGAGGTGGGCCATCGGCGCGCGCCGGCTGGACTGAGGAGCGACGAAGGAGCCGCAGGCGACGAAGGAGCGACGAGGGAAGCCGGCGCAAGGAGCGCCGATGGCCCACCGAAGCGTTTCAACAAAGGACGTGAGCCC
>WNGB01015627.1_pt1 | contig 17243 bp, 31 predicted proteins | sample 5400681 | NCBI WGS metagenome assembly WNGB01 (sample SAMN13153367, study PRJNA577476) | soil metagenome | isolation source: 115 cm soil or saprolite under grassland replicate 2 | place: USA:California | collected 2016-06-15 | reverse complement strand
CAGATTGGCGCCGGTGATGCCCTTGCGACGCTCCGCCCGGGCGAAGGTCAGCCTGAATTGGCTCTCGAGAAGCCCGTAAATCCGCTTGACCTTCTGCTTCTCCCGCAGCTGGATGCCGTAGCCCAAGAGCTTCGAGCGCCTCCGGCCGTGCTGGCCGGGCGGGTAGTTGCGCCGCTCGATGGCGCACTTGTCCTTGAAACAGCGGTCCCCTTTCAGGAACAGCTTCATGCCTTCGCGCCGGCAGAGCCGGCAAACCGATTCGGTGTGACGAGCCACTGGTTTCCTTCTCCCAGGTCCTTCGTTCTCTATGTCCTTCTTCCCGGCCAGGACCTGTGAGCCGGTTTACAGACTGCAGGTGTCAGGTTCTAGGTGTTAGGGGATAGTGAGCCCCCACCCTGCCTGTGTCCCTAACGCCTCGCACCTAACACCTTCCTAGACTCTTCTCCTCTTTCGAGGCCGGCACCCGTTGTGGGGAATCGGCGTCGTGTCCTTGATCGATTTGATGTCGAGCCCGTTGGCCTGCAGCGCTCGAATGGCGGACTCGCGGCCGGCGCCCGGACCGGTGACCCGCACGTCCACCGACCGCACGCCATGCTCCTTGGCGAGCTCGGCGCAATTGGCCGCGGCGAGCTGGGCGGCGAAGGGCGTGCCCTTTCGGGAGCCTTTGAAGCCGATGCGCCCCGCCGAGGACCACGCCAGCACGCCGCCGTCCTGGTCCGCGATCGCGATGATCGTGTTGTTGAACGAGGCCTGCACCGTCGCGACCGCGTGCGGGATGTTCTTCTTCTCCTTCTTGCCGGCGCGAATGCGCTTGCCCTTGCCCTTGGCGGCAGCAGGCTTCTCCGGGGTCGCCGAGGTCGCTGGGGTCTGTTCTGCCATGGACTCCTCTTACTTCTTCGTCGCCTTCTTCTTGCCGGCGATCGTTTGCTTGCGCGGGCCCTTTCGGGTCCGGGCGTTGGTGTGCGTGCGCTGGCCGCGGACCGGCAGGTTCTTGCGGTGCCGCAGCCCCCGGTAGCAGCCGATGTCCATCAGCCGCTTGATGTCCACCGATATGTCTTTGCGCAGGTCTCCCTCGACCTTGCCCTCGTCCGTGACGATCTTGCGGATCCGGACAACCTCGTCCTCTGACAGGTCCTTGACCCGCGTGTCCGGACGGACGTTGGCCTGCTGAAGGATGTCGTTCGACCGCGGGCGGCCGATGCCGTAGATGTACGTCAAACCGATCTCCACTCTCTTGTTGAGCGGAAGGTCCACTCCGGCAATGCGTGCCATGTCCTACCCCTGTCTCTGCTTGTGCTTGGGAATCGAGCAGATCACCCGCACGACGCCCTTGCGGTGCACGATCTTGCACTTGGCGCAAATCTTCTTGACCGACGCTCGAACCTTCACAGGCACTCCTACTTGTAGCGGTAAATGATCCGGCCGCGGGTCAGGTCGTAGGGCGAGAGCTCCACGAGAACCTTGTCCCCCGGCAGAATCCGGATGAAATTCTTGCGCATCTTGCCCGAGATGTGCGCCAGCACCTGGTGCTTGTTCTCGAGCTCGACCTTGAACATGGCGTTGGGCAGCGGCTCGACCACGGTCGCCATGACTTCGATGGCTTCTTCCTTCGGCACGGCTACGCTCCCACCGCCACGGCGTGCGAGGTTTCCAGGCGGCCCATGCCGAGGATGATGGCTCCCTCCGGCCGGATCGCGATCGTGTACTCGAAATGAGCCGACGGGCTCCGGTCCCTCGTGCGCACCGTCCACCCGTCGCCGTCCACGCTCACCTCGGCCCGGCCGATGTTGAACATCGGCTCGATCGCGATGACCATGCCGGCTTTCAGGATGCTCCCGCGCCCCCCCGGCCCGTAGTTGGGCACCTGCGGCTCTTCGTGCAGGGCCGTGCCCACGCCGTGGCCCACGAAGTCGCGTACGACCCCGTACCCGTGCACGAGCGCGATCTCCTCGATGGCGGCGCCGATGTCGGAGACCCGGCTTCCGGGCCGGGCCGCGACGATTCCGGCCGAAAGCGCCCGGCGTGTCACGTCGAGCAGGCGCGCCTTCTCGGCGCTGATCCGGCCGACCGGCAGCGTCCGCGCCGCGTCGCCGAAGTAGCCGTCCACGACGGCGCCGCAGTCGATGCCCACGATGTCGCCTTCCTTCAAAGCCCGCTTGCCCGGGATGCCGTGCACGACCTCCTCGTTGATGGAGGTGCAGAGCGTCTTGGGGTAGCCGCGATAGCCGACGAAGGCCGGCCGAGCACCCCGTTGCCGGATCTCGGTCTCGGCGACGCGATCGAGCTCCTCGGTCGTCACGCCCGGGACCACGGCCTTCTCGACGACATCGAGCGTCTCGAGCACGACGCGCGAGGCCTCTTCGAGCTTCACGAGCTCCTCGTGGCTGCGCAGCGTGATCACGCGACCCCCTGGCGCGCCAAAATCGCCCGCCCGATGCGGGAGGCGACTTCGGCGATGTCGCCCAGGCCGTCGACGGCCACGAGCAGGCCGCGTTCGCGGTAGAACTCCGCCAGCGGCGCGGTCTTTTCGTGGTAGACGCGCAGGCGCTCGCGCACCGTCTCCACGCGGTCGTCGGCCCGGCCCTCGCCGCGCTGCGCGAGGCGTTCCACGAGCACATCTTCGGGCACGACGAAGTTCACCGCGGCGTCGAGCGCAGTTGCGTTCTCCCCCAGCAGCTTCTCCAGGCTCTCGGCCTGCGCGATCGTGCGCGGAAAGCCGTCGAGCAGAAAGCCCTTTCGAGCGTCGGATTCGGCGATGCGCTCGCGGATCAGGCCGATGACGATGTCGTCGGGCACGAGCTCGCCGGCCTCCATGATGGCCTGCGCCTTCCGCCCCAGGGGGGTCCCTGCCTTCACCGCGGCGCGCAGCATGTCGCCGGTCGAGATCGCGGGTACACCCAGGCGTTCCGAAGTGATCTTCGCCTGCGTGCCCTTGCCGCAACCCGGAGGTCCGAGGAAGACGATGCGCATCGCTAGCCCGAATTACTCATGGTCACCCAGCCGAAACCCGGACGGGTGCCCGCGCCTAATGAGGTGGTAGCAGGAGAGTCGGTCGCCCAGCAGAACAGATGTTCTCCGCGACAGAGATTTTCCGCCGAGACAAGGAAGCGCGACGACGGCGATGCCGTAGCGCATCGCAGAGGAGCGCTGACGCCGTATCGGCGGAAAAGATCGGAGCGGCGGCTGGAGTCGATCATGAGTAGTTCGGGCTCAGCTCCTCCGGCCCCGAATCCGGCTCTTCTTCAGGAAGCCGGTGTAGTGGTGCTCGACGAGCTTCGACTCGACCTGCTGCACCGTGTCCATTGCAACGCCCACGACGATCAAGAGCGACGTGCCGCCAAAATAGAAGTTGAAGCCGAAGCCCTGCGTGAAAAACCGCGGCAGGACGCCGTCGAGCCAGGGGCCGATTCCGGGAATGCCCTGGACCTTGAAACCACCCGACAGGAACTCAGGAAGGAGCGCCACAAACGTCAGGTACACCGCGCCGATGATCGTCAGGCGCGACAGGACCTCGTCGATATAGTCGGCCGTTTTCTTGCCCGGCCGGATGCCGGGGATGAAACCGCCGTACTTGCGCATGTTGTCGGCCGTATCCGTCGGGTTGAAGACGATCGAGGTGTAGAAGTAGCAGAAGAAGAGGATGCCGACCGCGTACAGGACGATGTAGAGCGGCTGCCCGAGCGAGAGAGAGCTCGCCACTCTTTTCATCCAGTCGACACCCGAGAGCTGCGCGACGTAGGCCGGGAGCTGGATGATCGAGATGGCGAAGATGATCGGGATGACACCGCCCGTGTTGACCCGCAGCGGCAGGTAGGTGTTCTGCCCCCCGTAAACGCGCCGCCCGACGACGCGCTTGGCGTACTGGACGGGGATGCGCCGCTGCGCCCGCTCGACGAAGACGATGAGCGCCACGATCAGAACCATGAAGACCAGCACGAAGATCATCGTAATGATCGAGAGCTGCTCGCGGCGGATCTGGTCGAAGAGATCGAAGATCGCTCGCGGCAGGCCCACGACGATGCCCGCGAAGATGATGAGCGAGATGCCGTTGCCGATCCCCCGCTCGGTGATTTGCTCGCCGAGCCACATGATGAAGCACGTGCCGGTCGTCAGGGTCAGAATGGTCATCAGGCGGAAGGCTTCTTGCGGCCCATCTCGCCTTCTTTCGAGAGCTTCTCGAGATAGGGCCAGACGACCGTCAAGAGCTGCAGGATGATCAACGCCGAGATGTAAGGCATGATCCCGAGGGCGAACACGGAAAGCCTCCGCAGCGCGCCGCCCGAGAAGATGTCCAGGAAGCCGAAGAGGGAGCCCGCCTGCGACTTGAAGTAGGCATCGATCGCCGCCGGGTCGATGCCCGGTGTCGGGATGTGCGAGCCGAGCCGGTACACCGCGAGCAGCAGGAACGTGAAGATGACCCGCTTGCGCAGGTCCGGCACGCTGAAGATATTGGCGAAGCTCTGGAGGGCGCTCAACGCGGAATCACCTCGCAGCGCCCACCGGCCGCCTCGATCTTGGCTTGCGCGCTCGCGGAAAACTTGTGTGCCGAGACGTTCAGCGCCTTACCGATCTCCCCGTCGCCCAGGATCTTGACGGGCCGGCTCTTGCGCGAAAGGCGCAGGGCGACGAGCTCGTCGGGCGTGACCTTCTGGCCCGCCTCGAACCGGTCGAGGTCGCCGAGGTTCACGATGTCGTACTCGATGCGGAAGATATTGGTGAAGCCGCGCTTGGGCAGGCGCCGGTGCAGCGGCATCTGACCGCCTTCGAACCCCCGTTGGTGCCGGTAGCCGGTGCGCGACTTCTGTCCCTTGCTGCCCCGACCGGCCGTCTTGCCATGCCCGCTGCCGGGGCCTCGTCCCACGCGCTTGCGCGAGTGGGTCGCGCCGGAAGCCGGAGCGAGGTCGTGCAGGCCCGTGGCCCGCGGACGGGCGTCGGGGGCGACCTCCGCCTTCAAGGCGGGCTCGACATTGGCCGCCTTCTGGACCTGCCCGTCCGCTGTAGCCTCGGCGGAGACAGACGGCCTGGGCTCCGCCTTGGGCCTGGCCTTGGGCGCGGCGACCTTCGTCTTGGAAGCGGCTTTCCTGACGGCGGCCACGACGTTCTTCTTCGCCGCGGGCTTGCCCGCCGTCGGCGACTTGCCGCGGGGTGTCTTCTTCTTCTGAGCCATGATTACCCTTCGATCTCCACGAGATGCCGGACCTTGCGGACCATGCCACGGATCGCCGGCGTGTCTTCCCGGACCAGGCGCTGGCCCAGGCGTCGGAAGCCCAGTCCCTTCAATGTGGCCTTTTGGTCTTTGGGGGTGCAAATGCCGCTGCCGTGCCAGCGCAGCATCAGAGTCTTACCCTCCGTGTTCTTCGCCTTCATCGCCTCTCCGCTTCCGCGGGCGCCTCGGCCGCAAGGCCGCGGCGGCGTCGAATTTCTTCCGCGTTCTGGAGCCGCAGGAGGCCGTCGAACGTGGCCTTGATGACGTTGTGCGGGTTGGTTGTCCGCAGCGACTTGGTCAGGATGTCGGCGATGCCGACGGACTCGAGGACGGCGCGCACCGGTCCCCCCGCGATGACGCCCGTGCCGGCCGCAGCCGGCTTCAAGAGCACGCGCCCCGCGCCGTAACGGCCAATGATGGCATGCGGGATCGTCGTGCCCTTCAGGGCGATCTTCTGCATGTTCTTCTTGGCCATCTCGATGCCCTTCTTGATGGCCATCGGGACCTCCTTGGCCTTGCCGGAGCCATAGCCGACCCGGCCCTGGCCGTCGCCCACCACCACGAGAGCGGAGAACGAGAAGTTCTTGCCGCCCTTGACGACCTTCGTCACGCGGTTGATGTGGACGACGCGGTCGATCAGCTCTCGGCCCTGCGCGTCGCGTTCTTTCTCGCGCTCGCGCGGCGGGCGCGGGCCGCCTCCCCGGTTGCTGCTCATCGGTTGTTCCTCATGCTCCTAAAACTCCAGCCCGACTTCGCGGGCCGCATCGGCCAGGGCCTTGACCTTCCCGTGATAGATGTACCCGCTGCGGTCGAAAACCACTCGGGCGATGCCCTTGACCTTCGCCCGCTCCGCGACGAGCTTGCCGACGCGGGTGGCCGTGGAGCGGTTGGCGCCACCCTTACCGGCCTTCTTTAAGTCCTGGTCGAGCGACGAGGCATGCGCCACGGTGCGGCCCGTCTTGTCGTCGATGACTTGGGCGTAGATGTGCTTGCCGCTCTTGAAAACGGAGAGGCGCGGCCGTTCGGTGGATCCTTTCACCTTGCGGCGGACGCGGCGGCGCACCGCCTCACGCGCTTCGGTTCGTGCCTGCGATGGGTTCATGGCTACTTCCCGCCTGCCTTGCCGACCTTGCGGCGGATGACTTCTTTCGCGTACTTGATGCCCTTGGCCTTGTAGGGATCCGGAATCCGCAGCTTGCGGATCTCCGCGGCGGTCTGGCCGACCTTCTGCCGATCCGGTCCCGAGATCGAGAGCTTGCCGGCCTTGGCGTCGAGGTTGACGCTGATCCCTTCGGGGATCGCGAAATGAATCGGGTGAGAGTACCCGAGCGAGAACACGATGGTCTTGCCCTTGACTTCGGCCTTGTAGCCGACTCCGACGATCTCGAGGTCCTTCGAGAACCCTTTCGTCACGCCCTCGACCGAGTTGGCCACGAGGCTGCGCAGCAAGCCGTGGAAAGCCCGCTGCCTGGGCTCCTCGCTCAAGCGGGCGAACGTCACCTGGCCCTCGGCGACCGAGACGGTGATACCGGGCGGGATGCGGCTGGCGAGCTCCCCCTTGGGGCCCTTCACGCGCACGACCTCCCGATCGGCTTGGATTTCGACCCCCTTCGGGATCGCGACGGGTGCTCTTCCAATACGCGACACGATTTTGTCTCCTGTGTTCCCGGTCCTACCAGACGTGAGCGAGGATCTCGCCGCCGATGCGCGACGCGCGCGCCTTCTGGCCGGTGACGATCCCCTTCGAAGTGGACACGATCGCCACGCCGAGGCCGCCCAGCACCTCGGGCATTTCGGTGGCGGCGGCGTACACGCGGCGGCCCGGCTTCGAGATCCGTTCGAGGCCGTTGACGATGGGCTCGCCCTCTCCGTCGTATTTCAGGCCCACGCGCAGCACGGGGCGGCCCTTTTCCTCCACCCGGCGGTACGAGGCGATGTAGCCCTCATCCGCGAGGACTTTCAGGACGTCCTCCTTCAGGCGCGAGGCCGGTACGTCCACGCGCTCGTGGCCGGCCCGCATGCCGTTGCGCAGGCGGTTCAACAGATCGGTGATCGGATCGGTGGCGTTCATCCTTTTCCCCTCACCAGGACGCCTTCACGACGCCCGGAATGTACCCGGCGAGCGCGTTCTGGCGGAAGCAAATGCGGCACAGGCCGAACTTGCGGTACACGCTGCGCGCGCGCCCGCAGATCCGGCAGCGGCGCACCGTGCGCGTCATGAACTTCGGCTTGGACGCCGCCTTGATTCTCATTGCTCGTCTGGCCATGAGTCCCTACTTTCCGAACGGCATGCCGAGCGACGCCAGGAGCGCCTTGGCCCTGTCGTCCCGGCCGGCCGTCGTGACGATGGTCACGTTCAACCCCTTCGACTTGTCCATCCTCGCGAAATCGATCTCCGGAAAGATGGAGTGGTCTCGAATCCCGAGCGTGAAGTTGCCCCGCCCGTCGAACGCCTTCGAGGACACGCCGCGAAAGTCCCGGACGCGCGGAAGGGCGATGTTGATGAGCCGGTCGAGGAACTCGTACATCCGGTCCCCGCGCAGGGTGACCCGCGCTCCGATCGGCATGCCGGTGCGCAGCTTGTACGTGGCGATCGACTTCTTCGCCTTCGTCACCACGGCTCGCTGCCCGGCGATCGACGAGAGCTCTTCAGCCGCGCCCTCGAGGATCTTGGGGTTGGCCACCGCTTCGCCAAGACCCATGTTCAAGACGACTTTCGTCAGCCGCGGGATCGCCATGCGGTTTTCGATCCCGAGCTCGCGGCCTAAAGCCGGAGCGATCTCTTTGATGTACCGGTCCTTCAGTCTGGCAGTCATCTCTAAGTCCTTAGTCCTTATTCCTTAGTCCTTGGTCAGTCGTCCCTGACCCCGTCCGCTTCCAGACTAGGGACAAAGGACTAAGGACAAAGCACTGTCTACGCAAGGGCTGCCCCGCTCTTCTTGGCGTAGCGCTCCGGGTTGCCCTGGGCGTCGCGGCGGCGGCCGACGCGAGTGCCCGTATTGCTGTCGGGGTCCACGAGCATGACGTTCGAGATGTGGACCGAGGCTTCCTTCTCGGAGATGCCGCCCGCAATGTTCTTGCCCGGGTTCGGCCGGACGTGCTTCTTGATGAGGTTGACCCGCTCCACGATGACCCGGCGCTTGACCGGATCGATCCGCAGGATCTTCCCCTGGCGCCCGCGGTCCTTGCCCGCGATCACGACCACGAGGTCGTTCTTCTTCAGTCTCGGCTTCTTCATCACAGCACTTCCGGTGCAAGCGAGATGATCTTCATGAATTTCTTTTCGCGGAGCTCCCGCGCCACCGGCCCGAAGACGCGCGTTCCCACCGGCTCGCCCTCGTTCGAGATGAGGACGGCCGCGTTGTCGTCGAAGCGGATGTAGCTGCCGTCGCGGCGGCGGTGGTTGCGCCGCGTGCGGACGATGACCGCTCGCACCACCCGCTTGCCGTGCTTCTCCACGAACGGCGAGTCCGGCGCGGCTTCCTTCACGGAGGCGGTGATGATGTCTCCCAGGCGGGCATACCGCCCGGCCGCGCCGCCCCGCATGCGGATGCAGGCAATCCGGCGTGCGCCGGAATTGTCCGCAACCTCGAGGATCGTCCCCATCTGGATCATGCGGTCCTCCTCAGCCCTGCGCCTTGGCGAGGATCTCGCGCAGAGTCCAGCGCTTGCGCCGCGAGAGCGGCCGCGTCTCCTCGATGCGCACGCGGTCGCCCACCTTCGCGGATCGCTTCTCGTCGTGGGCCATGAAGCGGCTCGTCCTCTTGATCGTCCGCTTGTAGCGCGCCTCCTGGACGCGGCGCTCCACCTCGACGACGATCGTCTTCTCCATCCTGTCCGAGACGACGCGGCCGACCTTGGTCTGCCGCTCGCGTCCTGGCTTATCTACGGTTGCTTCCATCACTTCTCCGCCGCCTTCCGTTCGATGGCCCGCCGGTACGTCTGGACACGCGCGATGTCGCGTCGGACGGTCCTCAAGCGGCTCGGATTCTCCAGCTGGCCCGTGGCCTTCTGGAGCCTCAGCTTCCAGGCGGCCGCCTTCAGCTCCTTCTCCTTCTCGAGAAGGTCCTCTTCGCCCTGCTGGGCGAGGGCCTCGCGCTCCTTCTTTTTCATGAGATCTCCATCTCGGACTCGCGCGTGACGAAGCGGGTCTTCAACCCGATCTTGTCGGCGGCGAGGCTCAGGGCTTCCTGCGCGGTGGCGAGGTCCACGCCCTCCATCTCGTAGAGGATGCGGCCTGGCTTGACCACGGCGACCCAGCCCTCGGGCGCGCCCTTGCCTTTGCCCATGCGCGTTTCCGCGGGCTTCTTCGTGAAAGGTTTGTCGGGGAAGATCCGGATCCAGATCTTGCCGCCGCGCTTGACGGCGCGCGTCATGGCGATGCGCGCGGCCTCGATCTGGCGCGCGGTGATCCAGCCGGGCTCCAGGATCTGCAGGCCCGTGTCGCCGAACGCGAGGGTCGATCCGCGCGTGGCCTTGCCGCGCATACGTCCCCGCTGCTGCTTCCGGTACTTGACCTTCGAGGGCATCATCATGATGGCTGTCCTAGGCCGTCTTGCGGCGGTTCTTGGCCTTGTGCTGCTCGCCGCGGTAGATCCACGTCTTCACGCCGATCTTGCCGTACGTCGTGTTGGCCTCGGCAAAGCCGTAGTCGATGTCGGCTTTGAGCGTGTGGAGCGGCAGCCGGCCCTCCTGGTACCACTCGGAGCGGGCAATCTCGGCACCGTTTAATCGGCCGGCGCAGCGGATCTTGATCCCCTGGGCGCCGAAACGGAACGCCGACTCGATGCCCTTCTTCATCGCGCGGCGGAACGCGACGCGGCGCTCGAGCTGCAACGCGATCGACTCCGCCACGAGCTGCGCGTCGGTCTCCGGGCGTTGGATCTCGATGATGTTGATGTGGACCTCGGAATTCAGCCGCTTCTGCAGCTCGTCGCGGAGCTTGTCCACCTCCGCGCCGCGTTTGCCGATAATGATTCCGGGCCGCGAGGTCTGGATGTTCACCTTCAGCTTGTTGGAAAACCGCTCGATGTCGACCTCGGACACGCCGGCGTGCGAGAGCCGGCCCTTGAGCTCCTTGCGCAGGGCGAGGTCCGCGTGGAGGAACTTCTCGTAATCCTTCGTCGCGAACCAGCGCGAATGCCAGGTGCGGTTGAAGCCGAGGCGGAATCCGTACGGATGGACCTTCTGTCCCATGTTGCTCCTTATGCCTCGTCCGAGACTTCGATCGTCACGTGGCTCTTGCGGTGCAGGACGCGAAAGGCCCGCCCCATCGGGGCCGGGCGCACGCGCTTGTCCTGCGGTCCCTTGTCGACGGTGATCCGCTTGACGACGAGCGCGTCGACGTCCACCTGAGCTTCCTTTTGCTCGGCGTTGGCGACGGCGGACTTGAGCGTCTTCAAGAGGTCGCGCGCGGCCACTTTGGGCGTGTGGCGCAGGATCGCCGCGGCGTCGTTGACCGACTTGCCGCGCACGAGGTCGGCGACCAGGCGCACTTTCTGCGCGGAGCCCTTCATGTAGCGAAGCGTCGCTGTCGCCTTCATCCGGTTCTCCCTCATCCCTTGGCCGGAGGCGCGCCCGGTGCGGACGGCGGAGCGCCCGGTGCGCCCGGAGGCCGGCCCATGGGCGGAGCACCCGGAGCGCCAGGCGCCAGCGCCGCCCCGGCCTCCACGGCCTTCTTGCCGCTGTGGCCCTTGAAGATCCGCGTGGCGGCGAACTCGCCGAGCTTGTGCCCGACCATGTTCTCCGCGATGTAGACCGGGATGAACTTGCGCCCGTTGTGCACGGCGATCGTGTGTCCGACCATGTCCGGGATGATCGTCGAGCGGCGGGACCAGGTCTTGATCACCTTCTTCTCGCGGCTCTCGTTCAAGGCCGCCACCTTCTTCGACAGGTGGTTGTCCACGAACGGGCCCTTCTTGACGGAACGTGCCATGCTCTTCGGCCTCTTTCGCCTTTACGCCTTCGACTTGCGCCGGCGGACGATGAACGCGTCCGTCCGTTTGTTGTTCCGGGTCTTCAGACCCTTTGTCTTCCAGCCCCATGGCGATGTCGGGTGGCGGCCGCCGGAGGTCTTGCCCTCGCCCCCGCCCATCGGGTGATCGACCGGATTCATGGAGACGCCGCGGTTGTGCGGCCGCCAGCCCAGCCAGCGATTGCGGCCCGCCTTCCCGATCGAGACGTTCTCGTGCTCGAGGTTGCCGACCTGTCCGATCGTGGCGTAGCACTCGATCGAGACCTCGCGCACCTCGCCGGAGGGCAGGCGCACCTGCGCCCGGTCGCCTTCCTTCGCCATCAGCTGCGCCGCCGCGCCGGCCGAGCGGACGAGCTGACCGCCGCTGCCGCGTTTCAACTCGATGTTGTGAATCGTCGTTCCGAGCGGGATACCCTTCAAGGGCAGCGCGTTGCCCGGCAGGATGTCCGCCTGAGGCCCGGAGACGACCGAGGAGCCCACCTGGAGGCCGTTGGGGGCCAGGATGTAGCGCTTCTCGCCGTCGGCGTAGTGCAGCAGAGCGATCCGCGCCGTCCGGTTCGGGTCGTACTCTATCGATGCGACTTTCGCCGGGATCCCCATCTTGTCGCGCCGGAAATCGATGATCCGGTAGAGCCGCTTGTGGCCGCCGCCCATGAAGCGGGAGGTCTGGCGACCCTGGTTGTTGCGGCCGCCCGTCGATCGCAGACCGACCGTGAGGGACTTCTCCGGACGAACGTCCGACAGCTCCTTGAAGTCGAGCGTCGTCTGGAAACGCCGCCCCGCGGATGTCGGTTTGTACTTTTTGACCGGCATACTCGTGATCCTCTTCAGACGCCTTCGAAGAACTCGATCGGCTTCTCGCCCTCGGCCAGGCGGACATAGGCCTTCTTCCAGGCCTTGCGGCGGCCGAGAAAGCGGCCCATGCGCTTCAACTTTCCCTCGCGATTCGCCACGCGAACGTCGGCCACCTGGACACCGAAGAGCGCCGTCACGGCCCTGGCGATCTCGATCTTGTTGGCGTCTCGATTCACCTCGAAACAGACCGTGTTCGAGGCTTCCTTCAGACGCGTCGCCTTCTCCGTGATCAGGGGACGGCGAATCACCTGCTGCGGCTCCATCACTCGCCTCCCAGCGTTGCTACGACGCGGTTGAGAGCCTCCCGCGAAACGACGAGCGTGTCGTGGCGAAGGACGTCGTACGTGTTGACCGCCAGAGCGTCCACGAGCTTCCATTCGCGCACGTTGCGCGAGGCCCGCGCGAAGCTCTCGTTCTCGCGGGAGTCCACATCCACGAAGAGAGCCTTGCCCTCGATGCCGAGGCCGCTGATGGCGGTCTTCAAGTCCTTCGTCTTCGGGCTGTTGAGGTCCATCTTGTCGAGAACGATCAACCGTTCTTCCTGGGCGCGGCGGGACAGGACCGCTTTCAAAGCGTTCTTCTTCTCCCCGACCGAAAGGCCCTGCGCGTAGGAGCGCGGCACCGGGCCGTGCGCCGTGCCGCCGTGCCGGTGGATCGGGGGACGGCTGCCGCCCTGCCGGGCACGACCCGTCCCTTTCTGCTTGAACGGCTTCCTGCCCGAGCCCGAGACCTCGGAACGGACCTTCGTCTTGTGCGTTCCGGCGCGCTGGCCGGCCAGATAGGCCTTGACGACCTCCCACACGAGGTGCTTGCGGTAGGGATACTCGAAAACCTCCGCGGGGAGGTTGACCTCGCCGACCCGCTCCTTCTTCCAGTTCAACACGGGAACTTTGGCCATCGACATATTTCCTTACTTCACGAAGCTCGTGCGCACGATCTTCACGACCGTGTTGCGCGCACCCGGGACGGCGCCCTTGATGTAGAGGAGATTCTTTTCGGCGTCGACCTTGACGACCGTCAGGTTCTTGGAAGTGGCCTGGCGCCCGCCGAGCCGGCCCGAGGAGCGAGTGCCCGGATAGACGCGCGACGGAAATGCCGACGGGCCGATCGAGCCCGGGGCGCGGTGGAACATCGAACCGTGCGTCGCCACGCCTCCGCGGAAGTGATGGCGGCGCACCACGCCCGCGAAACCCTTGCCCTTGGAGACGCCGATGACGTCGACGTGGTCTTCGACCTTGAAGGCGTCGCAGAGGACCTTGTCGCCGGGCTTGAGCTCGTCCCCCGAGTCGAGGCCCACCTCGGCCAAGGTGCGCATCGGAGCGACGCCTGCCTTCTCGAAGTGGCCCTTGGCGGCGAGGTTGGCCCGCCGGTCCGGGCGCGCCTCGACGAGGCCGATCTGGATCGACTCGTAGCCATCCTTGTCGGCGGTCTTCTTCTGCACGACGAGGCAGGGCCCGGCCTGCACGACGGTGACCGGCACGACCGTGCCGTCCGCCGCGAAGAGCTGGGTCATCCCCACCTTTCTTCCGAGAATTCCGTGTACGGCCATCGCAGGGTCCTTACTTGCCAAATGCCTTGATCTCGACGTCCACGCCGACCGGCAGCTCGAGCTTCATCAAGGCATCCACCGTTTGGGAGGTGGGCTCGAGGATGTCGAGCAGACGCTTGTGCGTCCGCATCTCGAACTGCTCGCGCGACTTCTTGTCGATGTGCGGCGAGCGGTTGACCGTGTAGCGCGACACCGCGGTCGGCAGCGGGATCGGGCCGGCGATCTTCGCTCCGGTCCTTCTCGCCGTGTCCACGATCTCCGTCGCGGACTGGTCGAGGATCCGGTAGTCGAAAGCCTTCAGGCGGATGCGGATTTTGTCGTTTTTCATCGGCCGCTCGACGCGGCCGACATGAGCAGGCGGCCGCTGTTCAACATCCCACGGTTAACGCGCACCACCTTCTCTGATGGCAAAGCGCAGGCCCTTCTCCATGGCGATGGGCGTGATCAGCTGGATCTCCAGGTTCACGTTGTCGCCCGGCATGACCATCTCCACACCCTGCGGCAGCTTGGCCGTGCCCGTCACATCCGTCGTCCGAAAGAAAAACTGCGGCCGGTATCCGTTGAAAAACGGCGTGTGCCGCCCGCCCTCCTCCTTGGTCAAGATGTAAGCCTGCGCCGTAAACTTCATGTGCGGCGTGATCGACCCGGGCTTGGCGCACACCTGCCCGCGCTCCACATCCTTGCGCTCCGTGCCCCGCAGCAACAACCCCACGTTGTCCCCAGCCTGCCCCTGGTCCAACAACTTGCGGAACATCTCCACACCCGTCACAACCTTCTTCTGCGTGGGCCGAATCCCCACCACCTCGACCTCCTCGCCCACCTTGATCACCCCTCGCTCCACACGACCCGTCACCACCGTGCCTCGACCCGATATCGAAAACACGTCCTCTATCGGCATCAAAAAATCCTTGTCAATCGCTCGCTCGGGCACCGGAATGTAGGAATCCACCGCATCCATTAACTCGAAAACACACTTGGTGTCCGGCGAACTCGGATCCCCACTCTCCATCGCCTTCAACGCCGACCCCTTCACAATCGGAATCTTCTCCCCAGGAAAACCGTACGACGTCAAAAGCTCCCGAACCTCCAACTCCACCAACTCCAATAACTCCGGGTCGTCCACCATGTCCGTCTTGTTCAAAAACACCACGATGTACGGCACCCCAACCTGACGCGCCAGCAAAATGTGCTCCCGCGTCTGAGGCATCGGCCCGTCCGCCGCCGATACCACCAATATCGCCCCGTCCATCTGAGCCGCACCCGTAATCATGTTCTTCACATAATCCGCATGCCCAGGACAATCCACGTGCGCATAGTGCCGCTTGTCCGTCGAATACTCCACGTGCGCCGTGTTGATCGTGATCCCACGCGCAACTTCGCCGTCGCCAATCCCTTCTTCGACAACACCAACGTGATCGCTGACGTCAACGTCGTCTTGCCGTGATCCACATGCCCAATCGTCCCAATGTTCACGTGAGGCTTCGAACGGTCAAACTTCTCTTTACCCATCGCTCCTCATTCGCTCCGAATCTCTCGTCTCTTTTCTGGAGCCCACGACCAGGATTGAACTGGTGACCTCGTCCTTACCAAGGACGTGCTCTGCCAACTGAGCTACGTGGGCGGGAGTTTCCTCTGCGATCTCTCTCCTCTTGGCTCGCCGCTCCCGTTCGATGGAGCGGGAGACGGGATTCGAACCCGCGACCAACAGCTTGGAAGGCTGTGACTCTACCCCTGAGTTACTCCCGCGAACGCCGACCTCCCGGTTTGCCAAGTTGGTGGGCAGTGAAGGATTCGAACCTCCGTAGCGCAAAGCGCGGCAGATTTACAGTCTGCTGCCATTAACCACTCGGCCAACTGCCCGAGTTCGAATTGAAAAAACGGAACCACCACCCGCCGCATGCACCTCCGGGAATCGCTTTTGGAGCCGGCGATGGGACTCGAACCCGCAACCTTCCGATTACAAATCGGATGCTCTACCTTTGAGCTACGCCGGCGGCGACTCCTTGCCCCCTGCCGGCCTTCAAAGAACACACCCTTCCCGACAAGGTGCGAACCGCGAAGTGTATCAGCCGATTTCATGCCAATCAAGGGGTTTGCGGCGAAAAACTTCTCTGTCGCACCGCCTCGTATCCGGCGGCTGCCGCTGCCGTCGAAACGTTCAAGGAGGCGACCTCCCCTGCCATCGGCAGCCGGGCCAAGACGTCGCAGCCCTCCCGGACGAGTCTTCGCATTCCCTTGCCTTCGGCCCCGAAAACCAGAGCGAGATCGCCTGTCAGATCGACTCGGTAGAGGACTTCTCCGGCAGGATCCAGACCGACGACCTTAAATCCCTCATTCTTAAGCTGATCGATGGCCCGGCGGAGGTTGCCCACCCGAATGATCGGCACCCGCTCCACGGCCCCGGCCGAGCTTCGGGCCACGGCATCAGACAGCGGTGCGGACCCCCTTTCCGGAACCACGACCCGAGCGCCAATCCCGTCGGCCACGCGCAGCACCGCGCCGAGATTCTGCGGATCCTGGACCTCGTCCAGCACGAAGAGTAGCCTGCGCCCGCGCTGACCCGTGAGCGCCTCCTCTGGCGGCAGGAGCTCGCGCACCGCCGCGCGCGCCACCGCGCCCTGGTGCCCGCGGGCCAGACGGTCGAGCGCTGCCCGATCGCCGTAGCGGACCGGCACATCGGCCTGGTGGCAGGCCTTCTTCAAACTGTTGATCCGCCGGTCGCGCCTTGCCGAGTCGAAGAGCACGAACTCGATCGAGCGCGGACGCGAGCGGACGGCCTCCTCGATCGGGTGAAGGCGGGACAGGATCACTTCGGGAGGAGCAGGACGACTGCCATAGCCGCCAGGCCCTCCGCGCGCCCGACGAATCCCAAGCCGTTCGTGCTCGTGCCGCGGATGGAAATGGATTCGGCGGGAACGGCGAGCAGCTCGGCGATGCGGGCCTGGATCTTCGGGGCGATGGGCGCGATCTTGGGAGCCTCGCAAATCACGACCGCGTCCACGTTGCCGATCGCGAAGCCTCGGTCGGCGGCCATCTCGCGGGCGCGCCTCACGAAGGCCGCGCTGTCGGCTCCGCGCCATTTCGCCTCTGTGTCCGGGAACTGTTGCCCGAGGGAGCCCAGCCCCGCCGCCCCGAGCACGGCGTCGGCGATGGCATGGAGAAGCGCGTCCCCGTCCGAGTGTCCCCGCAGCCCGCGGTTGTACGGCACCTCGATGCCCCCCAGCTTGAGCGGCCGCCCGGCCGCAAACGGGTGCGAATCGAACCCGAGGCCCACGCGGCCTGTCATTTCTCCCTCCTCTTCAAGATCGCTTCGGCCAGGTCGAGATCGTCCGGAGCCGTGATCTTGAAACCCGCGCGCGAGACCGGCACGACCGCCACCGGAATGCCGAGCTCCTCGCAGAGCGAAGCCTCGTCGGTCGCTTCGCGGCCGGAGGCGAGCGCCTGACGCAGGAGGTCCCCGCGGAAGGCCTGCGGCGTGCCCGCGGCCCAGAGGCCGTTGCGGTCTACGGTCGCCACGATCCGTTCGCCCTCGACGCGCTTGACGGTGTCGACGATGGGAGTCGCAGCGACGGCCGCACCGACGAGCTCGGCCGCCGTAATCACGTCCTGCGCCTCCCGCGCGGTCACGAGCGGCCGCGCCGCGTCGTGGATGCAGACGA
>WNGB01008994.1_pt1 | contig 17243 bp, 17 predicted proteins | sample 5400681 | NCBI WGS metagenome assembly WNGB01 (sample SAMN13153367, study PRJNA577476) | soil metagenome | isolation source: 115 cm soil or saprolite under grassland replicate 2 | place: USA:California | collected 2016-06-15 | reverse complement strand
GTTCATTCCTTGAACCATCCGCTCGTGACCTCCATCGGTCTCCTCCTGGGCGAGGCGGGGTGTGGGCCGGGCGGCTGCGCTGGGGGCGGTGGGCGACCAGACGATGCAGCCGACCCAGGTGTCGCTGTGGCTGCGGCCCACGACGGTGCCGCAGCGACACCGCCAGTTCACCGATATATACTGCTGATATGGCCAAGCGGACGATGCAGGAGGCGACCTTCCTGATCCTCACGGCACTGGCTGCGGGCAGCCAGCACGGCTACGGGATCATCGCCGACGTCGCCAAGATCTCGGACGGACGTGTGCGGTTGCGCGCCGGGACGCTGTATTCGGCCTTGGACCGTCTGCGCCTCGACGGGTTGATCAGTGTCGACCGGGAGGAGATCGTGGAGAACCGCTTGCGCCGTTACTACCGGCTCACGCCGGAGGGCGGCACGCAGCTGGCCACTGAGGCGGCTCGGTTCCAATCCAATGCGGCGGCCGCGTTCGCGCGGCTCGGTCTGGCGGGGGGATAGCCAGATGACCGACGCCGCCGACCTGGAGCGAGGTTACCGCCGCTGGCTGAGGTGGTATCCCAAGTCGTTCCGGCGTGAGCACGAGGCGGAGATCCTTGAGGTGTTGATGGCCGGTGCCCGAGAGGGTCAGCGCCAGCCAGAGCCGATGGAGTGTCTGGACCTGATGCGCAGCGCGTTGTGGATGCGTTTGCGTCCGAGGGTGCCTCGGTCGAACCGATCAGCATGCAATGCGGTCAAACTGATGTACGTCGGCGCTGTGGTTGAGCTTGCTGCTGCGATCGTCATCTTGGCCACCATCGGCGACGTCAGGTCGAACGTCGTCAAGAGGAATCCGGGCCTCACCGAAGCCCAGTGGCACGCAGTCGTAGCAGGCCAACTTGAACCGACCGCGGTGGCGGCCTGTATCGCGATCGGTTTCTGGCTGTGGATGGCCTGGTCGATAGGCCGCGGACATCGCTGGGCGAGGATTGTGTTTGCGCTGTTCTTCGGCCTGAACACTTATGGCCTGCTCAACGGGCTGGCCGGGGGTTCGGCGGTGTACGCCCGGCCGGACCTGGCCATCGGGATTGTCCTCTGGCTCGTGGAACTTGCGGCCGTCGCCCTCATCTTCCACGTGAAGTTCGCTGTCTCTCAGTCGGGCGCCACTCCACTCACGCCCGGGGGTTAGCGGCGTGGGATGCGGGACGACGGCGTTGTGAGCGACTGGGACGGGAGGCCGTCGTCTGCTGGTGACAGAGGCGCTCCAGCGCTATCGGTCGAACATTTGTCGAAGCGGTTCGGCGACCGCATCGCCTTCGACGATGTCTCCTTCGAGGTGGGGCACGGTGAGGTGTTCGGGTTTCTCGGCCCCAACGGCGCCGGCAAGACCACGATGGTGCGGACGCTCGGGACCCTGCTCTCCCCTTCGGCAGGCTCTGCCTGCATCAGTGGGACCCCACTGAGCCCGGAGCATGGTGTCGAGATCCGCCGGCGGATCTCGATCATGCCCGAGTCGCCGGGCCTGTATCTGCGCCTGAGCGTGACCGAGAATCTGGAATGTTTCGCCGACCTCTACGAGGCGCCCGACTCGAACGATCGCATTGGCCGCGCCCTACGGGCCGTCAACCTGGCCGACCGGGCCCACGATGCCTGCGGCGCCCTGTCCAAAGGTCTCCGCCAGCGGGTCGCCCTGGCCAGGGCGCTGCTCAGCGACCCGGAGGTGCTGTTCCTCGACGAGCCGACCTCCGGCCTGGATCCGGTCGCCGCTCGTGACGTCCATGGGTTGATCGCCGCGCTCGGCCGCAGCGGCGTGACGATCTTCCTGACGACGCATCGCCTCGAGGAGGCCGAACGCCTCTGCGACCGCGTCGCGATCCTGAACACGACGTTGCGCACGATCGGCCGACCCGACGAGCTCCGCGAGCAGCTGTTCGCCAGGACGCTCACGGTCAGGACCCTCGTCCCGCTCCTCGACCCGGGCCGCGTCTTTGGCGGCCTCCCGGCCGTCGACGGCTGGCGCCAGGACGGGCCCGCCGCCTACGTCCTCGCCGTGTCCGAATCGGCAGTCGCCGCACCAGCCGTCACCCGGGCTCTGGTGGCGGCCGGCGCCGACGTGCTGTCGATCGGCGAGTCGCACCACTCGCTCGAGGACGTCTACCTGGAGCTGATCGACGAGGACAACGAGGCGGGCAGTAGGTCAGCGTGAGCAGGACACGTGTCCGGGCCATCTTCCGCAAGGAGCTGCGGGAGTACCGGCGCAACGGCTCCATCGTCTCGACGATGGTCATCTTCCCGCTGATCTTCCTCATCCAGCCGCTGGTCCTGGTCCTCAGCCTGCCCGCGTCGGTATCGGTCCCACTCAGCCACAGGCATCTTCTGCTGTACATGCTGGCCATCCCGGCGATCGTGCCCGCAACGCTCGCCGCCTACGCGGTGGTCGGAGAGCGCCAGCAGGGCACGCTCGAGCCGGTGCTCACCACGCCGATTCGCCGCGAGGAGCTCCTGCTGGGCAAGGCCCTGGCGTCCTTCGTCCCGTCGGTTGCGATCTCTCTTGCGGTCTACGCCTTCTTCCTCGCCTGCGTCGGCCGGCGGTGGCGTCGGCGCTCATGCGAGGCCCGGAGCTGCTCGCCCAGCTGCTCTTCACCCCGCTCCTCGCCGGCTGGTCGATCTGGGTCGGCATCGCGATCTCAGCCCGGTCGAGCGACGTCCGCGTCGCACAGCAGCTCAGCATGCTCGCGAGCCTCCCGTCGGTCGCGGTGACATCGCTCATCGCGTTCGACGGGATCCATGTGACGCTCGGGCTTGCCCTCGGCTTCGCGGCGGCACTGCTGCTCCTCGACGGACTCGGCTGGCGGATCGTGTCGGCGACGTTCGACCGCGAACGCCTCATCACCGGTACCAGGTGATGAGGTCGCGCGGAACCCATCGGAACCCACCATGAACAGCGCTCGTTGGGTCAGCGCTCTTCGGGGTGGGCGCCGCCGATGTTGTCCTTCATCCTCAAGTCGCGTCTGGTCTGGTGCGTAGTGTGACAATGCGGCTGGAGGTGGGCCGCCGTGACGCCAAAGCGCTCGCTGGTCGCTGTGGCCGCCGTGGTCCTCGTTGGCGGCTTGCTTGCTGCGGGGCGGTGGCTGCAGCGGCAGCTTGACCGTGGCGAGGGCGCCGGCGGTGACCACCACGAGCCGCCCAGCGGTTTCGCCTGGCATCACCCGGATCGCCCGAACCTCGTTGGTCGATGACCTGGCGGTCAGCGGTGACGCGGTCTGGATCGCTGCGGGAGGACTGGTACTGCGCGTCGACCCGCTGACGCGACGCCTTCGGCCGGTGCCGGGCATCGAAGCAGAGCCGCCAGTGGTGCGGCTGACGGCCGGGGCCGGGGCGGTGTGGGCGGCGACCACCGCTGGACGGCTGCTGCGGATCGATTCCCGCTCAGCTCGGGTCGCCGCGGCACTGTCGGTGCCCGCCGAGGCGCTCGCCGCCGACGCCGACGGCGTGTGGACGGTATGGACAGTGTGCTGCGGCGCGGGTGCGGCCCAAGGGTGGCTCACCCGCATCGATCCGGCGAGCAACCGGGTCGTGGCGACCATCCGCCTGCCCGGCGTCGCCCAGGCGGTCGGGGTTGGACCCAGCGGGGTATGGGTGCACGCCGCTGCCGGGCTGCTGTGGCGGGTGGATCCCGCCAGCAACCGGGTGGTCGCCACGGTCCGCCTGCCGCCGAGCTCTCCCGATCCGCAGGAGCCAGGAGGTGGTGACGTGGCGGTCACCAGCGACGGGGTGTGGGTCAGCGACCCGCCGGCCGCCACGGTGTGGCGCATCGACCCGCGGCGCAACCAGCCCACCGACGATCGCTGGGAGGCCGATGGACGCGATCTGGCAGTGGCCGCGGATGGGGTGGTGTGGGCCACCAGTGACACCCGGTTGCTGGGCCTTGGCGGGCCAGAGGTGCGTGGTCCCCGCCGGCCACACGAGCTCGAGACCGGTGTGATCTCCGCTCTGGCCGCTGCCCAGGACGGCGGGCTGTGGCTGGGCACGCCGGACGGGGTGTTCCACGTCGAGCGCCGCGTCCTGCACGAGCGGTAACGCCCGAGCGCGACGGCGCTGGCTGGTTGGGGTGTGGTAGGGCCACGCCGCACCCCTGTGGGGGTGCGGCGTGGCTGGCTGGTTGGCTTGGTGTTAGTGGCTGTTGTTGGAAGCGATGGTGGTGAGCTGGCGGTTGTAGGTGATCAGGCTGGTGGGGGTGGCGGTGGTGCGGTAGGTGCTGGGCAGCTCGACCGAGGCGGCGCCCTGGCCGACGGCCCACTTGAGGGTGGCGCCGAGGTTGCCGATGCGGTCGGGGGCTGCGGTCTGGAAGCTGATCGGGCCGCCGAGGGCGTGGATGGCCTGGTAGAGCTTGTCGTAGGAGGGTCCCTGGTCGAAGGTCGAGCGGATGGAGTGGTTCTCAAGGACTGCTCTGGCGCCCAGCTGCTGGCGGGCGTAGCGCATCATCAGTTCGCTGAAGGCCTCGTCGTTGGTGACGCTGGCGTCGGGGTTGATGCGCTGGTAGGGGTTGAACGACAGGCCGGAGCGGGTGTGGGTCCAGGACTTGTGGGCGTCGACCTGCTGGTGCTGGCAGGCCTCATCCAGGGTGGCGGTGTAGCCGGCCTTGAGGAGGGCCTGGACGCTTTGGGGGGTGCGGCCCTGGCGCAGGAACGGCTCGGCGAACATGGTGGTGCAGCGGGTGATCTGGGTCATGGCGAGCTCGGGGGTGGTGTCGTAGCGGGCGGCGAGCTTTTGCTGCAGCTGGGTGTAGGCGCCGGCGAACTTGGGGGTCCAGAAGCGGCCGACGGTGCCGGTGTTGTGGTACTCGTCGACCACGTTGATGGAGGGTCCGTCCAGGCGCTTGGCCCATTCTGGGGCGCTGGTGCCTGCGAGCACGCGCAGCTTGAGCTTGAGGTGGTTGGCTTTGGCGTAGGCGATGTCCTGGTCGATCGGGTTGCCTTGAGCGATGGGGCTGGTGGGGGTGGGTTGCAGGTCGGCCCAGGCGACTTCGGCGACGTAGCCGTCGACGGCGCCGTGGTAGCTGCTGGCGGGGGCGTGTTGGCGGTCGAGCAGGCCGCCGAGGACGGGCTTGAGCCAGGGGGCGGGGGTGGGGGTGGCGGCGTGGGCGGCGGTGGTGTGCAGGGTGGCGGTGATCGCGATCGCGGTGGCCAGGCCGAGCAGGACCCGCATGGCGTGGCGGCCGCGGCGAGGGACCATCGGGCTGGTGGTGGTGGGGCGCATCTAGCTGCCTTCCGGCTGGGGGGCCGCTGGTGTGTGCCCCGGTGTAAGTCCCAGCCTGCTGGGCGCGCCTCAAGCCCTCCTCAACCCCACCACAAGATCAGCTCAGGCCACCAGATCCCCTGTCAGCACACAGGTACACGCCATCTCGACGAGTCCATCCCGTTGGAGCTGCGCGAGCGTGCGGTACACCTGGCCCCGAACCGCAGCGGCTGCAAGCGCTCACGACGCGGACGGGGCAGCCAGGCCACCCTGCGACAGGACCACGTCGTCGACGTGCGCCGCGAACTCCCCCGAGCGAACCTCCGCCGCCTGCTCGTACCTGGCGATGCGATCCTCCCACGCCGCCTCCACGCCGAACGCCAACCGTGCGAACCCCGTTGACCGCACCGCCTCACCCAACGCCAGCGGGTCGTTGGGCGGATGCACGCGGACGGGATCGCCGACGGCGATCATGTTGGGCGGGAGGAAGAACTCGTCAGGGAGCACCGCGCCGCCGTGGACCAGCGCGCCCACCGCCACCGATCCACCAGCGCCGATCCGCGCGGCGTGCAGCACGGTCGCGCCCGTGGCCAGGTAGGCGCAGCGATCGACACGGCAGCCCAGCAGCGTGGCGTGCGGCCCGACGAAGACATGATCGGCGAGCACGACCGGCCGGGGGGTCCCGCCCGCCGCGGTGGCACGTAGGACCGCGTGCTCGCAGACGATCGCGCATTCGCCCACCTCGATCCGTGACGCCTCGGCGTCCAGGACCGCGCCGTACATCACGCGCGCCCGCGGGCCGATGCGCACGTCGCCGACGAGCGTGGCGGTGGGCGCGACGAACGCGGACGGGTCGATGACCGGCTCGCGACCGCGATGGCGGAGCAGCATGGAGACTCCCTCCCTGCACTGAGCTGCAATGGGCATGCCGACACCACGATGCCGCGGGGCGAGCTCGGCAGGCAACGACCTGACAGAACACCGTGCGTTCGCAGAGCTGCCCCACCGTGAGCGCGACGGCGACCGCCCGTGAAACGGATGATGTATCAGGCACGTCCGGCGATGCTCGGGTAGGTGTGCGCCCGGCCCGAAGCGAGGAGCAGACGCGTTGCCGATCAAGCCGACCGACGAGCACGACCCGCTCACCGTTCTCCGGCCCGACATCGGCCTCCAGATCAGGGACGTCCGGCCAGGCAAACCCCCCTGCCTCGGCGATGGACCTTGTGGGCCCGTCCGCGATCCAGTCGGCCAAGGGCGAGGGGATCGTGAACGGGCACTACCACGCCGAGGTCGACGACCTGCTCCCCCCGGTCGTCTACACGTGGACCAGCGACGGCGAGGTGATCGGCTCGGGCGCGCAGGTGACCGTGCGGTTCGACACGCCACCGTCCGGCAAGTCCCACTTGCGCCAGGTCGGCGTCACCGTCAGCGACGATGACGGGATGGTCGTCAGCGAGACCCGGATGGTCCGGATCTCGACCGTTTCCCATCAAGGCCCGGGCGGCCACGGCGGCCACGGCGGCCAGGGCGGCGGCGGCTCCAACAACCCCCAGGCCGAGCCCTGATCCACCCCTGATCCACCAGGGCGCCCCGCCGGCGGACACGCCTGAGAATGCGGCCTTGCGCGGGGCCGAAAGTAAACGTCCTGCCGACGTGGGGCGCAGGTCATCAGCCGCATGCTCCTCCCAGCGGGTCACCACGACAACGGGAGGACGAGATGCGGGTCTGGCTCCCGCCCAATACCAGGTACATCGCCTCCACCACACTGAACGACACCAAGTGGAACGCAACGCTCATCACCGGAGCGGTCGCCGACGAGGTCGCCAAGCTGAAGCAGCAGCCCGGCCAGAGCCTCCTCAAGTTCGGCACCGGCGTGCTGGACCGGACGCTGATGCGGCACGACCTCATCGACGAGTTCCACTTCTGGATGTTCCCGGTCGTCGTCGGAAGCGGTCAGCGCCTTCTCGACGGGATCGATACGACCCACCTTCGACTCGTCAACACGACCACGTTCAGCAGCGGCATCGTGGTCCTCACCTACACCCCCAAGTAGCAGCCAAGCGGCGGCGGCTACGGGCGTTCGAGCAGCGATGCAACCCGTCGGAGATCATCGGTGCTCGCAGGTATCTGCATGACCATGAGAAGGTCGGGGTTCTCGACCAGGCGAAGTTGGAAGATCTCGAGCGCGACCCGCCCGATCTGGGGATGATCAATGCCGATCGTCGCGGGTCTGAAGTAGCGGACAGGGTATTCGGCCCACCACTGCTGGAATTCCGGACTGGCCTCGGTCAGCGCCGCCACGATCTCCGCGAATCGAGGGTCATCGGGTCGTTGACCAGCCGCGGCTCGGAATTGGCTGAGCACCGCCCGGGCGGCTGGCTCCCAGCGGACCATGCGAGCGCGGTTCTCCGAGTCGGTGAACATCATCCAGAGCAGGTTGCGTCGATCGCTGGGGAACCTGCGAGGATCATGTCGGACCCGCGCGTATGGCGTGTTCCACACCAGGTAGTCGAAGTGTGTGTCATAAATGGTGGCGACATTCGGCGCAACGGTGTCGACCAGCCGTTGCAGCCGAGGGAGCACGTCATCGAGGGGCGTTTCGCGCTCCGGATCGGCCCGGCCCGCAAGGTCCCGAAGGTGTCGATGCTCGTCTGGGCCGAGCAACAGCGCGCGTGCCAGCGCATCGACCACCTGGGCGGACGCCGATATGTCCCTGCCCTGCTCCAGCCAGGTGTACCAGGTGACGCCGACCCCGGACAGTTGGGCGACCTCTTCGCGCCGTAGGCCGGGAGTTCGACGTCGACCGGGAGCGCTGCCCTCCGGCAGTCCGACGTCGGCTGGCCGCAGTCGTGCCCGCCGAGCACGCAGAAAGGCGGCCAGTTCGGTGCGCCGTGCTGTTCGTGCAGGCTCGCGGTCATTCCTCATTGCGATCTGCCCCGTCTGGACGGCGACCCATCGCTGGGTAGCAGGATCAGTACCAGGATCGATACCAGCATGCTCGCTACCCTGACGATCATAGTCGACCCGCTGTGGTCGGACCCCCGAGGAGAACCACATGGCCAACCGGACGGGACCGGTGCTGGTGATCGGCGCCACCGGCCAGCAGGGTGGCGCGGCCGCGCGCGCACTGCTCGAGCGTGGCTGGACGGTCCATGCCCTGGTGCGCAACGCCGGCAAGCCAGCCGCCCAGTCGTTGCGCGGGGCAGGGGCCACACTTGTCACCGGTGACCTGGATGATCCGGCGTCGCTTCGGGCCGCGATGAGCGCCGTCCACGGCGTGTTCCTCGTGTTGACCATGATGACCGGACCCCGGGTGACGCTCGACGGGGTGGCGGCCGAGGAGCGGCGAGGCAGGGCGGTAGCCGATATCGCCAGGGAGTCCGGAATCGGGCAGCTGGTGTACAGCTCGATCCGCGGCGCGGATCTTCATACAGAGATCCCGCATGTGGAGAGCAAGGGCCGGATCGAGGAGCGCATCCGGGCGCTCGAGCTGCCGGCGACGATCCTGCGGCCCGTTTCGTTCATGGAGAATTTTGACTCCTACAGCCGCCCGGTCATGGTCGACGGCGAGCTGGTGGTCAGCCTCGCGCTCCGGCCCGTGACGCGGTTGCAGATGGTCGCGACGCGCGACATCGGCGCTTTCGCCGCGATTGCGTTCGACCAGCCGGAGCGATTCCTTGGCCGGCGCATCGAGATCGCCGGAGATGACCTCACTGGTCTGGCGATCGCCGAGAGGTTCGGCCGAGCCTGTGGCGTGCCTGCGCGCTTCCGGCAGGTGCCCATCGAGCAACTCCGCGCCTTCGACGAGGAAGTGGCCAAGATGTTCGAGTGGCTCGACAGACGTGCCGTCGATGGACCCGACCTTTCCGCCCTGCGGGCACATCACCCCGGCCTGATGACGCTGGAGACCTGGTTGCGAACGACCGGCTGGAAGCCATCCTCACCCAGCGGCGAGCTGTCCTGATGGCCGGCCTGGTGGCCGAGCTCCAGGCGGCGGATAGAGAGAGCGAGGAAACATGACCGATGGACTGGTGCTGCTGCCCGGCACGGGCCACAGGATCCAAGGCGCGAGCATGACCCTCAAGGTGGGTGCCGAGCGGTCGAGGAACTGGTCGATGTTCGAGGCCGATGTCCCACCGGGATTCGACGTCGGGGCGCACGTGCACCGCGAGGCCGAGGAGCTGTTCTACATCCTCGAAGGCGAGCTCGACCTGCTCGCCTTCGAACCGCGCGTCAGGACCACGGGCGACTGGCGCACCTGGGAGTCGGACACCGGCGCCAAGGTGGTCCGAGGTGGCCCGGGGAGCGTCATGTTCGTGCCACCCGGGTGCCCGCACGCCTTCTTCAACCCCGGACACGCACCAGTCCGAATGCTCTTCCAGGTCGCCCCGCCCGGCCACGAGCGTTACCTCGAGGAGGTCGCCGAGCTGCTCGCTGACGCAGCTCCACCGGACCAAGCCGCGATCGCGGAGCTGCGGGCCCGCCACGACATCCGCCAGCTCACTCCAATGGTCCCCACCCGCGACCTCCACTAGCGGATCCCATTCCACTCCGCGGGTGGTGGTGCTCTGCCGCGCGGCAGAGCACCGAACCCGCGGCGACCAACCGCCCAACAGCGCCCACGACAAGAACCCCGAGCACCCAGGACACCCCAAGCGCCACCCGGGAACCGCCAGCGACCGCCGGCCGCCACCGGCGGGCGGGGCGGCAGCGGTCCGAAATCCGCCAGTCATGGCCCGCGGCGCCCAGCGCCCGCCCCCGCGACGCAGCCCGACCTTGGACTACCGCTCACGAGGTGCCGAGCGCGGCGTGGAGGGCACGCAGAGAGGCTTCCGGCTGCTCCAGCGAGAAGTGGCCGGCGTCATCGATCACGTGCAGCGGCCACCCGTATCGGGCGCTGGCCGCCTCGGCGATCCGCAGCCGCATCACCCGGTCGTGACGGCCCCAGATGAGCGTCGTCGGGACGGCGATCCGCGCGAGCTCCCGCGGCGGGATCTGTGGGATGCCGAGCTCCCGCAGCAGCCGGCGGTTGGCGGCCCGCACGCTGGGCGTGCGGGCACGGTCCAGGTTGTAGGCCAGGGACGCCTCCCAGCGCTCACCCGTCAGCGCCCGGACGCGGGCCGGGTCCACCGCCACCTGCCGGAGAAACCCGTGGTGCGTGCGCTCGCTCGGTCGGGCGATGAACCGGATCATCGCGAGCGCCACTCTCGGCGCGGGCCGGAAGCGGCCGAGGCTGCCTGCGCCGACCAGCACCAGCCGGGACAGCCGGTCGGGCTGGGCGATCGCAAAGCGTGCGGCGATGGAGGCGCCGAGCGAGGCCCCCACCAGCGCCGGCGGCCCCGGGCAGGTGCGCTGGATCAGCTCACCGAGCCAGGCGAGCACGCGAGCGGCGTCCGGCGGGCCGTCGGGCACCTCGGAGGCGCCCAGTCCGGGCAGGTCGGGCGCCACCACGCGGTGTGTCCTCACCAGATCATGGATGACCGGCAGCCACATCCCCGACCAGCCGCCCTGGCCGTGCAGCAGCACCACCGACGGGCCGTCGACGCCGCCCTCCAGCACGGCGGTGGACACCCCGGCCAGGTCCAGTCGCCGCTCCGTTGCCGGCGCCCCAGCCAGCAGACGCTGCCGAGCGTCGTCACCGATCGCGCGACGGGCGCCGTCCTCCACGACCCGCTGCCTGCTCATGGCCGATCCTCTCCCTTGGGACTCGTAAGCCATCGCGGGTCATCGTCGGGGAAACGGCGGCGTTCGCCTAGGACAGTTTGTGAACCTCCTCCCGTGCTCCGGCGCCAGCAGGTTCACGATTGGAACTGGTCAGGACCGCGGGCAGGGAGCGAGACTGGCTCCATGCGCAACTACGGCCAGTTCTGCCGGGCCCCGCTCAGGGCTGTGCGGCCGTCCCGTTGAAGTAGGTCTGGGCCTTGGCCAGGGCGACCTGGCCGACCGAGGTGCCGAGGGTCCGGCCGTTGTGGTCGGCGTCGGGGAAGTGGATGCCGCCCTGCCGGCGGGACTCGCCCGCCTCGTCGCGGGCGGCGCTGAAGGTCGGCCACAGCAGCGCGACCGGCAGCAGCGGGGTGGCGCCCGGCTCGATGCGTGAGGTGCCCGGCCGCAGCGTCACGCGCGCGCCGAACAGGTCGCTGCCGGTGAACTGCTGCAGGACCTTGGCGCCGGCGCCGCTGAAGGTGCTGTGGCCGGAGACGTACTCGGGGAACGGCGGCGTCGGGAAGGTCGCCGGCTGGTATGGCTGCCAGTCCTGGCCCCAGATGAGCCTGGTGCCCTTGTAGGGGCCGGCCCAGGCCAGCACGAGCTGGTTCTTCTTGCGGACGTGGACGGCGGTGATCGGCCGGACGTAGTCCCATTGCCGCTTCGCGCTCCACGCCGCGATGCTGGCGTCCAGCTCGGCGTTGGCGAGCGCGAAGAACATCCGGACGTCGTTGTCCAGGCTGTAGCCGCGCGCCCGGGAGATCGCCTGGGCGAACAGGCACCAGTGGCCGGGCGGCGTCTCGCTGGTGGGCCCGTCCGCCCAGTACTCCACCCGCATCTTCGACTGGTCGTTGAGGGTGGCGCTCTGCAGCAGGGTGTCGGTGATCTCCTGGTCGAGCAGCAGCAGGGTCGTGAGGGTCGGCCCCGGCAGCGGGAACTGGTTGGGCGAGGTCAGGGCGAACGGGGTGACGTCGCGCCACTGCGGGGTCAGGAACTTCTGCACGGTGGAGCCGCCGTTGCCGTCCGGGACCCGCAGCGGCTGCCAGTGGAACGGGTCGTTGATCGTGTCGGGTGTGTTGACGGGGACGTAGCCGCTGGTGTCGGCGTAGCCGTTCGTCTGGTTCGACCCGTCGTCAGCCCGGAAGGCGAGCACCGCGGCGGCGGCCGTGTTCCCGACCCCGGCCGGTGTGGCGGGGTCGGTCGAGGTGTCACCAGGGTCGTAGCCGATGGCGGTCATGAGGGCGGTGAAGTCGGCGGCCTTGGCGGGGAAGAGGTTGAGCAGCGCTCGATAGGCCGCGTAGCTGATCGCCATGCTCTTGGAGGCGACGGTCCGCTCGGCGGCCGGTCGCCGCAGCGACGCGCCGAGGCGCGTGCCGACCGCCGTGGGGTCGTATGCCGCCCAGGCGTCGTACATGCTGGTGTGGACGATGGCCAGGGCCCTGGCGTTGATGGTGGGCCCGGTCTTGAGCGCCCGGATGGCGGCCAGGGTCTGCTCGTCCCACCGGAGCACGACGTTGTCGTCTGGCCTCGGCCCGTAGTTGTCGATCGGGTACAGCGGTCCCGGGCCGATCGGCAGGGCCGGGAGTGGCAGCTTGACCTCCAGGCCCAGGTCCAGGTTCACGTCCGCGATCGCGGTCGAGATGACCGTGCCGACCAGGGCCACGACCAGGGCCACGATGACGACCAGTCTGCGGGTCACTGCGCTGCCACCTCCGTCCTCGACAGGAGCCCTGGCTCAGTTGCTGAGACGACGACGGCGGCGGCCGCCACGGACGAACCCGGCCCCGATCACGAGCAGGCCGGCACCCAGCGCGAGCAGCTGCGACGCATGGGAGCCGGTGAAGCCCAGGGTGTGGGGCGCTTCGCCCATCTCGCCGCCCATCTCCTCCATCATCCCGTTCTTGCACGGGGCGACGAAGCGGTTGTGGGCCGCGACCACCAGCAGCTGGCCGTCGGTCCTCCACACCGTCGACTCGACCGAGTTGTGCACCGAGAGGTCGATCGGGATCTTCGTGACGAACAGGCCCTGGCTGTCCGTGGTGATGGTGTGCCGCGGGCCCACCTGCTTACCGGTCTTCACGTCGACGATGTTCAGGTACACCTGCTGGTTCGGAGGCAGCTCCTTGCCGGTGGCCACGATCGTGGTGCAGACAGTGCACGACAGCAGCAGCGTCTCGGCCGCCCGGGCGGCGGGCGCCAGCGCGAGCAGGAGCAGGCCGAGCAAGGCTGGCAGGAGGCGGAGGGTGGGGCGGATGCGCATCAGGGCGATGCCTCCTTGCGGCAGGCCTGGCTGGCCACGGTGTACGCCTTCAGGGCCAGGCTCAGGCGGCGGTCACGAACGTTTCTCAGGAGCATGTCCATGCTCTGGTCGGCACGCCGGGCGGTCTCCAGGCACGCGGGCGGGGCGACGGGCTTGTCCCGGACCACCGTGCGGGTGATCACGGTCGGAACCGGCTCGGGGCTGGCGGCGGGACGATGCAGGAGATAGCCGAGCCCGCCCCCGGCCAGCAGGCAGACGAGCGCGATCACGGCCGGCACCGCCCAGTTGGGAAGCTGCCGCTCCGGGGGTCCGGGAGCCTGGGGCTCTTGCCGCTCAGCGTCCCGCGGCTCGACCTGCTCTGGCTTGGACGCCCCGGCTTCGGCTGTCCCGGTGCTGTTCTCCTGATTCTCCTGCGCGGGCTCGAACAGCGAGCCCATGCGGATGCCGATCTGGGTGAAGGATTTACGGATCTCCTCCAGCTCGCGCCGCCGTTGTTCCTCGCGGTTTTCGCGGTTGTCGGGATCCGAATCCATGACTGCTGCCCCCTCCGGCGTTCAGGCAGATCGCCCGAGCACGTCGAACGGCTGGGCCAAGCCACCGAGGCGGTAGTCATGCACAACCGCGCGAGAGAAGGCAAATCGGCTCGTCAGAGCCAAGTCAGGCGAAGGTGGTGCCGGGCGGCGCGTGCCTGGGCCGATACCACCCCTGACCAGGGATGATCTCTAGGATTCGGCCATTCCAAACACAGGTCTTGAATTTCCTGATCGTAGTAGGAATAGCCGCTAGGTATTTCTACCGAATCCCGGGTGGAGAAAAGCACGCCAAAGTGTTACCGCGGGAAACGTGTGACGGCACGTATACGTGCGCCGGGGAATTCCCGGCGGCGGGTACTGCTCAGTCGAGCTTGTAGTCCCGCTGCGAATGCGCGTAGGTGACGAAGTCGTCGAGGGCGTGGGGGTTGGCCATGGCGTGGCGGTTCGCCGCCTCCTCAACCGGAACGCCGAGAAGGATCTTGCGGATCGGCACCTCCATCTTCTTGCCCGTCAGGGTCGCCGGGATCTCGGGAACCTGGACGATCCGGTCCGGCACGTGCCGCGGCGTGTACTCGCGCCGCAGCCGGTCGCGGATCTTCTCCTCGAGGGCCGCGTCCAGGCGCCGGCCGGCGCCGAGCTTGACGAACAGCGGCATGAAGGCCCTTCCGCCTGGCAGGTCGAGGTTGACCACCAGGGCGTCGTCGATCTCCTCGATCCCCGCGAGCGTCCGGTAGACCTCGGCCGTGCCGATGCGCACGCCGTGGCGGTTCAGCGTGGCGTCCGACCGGCCCAGGACGAAGCACCCGCCGCGGCCGTTGATCCGGAAGAAGTCGCCGTGCCGCCACACGCCGGGGTAGTCGGCGAAGTACGTCTCGCGGTAGCGCCGGCCGTCCTCGTCGCCCCACAGTCGCACCGGCATCGACGGCATCGGCTGGGTGATCACCAGCTCGCCGACCTCGTCGACCACGCTGTCGCCGCGGTCGTCGAAGGCCTGCGCCGCCACCCCGAGGGAGCGGGCCTGCATCTCGCCGGCGTAGACGGGCAGCGTCGGCACGCCGCCGACGAAGCCGCAGCAGGTGTCCGTTCCGCCGCTGCCGGTGGCCACCCACAGGTCCCGCTTGACGCTGCGGTAGAACCACTCGGTGCACTCCGGCGACACCGGGGACCCGGCCGGCATGATCGTGCGCAACGCGGACAGGTCGTACTGCTCGCCGGGAACGATGCCGGCCTTTCGCATCAGCTCGACATAGGCCGGGCTCGCGCCGAAGAGCGTGGCGCGGCTGTCCTGCGCCATCTTCCACAGCACGCCGGCGTCCGGGTAGGCGGGGTTGCCGTCGTAGAGCACCGGGACCACGCCGAGCAGCGGCGAGCTGACCAGGAAGTTCCACATCATCCAGCCGGTGGTGGTGAAGAAGAGCAGGCGGTCGTCCGCCCGCAGGTCCATGTGGAACGTCTGCAGCTTGAGCTGCTCCACCAGGATGCCGCCGTGGCCGTGGACGATCGCCTTGGGCAGGCCGGTGGTGCCCGAGGAGAACAGCACCCACAGCGGGTGGTCGAAGGCGACCTGCTCGAACTCGAACCGCTCGGCCGGCACCGGCGGCCGGTCGAGCACGACCTCCCACCCGAGCCAGATGTCCCCCGCTGGCGGCGGGTCCTCCGGGTGCAGGACCCGCAGGTGGACGACGTGCTCGAGGCTGGGCAGCCCGGCGACGATCTGGCGCAGCTCCTCGCGACGGTCGAACTCCCTGCCGCCGTAGCGGTACCCGTCCACACCGAACAGCACCTTGGGCGCGAGCTGCTGGAAGCGGTCGAGCACACCACGCCAGCCGAAGTCAGGCGAGCAGCTCGCCCAGATGGCACCGATGCTGGTCGTGGCCAGCATCGCGACGACCGTCTGGGGGATGTTCGGCATGAAGGAGACCACGCGGTCCCCTGGCTCCACGCCAGCGCCCCGCAGCCAGGTCGCCAGGACGCGCACCTGGCCGGCGAGGTCCTCCCATGGCATGCCGGCGAGCGGTGCGGTCTCGCTGAGGAACACGAGCGCGTCGCTGCCCGGTTGCTCGCGGCGCAGGAAGTTCTCGGCATAGTTCAGCCTGGCGCCTGGGAACCACTCCGCGCCCGGCATGTCGCGGCGGCCGAGCACCCTCGACGGCGGCGTCGAGGCCTGGATGTCGAAGTAGTCCCAGATCGCTCCCCAGAAGGCCGCGAGGTCAGTCACCGACCAGCGCCACAGGTCGTCGTAGCCGGCGAGCTCCATGGCGCGCTCGGTCCGCAGCCAGCGTGTGAAGGCGGTCAGGTTGCTACCCTCCGCCCGCTCTGGGGTTGGCGTCCACAGGAGGTCGCCCTCGCGGACCTCCGTCGGCGCGGGTCCGATCGCCATCGGCCCTCCTCGTAACGGCAACGACAAGAATAGATCACACCGAACGGGGACCGTCAGCGGAACACGCCGGTGTGGCCGAGGGAGTAGCGGCCGGGCTGGGGGTACACGCACAGGCCGTGCGGGCCGGGCCCCACCCGGATGCGGGCCAGCAGCCGCCCGTTGCGGGTGTCGATGGCGTACACCTCGCTGGAGTAGCGGCCGGACAGCCACAGCACCCTGCCGTCGGCGGAGACCCCGCCCATGTCGGGGCTGCCGCCGCCGGGCAGGCGCCACTTGCCGACCACCCTGCGGCTGGCGAACGACAGCAGCGAGATCGACCCCTCGTCGCGGTTGGAGATGTACAGGATGCGCGAGTCGCGGCTGGCGTACAGGCCGTGCGGGCCCCGCCCGGTGGCGACGAACGCGATCCGCAGCGTGGCCGCGTCGACCAGCCAGACGCCGCCCATGCTCATGTCGGCGACGTAGAACACCCGCCCGTCCGGTGACAGCTTCACGTCCTGCGGCTTGGCGCCTGGCCGCAGCCGCACCACCTGGACGACCCGCTGGCGGGCGACGTCCAGCTTCAGCAACTGCGCGCTGAACTCGCAGCTGGCGAGCGCGAAGCGCCCGTCGGCGCTGAAGTCCATGTGGTCCACACCCAGGCACGGCACCCGCACGGAGCGCCGCAGCCGCATGCTGTGGGCGTCGCGGAAGTCCAGCCGCCCCAGCTCCTCGGCCATGACGATGGCGTAGCGCCCGTCAGGGGTGAAGTAGAGGTTGTAGGGGTCGGCGACGGTCACGGGCCTGCCCCGCCTGCCCGTGCGCGGGTCGATGGGGGTGAGGCTGTTGCCCTTGGTGTTGTCGACCCACAGGGTGCGCAGGTCCCACGAAGGGGTCACGTGATGCGGCTGCGTGCCCGTGGCGAAGCGCGCCACGACCTTGAACCGCTTCGGGTCGATCACGTCGACCCTGCCGCCACCCGAGATCGGCACGTAGACCAGCGGGCGGAAGCCGCGCACGACCGGGCTGAGCCTGCCCGGCCGGTCCGCGGCGTAGACGTCCAGGGGATCGAGCGGTGGTGGCATCCCCGGCAGGAGCGTGCGCTCGGACACCGGACCGTTGGTGCCGCCCGGCGGTCCGGTCGCGGGGTCGGCACG
>WNGB01008008.1_pt1 | contig 17243 bp, 14 predicted proteins | sample 5400681 | NCBI WGS metagenome assembly WNGB01 (sample SAMN13153367, study PRJNA577476) | soil metagenome | isolation source: 115 cm soil or saprolite under grassland replicate 2 | place: USA:California | collected 2016-06-15 | reverse complement strand
TGAGTCCCGCTTTTGCGAAAAAGCTTGGTGTCCAGACCGGCGACCTGGTGCAGATCGTGATTAATGAAAAGGGCGCTCGTGGAGGGCCGATCAAACGCGAGCTGGTAATCGCGGCGCTGGTGTCGCCCGGCCACGCGGATAATTCAATCACAATCTCACTCGGTTACGCGCGAAAAATGCCGGAGTTTAATGCGCTGCCGTACGCAGGCGGAGCGTTGAAAGAACGACCGAAGATCGCCGAACAGTCGGGGTTCAACGGCTACTTCCTTCGCACCGCGGCAAATCCATATTTCGTCTCGGCGGGTGGCCAGGGAATCGAGAGTGTGAAAGTAACGAAAGTCGGACGCACTTATCCGCTCTCCATTACACAGGAGCACTTCAGCATTGAAGGCCGCGGTCTTGTCCGAGAAGCGACGCTGGAACGCTACCGGGCCGACAATGATTTCGCCAAGAAAGTGCCCGGCGAGGAAGAATTGTCCCACAGGTTGCCAACCATCTACAGTCATCCGCCCCTGGACGCGCCACAGCAGTGGGGGATGACAGTCGATCTGAATGTCTGCACCGGATGCAGCGCTTGTGTGATCGCCTGCCAAAGCGAGAACAACATCCCGGTAGTCGGCAAACTGCAAGTGGCTCATGGCCGGGCGATGCACTGGATTCGCATCGACCGCTATTACGCAAGCAAAAAGCCATTTAACCAGGACCGTGGCGACTGGCCGCAAGATCCGGAGATCGTGCACGAACCGATGATGTGCCAGCACTGTGAGAACGCGCCGTGCGAAACGGTTTGTCCCGTCAACGCTACCGTCCACAGCGAGGATGGTCTCAACGTTATGGCTTACAACCGCTGCATCGGCACGCGATATTGCGCGAACAACTGCCCATTCAAGGTGCGCCGATTCAATTACTTCGATTACAATCAGCGACCAGTCGGCAAGAGGAAGATCGCCGGTGCCTTGAGCATCTACGAAGAATATTTCGCGCCGCTCACCACCAAAGGCGCTCCCGACATTATCAAGATGCAGAAAAATCCGAACGTCACCGTGCGTATGCGCGGGGTGATGGAGAAATGCACATTTTGCGTGCAACGGATTGAGGAAGCAAAAATCGCGGCGCAAGCACGAGCCGGCGCTTCAGCCGATACACTCATCCCGCGCGATTCATTTACAACGGCGTGCGCGCAAGCCTGTCCCACGGAAGCAATTGTTTTTGGGAACATCAAAGACCCGGAAAGCCGCGTCTCGAAAATGAAAACGCAGGACCGCAATTATCGCCTGCTCGAATATTTGAACGTGAACACGCGAACGAGTTATCTCGCGCGCATTCGCAACCCGAATCCGAAGATGCCGGACGCGGCAAACATTGGCGTCGCAAGCTTGGAGGAGAAGTTACCAGAATGAGCGAAGCTCGAATGATAACGGCGGCCGACAGATTCCGGGTAGCGCCCGCGTCTCGCGTGTCTGGTTTCGGCGTCGCGCCGAAACGAACTTTTCCTTTGGCACCTTCACATCTTTGCACATTTTTTGTCTTCAAGTTGGTGGTCAGAAAAGTCCGCGAACCCGAGACGGATTCGCCAACGCGCGAGACGCGTGCGCTACCTAATCAGTTGAATTTGCGCATGGGGGTAGATGTTGCGCTGGTGTGTAATCCTGAGCGGGACGAAGGATCGCGCACGGGGTGTGGGACGCACCCGGCTTTTTTTAATGTGATTAATGGCCTGATGGGAGCTCCATCGCCGTCTGCGCTGCTCGGGATGACCGCCTATTAGAATCATGGACGCAGCACCGACAGCACCGGAGATGATCAAAGAGGACGAGCGACCGCTCGCACGGGTACCGCTCGTCTTGAACAAGCGCAACTTCAGTTGGCTTACGGAGCGAATTTCAGGCGTGGTGGAGCAACCCGCGCCACGTTGGTGGTGGGTAGCCTTTACCATTACAGCAAGTGCCGCGACGTTCGGTCTCTTTTGCCTCGGTTACCAGATTTCTACTGGCGTTGGCACCTGGGGAAATAACATCCCGGTTGGTTGGGCCTGGGACATCACCAACTTCGTTTTTTGGATCGGTATCGGACACGCGGGCACGCTCATCTCCGCAATCTTGTTCTTGCTCCACCAAAAATGGCGCACTTCGATTAACCGCTCCGCGGAAGCGATGACGCTTTTTGCGGTCATTTGCGCCGCGATTTTTCCTGGCGTGCACGTGGGACGAGTCTGGATGGCATGGTTTCTCGCGCCCGTGCCTAACAACTGGGCGATCTGGCCAAACTTCCGAAGCGCCCTGGTGTGGGACGTGTTTGCGGTATCGACCTACTTTACCGTTTCGGTTTTGTTTTGGTACACCGGTTTGATTCCTGATTTGGCGACGTTGCGCGATCGGGCCACGACGAAGATCAGGAAATTCCTTTTTGGAATTTTCGCGTGTGGCTGGCGCGGCTCGAATCGCAACTGGCGTCATTACGAAATGGCCTATCTGCTTTTGGCCGGTCTTTCCACCCCGCTCGTTCTCTCAGTGCACAGCGTGGTATCTTTTGACTTCGCAACGTCGATCCTCCCAACGTGGCACAGCACGATTTTCCCGCCCTACTTCGTCGCCGGCGCGATCTTCGGCGGTTTTGCCATGGTGTTGACCTTGCTGTTGCCCGCGCGCGCCATGTTCAAGCTGCAGGACGTCATCACACCGCAGCATATCGACAAGATGGCGAAGATCATTTTGTTAACCGGTTCATTCGTCGGCTACGCCTACATGATGGAATTTTTCGTGGCGTGGTACAGCGGCAATTCCTACGAGCGATTCGCGTTTTGGAATCGCGTCTTTGGTCCTTACTGGTGGTACTGGTGGGTCGGTATGCTCTTTTGCAACGTGCTTTCACCGCAACTCTTTTGGTTCAGGTGGTGCCGCCGGAATGTCTATGTCGTCTATTTCGTCTGCATGTGCGTGAACGCCGGCATGTGGTTCGAGCGCTTCATCATTATCGTCGGTGGATTGCATCGTGATTTTCTTCCCTCTTCCTGGGGTCTGTTTATTCCAACCTGGGTGGATATCTGGACATACATTGGCACGCTCGGGATTTTTACTTCGCTCTTTCTGCTCTTCGTCCGTTTCCTGCCGATGATTGCGATGTCAGAAGTGAAGACTGCCGTGCCAGAGGCGGACGTGCATTATACCTCGCCCACCGATCGGCATTCCGTAGCCGCAGGCGGAAAGGAGCGCATACGATGAGAACGTCCTATCGCTTCTGTAGCCGCGTCTCTGTGAGACGCGTGGCCCGCGCGTTGCAAACACCTCAGCGCAGCGCCTCGCACAGCGAGGCGGCTACAACAATCCCCAGCGGAGAGGAGCGCCCATGATCAGGACTCCGGCCGGTCATAAGGTCTACGCGATGGCTGCGGAGTATCCGAGCGCAGCCGCACTTTACGAAGCAGCCAAACACGTCCGCGATGCGGGCTTCAAACGTTGGGACGTCTATTCTCCATTCCCGATCCATGGAATGGACGAAGCGATGGGATTGGGAAAATCGTGGTTGAGCGGATGGGTTTTGTTTGGCGGAGTCTCCGGTTTGCTTACTGCTGCCGTCGTCGAATTCGGCCCCTCCTGGTTTCTCTATCCACTCGATGTCCACGGCAAACCAACCAACTTTTTCACCGTCCCGGCGTTTTTTCCGATCATGTTCGAACTGACCGTGCTTTTCGGGGCGTTCGCCTCGTTTTTCGCGATGCTTGGCATGAACGGATTGCCGCGCTGGTACCATCCCATGTTTAACTGGGAGCGGTTCAGCCGCGTGACTAACGACGGGTTTTTCCTGGCAATTGAAGCGCGCGACCCGCGCTTTACTGAGACTGGTGTCCGCGAGTTACTGGAACAAAGCGGCGGGCAACACATCACGATCGTCCACGAGGATTGAATATGTTGCGCGGATTCCTGGTGATTTTTCTTCTCTGCACGATCGCGATCCTTGCGGTGTTTGGGTTTCGTGGACAAACCAGCACCGGCCCGCCCCTCGAGCTTTTTCCCGACATGGTGCGTCAGATGAAAGTGCGGGCGCAAGCGCCGCTCAATTTGTTTGCCGACGGGCGCGGCCCGCGTTTGCCGGTTGCGGGCACAGTTCCGATTGGCTACGAGATGCCGAAAGCGGAGACAGGCGACACATCGGGGGCAACAATCGGTCCTTGGTCGCATCCACGTACCAGCTTTAGTGCCGGGACCGATTACTACAACACAGGCAAAATGGCCGACCGATGGGGGACGGGCATTCCGCTGGAAGTCACCCGCGAGTTGATGGAGCGCGGCCAGCAGCGGTTCAACATCACTTGTGCCATGTGTCATGGAGCGGCGGCTGAAGGCAACGGAATCACCAAGCAATACGGTCTCGCGACGGTGGTGACCCTTCAGGACGATCGAATCCGCAAAATGGCCGACGGCGAGATTTTCAACACGATCACCAACGGCAAAAACACAATGATGGCTTACGGGCCCAACATCATTGTAGCGGATCGCTGGGCGATCATTGCTTACCTGCGCGCCTTACAGCGCAGTCAACACTCGGGGATTGCGGATATTCCAGAAAACCATCGCGCCGACTTGGAAGAACCGGCGTCACCGCCGCCGGCTACAGGAAAATGAGCGAGCGTTCACAAACCGTGCCGACGCCAGAAGGCGAGTACTTCGAAAGCAGCCGTCTTACGGGGCTCTCGTTCGTGCTGGGATTAATTGCCCTGGTGGCGCTGGTGCTCAGTGCTGTCGGCGCATTCGTGAATCCACATCAGCTGAGTTATTCGTGGCTTTTTGCTTTTGCATTTTTCTTCACCCTGTGCGCTGGCTGCTTTTTTTGGACAATCGTCCATCATGCCACCGACGCCGAATGGTCGGTGGTGGTGCGGCGTCAGTTGGAAAATCTTGCGGCATTGCTGGTGGTCCTGGCACTTCTTTTCGTGCCAATTCTTCTCCTTCGGCACCATCTTTATCCATGGATGGACATTCCGCCCGGGCACGAGCCTGCGCTGGATTCCAAGCGCGCTTATCTCAATTGGGGTTTCTTTCTTGGCCGCGCGGTCTTGTTCCTCGGCTTTTTTGCCGCGGCAGCGCTCGCTTTGCGCCGCTTCTCCGTGCGCCAAGACAAGGACGGTAATCCGCGCTTCACGATCTGGATGCGCAAGGCCGCGTTTATCAGCCTTCCGATGTTTGCGCTCTGTCTTACCTTCGGCGCGTTCGATTGGCTGATGAGCCTGAACTACACCTGGTTTTCAACGATGTTTGGCGTTTACATCTTTGCCGGTGCGGCCGGGAGCTCGATGTCGCTGCTCGTGCTGGTAATCACGGCCCTGCGCCAGGCCGGTTATTTAAAGGCTGTAGTCACGATTGAGCATTATCACATCATGGGGAAATGGATGTTCGCCTTCTGCGTTTTCTGGGCCTACATCGGCTTCGGCCAATACATGCTCATCTGGTATGCGAACATTCCGGAAGAGACGCAATTTTTCATTACCCGAAACACCGAATCGTGGTGGGCGCTGAGCATGCTGCTGGTGATCGGGCGCTTCTTCATACCGTTTGGGATTTTGCTCCTTCGCTCCATCAAAAAGGAACCGCACCGGCTCTGTTACATGGCCGGATGGATTGTCTGCATGCAAATGCTGGACATGTACGTCATCGTCCTGCCCGCGTTACATGGCACCGGCGTGCAGGTGAGCATCTGGGATTTGGTTTCGCTCATCGCCATCGGCGCGACACTCGGTTTCGTCTATTTGCGGCTCGTGCCGAGGAGTTCGCTCTTTCCAGTGCGCGATCCGCGCCTGATTGAATCTTTGAACCTGGTTAACTGAAATGGCCGACACTGAATCTCTTCGTCAGGTTGTTCACTCGCGGGCCCCGTTGTCCACATGGTTTGGGATCGTGCTTCTTTTCGCGCTTTTCGGTGTGATCGTGCTCGCTGTGATTGGTCCCGCACCGCGTGAAAGCGATTACGAACAAACCCGGGCAAAAAAACGCATGGAGAATCTGAAAACTTCACGCGAGGAGGCGGCAAAGGCTCTGAGCACTTATGGCTGGATCGACAAGAACAAGGGCATCGCTCGGATCCCAATCGAGCGCGCCATGGAATTGACAATTACCGAACTGGCGCAGCAAAAGCCAGCTCCAGCCGGTCCAATCGCTACGCCGGAACCTCAGGCTCAGCCAGCCGCGCCGGGTTCGGTTCAGGCTTCGCCTGCGCCGGCAGGTTCTCCGCAGCCCTCACCTCAGGCGGGCGCGGCGGCTACGTCGCCAGCCGCGCCTTTGCCCTCGCCAGTGGCTCAGCCATCGGTGCCTGTACCTGCGTCACCGGCGCCGGCTCAAACTCCACGAACGTTTTAATGTTATCAACGGCCAACATGTCGACCATGCTGCAAACAGGCATCGCTGCGGGTTTGGCGTTTCGGAGTGCGGCGACATGTCGCCGCTATTTCATGGGACGTCGAGTTGTCCAGCGTGGTTACAAAGCGCGGACATGTCCGCGCACTCCAAAGGCACCGACCTCTCGCTTCAACCCTTCCCTAGCCGCCGAAGCCTTGGCGAAGGAGGCAACGCTTCGACGCTAGATGAACGCCACCGGGATTCCTTTAAAAGAACCGTCCGTGTCCGCCGCCGCGGGCGACGCCGAGCAGTTGGAGCGGGCATTGATCGACGCTTCGACGCGTGTGCCAGTGCTGATGTTCTACACGTCGGCGATTGCGTGGCTGATCCTCGGCACGCTACTGGCCGGCTTTGTTTCGTTCAAGCTGCACTCGCCAGACCTGTTTTCGAACATCAGTTTCCTAACGTGGGGACGAGTAAGGCCTGCCCATATGAATGTGATGGTTTACGGCTGGGCATCGATGGCTGGAATGGGCACCGCAATTTGGCTGATGGCCCGATTGTGCCGGACGGTTCTGCGCTTTCCCCTGCTCCTGGTTGCGGGCGCTGGATTTTGGAATCTGGGTGTCCTGCTGGGCGTGGGTGGAATTGTCCTCGGCGACAGCACCGGTTATCAATGGCTTGAATTTCCGCGCTACGCTGCGATCATTCTTTTTGTCGCTTACACGCTCATTGCCTCATGGGCGGTACTGATGTTTCGCTTTCGGCGCGGCGAACAAATTTATATCACGCAATGGTATCTGCTCGGCGCGTTTCTCTGGTTTCCGTGGCTGTATGCGGCTGGCCAGTTGATGCTCTTCGTCGTGCCGGTGCAGGGAGTATTGCAATCGGCGGTCGGCTGGTGGTACGCAAATAATCTGCTCTTCCTCTGGTTCGGCGCGATCGGGCTCGGTACCGCCTATTACATGATTCCCAAAGTGATCGGTCGCCCGGTTTACAGTTATCATCTGGCGGCGATCGGTTTTTGGAGTTACGCGCTTTTCTCGAGCTGGACCGGCATGCAGCGGCTCGTCGATGGACCGTTCCCTGCGTGGATGGTCACGGCCAGCATTGCGGCTACGATTCTCACGATCATTCCTGTCGCCACTGTCGGCCTGAATCATCACATGACCATGCAAGGCTATTTTCCTCTCATGCGTTACAGCCCTACGCTGCGATTCACTGTATTCGGCGCGATGTCTTACACGGTCTTTAGTCTGATCGGCGTATTGATTTCGCTGCGCTCGATGGCGCGCTACGTGAACTTCACCCAGGCGAACATCGCTTATTCCCATCTCGGTCTTTACGCGTTCTTCACGATGGTCATTTTCGGTTCGATGTACTATATCGTGCCGCGATTGATTGGGCGCGAATGGCGCTACGCGTCACTAATCAAATTGCATTTTTGGGCATCGGCCTATGGCATCGGGCTCATGACGCTCATGCTCCTTGCCGGCGGCTTTCTTCAGGGCGCGAATATGGAGAACCCGTCGCTTGTTTTCAGCGAGAGCACCGAAACGATTCTTCCGTATCTGCGCGGACGCAGCCTGGCCGGCGTTTTGCTCACTGTATCGCATTTTATCTTCGCGTATCACTTTGGGTTGATGCTTTTGGGGTTGGGCCGACAAGCGACTGTCCCCACATTCCTTAATCCAGTTGAAGCGGAGGGTTCTGACGCACACTTATGAAAGGGCTAGCTCCGCTTTTTCTGGGAATCTTCGGGACGTTCGCGTTCTCCTGGGTGGGATTGACCGTCATTCCGAATTGGCAAATCGGACACCTCAATCCGCAGTCCGACGAGGAAGGCACCGATATTTATCCAATGCCGCAATCGGGAATGGTGGAACGCGGTGCGCATGTTTACGCAGCGAACGGCTGTATCTATTGCCACAGCCAGCAAGTGCGCGCCGATTACGCGGCGGCCGATATCGAGCGCAAATGGGGTGACCGCCGCAGCGCGCCCCGCGACTACATTTTCGAGCGGCCAGTATTTCTCGGCAAAATGCGCATGGGTCAGGACCTGGCAAACATTGGCGCACGCGCGCCGGTGGAACAGGAGAGTCCTCAACCGGCCGGAGCCGCAAGTCCTGCAGCCTCGCCCGCGCCAGGCGGTGCTCCGTCCGGGGCAAGTCCAAGTCCTGCAGTAGGCGCTTCGCCGTCTCCAGTGTCGCCAACGTCCAAACCAACCGGATCGCCTTCCCCGGCGAGTTCTCCTGCGGCATCCCCGGCGCCGCCGCCTACAACGCCGTCGCCAAACGCGTCACCAACTCCGAAGCCGACTGGCTCGACTCCACCGGCGGGCTCTCCAGCGACATCACCATCAGCTCCACGCCCGAACGAGTCTCCGGCTTCGCCATCTGCGCCAGTAGCTGCGGCTGGAAGTCCAACTGCTAGTCCGGTACCATGGCCTGAAGTTACGACCGGCGAACCGCCGATGTATTCTGCCGCCTGGCATCATGTTCATCTGTATTCGCCGCGCAGTATCAACGTCGATTCGAACATGCCCTCCTACCGTTTTCTTTATCAAACGCGCCGCATTAGTGATGCGCCTTCAGCTGAGGCTTTACATCTGACCGGGTCCGATGCGCCACCCGAAGGTTGGGAAGTTGTTCCTACGTTTGATGCAAAATGTCTCGTCGCCTATTTGATGTCGCTCAATCAATCGCATCCTTTGAAAGAAGTCAGATCGGCCGGGCCGGCGGCGGCATCACCGGCGACGGCATCAGCGCCATCGCCAGCGGCGGCGCCGGCAAAATGACAATGCGATGAACGAGGAAACTCCAAAACCGACACCCCCGAAAGCATTCGGGGTTGGCCAGGGAATGGATTACGGCGAACTGGCAGACGTTCAGCAGGTGCACGCGGCTGTGCAGCGCGAAAAACGCGAACCCCGCGTCGGCGCCGAGCCGCTCTCGATTTGGTTAATCGCCGTTTACGGGCTGGCGGTATTTTTTGGCGGCGCCTATCTCGGTCGTTACTCTGGAAACTTCAGCGGCGACGCGCTCGACCCGTACGGCGGCGAGTCGCAGGCAATGAAAAAAACTGGCGGACCGCAGGGCGCACAACAGGCTGCGGAACTTTCCCCGCGCGATCGCGGCAAAAAGATTTTTGCCGCCAATTGTCAGACCTGCCATCAAGCCAACGGTCTTGGCGTGGCAGGTCAATATCCTCCACTAGCTGGTTCGGAATTTACGACCGGCGGCTCGCGACGGCCGGCCATGATTGTCCTCAAGGGTTTGCAAGGTCCAGTCACCGTCAAAGGTCAAAAATTTGGCAGCGCGGTGATGCAACCGTGGGACAAGACATTGACCGACCAAAAGATTGCCGACGTTCTCACCTACGAGCGGAGTGAGTGGGGAAACAGCGCCAGCGCAGTCACGGCCGAGCAAATCGCCGCGCTGCGCAAGGAACTGGCCCATCACCCGGAGTCGTTCGGTGAACATGATATACTCGCGGTTCCCGACGAGGATCTTCCCGGCGGCGCGCCCGCAGGCGGTGCGCCACCAAAACCTGGCGAGCCGCCGAAGCCGCAGGGCTAGCGCGTACGATGGACATTTGTCACTGCGAGCCGAGTCGAGAAATCTTTAAATGTTTTGTGTTTGGACTCGCTTTCGCAGAGCTTCGGTCGTCGTACACCTACGACGCTACAGGCCGACGTGACCGGCCTCCGCCGAGGCTACGGCGGGCAAGCGAGTGACAGGTGACGAGTGAAAAGTGTAAGAAGCGAGCGCCGAACGCTCAACCTCCAACGCCCAACGACTGGTTGCCGCTAAAGGCTCAACGCCCGAGCAGAGTGTGCTGCAGCTGCCGCAGTTCGTCCAGATCGGCACGAGTGGCACGTCCCCGTTCAGCCTTGAGCGCCAGAAATTCGAAGCGGTTGATTAAGTAACGCCGCTCGACTGCCGGCGACGGATTACTGTATCGGCCGAGCAGGAGATCCATTTTGTCGGCGGTCTTTTGCGCCTTTTCGTACTCGCGAATCTGTTGTCTGAGCTCTATGATCCGCCTTCGCGTATATATTATGCGGCCGGGATTCACGGTTCTCGTGACCGTGACACTGCTGCCACTACTACGGTTATTTGACGGCGCAGTATTGGAGGCCGTGGGTTCGTTCGCCAGGCCGGAAGGCACAAGCATCGCGGCGAGGACGGTGATACTGAGCACTCGTAATTCCATGAACGGTATCCTTGGTGATGTGCGGTGGTGCTGCGGGTTGCCGCGATTGCGTCAGATCTTGGTGTCAAATGTCAAGACAATTCTCGGTCGTCAGCGAGCAATCGGCGCTGCCGCGCGGCTTGATTTTGGTGGCGTAAACAAAGCAAGCACCCGTTGCTGGATCGGTCGAGGTCGAAAAATTTTCGAGCACGCGGATAAATTAAGCTTGATCGCGCGGCTGATTCTCTTCTAGCCTGTCCGCGGCGTGGGGTAACAACGGCTAATTCACGCCAAAAGGCAGTCACCCTTATGTTTTATGAAAAAATTCTTCTATCGATCCTTGTCTCTGCTGGCTCTACTCATCGGCGCATCTTCCCTACGGGCGGGATTACTTTTTTATGTTCCGATTCCCGCGTCGGAAAGCGACCCGAACTCCGGAATCAGCCAGGAAAACACCTACACGACAGCTGTTGACGGCGGAAACGCGCAAGGCACTGATCGCGTCATTAACGGAATCACGCTCTACACTATGACCGCTGAAGGGCAATCCGTCTCCGCGAACAGTTGTTCGTTGACTGTGCTGGAGGGCACGGTCGCGAACGGTGGTGGCGCTGCCGAAAGCATCAAGGCGGATGGCACTTTGTCCCAAGTGGTGTCCGACATGACCTTCAACAATGAGGCGAACGACGGCTCTGAACAGGAAATCGTACTCGATCCGGAAAGCATTACACCGGGCACGACTTACGACCTGCGCGTTTACATTTCCAACTCATCGGGGCAGAACCGGGAGGTTAATCTCAAGTTTTTCGGCGATGGCCAGCCGCCGGTGGAGACCGGTTGGTTTAACGAGGATGATGCGACGACTTCACCGGGTGGATTCAAGGACTCGAATCAGGTTTATTATATCAATTATCGTTACACCTGGGATGGAGACGCGACTCCCGGCATCGCGATCTCGCAACGCTATGGCCGCACACCCTTTTGTCTTTACGCGCTGACTAACCAGGTCGTCCCGGGCGAAGAGCTCGGAACTACGGCAGCAGGTGCCGAAGCTGAGGCTGCGCCAGCAGAGAGCGGCGGGCTGAGCGCGGGTTTCACTGCGGCCAGCGCGGATGACGTGGGGGTGACGAGCGATACGTTTTACTCTGACGATACACTGAATTCGAACGGAGAATGGGTGGATGTAGGGGGCTACGGCAAATGCTGGCGGCCGACCAAAGTCTCGGCGGATTGGCGGCCTTATACGAACGGCAGATGGGGCAATTGCGATGATTGCGGTTGGACCTGGATCTCAGATGACGACTGGGGCTGGTGCACGGACCATTATGGCCGCTGGACCCACACTGAAGATGCGGGCTGGTGCTGGGCGCCGGGCACCGTTTGGTCGCCGGCGTGGGTCTCGTGGCGAAGCGGAACCGGCCCGGATTGCAGTTGCATTGGCTGGGCGCCGCTTCCGCCCGAAGCCGGCTGTGAGATCGATGTCGGTGTGGGGAATTGGGTGGATTACACCTGCGGGCTCGGGCCGGATGCCTACACGTTTGTGAACGTGGTCGATTTCGGCACAGATAATTTTTCGCGCTGTGGAACGTGCCTGATCGATCGCGGTCGTTACGTGAACATCTTCGAGCAGACGACCAACATTACCAACATCAGTTACGTTAACGTCGTCAATCAGACAAATCAGAAATATGTTAACATTTATAATGGCGGGCCTGATCCGAATTGGTGCAACACCGAGATTCGAAAGCACGGCGGCAAAGAAATTCCGCAGATCCATGTAAATCGCTACGATGATCCTGCAAAGATCAAAGGTGGTAAGCGCTCGCAGTTGGAAGGCAACACCCTGTCAGTCACTGCGCCGAAAATTAGGCCCACCAGGAATCCTCAGCACGCCCCAAAGGTGGCGGCCACCATCCCGAGAGACAAGGTGGATAAAGGCTGGGGTGGAATAAAGGATCCCAAAGTCAAGGCGAACCTGCAGAACAAAATTGCGCAGGAAACCAGGGGAAAGACTCCCAAGAACGCGCCGGCGAAGTTGCCGCGCGACGTTGCGTCGAAACTGGCGCAAAAGCCGATCGCTACTGGGCACGTCAGAGGTTTGCCAAAGGGTGCGGTGGTTCAGCAGCCGGGCGCCAGAGGAGGTGCAGCGACTCAGGCCCGTGCGAGGCCCGGCAGGCCCGGTGAAAGCAGACAAAAGGGATTAGCCGGCCAGCCAGGAGCACCGGGGCGGCCGGGCACCGGTGCGACTGATCCAACAAAGGGTCTGGCGGCTCCACCAAAGACACAAGGTCGTCAGGCCGAAAAACCAGGAAAAAGGGTCGGACAACAAGGCCGCGCAACCTCCACGGGCAAAGCCGGAGCTGCGACTCAAGGGGGCGCTCCTGCTACCGCGCAGGGAGGCGTCAGGCCCGGTCAATCGATTAAGAAAGCCGGCCGCGCGCCGGCTGGCGTTGCTGGCCAGCAGGGACAGCAGCAGCGTGCGCCAGGGCAACAAGCTGCGAAACCAGGAATGCAGGGCAAAGGTGCTCAGCAGGCGCAAGCGCAGAGGCCTTTGCAGGGCGCGAAGCCGGGCGGGGCACAGGGAGGTCACCGGGAGGGCGTCGCAGGGCCATCTGCCGGCGAGCAAAAAGGTCAGAGGATCCAACAGGGGAAAGCGCAGCGGCCAGGGGTAACTGAAGCCCAAGCCGGCGCACAAGGAGCAACACAACCGCGGCAAACTAAACCGGGTCCAGCCGCGCAGAAAAAAGAACAGGCGGCACGAACGCAGGAGCAGCCAAGACAATTACAGCAGCCACAGGCTGAGCAAGGGCGAAAGGCAGCGCAACAGGCGGGGGCGCAGCAGCAGCAGGCGCAGCAACGACAGGCCGAACAACAGCAAAAAACACGTCAGCAGCAGCAACAGCAGCAGGCGGAGGAAAGGCGAAAGGCCGCGCAACAGGCGGGGGCACAGCAGCAGCAGGCGCAGCAACAACAGGCCGCGCAACAGCAAAAACAACGTCAGGCACAAGCCCAGCAGCAGCAGGCGCAGCAACAACAGGCCGCGCAACAGCAAAAACAACGTCAGGCACAACAAGCCCAGCAGCAGCAGGCGCAGCAACAACAGGCCGCGCAACAGCAAAGACAACGTCAGGCACAACAAGCCCAGCAGCAACAGGCAGCCCAACAGCAATACCAAAGGCAACTCCAACAACAACAAGCTCAGCAACAGCAGAGGCAACCCGCGAGAACCAGGCCTACTCCCACGCCGCTACCGAGGTAGAAGATTAGAAGGCGGAGCCGGAGATTCTTGCACCGCCCCGATGAGATCTTCCTGGCGGCGCACCCGCAGGTGCGCGCGCCAAAACGGGCGAAGCCCCAAGCCGGGCGAACCAGCGAAGCCGAAGGATACCGCACAGCTTGTTTGCCGGTGGGAGGCATCTCGTCTGCTGATGCGAGTCCGGCTTGGACTTTCGGTGGCTCGCTGAAACGATCTTTATTCAATCGCTTCCGCGAACAATTCGGCCATGTGCCTGGGTCGCTTGTCTGTTAAATCGACAATCTGATGGCGGCAACTTGTGCCTGAGGCAATGATCTCTACTCCGGGCGGTTGATTATCGATGTTGTCGAGCAGGCGCTGGGCGACCTGGACGGAAAGATTGTATTTCTCTGCGAGAGCGCCAAACCCGCCGGCCATTCCGCAGCAGGCGGTATCGAGTACCGTTGCTTTTCGTCCAGGCAGACGTTCCGCGAGTCTGCGCATGAACGCAGGATCTAAGATCGATTTGGCGTGGCAATGCGGATGAATGGCAACCTGGCGACTGCGGGATTCGGGCTTGAAACGAAGCGCGTCCGGCTCCTTCGCGAGCAGATCGTCAACGAATTTTTCGAACAGGAAACAGCGCTTCGCTACATTCTCGGCATTTTCAATTCCTAGCTCGCGATAATCGTCAACAAACATCGACCAGCAGGAGGGTTCGAGAAATAAGATTGGAGTGGTGGAGTAATGGAGTGATGAAAGAAGAGCGATGTTGTGTTTTCCGACCGCTGCTGCGGCATCGAGATTTCCCTGACTGAATGCCGGTCGTCCGCAGCAGCGTCGGTCCTTCACGAGGGCGATCTCGAACCCGAGCGCTTCGAGCACTTTCACCGCGGCTATCCCGATGTGCGGCTCGTGATAGCGCACGAAGGTGTCGTCCCAGAGGATGACTTTGCCTCTATAGCCGCGGTCAGCGCCCCCGGCTACAGCATGTCGAGTAAACCAGCGATCGAATCGTTCGCTTGTGTAATGCGGCAACGAACGTTGCGCGGAGACTCCAATTGTCTTCTCCATCACCGCGCGCAGCGGCTTAAATTCGAGAATGAGATTCGCAACCGACGGGATTATGCAGCCGACTCGCCCAAGCAAATCGACGTTGCTCCGCTTTCAAAAGCGCGAGATTGACGTTGGACGGACACTCCGGCGTGCATCCCTTGCAGGAGAGACAATTGCTCAGCGCGGCATCGAGCTCCGCCGATTTTAGCGGATCGTGTCCGTTCACTCGCAGCTCGAGCGCGGCGCGGATGATGTTGGCGCGCCCACGCGTGGACATGACTTCTTCGCCGGTCGCCATAAACGTTGGGCACATGATGCCGGTCTCTTTGCGGCAGCCGCCGCAGCCGTTGCATTGCTCGAGATTACCGATGAACGACCGGTCCTTAAACGCAAAGGCGAGTAGTGGCTCAAACGGAAGTTCGATCGGGCGCGTGAAATTTTCGCGCAAGTGATTGTCGATCTTGTGGGACTGTAGCCGCCTCGCTGTGTCGAGGCGCTCGTCGCGCGATCCCGGACACGGCGACACAGCGCCGTGGCTACAGGCGAAAATTTTCCCTGGATTGAAAATATTTTTCGGATCAAACGCATTTTTGATTGCGCGCATCACTTCGAGCAGCTCATCGCCGAGTTGGTCGCGCATGTATTCCGTGCGCGCGATGCCAACGCCGTGCTCGGCGGAGAGTGAACCTTTGAATTGCCGCACCAGCGCAGACGTTTGATCGGCGACTTGCCGGAATTTTTTCAAATCGGCCGCGCTATGCAGATCGAGAACGGGACGAACATGGAGCAATCCGCTGGCGGCGTGACCATAATAACTCGCCTCCAGGCCGAGCGGTTTCATGATCGATTGCAATCCGCGCACGTAATCCGGCAATTGCGCGGGACGAACGGCGGCGTCTTCAATGAATGCGACCGGCTTTGCTGGCCCGACGCACCCGGTCAAAAGCGAGAGGCCAGATTTGCGCACCGACCAGACCAAATTCATCTGCTTGGGATCCGTGAGAATTTTCGTGCGCAGCCCGAGCTTTCTCGCTTGCAAGATCGACAATCGCTCCGCGACGTCGTCGTAGAACTCGACGATCAAAATCGATTCGCACGGCTTCGTATCGAGCTCGAGCAAATCCCGCGCTGACTGAAAATGGAGTTGGCTTTTGGTTTGATCCAGCAACGGGCGATCGATGTGTTCGATGGCAGCCGGTTTAAGATCGAGAAGCTCGACCGTTGCCTGCATCGCTTCTCCCACCGATGCGAAAAAGATCAGACCCAAACCTTTCGCGCCCGGCAGCGGCGAGATTTTGAGTTCCGCAGAAAATATCGCGGCAAGCGTCCCTTCGCTGCCGGCGAAAATATCATTGAGATTGTTCGACGCCCGCAGGAATCTTTCGATGCCATAACCAGGCCAGCGTTTTATCAGTCCCGGTGGCCAGCGTTCGGCCATTTCCGCGCTCTTTGCGCGAATTAGATTCTCGATCTTTGCTCGCTCAGCAGGCAACGATTCGTGCGTCGGACCGATCTTTTCGATGCGACCATCGGCCATCACGATTTCCAGTGAGATCACATGATCGGCTGTTGTCCCGTAAATTGGACAACGCGCGCCTGACGAATTATTCGCGATCATGCCGCCGAGGGTCGCGCGCGAACTAGTTGCGACATCCGATAACCGCGCTCGCTTCTCGCGCACTACGCGGAAACGCCGCGCCGATCGGCTCGATCTGATAGATCGACGCGTCAGTCGCGTAAAGCTGTCGCGTCAGATTATCGAAGCGGACATCGCAACCGGTTTGCTTTAGCTTCCTTTCTCGCGCGGAAGTCATGTCAATTGCTCGAATATCACACGCGCGAGGTAGATTAAAAAGTGTAGAGGCGCGTGTCCTCACGCGCAGGACCCGACGATTGCGGTTGAGATCCCGAAATTCTTCGCGAGTAGGCGGCCGCGCCTGCAGCCTGCGGCTGGGGACAGCCGCCTCTAGATCTGTAGCAGATCCATCTGCGCGTTTTCCGGCATCGTCTCGGCAAAACGGACGCCAACGCCGATGAGACGGACGGACTTCCCAGTGCGAGCAAATGCTTCACTGAGCAGGGAGCGGAAATCTTGTAGAGTGGGCGCCAGTCCGGCGCGCTCGGCCGTCGTGCGCGTGAAATCGTTGAACTTCAGTTTGACGAAAATCTTCGTGATAGAACGAGTCGCCTCCTTTTGCGCGAGATCGCCCATCAATTCCTGAAACAGATCCTCCAATCTCTCTTCGCATTGCTCGACCGTCGTTAGATCGACAGCGAACGTTTCCTCCGTGCTGAGCGATTTACGCGGACGGTCCGGTTCGACCGGCCGGTGATCGATGCCGCGGCAAAGGTCGTAGAGGTCGACGCCGAATTTGCCGAAAAGATCGACGAGTTCCGGCCGCGAAAAGCGTTGCAGCTCGCCGCAGGTT
>WNGB01007254.1_pt1 | contig 17243 bp, 20 predicted proteins | sample 5400681 | NCBI WGS metagenome assembly WNGB01 (sample SAMN13153367, study PRJNA577476) | soil metagenome | isolation source: 115 cm soil or saprolite under grassland replicate 2 | place: USA:California | collected 2016-06-15 | reverse complement strand
CGGAGCGAGGCGGAGCCGCGACTGCCGCGAGACCTCGGCCGCTGGCGTGCCGACGTCGACGCGATGGTCGCTTCGGGCGCACGCTGGCAGTTGATCCTCAGCTTCAACGAGTGGCCCGAAGGCACGTCCGTCGAAAGCGCGCGCGAGTGGGCGAGCCCGTCCGGCTACGGCTCGTACCTCGACGCGCTCCATGAGCTGGTCCATTGACAGGTGACCATTTGGTCACCTATTATCTGCAGAGATGGACGACGACCAGGTCTTCAAGGCGCTCGCCGACCCGACGCGGCGCTTCCTGCTCGACCGGCTCTTCCAGCGTGACGGCCGCACGCTGACCGAGCTCGAGTCCGAGCTGGAGATGACGCGCTTCGGCGTGATGAAGCACCTGCGGGTGCTCGAGGGCGCGGGTCTCGTCGTCGCACGGCGGTCCGGCCGACAGAAGCTCCACTACCTCAATCCGGTGCCAATCCGCCTGATCCACGACCGGTGGATCGACAAGTACACCGAGCACCGCGTGTCGGCGCTCGCCGACCTCAAGCACGAACTGGAGGAAACCGCATGAGCACGATGACGCAGACGACCACCCAGGTCTACAACATCTTTATCAAGGCGACCCCGGAGCAGATCTGGGACGCGATCACCAAGCCAGAGTTCACGAGCAAGTACTTCTACGGAAGCCTCGTCGAATCGACGCTCGAGATCGGCAGTCCGTTCATCGGCTGGTCGCCAGACCGCGAGCAGCAGTGGACGGACGGCGAGGTGCTCGAGTCCGAGCCGCCGCGCAAGCTGACTTACACGTGGCGCGCCCTGTACGACGAGGAGACTGCCGCGGAGGAGCCGAGCCGCGTCACCTGGGAGATCGAGGCCCAGGACGGAGGTGTGTCGAAGCTGACCGTCGTGCATGACCAGCTCGAGCACGCGCCGAAGACGGCCGAGAACGTCGCCGGCGGCTGGATGTTCATCCTCAGCGGCCTCAAGACGCTGCTCGAGACGGGCGATCCGCTGCAGGCCTGAGCGCGCCTACACTCGCCCCGTGCGGATCATCGCGGGCGAGCGCAAGGGCCACACCATCCTCGCGCCACGCGGTCGGGAGACGCGTCCGACTTCCGACCGCGTGCGCGAGAACGTCTTCAACATCGTCGCGCCGTGGGTCGAGGGCGCGCGCGTTCTCGACCTCTACGCCGGTTCGGGTGCGATGGGCCTCGAGGCCCTCTCCCGCGGCGCCGAGGCGGCGGTGTTCGTCGAAGCGGACGCCGACGCCGTGCGTGCGATCGAACGGAACCTCGACAAGCTCCGGCTCACCGGCGCGCGCGTCGTGCGCGCGGACGCGACGACCGGCCTCGCGCAAGAGGTGACGGCGGGCAGGAAGTACGATCTCGTGCTCGCCGATCCCCCCTATGCGATGACCGACTTCGACGCCCTCGCCCGCTACCTCCCGCGCGTCCTCGCCGAGGACGGCCTACTCGTGTTCGAGACCGCGGCGCGCGTCGAGCCCACGCTCGCGGGTCTCGGAGTCCGGACGAGCCGGAAGTACGGCTCCACGCGCATCACCGTCTTCGAGCACGAGTGATCACGGCGATCGCACCAGGCTCGTACGACCCGGTCACGAACGGCCACATCGACGTGATCGGGCGCGCGTCGGACATCTTCGACCGCGTCGTCGTCGGCGTCGTCGGCAACCCGACGCACAAGACGCCGATGTTCACGCTCGACGAGCGTGTCGCCTTCCTCCGCGAGGCGCTCTCCGGCCTAGACAACGTCGAGGTCGACGTCTTCTCGGAGCTGGTCGTGGAGTTCGCCCGCAAGTGGAATGCGAAGGTGATCCTCAAGGGCCTGCGCGTGATCTCGGACTTCGAGTGGGAGTTCCAGATGAACCAGCTGAACCGGACGCTCGCTCCGGAGGTCGAGACCGTCTACGTGATGGCGAGCCCGGCCGTCAGCTTCGTTTCCTCGAGCGGGGTGAAGGAGATCGCCTCCTTCGGCGGAAAGGTCGACGACCTCGTGCCGGAAGGCGTAGCCAAGCGGTTTGCCGAGCTCTTCCCGCAAGGTCGGCCGGGAACCCCGGAAAATCCGCAAGAATGAATCGAAGAAAATGCTTCGCATTTTCTTCGAGGGAGGGTTAGTGGTTCGCTTCGCTCGTCAGACCAAACAAGGCAGATCGGCCTGGCCTCCGAGGCTTCGCCGGTAGACTTCGGAGGCTAATGGACGTTCTGGTACTCATCGACAAGCTCGACGATCTCGTTCACAACGCCAAGGCGGTGCCGCTGACCGACCAGGTCCGGATCGACCGCGAGGAGATCTACGACATCCTCGACCAGATGCGGGCGACGATCCCCGAGGAGATCAAGCAAGCCCGGTGGATCGTGAAGGAGCGGCAGGAGATGCTGGCCGAGGCGAAGCGGGAGACCGACCGGCTCCTCGGTGAGGCGCGCGAGCAGGCGGTGCGCGAAGCGTCGCAGACGGAGATCGTCAAGATCGCCGAGCGCCAGGCGCAGGACATCGTCGACGACGCCCGCCGTCAGGCTCGCGAGACGCGACTCGAGATGGAGGACTGGGCGGACTCGATCCTGTCCACGCTCGAGGTCAACCTGGAGAAGTTCCTCACGGCCGTGAAGCGCGGTCGCGAGCGACTGCACGAACGCTCGCAGGAAACGGTGCTCGCCGGAGCGACCGCCGTTTCTTCAAACGAGCAGCCTTACGACGACAACTAGGGCGTCGTAGGCACCAGGCCGGGTCTACTACCAGCCCTCAGCCTTGCGGCTCCGGTCTCCGGCTTTACCGGCTGGTCGGCCCGGTCAGTCTAAACCCACGTACAAATCGCGACGGGCTAAGGCCGGAAGCTAGTGCACGCGCGGCGGCACTAGCTGGAGGCGGACGACGACAGACGCCCACCCTCGAAGGAGCGCGCGAGCTTAGCTCGCGCGCGTTCAGCCGCGAAGCGGCCGTAACCATGCTCCGAGCGAAAGCGCGAGCTTTCGCTCGGATGGCTCAGGCCGCTACGGCTTCGAGTTCGAGTTCAGCAGTGACTTCTTGCGCCGTCTCTACGAATGCGCGCGCGGCCGGCGTGCGGTAGCGGTCGCGGTGCCAGGCGAGTGCGATCAACCGCGGCGGCAGCTTCGGTAGGTCGATCAGCTTCGTAGTCTCGTCCTCGGGATCCATCGTCAGCCGCGGCACGAGCGCGGAGCCGACGCCTGACGCGACCAGCGCCTGCACGGTCTGGTTGTGATCCGAGCGGAAGACGAAGTGCAGCGGGCGGCGGACGTTCGCCTCGAGCTGCTTGATCGTCCGGCAGTGCTTGTGACCGATCAGGTCGAGCTCGGCGACCTCGCGGATCGTGATCGGCGTCTCACGATCGGCGAGCGGCGAGTCTGCAGCCACGACGAGGACGTAAGGATCGCGCAGCAGCTCGACCGACTCGAACGGCCCCTCGGTGAGCGGCAGGTCGGAGAAGGTCAGGTCGAGATCGCCGCGCTCGACCTGCGTCAAGAGATCCTCGTCGTTGGCGGACTCGGTCAGCGAGACCTTCACCTGCGGCCACGAGCGGAGATAGCGCCGCATCAGCTCGGGAAGGATCCGCTGCCCGACGCTCTGGAAGACACCCACGGAAAGCGTTCCGGCCTGGCCCTCGCCGAGAGCGGTGAGGTCGGCCTGGGCGGCCGCCACGCGGGCGGCGATCGCATCGGCGTGCGTCAGCAGTAGGCGTCCGGCCTCCGTCAACGTCACCGGCTTCGGGCCGCCGGGCCGCTCGACCAGCCGCTGGCCGACGATGCGCTCCAGGGCGGCGATCTGCTGGCTCACGGCCGACTGGGTGTAGCCGAGGGAGGTCGCAGCCTTCCCGAACGAGCCCTCGCGCGAGACCGCTTCGAGAGCCAGGAAATGCCGCAATTCGATGCCGAGCCAGCGATCAGGTTCCATAATCGAACTCCATTATAACTGGATTTGTCCTAATAGGTCGCCATGCCGATCATGGGTGTATGACGTCAATCATCTTCATCGCCCTGATCCTCGCGATCGGGCCACTGGCAGTCTTCTTCGGCGCCGACTCGCGCCGCCCGACTGACCGCCGCTCGCTGTAGGCGCCCGTGACAGCCGCCTTCGCACGCCGCTCGCCGGCGGCGATAGTCTTCGCGCTGGCCACGGTCTACCTCGTCTGGGGCTCGACCTACCTCGCCATCCGCGTCACCGACCGGACGCTGCCGCCGCTCCTGATGTCGTCCGTCCGCTTCCTCGTCGCGGGCGCGGCCCTATATGCCTTCGCGTCGCGTGGGCGGGCCCGGCCGACCCGGCGTGAGTGGGGCGCCGCCGCGATCGCGGGCGCCGCGCTGCTGCTCGTCGGCAACGGGGGCGTCGCGTGGGCGGAGACGCGGCTCGACTCCGGCTTCGCCGCGCTGATCGTGGCGATCATCCCGCTGTACGTCGCCCTGATGGATCGCGTCTTCTTCGGCCGCCGCCTCTCCCCGACGGCGATCACCGGCCTCGTCATCGGCTTCGCGGGGGTGGCGCTGCTCGTCCGGCCCGGCGGCGGCGGCAACGTCGGTGTGGCGCTGGCGCTCGTAGCGACGACCTCGGCCTGGGCCGCCGGCTCGCTCTACGCGCGCGGAGCGCCGCTGCCCGCGAGCCCGCTCCTCTCGGCGTCCATGCAGATGCTCGCGGCGGCAGTCTTCCTCGGGATCGCGGGGCTCGCCGCCGGCGAGGCGAGCGACGTGCACGCGAGCTCGTTCTCCACCAAGCCGCTGATCGCCTTCGCGTACCTCGTCATCTTCGGTTCCCTGCTGGCCTTCTCGGCCTACGCCTGGCTGCTGAAGAACGTCCGTATCTCCGTGGTCGCGACCTACGCGTTCGTCAATCCCGTCGTCGCAGTCGCGCTCGGAACGATGTTCCTGGGCGAGACAATCGGGTGGACGACGATCGTCGCTGGAGGGGCGATCGTGACCGCCGTCGTCCTGATCGTGACGGCGCGAGTTCCGACACAGCAGCGCTACCCTGATGTGCATGAGGAGCTTCAATCTGAGACAGGTCAAGCTCCGCTCGGGGGAGGAGTATCGGGACGAGGTCGAGCTCGAGCTGGAGCCGTTCGAGCTTGGCGGCGAGCGCTACCTGCCGGTGCCCGGGACGGTTCCGGCTGAGCTCGCGCTGACCAAGGCGAGCACCGGCACCCTCTTCGAGCTCAAGTTCACGACTCGCCTCCACGGGCCGTGCTACCGCTGCCTGGATGACGCCGTGCTGGAGGTTCCGATCGCCGCGCGCGAGTACCAGGCGACGAACCCGGAGGGCTCCGACGAGCTGAAGACGCCCTACCTCGAGGCCGACAACCTCGACCTGGCTGCGTGGTCCCGCGACGCCGTCGTGCTCGCATTGCCGGACAAGATCCTCTGCCGCGCGGAGTGCGCGGGTCTCTGTCCGGTGTGCGGCAAGAACCTGAACAACGAGCCGCACACGCACGAGGAGGAGACGGCGGATTCACGCTGGGCTGCGCTGGAAGCTCTGCGCGAGCAGCTCTGAACGGCGACGCCGAACGGCGTGGCCGCGCCGCGGTCGTCCTACGCGACGAGAGTCGCGTCGCGCTGATGCGGCGCGTCCGCGAGGGGCGGACCTACTTCGTCTTCCCCGGCGGCGGGATCCGCAGGGAGGAGACGCCGGCCGACGCCGCCGTCCGGGAGGCACGCGAGGAACTCGGCGTCCAGGTGATCCTCGGGCCGCGCCTCCTGATCGAGGAGTTCCGCGGCCAGACGGTGCACTACTTCTCGGCGATCGTCGTCGACGGTGAGTTCGGCACGGGCACCGGCGAGGAGATTCGCGCCAGCGGGACGACCGAGCGTGGCACGTACGAGCCCGTGTGGATGGAGTTGAGCGAGCTGCCGAACTACGACGTCAGGCCGCGTGCCCTCGCTTCGATCCTCTCGGGCGGCTAGCTGAGGCACCTTGGGAGCTGGGGGAACCTCCCGGTTGCCCCAGACCCCCTCCACTGGTCCGCTGCGTGAACGGGCCGCTTCGTGGCCGCTACTATGCCCCGTCCATGGCCGTCCCCAAGAAAAAGACGTCGAAAGCGCGCCGCGACAAGCGCCGAGCCCAGCACGGCATCGAGGCGCCGCGTCTGAACGTCTGCCCGCAATGCGGCCGGCCGAAGCGCCCGCACCGGGTCTGCCCGACGTGCCACACGTATCGCGGCCGCGACGTCGAGCCGCTCCGCAGTCCCGCCCCGTAGGTCCTTCGTTTTGGGATGAATTCGATCGCGTCGAGCCGTCATCGCAGACGGTCGGCGCGCAGAGCGCGCCGACCTGGAGTCGGCGCCGCCGAGTCGGCGCCTTAGATGATCCGCGTCGCGGTCGACGCGATGGGCGGGGATCGCGGCCCTGAAGAGATCGTCACCGGCGCCCTCGACGCAAGGTCCGACGACGTCGTGCCCCTCCTCGTCGGCCCGGCCGGCCTCGACACGCACGGCCTCGAGCTGATCGAGGCGCCCGACGTGATCGCGATGGACGAGAAGCCGACGGAGGCCGTCCGCGCGAAACCGAACAGCTCGCTCGTCACGGCGTGCCGCGCCGTCGGCGCGGGCCGGGCGCAAGCCGTCGTCTCGGCGGGCAACACGGGCGCGATGCTGGCCGCGTGCCTGCTCGAGCTCCGGCGTCTGCCGGGTGTCCGCCGCCCGGCGATCGCCGTCACGATCCCGTCGCGCACGGGCGCCTCCGTCCTGCTCGACTCGGGCGCCAACGCGGACGCGCGCCCGGAGGACCTACTCCAGTTCGCGCACATGGGCGCGGTCTTCGCGGAGGAGATCCTGGACGTGCCCAACCCCGAGATCAGGCTGCTCTCGATCGGCGAGGAGCCCGAGAAAGGCAACCAGCTGACACTGGAGGCGCATGCGCTGCTCGCCGAGAGCGACCTCAACTTCCGTGGCAACACCGAAGGCCGCGACCTGCTCCGGGGCGGGGCCGACGTCGTCGTCACCGACGGGTTCACCGGCAATGTCGCGCTGAAGCTGCTCGAAGGGACGATCAAGAACCTGCTCGACGCGTTCCGCGAGGAGATCACGGCCACGACCCGCGGCAAGCTCGGCGGCCTGCTGATCCGGCCGGCGGCGCGGCGGTTGCGGGAGCGGCTCGATCCCGACACCTACGGCGGCGCCTACCTGCTCGGCCTGCGCGGGCTGGCGGTGATCGCCCACGGCAACTCCTCGCAGAGGGCGATCGCGAACGCCGTCCGGCTCGCCGCCCGCGGCGTCGACCACGATGTCGTCGGCCGACTTGCGGAGCGGCTTGGGAACACCGTGTTAAAGTCCGGCCCCTCTACGACTCCGACCCCCACGTGAGGTGACATGGCAGCGTCGCGCGAGGAAGTCTTCGAGCGAGTAAAGGAAGTCCTGACCGAGCAGCTCGGTGTCGACGAGGGCGAAATCACGGAGGAGGCCTCCTTCCAGGAGGACCTCGACGCGGACTCGCTCGATCTCGTCGAGCTGATCATGGAGCTCGAGGACCAGTTCGGGATCAAGATCTCCGACGAGGACGCCCAGAAGATCCAAACCGTCGGCCAGGCCGTCGACTACGTCTCGTCACACCAGTAGCGCCCCACGCGGGAACGTTTCCCAGCTCGCGAAGCTGATCGAGAGCCTGCCCGCCAAGCGGGCGGCGCAGGTGTACACGCACGCCTCGTGGGCGAGCGTGCGCTCCGAGTCGTACGAGCGGCTTGAGTTTCTCGGCGACAGCGTGCTCGAGCTCGCGGTCGCGCGCGAGCTGTATGAGCGCTACCCGGACTTCACCGAGGGGCGGCTCGCGAAGATCCGCTCACACGTCGTCTCGCGTGCGAGCTGTGCCGTCGTCGCGAGGCAGCTCGATCTCGGCGACCGGCTGGCCGAGCGCGGCGCCGACATTCCCGAGGACGAGCTTCGCCGGCTTGCCCACAACCGGAACGTGCTCGCCGCCCTGCTGGAGGCGGCCCTGGCCGCGCTCTTCCTCGAGCACGGGTTCGAGCGGGTCGAGCAACCGATCGTGCAGGCCTTCTCGGGACGGATCGAGTACGCGATCACCACACACGTCGACTACAAGACCGAGCTGCAAGAGGCACTCGCCAGGCGGGGGCTGTCCGTGAACTACACCGTGCTCGAAGTCGACGGCCCTCCGCACGACCGGCGCTTTCGCTGCGCCGCTGTGATCGAAGGCGAGCAGCATGGTGTCGGGACGGGTGAGTCGAAGAAGGCGGCCGAGCAAGAGGCGGCGAAGGAAGCGCTGGCGCGGCTCGGTGAATCGTCCGCGGCGTAGGGAAGATTCCCGGCGCGCGCCACGTCCTATGGACGTGAAGACCTACGTCATCCTGCGGCGGGGCGCCTGGCGCTCGCCGTCGGATCTGCAGGAGGCGGCGGTGCGGTCCCGGCGGGTCGCGGACGACGAGATGTCCGAGGACGTCAGATGGCTTCGCAGCTACGTGATGGCGGAGGACGACGGCGGTCTCGGCACCGTCTGCATCTACGAGGCATCCAGCCCGGAGAAGATCCTCGAGCACGCGTCGCGCGCGGGGCTGCAGGCCGACGAGATCGTGAAGGTCGCTGACACCGTCCTCGTGCGGCCGGATCCGGCATAGACTCGCACCGAACCCGAACGAGGAGCTGAAAATGGCCCAGCAGGTGAACTGTCCGTGCGGCGAGACTGTGCGAGGGGAAAGCGACGACGAGCTCGTCTCGAACGTCGAGGCTCACATCCAGGAGAAGCACCCGGAAATGATCGCGACAATGTCTCGCGAGCAGATTCTCGGGATGGCGGAAGAAGCAGCCTAGCGAAGGCGACATCCGCGCTCCCAGCTAGGTTTCCGGGCGCGTGAACCTTCGCGCTATCAAGCTGCGCGGTTTCAAGTCGTTCCCCGAGCCGGTCGAGGTTCGGCTGGAGCCCGGCGTCGCCGTGGTCGTCGGACCGAACGGGTCGGGGAAGTCGAACGTTGCCGACGCGATCGTCTGGGCAGCCGGCTCGATGGCCCCTTCCGAGCTGCGGGCCGAGAAGCCGGACGACGTCATCTTCGCCGGAGGCGGCGGCCGGGCGGGGGAGGACTTCTGCGAGGTCGAGCTTCTCTTCGACAATCCCGACGGCGACGGGCCGCTGCCGTATTCCGAGCTGTCGGTCGCGCGCCGGCTGCATCGCGGCGGGGAGGGCCAGTACCTGCTCAACCGCACCGCGGTGCGGCGCATCGACCTGGTCGAGCTGCTCGCGGACCTCGGCCTCGGCGGTGGGATGCATTCGATCATCGGCCAGGGGCGCGTCGAGGAGATCCTCGGCTCGAAGCCCGAGGAGCGGCGACAGCTGCTCGAGGAAGCGGCCGGCCTCGGGCGGTTCAAGCGTCGCAAGCATCGCGCCGAGCTGAAGCTCGCGCGCGTTGCGATCCAGGTCGAACGCGCACTCGACGTCGAGGCGGAAGTGAAGAAGCGGCTTCGTCCCCTCGCCCTGCAGGCGACGGCGGCCGAGCGGGCGGAGAAGCTGCGGGGCGAGATCGGCTCACTGCGCGCACGTGTCGCGGAGCTCGACCTCGGGGAGCTGCGCGAACGGCTCGAGGACGGCGACGGTCGCCGCACCGCGGCCGTGCTCGCACGCAAGCATGCCGACGAGCAGCTCGAGTCGCTGCTGACGGAGCGCCGCCGCGCAGAGGAAGAGCTCGCCGATGCGGCGGGACGCCGCGAGCAGGCGACCGCAACGCTCTACCGGCTGCGTAGCGCGCGGGAGCGGCTGGAACTGCGTCGCGAGAGTGCGGAGGCGCTGGTCGAGAACCTGAGGGCCGAGCTCGCACGGCCGCGGCGAGTGCTCGACGCCCGTGTCCGAGCCGAGCGCGAGTCGCTGCGCGAGCAGGCGCGCGTCGCGCAGGAGCGTCTGCAGACGCTCGAGCGTGCGCTCGCAGAGCGCGAAGGCCTTCCACCTGCAGCGCGTGCGCTCGCGGAAGAAGGTGAGCGGCTTGCCCTCTCGCTGCTGGACGTCGAGCCGGGGGCGGAACGCGCCGTCGCCGCGGCGCTCGGTCATCGTGCCGCCGCGATCGTCGCCGACGATGCTCGTGCCGCACTCGCGCTCGCCGAACGCGCGCGCGCCGCCGGTCTCGGCAACGTCGTCGTGCTCACGCGGGAGCCGCGTGAGCTCGTTCGCGAGCTGCCGGTGGTCCCGAAGGATCAGCTCTTGCAGTCGGAGGTTCCCGCCGTGACGCCCGAGGGGTTCGGCTACGACCCGCAGCGCGGCGAGATCTGGTTTGCGGGCGAGACCGCTGAGGCGGTGTGGCTCGAGCTGGAAGCGCGCCGTCGCGCACTTGCCGCCGAGGTGGACGAGCTCGAGGCCCGCGCGGCCGCGCCGATCCCCGAGGACGCGTACAGCGCCGCGCGCGATCCAGTCACGGTGACGGTGGCTCGACTGGCAGCGCGACTGGTCGAGACGCTCGAGAGCATCACGGACGACCGCTTCGAGGCGCCGCTGCGCGCGCGTGCCGATGCAGGCTCGACGCGAACCGGCGCATTGGCGGAGGAGCTGAGGCGGCTCGGCGCGGCCGAGGTCGACTCTCGCCGCGCGGCCGCGGAAGCCGGGGAACGGCTCAGCGCGATCGACGTCGAGCGTGCGCGCATCGAGGCAGAGGTCGACGAGGCTCGCCGCCGTCTCGAAGCCGCCGCGGCGGAGCCGGCCGAGGGCGACAATCGGGACGAGCTCGCCGAGCGCATCGAACGGCTGGAGCGGCGGCGCGAGTCGCTCGGCCAGGTCAATCCGCTGGCGAAGCAGGAGTACGAGCAGGAGAAGGAGCGGCTCGTCGAGCTGTCGACGCAGCGTGCCGACCTCGAGGCGAGCCTCGAGGAGCTGGAGACGTTGCGCGACGACCTTGCGCGCACAGTGGAGGAGCGCTTCGCGGAGACGTTCGCTTCCGTGCAGGCGAACTTCGCAGAGGTTGCCGCGACGCTGTTCCCCGGCGGCGAGGGCCGCCTGCGGCTCACCGAGCCGGAGGACGAGGAGGAGCAGCCGGGCATCGAGGTCGAGCTCCGCCCGGCGGGCAAGAAGGTGACGCGGCTGTCGCTGCTGTCAGGTGGCGAGAAAGCGCTGGGCGCGATCTCGTTCCTGTTCGCGCTCTTCCTTGCGCGTCCGTGTCCGTTCTACCTCCTCGACGAGGTGGAAGCGGCGCTCGACGACACGAACATCGGCCGCTTCGTCGAGCTGCTGCGGCGCTACTCCGATCGGGCGCAGTTCATCGTCATCACGCACCAGAAGCGGACGATGGAAGCCGCGGACATCCTGTACGGCGTGACGATGGGCGCCGACGGCGTATCGCAGATCGTTTCGCGGCGTCTACCCCGCGAAGAAGCTGCAGCCGCGGCCGTCGCCTAGCTGAAAGCCTGCGCTCGGCTCCCGCTGGGGGAACCTCCCGGTTCCCCCAGACCCCCTCCACTGGTCCGCTTTCGCGGACGGGCCGCTTTGCGGCCCCGCTACGGTTCGCGCCTCATGGCTCGTTCCTGGTCACAGCTCCTCGGCGAGGAGAACGCGCAGCCCGAACCCGAGGCCGACCGGGCCGGGCTCTTCTCGCGCCTGCGCGACTCGCTCTCGAAGAGCCGCCGCGCGCTCACCGCGGAGCTTGCCTCCGCCGCGTTCGATCCCGGCGACGACGCTGCGTGGGAGCGGCTCGAGGAAGCGCTGATCCGCGCCGACGTCGGCGTGCCTGCGACTGCCGAGCTCGTGCAGCGGCTCGAGGCGCGCCCGGACCTGACCGACCTCGACGGCGCGCTCGCGGAGGAGCTCGCCGCCTTGCTCGGTGAACCCGGGACGCTGCACGTCAAGTCCGATCCGAGCGTCGTGCTCGTCATCGGCGTCAACGGCACGGGCAAGACGACGACGATCGGCAAGCTCGCCGAGCGGCTGCGCGAGCACGGGCATTCCGTCGTGCTCGCCGCCGCCGACACGTTCCGCGCCGCGGCGGAGGAACAGCTCGAGATCTGGGCGGAACGCGCAAGCGCCGAGTTCGTCGGAGGCGAGCGCGGCGCCGACCCCGCCTCCGTCGCGTTCGACGCGATCGAGCGCGCGACCCAGGACGGACGCGACGTCGTGATCGTCGACACGGCGGGACGGCTGCACACGCAGGCGAACCTGATGCAGGAGCTGGCCAAGGTCAGACGCGTCATCGAAGGCAAGCTCGCAGGCGCGCCGCACGAGACACTGCTCGTCGTCGACGCGACCACGGGCCAGAACGGTTTGCAGCAGGCGCGCCTCTTCGGGGAAGCGGTCGGCGTCACAGGCGTCGCACTGACGAAGCTCGACGGCAGCGCCAAAGGCGGCATCGCCGTCGCGATCGCGCACGAGCTCGGCCTGCCGGTGAAGCTGATCGGGGTAGGAGAGAGCCTCAACGACCTCAGGCCGTTCGACCCGCAGGACTTCGCGCGCGCCCTCGTCGCCGGATAAGGTCGCCCCCATGCCTTCCGCGGAGAACAGCCTCGTCATCAACCGGCCGCGCTCAGAGGTGTTCGCCTTCGTCGCGAACCACGAGAACGACGCCAAGTGGCGGCCTGGCATCGTCGACATCTCGCGCGCTTCCGGCGAAGGACAGGGAGCGGTCTACCGGCAGGGCGTGAAGGGACCGATGGGCAAGCGGATCGACGCCGACTTCGAGGTGAGCGCGTACCAGGAGGGCTCCCTCCTCGCGTTCCGGACGCTCGGCGGCCCGGTTCAGCCCGAGGGGAGCTACCACTTCGAAGACGCGGACGGCGGTACGCGCGTCACGTTCTCCCTCAACGCGAACCTGCGCGGGCCACAGAAGCTGATGGCGCCGATGGTGGGGAAGTCGATGCGCAATCAGGTCGCGGCGCTGGACGACCTGAAGCGCGTGCTCGAAAGCTGAGCTAGCTGTCCTCGAGGACGAAGGCGACGTTCACCGTCGTCCGGTACTCCTTGATACCGCCGGGATTTGGATCGACGGTCGCGCTCATCGAGATGACGTCGACGCCCGTGATGTTCCGGATCGTCTTCTGAGCTGTCCGCACAGCTGAGTCGGCGGCCTTGGCAAAGCTCTCCTCCGACGAGCCGATGACAGTGATCACCTTGACGGTGCTCCCCATTGGGACTCCCTTCGCTGGTTGAAAGACGTACTACGGCGTGATGGTCACGTGGTACTCCTTGACGCCGCCAGGATTCGGGGACACCTTCGCCCCGAACGTGATGGTTACGACCTCGTCGGGATTGCCGCTCCAGTTGTTCAGGGCCTCTCTCATCGCCTCCTCGAAACCCCTGACGTGCTGGTGCTTCCACGCGGGATCCAGACTGCCGTCTTTCGGGTACTTGCCGTGAGCTGCCATTTGCTCCTCCTTCCGCAGGACGAGACGACTCTATTCCGAAAAGGATCCGTCCTTCTACCTACGAGCAGGTTCGCCGAGGAGCGCCGCAGCGCGCTCGGCCCCGGCGACGTTCCCCTTCGCCTGGAAGAGCTCCGCGGACTCGGCTGCAGCGTCGCGGGCATCCCCGGGCCGGTCGGCGGTCCACAGCACCTCGGCGAGCGCCAGGCGCACCTGCCCCTGGACGTTCAACGCATCGGTGCTTTGCGCGCGCGCGGCCAGGTCTCGCAGCAGCAGTTCACCCTCTTCCGCAGCACCGTCGCGTGCGAGGAGTCGAGCTTTGACCGCGGCCCACGGCAGCACGCTCTCGAGCTCATCCGGGTTCTCGGGCTCCGCTGAATCGATCAGTTCGCGGGCCTCGTCGTACCGCTCCTGCATGTAGAGCGACTCTGCAAGCAGAGCCGCTTGATAGGTGCGCCAGGTCGGAAAGTCCAGTCCGGTCAGCTCCATGCCTTCACGGAAGGCATGCTCGGCTTCGGCTGCATCGCCTGCGAGCAGCTCGACGATGCCGCTCACCCGCAACAGGCCCACGACTGCAAGTCGAAGGCCGAGGCGCTCATAGGTACGACGTGCCTCCTGAACGAGGAGACGCGCATCGTCGAACGACTTCTGCATCCCCTTCAACTCCGCGAGTGCCGTCATCACGTGCGCCTGTAAGGCCGGGTTGGCCGTCGCCTCGGCAAGCATCTCCGTCGCGCGGGTGATCGCGGTTGCAACCGGAGTCGGTCCATGCAGGAGGCACATGCAAAGGAGATCCGCCGCCCGCGACTCCTCACGAGCTGCGTTGGCACGGCGTGCATGCTCGAGGGCCCGCTCGGACGCGTCGACCGCTTCTCGAAATCGGGAGCGTGCATGCAGAGTGCTGGCCAGCTGGCGCCAAGCCTGCGCGAGGCCGAACTCGTCGCCCGCCTCGCCGAACGCCGTGAGAGCTTCCTCGGCGACGGAGGCCATCTCCTCCCAACCCGCTTCGTCTCGGTGGAAGCGCCAGCTCATTTGCTGCAACGCGCCGTACAACTCGTAGCGGCGATCGCCGGCAGCAGCTGCCGTATCGATCAGACCGCCGAGCAGGGACTCGGCGCGGGCGACCTCGCCCAGCGACCACAGCGACGTGCTCAGCTGCCGCATCAGCTCGAGCCGCGCCGGGTCTTCGTTGGTCGCGAGCGCCAGTGCCCGGTCGAGGAGATTGACGGCCGCCGGAACGTCCTCGCGTGCAAATGCTCGGCGCCCGGCCGCACCCAAGAGCTCACCGGCACGTTCTGCGAGCGTGCGTGCGCTTTCGTCGAGCGGGCCGAGCTGGGAGCGATACAGGAACGCCTGCTCTAGGTGGTAGCCGACGATCTCATCCAGGTCGCCTGCCTTACCCGCGTTCGTGTTCGCAGCCCAGTTGGCGAATCGCTCGTGCAGCTGCGCGCGCAGCTCCTTCGGAATACCGGCGTAGGCGGCGTCGCGAATGAGCGCGTGGCGGAAGCGGTACGCGTCCTCGCGGCCGGGCCGCGCGGCGAGCAGATCCCTGCGTGCGAGGCTCAAGAGGCGCGCGTCGACGTCTGCCTGGTCGGCGTCGGGTGCGAGCCGCCGCAATGCGGACCGGACGAAGTGCTTGCCCGCAACAGCTGCGCACTCGAGCACGGTGCGCTCCTCGGCCGGCAGCCGGTCGAGACGAGCGGCGATCAGGGCGTGGATCGACGGTGGGATGGCATCCGCGGGCCCACCCTCGGCCAGCATGGCCGCCATTTGCTCGAGGTACAGGGGGTTGCCCTCCGCCGCGTCGGTGATTCGTTGCCGCGCTGCCGTGTCGAGCGGCCATTCCTGCGCGATCTCGTCGAGCAGCGCATGCGACTCCGCTGCCGTGAGTGGCTCCAGCAGCACGCCGCTGCCGGGCTGCGTCAACCAGCCCGGGCGCTCGTCCAGGAGGTCCGGCCGGGCAATGCAGAGCAGGAGCACCGGCGCGTCGTGCGTCCAGCCGGCCAGGTACTCGAGCAGGTCGAGCAGCGTCGGCTCGGCCCAGTGAATGTCCTCGACGACCACGACGAGCGGCCGCACGCGCGCAACCTCCTCCAGGAGCCGGCGCACCGCCCAGAACGTCTCGCCTCCCGGCGCCGCCGACGCAGTTGGCCCGACGGCGCCGAGCACGCGCGTGGCGACGAGCTCGCCGTCATCGGCATCGGCGACCGCTTCGCGCACGCCGTCGTCGCTGCCCAGCATGCCCACGATCTCGACGAGCGGCCAGAACGTGATCCCGTCGCCGTAGGGCGGACACCCCCCGGTGAGCACGGTGGCGTCGTCGCGAACGCTCGAGCAGAGCTCCGCGGCCAGACGCGACTTGCCGATGCCGGCAGGCCCGACGATCGTGAAGAGGCGGCACGATCGTCCATCGACGGCCTCCGTGTGTGCATCCCGGAGCAAACGCAGCTCGGCCTCGCGGCCGATCAGCGTCGCGTCCAGCCGGCGTGCGTATGCGCTCGCCCCCTCGATTACCGCCAGGACGTTCCAGGCGGCGTGCGGATCGCTCTTGCCCTTCAGCGTCAGCTCGTCGCGCGGCTCTAGCACGACCGCGTTCGCCACGAGCCGGCGTGTCGGCTCGCCGACCAGGATCTCACCCGTGCGCGCCGCCTCCTCCAGCCGCTTTGCGACATTGACCGGATCGCCGGTGACGAGCATCTGCCCGCCGGTTCCGTCGCCCGCAACGACCTCGCCCGTGTTCACGCCGACGCGGATCCAAGTCGCGCTCCAGCTCCTCATTGAGCTCCGCCAGCGCCTGGCGCAGCTCGGTCGCCGCGCGCACGGCGCGCAGCGCGTCGTCCTCGTGCAGCTCGGGGATCCCGAAGACCGCCATGACGGCGTCCCCGATGAACTTCTCCACCGTCCCGCCGTGCCGCTCGAGCACGCCGGACATCTGCTCGAAGAAGCGCGACATCACCCGCCGCAGGGACTCGGGATCGAGCCGCTCGCCCAGCGGCGTCGAGTCGGCCACATCCGCGAAGAGGACGGTAACCGTCCGGCGACTTACGGCCATGTCCTGAGTGTAGGACTGGAGCTTCGCAGCGCCTAGCCGAGCGCGGCGCGAATGCGCTTGAACATGCCCTTCTTGGCCTACCCGGCCGCCACCCTGCGCAGTCGGCGCAACCCGTCCGTCTGGCCGGCGTGCCAGTCGAGTCCCAGCCCGCGGAACAGCGCGTCGGCTCGTGCGAGCAGTTCCTCGTCGTCTCGTACGATGCCGAGCGCGCGGACCGCGAACGGCTCGAGGTAGGAGCGCGGGCGACTGAGCCGCTCCGCGGCCGATTCGATGTCCGCCTCCGAGCTGAGGACGGCGGCCGCGTCGAGCCTGGTCGCGGCGGCCGGCAGCGAGAACCAGGTCTGCCGTTGCAACCAATCCTCGTCGGCGAGCAGCTCTTCGAGGCGGTCGAGCTCCTCGCGCCGCAACGCGAGGCGCGCACGCGGAGTTGAGAGCGTCGCGCCGTAGCCGACGTTCTGCAGTTCATCGGCGGCCGCCTCGAGCTCGCGGGCGCGCTCGGTCCGGCCCTGCAGCTCGTTGGCGAAGGCGCAGAGCAGCAACGATCGCGCATTGCGCACGCACGGTGTGTCGCGGTTCTCGCTGACGAGGCGCTCGGTACGCGGCTCGAGCGCAGCGACCGCGTCCCAGCCGCCCGCGAGCTCCTCGACCTCGAGGATGCACGCGATGCCGTGCAGCCGGTGGTGTGTCGTCAGGTCCGTCACGTGGTCGTCGAGCTCTCGGGCTAGACGGCGTGCTTCCCTGATGCGCCCGACCGCCGCTGCCGTCGGAATCGTCGACATGTAGAGGTCGTGGATCAGATCGGGGTCGGTCAGCTCCGGCATGAAGTCGAAGCGGCGCGTCTCCAGGGTGTGAGCGCCCTCGAAATCGCCTGCCCGGAACGCCGCGACCGCGCGTGCATCGAACGCGCTCGAGCGG
>WNGB01006447.1_pt1 | contig 17244 bp, 16 predicted proteins | sample 5400681 | NCBI WGS metagenome assembly WNGB01 (sample SAMN13153367, study PRJNA577476) | soil metagenome | isolation source: 115 cm soil or saprolite under grassland replicate 2 | place: USA:California | collected 2016-06-15 | reverse complement strand
GACGGAGGGCCTTAAGATGGACGCGTGATCCTCGAGGCCGCCCGGAAAGTCCTCCAGATCGAGGCAGATTCGGTTCGAGAACAGATCCGCAACCTGGGTCCGGACTTCGAACGCGCCGTGGAAGAGATCGCCACTTCCACCGGGCGGCTCTGCGTCACCGGGCTCGGCAAGTCCGGTTTGATCGGCCAGAAGATCGCTGCGACGTTGTCCTCCACCGGAACGCCCGCGTACTTTCTCCACGCCGCCGAGGCGAGCCACGGAGACCTCGGGATGCTCGTGCCCGGCGACACGGTCCTCGCGCTCTCGTTCTCCGGGGAAACCCCGGAGGTCGTGCGGCTGCTGGACTTCGCGCGCGAGCGCAAGGTTCGAACGATCGCGATGACCGGAGAGCCGGGCTCCCCCGTCGGCCGCGCCGCGGACCAGGTGATCTCCGTCGCGATCTCGCAGGAGGCCTGTCCGCTGAACCTCGCTCCGACCGCCTCGACGACCGCGATGCTCGCGATGGGAGACGCGCTCGCGATGGCGATCTCGGAGAGACGGGGCTTCCGCGAAGAGGACTTCGCGGCCCTCCATCCGGGCGGCCGCCTCGGACGGCGGTTCTTGAAGGTGCGGGACTTGATGCGCACCGGAGACCGAATCCCCCTCGTGACGCGGGGGACTTCGATGCCCGAGGCGATCCATGAGATGTCGCGCAAGCTGATGGGGGTGACCGCTGTCGTCAACGGGCGGGGAGAGCTGTTGGGAGTCATCTCCGACGGAGACCTGCGGCGCCTTCTCGAGAAGGACCCCTCGCTCCTCGCGAGAACGGCCGGCGAATGCTCGCACCCGCGACCGAAGACGATTGCCGGCGATGAGCTCGCCTCCGTGGCGCTCGAGAGGATGCAAGAAGCGAAGATCACGTCGCTCTTCGTCGTGGACGAGAACGGCGGGCTGACCGGCGCAATCCACATGCACGACCTGCTCTCCGCGGGAATCGCTTGAGGGTGCGCAAGGGGATCAAAGCCCTTTTCTTCGACGTCGACGGCGTTCTGACCGACGGTCTCCTCTACTTGGACGACCGCGGCCGCGAGCTCAAAGTCTTCGACACGAAGGACGGGCACGGCATCAAGATGGCGATCGCCGCGGGACTCCGGGTCGTCTGGATCTCCGGACGGGAGTCGCTCGCGACGGCGCGGCGAGCGCGGGAGCTGGGGGTTCGACTCTGCTACCAGAAAGTGGGAGACAAGGAAGAGCTCTATCGAAACCTCTGCCGGCGTTGGTCGCTCGATCCTTCCGAGACGGCGGCCATCGGCGACGACGAGCCGGACGTGCCGCTGCTCCGGGCGGCGGGGTTTTCGGCCTGCCCGTCGGACGCGGCCGCCCCCGCCTTGAAGGCGGCACAGGTCGTTTTGAAAAGCGCGGGGGGACGGGGCGCGGTGCGGGAATTCGTCGAGACGGTGCTCGCGCGAAACGGCCGGACCGCACGACGAGAGTAGACGGACCGATCTTCGAGGAGAGGCGTTGCTCTGGCTCGAGATCGTGAAAACGGCCCTGCTCGCGGTCGGAGCATTCGCCGCCTATCGCACGTATCGAACGAATCTGAGAGTCCGACGCGCCGAATGGCTCTCCTCGCTCTACGAGACCTTCTATGTGAAGCCGGAGTTGAAGGAAATCCGTGCCGTTCTGGACTATCCCGGCGCGAAGCGCGAGAGGCTCCACGACTGCATCGTTTCCGATCCGGACAACTCGGCAGAGCTCGAGCCTCTCGTCGACTACCTCAACTTTTTCGAGTTCATCGCTGTCCTCCGAAAAAAGAAGCAGCTCTCGGTGGAGGAGATTCAGCTGATGTTCGGCTATTACCTGGGCGAGCTCGCGAAAGCCCCGGTTATCAGGAAATTCTGCGAAGATGGCGGATTCAAGAACCTGAGCGCTCTGCTCGGGGAACTGAACGATGGCTAGCAGTCCGAACCGCAAGTCCGCAGCCCCGTCGTACATCTTCGTTTACGGCACCCTTCGCGCGGCGCCCGACCACCGGATGAGCAAGGTCTTGGAGCAATATGGCGACCTGGTCGGGCGCGGGAGGTTGCCGGGAATCCTCTACGACGTCGGTCGCTATCCGGGCGCGGTCAAGAAGTCCGGGACCCGTGCGTTCATCTGGGGCGACGTTTACGACTTGAGGGATCCCGATCGCGCTCTCAAGGTCCTCGACCGATACGAAGGATGGAACGAGAAGAATCCCGAGTCCGCCGAGTTCCGCCGGAGTCGTGTCACCGTGGATCTCGGCCCGGGGAAGAAAGTGCCCGCATGGGTCTATCTTTACAATCGGCCCACGACCGGCCTGACCCGGATTCGCTCCGGCGACTACCTCAAACGAACGCGCGGGGCCGGGCCGCCTTCTCGTGCCGGCGCGAGATCAGGCTCCCGGGCTCGCTGAAGGTTTCTTCCGCTTCCGGAACATCCAGGAGATCCCGATCCCCAGCAGATAGAGCGCCAGCATCGGGACCGCGAAGACGGTCTGCGTCGCCACGTCGGGCGTCGGGGTGACGATCGCCGCGATGATGAACACGACCAAAACCGCGTATTTGAACTTCTTCAAAAGCCAGCGTTCCGAGACCACGCCCATCCGGGTGAGGAAGAAGATGACGATCGGCAGCTCGAAGCAGAGCCCGAGACCCAGGATGATCTTGGTCGCCGTCGAGAGGTACTCGTTGATCGTGATGACGGCGTTGAACTGAGTCCCCATTCCGACCAGAAAGCCGACGACGACCGGAAAGGCCTCGAAGTAGCCGAAGGCGCACCCGGACAGAAAGAAGAAGACGCTCGCGAAGAGAAACGGGATCGCGAAACGCTTCTCCTTCCGGTAGAGAGCAGGCGCGATGAAGAGCCAGAGCTGCCAGAGGATGATCGGTGAGGCGAGGATCAGCCCGCCCAGGAGCGCCACACGGAAGTAGAGGAGGAACGGCTCGGTCAGCGTCGTGTACGCGAGATTCTGGCCGGGCGGGAGAAAATGCCGGACCGGCTTCGCCAGGAGCTCGAACAGAGTCGGCGCTCTCGACCAGGCGACCGTGAAGGTGACTGCGAGAGCGATCAGCGAAACGATCAGCCGGCGGCGGAACTCCTCGAGGTGCTCGAAGAACCCCATCCGGGGAAGCTCTTCGTTTCCGTCCTTGAGCCTCCCTTCTTCCAGCGCCCGGTCCGCTTCCGGCCCGGCTTGACCGACGAGTCTCACGGCCGGGCGGCCAGGCGCGAGTCGGAGCTCTTCAAGATGGGCGGATCGGCCCGGGGGGCGGGATCGCGGCGTCTGCCGGAGAGCCGGGAGCGGCCGACGGCGGGGGAGCGGCCGCCGCCGAGGATCCCGCGCCTGTCGAGGCGATCGTGTTCCGAAGCTCCCCTGCCTGCTCGCGGATCGAGGAAACTTCGTCCTGGACCGCGGAGACCTGGTGCTTTCCCTGCTCGATCTCGTCCTCGATCGTCCGTTTCAGGTCTTCCGATGCGCGCTTGAACTCCGCGAGGCCGCGTCCGAGCGAACGGCCCAGCTCCGGCAGCTTCCTCGGCCCGAAAACGAGGAGAGCGACCAAAAAAATCAGGATCAACTCGGGCATTCCGATCGGGCCGAACATGTTTGTCTACTCCGTGAGGGATTCTACGCCGACCGGGTCCGCGGCGTCCGCTGCGCGGACGTCTCGAACCAGGACCGATCGCCAACATGTCACAATGGCCGCTTCAGGAGGAACCGAGTGAGTCCGACCCGCTCCCGATTCGTCATCGCCGTCGCGCTTCTCGCCGCCTCGACTCTCGCGGGAGGCGCCTTCACGGCGATCCTCTTCGCTTCGCCGGAGCGCGAGGGCCCGCCTCTCGACGAGTACGCCGACATCTTGACGACGCTCTCCGAGTGGTCGCCGCAGGTGATCGCGCCGGATCAGTTCGTCTACGCGTCGATCCACGGAATGCTGGCCCGGCTCGATCCCCACACTGCGTTCCTGGAGCCGGAGGACTTCTCCGCGATGCGCGAGAAGCAGCAGGGCTCCTTTTTCGGCCTCGGCATCCAAATCCAGAAGCGGATGGGGCGGATCACGGTCATCGCTCCGATGGAGGGAACCCCTGCGTTCAAGCTCGGGATCCGGGCGGGCGACGTGATCACCCACATCGAGGACGAGGAGATCAAGGAAGACGTCTCGACCGACGAGGTCGTCCGCAAGCTGCGCGGGCCCAAGGGCAGCCAGGTCACGATCACGATTCGGCGCGCCGGAATCGACGAACCGCTCCGCATGACGATCACTCGCGCCGAGATTCCGACTTTCTCGGTGCGGTACGCCTTCATGATGACCCCGGAGACCGGCTACCTGCTGCTGGCGGACTTCACCCACACCTCGAGCCGAGAGCTGAAATCCGCGATCGAACGGCTCGAGAAGCAAGGGATGAAGAGGCTCCTGCTCGACCTGCGCGGTAACCCGGGCGGGGTTCTCGATCAGTCGGTCGACGTCGCCGATGTGTTCCTCGAGAAGGGATCGAAGATCGTCTATACCCGCGGCCGGACCAGCTCCTCGGCCCAGGATTACCTCGCCCCCGGCGACGGTCTGCATTTCGACAAGCCGCTCGTCGTTCTCGTGAACCGCGGCTCCGCCTCCGCCTCGGAGATCGTCGCCGGCGCGATCCAGGACCACGATCGCGGGTTGATCGTCGGCCAGCGGACGTGGGGCAAGGGGCTCGTCCAGAGCGTCTACACGCTGCCCTACGGCGCCGGCCTCGCCCTGACGACCGCGAAGTACTACACGCCGTCGGGCCGCTGGATCCAGAGGGACTTCAGCGATCTGCTCGCCTACGTGAACCCGGAAGATTCGGACAAGCCGGGCGAGGAGCCGGAAGCTCCCCGGAAGGAAGGCGAGGTCTTCTACACCGACGCGGGGCGCGTCGTGTACGCGGCCGGAGGAATCACGCCCGACGTGGTCGTCAAGAACAACCGCGACTCGAAGCTCCTCACCCAGCTGCTCGCCCGCAACCTGCCCTTCAACTTCGCGGTCAACTGGCTCGTCAAGCACTCCGACGTCGCACGCGACGTGACGGTGACGCCGACCATGCGCGATGAGTTTTTCCGGTTCGCGGAGGCGTCGAAGTTCTCGACCGCGGACGAGTTGAAGCGCACGTGGACCGAAGACCCGAACCGCGATCTCCTGGATCTCGCGATCCGCGTGGAGCTCGTCAACGCGAAGTACGGGCTGGAGGCGGGATGGGGGGTTCGCGCGACGGGCGACGCCCAGGTCCAGAAGGCGTTGACGATGTTCGGGGAAGCCGAGCGGATCGCCGCGCTGCCCAAGAAAAAGAACCCGGCTCGCGCGTCGCGCGCGAGCTAAACGCGGCCGGACCTCCGGCGATCCGCGGCGAGGCCGCGGGCCTTCTCGACCCGGGGCGACTACCGGTGCGTCAGCGTGTTGTTGTTGACGACGAACTTCCGGCGCCCGATCTCCGTGCGCGCCGGCGTCCCGAACCGATTATCCACGACGTAGACGACGAGATCGTGCTCCGAGTCGGAAAGGTGCGTCGTGTCGAGCAGGAACGAGAAGCCGACGTTGATCGAGGGCGTCCGGGGATCTGCGAGCGGCACGTCCGGTCGGGACAGGCCGTAGACGGCGTTGCCCACGACCTGGCCGTCCACGTCGACCTCGATCCGCCGCACGCCGTTGAAGTCGAACGCCCAGCCGAACACGTCGAAGATCCCGTTGATGAACTGGTAGTCCGACGGGGTATCGATGAAGCCGAAGGCGGGGAAGTCGTTGCCGCTCGGGTCGCAGAGGACGTCGACGGACATGGCCCCGATCTGCGTGAGCGCTTCTTCCTCGTCGCCGACGCGGACCGCCAGCGTGTGCTTGCCGGGCCGCGTGAAGCCGACGATGTCGAAGACCTCGGGGTTGTTCGTGGGGAGAGTGATCGCGATATTCCCGGTGGAATCCGCGCTGCTCGTGATCAGACCGAAGGAGAAGAGGAATCCCGCGTTGTCGGCGTTGACGTAGCCGGAGTAGCTGCGCGCGACGTCGGGTCTGTTGATTCCATAACAGTTGATGAGCTTGTTCCCATCCTGGATGCAGTCGCTGCGGGTGTTCGCGATGATCGCTCCGTCCAAGAGCAGCTCGACGTACGAAACCTGTCCATGATCGAGCCGGGCCCCGACGTCCAGTGCCCATCCCGCGACGACGTTCGTCAGCAGGAAGCCGCACTCTTCGGGCGTACACGGAGATGGGATCACGATGGCGATCGCGGTGCAGAAGAGCGAGGACTTGTCCAGCGGGAAGTCGATCTGACCGAAGGGCGGGAGATTGCCGCCGTTGTTGATGATCTGGACGGTCCGGATCCCGATGACACGGGACGCGCCCAGGTTGTCGGTCACGCGGACGGAGAGCTGATGGACGCCGTTCACGAGCTTCGTCGTATCGATGTTCGCCTGGAAGCCGGTGTACAGCGAGTTCGGGACGTCGGGGAACGCGGCCTGCACGTCGGGCCGCGTGGTCCCGTAGATCGCCGTCGAAGGCAGGCCGCGCCCAACGGAGCCGGCGACGATTTGTCCGTCCATCAGGAAATCGATGTGGTCGACGTCCTCGTTGTCGAGAGCCCAGCCGGAAGCCGGAAACGAGCCGTTCGCACCTTCGACTCCGGCCGGCCCGGGGATGTCGATGTAACCGAACGGCGCCTGGTTGATGCTGTTGTCCACGATGAGCGTGATCGGTCCGATGATCGTGGTCGCCTGGCTCGATTCGGTCACGAGGATCGAGATCGCGTGCGGTCCGTCGGCGAACCGGCTGGCGAGAAACGAGGAGACGTAACCGGGGCGGGGGGTCGCGCTGTTGGTGTACGTCGGAAAGACCTCGAGGACGTCGGCCCGGGGCAGGTTCGTGTCGGCGCGGTTGGCCAGGACCCCGTCGACGAGCAGCTCGATCTTGTCGATCTGGTTGAAGTCGAGGACCCAGCCGCTGACTTTGACGACGCCCGAAACCCTCTGCCCCGGCGTCGGCTGATCGATGACTCCGATCGGCTGCGCCGAGGCGCAGGGCGCGAGCAGCCAGACCCCTGCGACGAGAAGTGCCAGGAGCCCGGGCGACTTCCTTAGCATGCGTTTCCTCCCGAAAATTTAAGAAAAGAATGAGTAAATTGGGGCGGAAAGTCAAGCTCCGTCAGAACTTCGCCTCATTTTTTTCGGCGGAAAGAATCGAGTGAATGCTAAAAGCGTCGCAGACGGAAGGATTCGCGTGAGCAAGATTCGCCGGGCGTGGGCGGCCTCCCGGCCGCGGGAGCCGGGACTTTGAAGCGGGCACTTGCCTCGCGTGCGGTGCAGATCGGCGTCTCCCTGGTCGCGACCGCGCTTCTGGTCGCGTTTTTCCTGCGCGGGCTCGCCCTCGCGGAGATCGGGCGGCAAATCGCCTCGGCCTCTCCGTCCTGGCTCCTCGCGAGTCTCGTGATGGCGATCGCGACGTTCGTTCTCCGGGCGGTCCGCTGGACCTGGCTCCTCCGGCCGGTCGCGAGGGTGCCGTTCTACCCCGCGTTCGTTGCGACTTCGTTCGGCTTCGCCGCGAACAACCTGCCCGGAAAGGTCGGAGAGATTCTCCGGCCGGCTCTTCTCGCACGATCCCGCAAGCTCCCTTTCTCGCCGTTGCTCGCCTCGGTTCTCTTGGAGCGCGTCTTCGACGGCGCCTCGGTGGTCTTCTTCTTCCTGATCGCGGCCGCGACGGGTCTTCCGAGCTTCCGCGGCGTCGGGAAGCTCGTCCTCCCGGCCGCGCTTCTCCTCGCGCTCGTGGCAGCGGTCCTCTTTTCCGTGTTTCGGCGCGCGGCAACGGAACGGTTTCTCGAGAAGTTCTGGCGCCGGCTGCCGGAGCGGTTCCAACCTCGGGCGCGCTCGTTCGCGGAAACCTTCGTGGACGGCTTCGCGTCGCTCAAGAGCCCGAAACTCCTCCTCCTCGTCACTGCCGGCTCGCTCGTGATGTGGCTGGTCATCAACGTGCAGATCTACGCGGTGCTGCGCGCGTTCCACCTCGACCTCCCCTTCCCGGCGAGCTTCGTCGTGACCGCGGCGGCCGTGCTCGGTCTCATGTTTCCGACCCCCGGAGGTCTCGGCTCCTATCACCTGGCTGTTCAGCTCGCGCTGACCGACGTGTACGGGGTCGCTCGGGATCCGGCGTCCGGAGTCGCGGTCCTCGCACACGCGATCTCGTTCATTCCGATCACTCTCATCGGGATCACGCTCTTCGCGACGACCCCGGTGCGAGTCGACAAGCTCGAGGAACTTGCGCGCGTGCGTGAGAACTCTCCGCCGGTCGCGCCATAATGGAGGCATGAAGTGTCCTTTCTGCGGCGCGGTGGACGATCGCGTCGTGGACTCGCGCGAGAGCCGCGAGGGAGAAGTGATCCGCCGCCGCAGGGAATGCGAATCTTGCAGCCGCCGTTTCACTTCGTATGAGACGATCGAGGAAATCCCGTACATGGTCGTCAAGAAGGACGGTCGGCGGGAGAATTTCGATCGGAAGAAGCTCCGCGCCGGCCTCGTGAAGGCCTGCGAAAAGCGGCCCGTCGCTCCGGCGCAGCTCGACGCGATCGTCGATGAAGTCGAGACCCTTCTCCACGACACCGAGGAACGCGAAATGGCGACGAACGACATCGGCGCACACGTCATGGATCACCTCCGGGAGCTCGACAAGGTCGCCTACGTCCGGTTCGCTTCGGTATATCGGAAATTCGAGGACGTGGACGAGTTCCTCCGCGAGCTCAAGAACCTGCTCGGGCGGGCCGACGCGAAGGCGACGCAATGAACCGGCGATGCGGCGATTGAGATTCTTCGGCCCGATGGTCGAGCTCTCCCGCCTCCAGCGCGAGGTCAACCGGCTCTTTTCTCTCTTCGTCGAAAGCAACAACCCGGTCGTCGCTCCGGCCTCGGCCTGGGATCCGAGTGTCGACATCGTCGATGACGGGGAGAAAATCCGCGTTCTCTTCGAGCTTCCCGGTGTCGAGGCCGCGGACGTGAAGGTGACGATCCGCGGACGGGTCGTGACGGTGCGCGGGACCAAGAGGGGAAAGAAACGGCCGCGGGAAGGCATCCGGTTCTTCTGCATGGAGCGCTATTTCGGGTCCTTCGTGAAGTCGGTGCCTCTGCCGAGGCCGGTCAACTCCCGTCAGGCGAAGACGAAGTTTTCCCGCGGCCTGCTCGAGGTCGTGCTCCCGCGCGTCCCCGATCTGCGCGAGAAGGAGCACGAGATCCCGGTCAAGAGCGAGGAGGAGGCTTAGTGGTCGTGGAGTTCGAAGAAAAAGAGGGGGTCGCCGAGCGCGAGGCCGACCTTCCGATCCCCGACATTCTGCCCGTTCTTCCGTTGAAGGACGTCGTCGTCTTCCCGTACATCATCCTCCCGCTCTCCGTGTCGCGGGAGAGGTCGATCAACGCCGTCGACGCCGCTCTCGCCGAACAGCGGATCATCATGCTCGTCGCGCAGCGAAGCGCGCAAACCGAGATGCCCCGCTTGACGGACCTGTATCCGGTCGGAACCGTCGCCGCAATCATGCGGATGTTGAAGCTCCCGGATGGACGAACCCGCCTGCTCGTGCAGGGAGTCACGCGCGCCCGCATCGATTCCGTCCTGTCCGAAGAGCCCTACCTGAAGGTGAAGATCACTCGACTCGAAGAGTCGGAGCCCGCGAAGGAGCTTCCTCCCGAGCACGAGGCACTCGTGCGGAGCGTGAAGCAGAACCTCGAGAAATCGGTATCGCTCGGGAAAAGCATCTCGCCGGAGGTCATGGTGATCGCGGCGAACCTCTCCGATCCCGCTCGACTCGCCGATCTGGCGGCCTCGAACCTGGAGTTGAAGCTCGAGGACGCGCAGCGGATCTTGGAGTCCACCGACCCGATCGAGCGGCTGAAGCTCGTCAACGAAAACCTGGCTCGGGAGATCACCGTGCTCTCGATGCAGCAGGAGATCTCGACTCAGGCGCGGGGCGAAATGGATCGCTCCCAGCGCGAGTACTACCTGCGCCAGCAGCTGCGAGCGATCCAGCAGGAGCTCGGCGAAGGCGAAGAACTCTCGGAAGAGCTCGACGGGTATCGCCGAATCGTCGCGGAGAAGAAGATCACCCCGGAGGCCGCCTCGGAGATCGAGAAGCAGATCAAGCGGCTCGAAAGGAGCCATCCGGATTCGGCCGAGACGGCGATCATCCGGACGTATCTCGACTGGATGACCGGCCTGCCCTGGGGGACTCTGTCCGAGGACGCCGGCGACATCGACCGCGCGCGGGAGATCCTGGACGAAGACCACTACGACATCGAGAAGGTCAAGGAGCGCATCCTCGAGTTCCTCGCCGTCCACGCCTTGAAGAAGACGTTGAAGGGGCCGATCCTCTGCTTCGTGGGACCTCCGGGCGTCGGGAAGACGTCTCTCGGACGCTCGGTCGCTCGCGCGCTCGACCGCAAGTTCGTTCGGCTCTCGTTGGGCGGTGTCCGGGACGAAGCGGAGATCCGCGGACACCGCCGGACCTACGTCGGCGCGATGCCCGGACGAATCATCCAGGGCATCCACCAGGCCGGGACGTCGAATCCGGTGTTCATGCTCGACGAGATCGACAAGATCGGCGCGGACTACCGGGGGGATCCGAGCTCGGCGCTGCTCGAGGTCCTGGACCCGGAGCAGAACTTCTCCTTCCGCGATCACTATCTCGGGGTCACGTACGACCTCTCGCGCGTTCTCTTCATCGCGACGGCGAACATCCTCGACCCGATCCAGCCCGCGTTCCTCGACCGGATGGAGGTCATCCGGCTCTCCGGCTACACGCTCGAAGAAAAGCTCGCGATCGCCAAGCGGCATCTGATCCCGAAGCAGATGGACGAGAACGGCGTCACGGAAGCGAACGTCGAGTTCGCCGACGGCGGCGTGCGGAGGATCATCGAGGCGTACACGCGTGAGGCAGGTCTGCGCAACCTCGAGCGCGAGATCGGCGCCATCTGCCGGAAGGTCGCGGTGGCCGTCGCGAAAGGGAAGACGCGGCGCTACCGCATCACCGCCGCGTCCGTCGAGAAGATGCTCGGCGCGGTCAAGCACTTCGCCGACGAGCTCCTGAAGAAGGATCAGGTGGGCGTCGCCACCGGTCTCGCGTGGACGTCGGTCGGCGGCGACATCCTCTTCGTCGAGGCCCTCGCGGTCCGCGGCAAGGGCGGGCTCCGGCTGACCGGACAGCTCGGCGACGTCATGAAGGAGTCGGCGCAGGCGGCGATGTCGTACGCGCGCGCGCACGGTGGCGAGCTCGGGATCCCCGCGGACTTCTTCGAGACGCACGACGTTCACGTCCACGTCCCGGAGGGCTCGATCCCCAAGGACGGACCGTCCGCCGGCATCACCATGGCGGCCGCGATGATCTCCGCGTTCACTCACCGAAAAGTGCGACGCGACGTCGCGATGACCGGCGAGATCACGCTGCGCGGCGAAGTCCTTCCGATCGGTGGAGTGAAAGAAAAGGTTCTCGCGGCGCGTCAGGCGAAGTACACCACGGTCATCCTTCCGAAGTTGAACCGCCGCGACGTGCTCCAGATCGGCCCGCGCATCCTCCACGGCATCACGTTCCGGTACGTCGAAAACGTGGAGGAAGTGCTCGAGATCGCGCTCTTGCCGTACGAGCCGGAGCCGGTCGAACCGGAGGCGGAGCGCGCCGGCCCCCCGCCCCCGCCCGAGGGAAGAGAGATCCCCGTCGAGCCGGGAGAACGGCCGACGCGACCGGCGCAACCGATCGCGCGGGCCGGCCGCAAGCCTTCGTCATAATCCCGGCCCATGAGGGCCGAGGATCGCTTCGTCGAGCGTCTTCGCGCGGCACTCCGGTCCGGCGAAGGGGGCCTGCTGCTCGGCCCCGGCGACGACGCCGCCGTCGTGCAGTCGTCGGCCGGACCGCTCGTCGTCACGACCGACACACTCGTCGAAGACGTCGACTTCCTGCCGGGCGAGGACCCGAAGCGGCTCGGCCGCCGTGCCGTGTCCGTCGGTCTCTCGGACCTCGCCGCGATGGGAGCGTGGCCCGAGTTCTTCCTCCTGACGATCGCGTTTCCCGATTCCGCGGGGGAAGATCTTCCTCTCGTCCTCGCTCTCGCGGCGGCGAAGCGCGCCGAGGAATTCGGCGCGAAGCTCGCGGGGGGCGATCTCTCGCGCGCCGCGCAGGTTTTTCTCTCGACTGCGATCTGGGGCCACCCCTCGGGCGAAGTCCTCAAGCGCTCCGGCGCGCGTCCCGGCGACGGCGTCTTTCTGTCGGGCTGGCCGGGAGACGCCGCGGCGGGCCTCGCCATCGCGCGCGCACGCGCCGGGGCCGGACCGGCGGTGAACGAAGCCCTCTGGACGCCGGAAGCTCTGGCTCCGCCCGACGAGACCGAGCTTCTCGCTGCCTATCGCGACCCGGAGCCGCGGCTGCCGCTCGGTCGGGCGCTCGCGAGAGAGGCTCTGGCGACCGCCGCGATCGACGTCTCCGACGGCCTCGGCGTCGACGCGGGTCGGCTGGCGCGCGCATCCGGAGTCCGCCTGGTGATCGAGAGAGAAAATCTTCCCCTCTCCCCCGCTCTCCTCTCCTTTGCCCGTCTCGCCGGGCACGATCCCGTCGAGATGGCCCTCGGAGGTGGGGACGACTACGAGCTTCTCTTCACCGTTCCCGCCGTTAAGGCCGGCCGACTCGCGGATCTTCCACCCTCGTCGAGCGTCACAGTCCGGCGCATCGGCCGCGTGGAGTCGGGCGCCGGGGCGTTCTTCGAGGACGAACGGGGAATGCGGCCGATCGACGAGCTCGGCTACGATCACTTCGGCTCGATGCGATGAACTGGCAGACTCCTCGCGCATTCCGGAGGCGGCGCTTCCACCCCTTGAAGCTCTCGCGGCGCTTGAAGGTCCTGCTCGCAGACCTGCTCGGCCGGGAGGAACCGCCCGAGCGGGTCGCCGCGGCGATCGCGCTCGGCATCGGTGTCGGTTTCTCGCCGTTCCTCGGAATCCACTTCGTGATAGCGATCGGGCTCGCCTTCCTGTTCCGCCTGAACCGCATCGATGCGTTGCTCGGCCAGTTCGTCGGGAACCCGTGGACGCTCCCGCCGGTCTACGCCGCCGGCTACGCGCTCGGCCGAAAGCTTCTCCGGTACGACCGCCGGCGGGTTCCGGACCTGCCGTGGGATCGCCTGCTGCACCGCGACTTCTGGCACGCATTCACGGGCACCGCTCTGCGACCTCGACTGGCTTCCTTCCTCGTCGGAACGCTCGTGCTGGCGGCGCTCATCGGTCTCTCGGCCTATCTGGTCGTTCGGGCTGCGCTCCGGATCTATCACCGCCGGCATCCGCGGGTGGCCGAGCGCGCTCGACGGAGAAAGCGCCGTCGCCGGGATGCCCGGCAGGCTCGGATCGAAGAGCTCTGAGCGACTTCTCGAGCACCGCAAACCGGGCCCGATAAGACGCATCTTCGGCCGCGATCGAAAGAAGACGATCGAGATCGGCCGGCGCCCGCGTCAGAGGCAGGATCTTCTCCACCGCGAGACCTTCCGCGAACCTCTGCCCGCGGTCGCGGCTCGCGTCGGCGAGGAGTCGGAGCGCGGTCACGTCGCGCGGACGGCGACGGAGCACCTCCCTGGCCTCGCGCCGCGCCTCCGCCATCCTTCCCTGATCGAAGAGCCAGCGCGCGTAACCCAGGCGGAACGTGATGGATCCCCGCGCAAGCGCGATCGCATGGTGCCAGTCCGCTTCGGCGGATGGACGGCCGAGGCGCGAGCGAAGCAGCGCCAGCCGGAAAGCGATCGGCGTCGACTTCGGATTTTTCGCGAGACCATCCGCGTACGCTCGCTCGGCACCGGCGAGGTCGCCGAAAAGCTCTCGCACGAATCCCAGGCGGAAGAAACCGTTCTCGTAAGTCGGCGCGACCGCGAGCGACCGGAGAAACGCTTTCTCGGCTTCCGCCAGCTTGCCGAGCCGCTGCTCCACGAGACCCCTGCCCGCCCACGCATCGAAGTACTTGGGATAGATCCGGGTCGCGAGCGTGTAGTGCTCGAGGGCGGCGGGCAGACGGCCCTTCTCCGCCGAGACCCATGCGAGGTTGTAGTGGGCCTTGGCGCTCCCCGGAGAAGTCCGGGCGGTGCCGGTGAAGAGAGCCTCGTCGTCCTTCCAGACCGGGTTTCGCACGATCGTCCTCGCCGCGAAGAGGAGTGCGACGGCGAAGAGGAGCCCGACCCGGCGCCGCGAAGGCATTGCCGGCGGTGGCGCATCTCCGAGGATCGCCGTCGCCAGCAGGAGCGTGAATCCCGCCGACGGCAGGTACGCGAGACGCTCCGCGAAGATGGTGCCGGTCGGGAAGAGCACGTTCGCCGTCGGAGCGAATGCGACGGCGAAGAAGAGAAACCCGAGCGACGTCTCGGGCCTCCGGCGCAGCTGTACGACGCTCGCGACCGAGAGCGCGGCGAGGAGGAGGAACGCAGTGATTCCGACGGCGTCGAGACCGTGACGCACCGGGATCGACCAGGCAGATTCGTCGGCGGAGAGACGCAGCGGAACGAGCAGGCGTCCGACGTAGCGCAGAAGGATTGCTGCGGCATTCGACGCGCGTTCACCGGCTCCGAGCGGAGCGAGCGGGTTTTCCAGCTCGAAGATGCGGAAGGTCCGAGCTTTGAGGTATCCGCCGAGCACCCACCGCCGCAAGAGAAAGCTCGCCGCCAGCAGGCCGGCGGAGCCGACGTACAGCGGGAGACCGCGGCGAAGGGCGGTACGGAACTTTTGCCGGAGGGTTCCCTCCTCGAGCCGGCAGAAGGCGAGAAACGCCAGGACCGGCGCGACCGCCGCGCTCTCCTTCGTCAGGAGACCGAGCGCGTAGCAGACGAGCGCGATCGCGACGAGACCGATCCGGCCGCCCGGCCGGCGACGGACCTCGAGCGCGGCCAGGAGGAAACCGAAGACGAACGCCGCGGCGAGCGTTTCGCCCCGGCCGACGAGGCTCGTCACCGCCTCGACGTGGATCGGGTGCACCGCGAAGAGCATCGCCGCTCCGAAGGCCGTGGGTCCGGGCACGTCGAGCTTCGCGAGGAAGCGGGCGAAGAGGATCGCGACGAGCGCGTGGAGCGCGACGTTCCCGAGGTGAAATCCGAGCGCCTCGCCGTCGTGGACCCACCACTGCACCGCGAACGAGAGGAGCAGGAGCGGGCGGTACCCGGTGCCGAGTCCCCGCGGGCCGCCGAAGTACGGCGTCGTGAAGATTGTCCCGAAGCCGCTCGGCGAATGGACGCGGACATCGTCCCGGACGATCGCCTTGTCGTCGTAGGTGAAGTTACCGGTCAACCCGTTCGCGTAGCAGACGAGGCACGCAGCGAGAAGGAGAACGGTCTCGGCTCGTTGCGGCCGTACCGGCCGCCGTCGGTTCGCCGTCATGCGGTCGGCGAACTCTACTTTGGCTCTACTTTGGAGTCTGGACTCGGGACTTTGGACTCGGAATGGCGAGCCCCTTCATCAGGTAGAGGAGCGCCTGCCGCGAGAGCCCGAGATCGCGTGCGGCGCGGCTCCGGTTGCCGCCCGACTGCTCCAGCGCTTCCCGCACGATCCGGCGGCGGTGCGCGGCGACCCGCGAGCGGTAGTCGCCTGCGGTGGCCGCCGGCCGCGCTGCCCGCCGGACCGAGGCAGGGAGGAGCTCCGCGGAGACGGCGCCGCCCGATTCCGCGAGCGCCACAGCCTGGCAGAGGGCGTTCTGCAGCTCGCGGACGTTGCCGGGCCACGGGTGCTCGAGCAGGATCTTCTGCGCTTCGGGCGTCAGGCGCAGCAGACCGCGCCCGAACTCCTTCGAGAAACGGTCGAGAAAGTGCCGGGCGAGCAGGAGCGCGTCGCGGCCGCGTTCTCGCAGCGGCGGCATCGCGATGATCGCCACGTGAAGGCGGTAATAGAGGTCCTCCCGGAAGCGCGCGGCCTCGACCTCCTTGGCGAGATCGCGCGAGGTCGCCGACACGACGCGAACGTCCACGGCGCGCGCCCGGTTTTCCCCGACGCGCCGGAGCTCCCGCTCCTGGAGGGCACGCAGGAGCTTCGCCTGCAGCGGCAGACCGAGGTCACCGATTTCGTCGAAGAAAATCGTCCCGCCCGACGCTTCCTCGAGCAGCCCCCGCCGGTCCCGGTCCGCTCCCGTGAACGCTCCGCGCGCGTGACCGAACAGCTCGCTCTCCAGGAGCGCGGCGGGAATCGCCGGGACGTTCAACGAGACGAACGGGCCCGCCGATCGGGACGAAAGCGTGTGAACCGCGCGGGCGGCCGCCTCCTTGCCGCTTCCCGATTCCCCCAGCACGAGCACCGTGACGTTCTGCGGCGCGAACCGGGCGAGGCGTCGGAAGGGCTCGCGCATCGAAGCATCCGCGGTGACGACGCCGACCCGGAGCCATCCTTCCGCGAAATCCGAAGGCGGGTCGAAACCGTCTCGGCGATAGAGGAGCGTCTCTAAGAGAAGAGCGATCGGACCGAAGATCTCCTCGCCGACCGGTGGAGCGAGCGCGAGCTCGAAGCGCGCGCTGCCCGCGTGGAGAGCGCGGCGCTCGACTTCGCAACCCGAAGGCTCACCCAGACGGACGACCTCGCGACCGTCGCCGTCCAGGATGGAAAGCGCCGCGAGTCCGAGTGCCGAGAGCGGCGCTTCTTTCCTGCCTCCCGACGCCGCCGCCGCGACGGCGTCGCGGAGAGCGCGGAGCACCTCGGGAGGCGGCCCCGCTCCGGAGCCGCCCCGAGAGTCCGCGTTATCCACGTACAAGAATTGTCTCGAGATCGCGGAAGAAGCCGGGGTACGACTTGGCGACGCAGCCGGGGTTCTCGATCAGGGTTCCGGGAACTGCGAGCGACAGAAGCGCAGCCGCCATCGCGAGCCGGTGATCGTCGAACGTCGGGAGCCGCAGCAATCCCTTGCCGCGCCGGCGCAGGGGACCGGTGATCGAAAGGTCCTCCGCTCCCGCGCCGGCGAGAGAGCCCGCTTCCTGCGCCAGCGTCGCGACGGCCGCGATGCGATCGCTTTCCTTCAGACGGAGATGTCCGATTCCACGCAACCGGCTCTCTCCCTCCGCAGAGGCCGCGAGCGCGGCGATCACCGGCACCGCGTCCGGGAAGTCGCGCGCGTCGACTGCGACCGGAGCGAGAGAGCCTCGTTCGCCGTGGGCCCGGATCGCGGTCGGGCTTCGCTCCGTCGCGATACCCATCGATTCGATCGCATCGAGAGCTCGCGCATCGGCGTCGGGGGAAGGCCAGGAGAGGCCGGTGACCGAGACCTGCCCTCCCG
>WNGB01006442.1_pt1 | contig 17247 bp, 16 predicted proteins | sample 5400681 | NCBI WGS metagenome assembly WNGB01 (sample SAMN13153367, study PRJNA577476) | soil metagenome | isolation source: 115 cm soil or saprolite under grassland replicate 2 | place: USA:California | collected 2016-06-15 | reverse complement strand
CGCCATAGACTGGAGCCATGTTCATCCTGGGAAACATCCTGATCGGCCTGGGGCGCGTCCTCTTCTACTTCTTCCAGTTCTACATGATCGTGCTCCTCGGCCGCGCCATCACCTCCTGGGTGAACGCGGACCCCCGCAATGCCATCGTCCGGTTCCTGGTCCAGGCGACCGATCCGCCCCTGCGCGTGATCCGCCGCATGCTCCCCATGAGCCTGCGCGCCTTCCCGCTCGACGTCGCGTTCCTGGTCCTGCTCGCCCTCGTGATCTTCGCGGAGTACGCGGTGGCGCAGACCCTCATGGACATCGGCGTCCGTCTGCGCGGCCCGGGCGCGCTCATCTAGCCTTTCCTCGCTCGATTGGGCTTGAGCGGGGCCCGCGATCGTGCGACTCTACGTCCCAGCTAGACCATGAAAATCTCGCCGATGGACATCCAGCGGCAGACCTTCGGCCAGCGCTTCCGCGGCCTCGACCCGGACGAGGTGCGCGCCTACCTCAACATCGTGGCCGAGGAGGTCGCGTCGCTGCAGATGGAGCGCGACCGCCTCGACCAGGAGCTCCAGTCCCTGCGCTCCCTGATCGACGAGCACCGGCAGCGCGAGACCATCCTGAAGAACACGCTCCTCACCGCCCAGCGCGTGTCCGAAGAGATCCGCGACAACGCGCGCAAGGAGGCGGAGACGACGGTGAAGGAAGCGGAGATGCAGGCGGACCGGCTGGTCGAGCTGGCCCAGGGCCGCGCGCACGAGGTGGAGCGCGGAATCCTCGACCTGCGCGCCCACCGCAGCGCGCTGCGCACCGACGTGCGCGCCCTGATCACGCGCCTGAGCCACCTGCTCGACCTCCAGGAGGAGGCCGAGCTCGAGGACAACCTCCGCTTCCTGAAGCGGCGTGAGGAGGCCCAGTAAAGCCTCTCCGTTCGCGCCGCGGCTTCCGGAAATGATCGAAGTCCGCGACGTGGCCGGAGGGGCGACCTTGCGCGTGCGCGTCTCGCCGCGCGCGTCGAGAGACGAGCTGGCCGGAGAACGCAACGGCGCGCTCGTGGTGCGTCTCTCCGCGCCTCCCGTCGAGGGCCAGGCCAACGCGGCGCTGGTGCGTTTCCTGGCGCGTCACCTCGGCGTCGCACCCTCCACGCTGTCCGTCGCGCGGGGTGCGAAGGGACGCGACAAGGTGCTCCTCGTCGCGGGAGCGCGCGCGGAGGAAGTGCGGGCATCTCTCCGCCGATGACGAACGACCTCGTCGTCCGCGACATCGGGATGCTGGTGACACCGGCAGGACGGGCGCCGCGTCTCGGTCCCGAGCTCGGCGCGGTGCGCGAGATCGCGCGCGCGGCGGTGGTGGCACGGGACGGCCGTCTCACCTACGTCGGACCCGAATCCCTGCTGCGGCCGGACGACGTTCCCCCCGGCGCGCCCATCCTCGACGCGGGCGGAGCCGTCGTCCTCCCCGGCTTCGTGGACGCGCACACGCACCTCGCCTTTGCGGGCGATCGCGACGGCGAGATCCGGCAGCGGCTGGCCGGCGCGAGCTACCAGGAGATCGCGGCCGCGGGCGGGGGAATCGTGCGCTCCGTGGCCGCCACCCGGGCCGCCGATCGCGGCACCCTCGTGACTCTCCTGCGGTCGCGTCTCGACGAGATGCTCCTGTGCGGCACCACCACCGCCGAGGTGAAGAGCGGCTACGGCCTGGAGACGGCGGCGGAGATGAGGTCGCTGGAGGCGATCCGCGAGGCGGGGGAGGGCCATCCGATGACGCTCATCGCCACCTTCCTGGGCGCGCACGCGGTGCCGCCGGAGCACCGCGCTCGCCGCGAGCGCTACGTCGAGTTGCTCGTGGGCGAGATGATCCCGGAGGTGACGCGGCGCTCTCTCGCCACCTTCGCCGACGTCTTCTGCGAGGAGGGCGTGTTCACGGTGGCGGAGAGCCGCCGCATCCTGGAGGCCGCGCGCGCGGCCGGTCTCCTCCTGCGGATCCACGCGGACGAGCTGGGCTGGACGGGCGGCGCGGAGCTGGCGGGCGCGTTGGGCGCGCGATCGGCGGACCATCTCCTCTTCGTGTCCGAGGCCGGCATGGCTGCGCTGGCCGGGGCCGGCTGCGCGGCGACCCTCCTGCCGGCCGCGGCCTTCTACCTGCGTCTGGGCCGCTACGCGCCCGCACGAGCCCTGGTGCAGGCGGGCGTGCCGGTGGCGCTGGCCACCGACGGCAATCCCGGGGGCGGCCTCTCGCCGTCGATGCCGTTCGCGATGACCCTCGCCGGTTTCGCCATGGGCCTTTCGCTGGAGGAGGCGCTCACCGCGGCCACCCTCAACGCGGCCTGCTCGCTGGCCGTGGACGCCGAGACGGGCAGCCTGGAGATGGGCAAGCGCGCGGACCTCGTGGTCCTGCGCTCGGCACGTCTCCTCGACCTCGTGCGCGTGGGAATCCCGGCCGTGCGGACGGTCGTGAAGGACGGCCGCGTGGTCGTGCGCGACGGCGCCCTCGTGTCGGGATAGGATCGCGCGCGCGATGCCCCCCGTTCTCGTCGTCGAAGACCTGAGGAAGACCTATCCCGGCACCCGGAAGACCCCCGCCGTGGAGGCGGTGCGCGGGATCTCGTTCGTGGTGGAAGCGGGCGAGACGTTTGGCCTGCTCGGCCCCAACGGCGCGGGCAAGAGCACGACCCTCGGCTGCATCACGAGCCTGGTGCGGCCCACGTCCGGGCGCATCGTGGTGGACGGCGTAGACGCGCAGCGCGAGCCGCAGAAGGTCAAGCGGCTCATCGCGGTGGTGCCGCAGACCCGCAACCTCGACCGGGACCTCAGCGTGCGCGAGGTCCTCACCTATCACGGGCGGTATTTCGGGCTGGCCGCGGCCGAACGCGAGGCGCGCGCCGACCGCCTGCTCGCGGAGATGCAGCTCACGGACAAGGCGAGCGCGAAGCCGCTGACCCTCTCCGGCGGGCTGCAGCAGCGGGCTCTGATCGCGCGCGCCCTCATGCACGACCCGCGCGTCCTGCTCCTGGACGAGCCCACCACCGGTCTCGACCCCCAGGCCCGCCGCGCGCTGTGGGACACCTTGCGCGGCCTGCAGCAGCGCGGGCTCACCATCATCCTGACCACGCACTACATGGAGGAGGCGGACCGGCTGTGCCAGCGGCTGGCCATCATCGACCACGGTGCGATCCTCACCATCGACACGCCCGCCGTCCTCAAGCGGAGCCTGCCCGGCGGTCACATCCTCGACGTGTGGGTCCGCAGCGGGACGCCCGTCGCGCCGCGTCTCGAGAAGCTGCCGGGCGTGCTGCGCCTGGAGAGCGTCGCGGCCACCGGCGACGAAGACGGGCTGGAACGGCTGCGCCTGTTCGTGGACACGGGCAACGGCCTCCTCGACCGCGTGCTGCTCGCCGTCCGCGAGGGTGGCGGCGACCTCGATCACGTCAGCCTCACCCAGCCCAGCCTGGAGGACGTCTACATCCATCTCACCGGGAAGGAACTGCGCGAATGACCGCCTTCTTCGCCCTGCTGCGGCGCGACCTCGTGGTGGCCGGACGGCACGGCCTCATGCTGCTCACGGCCACCCTCACGCAGCCGATCCTCGTCGTGCTCGTGTTCGGCAACATCCTGCCCCGCCTGCATCTCGTGGCCGACGAGTTCCGCACGGTGATGGTGCCCGGCCTCATGTCCATCACCATGCTGATGGCGGGCGTGCAGGGCGTGCTCATGCCGCTCACCATCGATCTCTCCGGCAGCCGCGAGGTGGACGAGCGGATCCTGGCCCCGATCTCCGTCCTCGGCGTCGCCTTCGAGAAGGTGATCGCGGGCGCCATCCACGCCGGCCTGGCCGGCCTCATCGCCCTGCCCGCGATGATGCTGCTGATGCATCGCGTCACCGGCGTGTTCGTCAAGCCGGCCTGGGCCATCCTGTTCCCCCTGGTCGCGGCCAGCGGCGTGCTCTCGGCCGCCTTCGGCCTGACCCTGGGCACGCGCGTGCAGCCGCGCTTCAGCGGCCTCCTCTTCGCGGTCGTGCTCGGTCCGCTGATGCTGTTCGGCTGCGCGTACTACCCGTGGGCGAGGCTGAGCGTGCTCGGCCCCGTGCAGTACGTCTTCCTGCTCAACCCGCTCGTCTTCATGAGCGAGGCCATGCGGCTGTCCGTGACGCCGGACGTCCCCCACATGCCGGTGCCGCTGCTGATCAGCGGGCTGGTCCTGTTCTCGGCGTTCTTCCTGTTCAGCGGCGCGCGAGCGTTCGAGAGACGAACGATTCTGTAGTCGATGCCGGGCCAGCGATCGCGGCGGCGGAGGCCGGTGCTTGCGTCGCGCGTAGCGAGCAAGCGTGCGGAGCATGCGAGCGCCACCTCGTCGGCGTCACGGTCATAGGTGCCCGAGCCCCTTAGTAAGATGCGCGAGCGGCGCGACCAGGCGCCGGCGGACCACCGCCGCGCCCAGGTGACCTCCGCTCGCTATCTTGGGTTCGCGCCGCGCGCGCTACGACGCCGCGGCCCCGATCTCCCGCGACGTGATTTCGTACTTGAAGCCGTCCGGATCGAGGCTGTCGACGCGGCCGCGCGCGGTCTCCGCCTGCGGGTACATCAGGAACTCGAGGGGCCCGGACTGAGCGGCGGGCAGGGTCACGTCGTGACCGAAGTTGTAGGCCACCCAGTTCATCTCCCACGACCCGAAGAGGCGGGCACGCGCGCTCTTGACCATCTCGTCGTCGAGCGGGCGGTGGCCGGGCGGCTCCTCCAGCGCGACCTTGCGCACGTCCGCGGGATCCACGGGCACCCAGCCGAAACCGGAGAGATAGACCTCGGCCCGGCAGTGCTGCGCCTTGGTGATGGTCGGCGTCGAAGGCCCGAGGCTCTTGTAACCCAGCTCCGACTTCGCGGTGCGGATGCCGTACACGTCGCGGGCGGGGAGGCCGGCGGCGCGGGCGAGCCCCACGTAGAGGGCATTGAGGTCCGCGCACTTGCCGCCCAGGTTCCCCGTCTCCAGCATCGAGCGGATGTCCCCGCGGCCGCAGCCGCGCACCTTGGGATCGCGGAAGGTGTTCTCCACGATCCACTCGTAGATCGCGCGCGCCCTGTCTTCGTCCGTCCGCGCCGTGCCTACGATCACGCGGGCGCGGTCCCGGACCACACCATCAATGGGAAGCATCTTCGTGGGACGCAGGAAATGGCCCAGGGCGACGCGATCCCTCTTGGGCACCCGTCCCGGCCGCGCCAGATCCACGTCGTAGTTCCGCGTGGAGGCGCGGCTCGTCACCGTCAGCACGGGCTTGACCCCGGCGCGGTATTCCGCCGCCACCAACGCGACGGAGTCGAGGGTCTTGTCGAGCACGAGCCTCGCCGTTCCGCCCTCGGCCGTGAACGTGGTGGCGATCGCCTTCTGGTACGGCGTCTCCACGCCGAGCGGGGCCGGGACCCAGATCCGGGTCGCCCCGGAAGGCTCGAGCACTTCCGCTCGCGTGACGATCTCGAACGTGCGCCAGCCGTCCGCCGGAGACGTCCTTGCGAACGAGGACCGCGCGCCGGGCCAGGCCAGGCCCGCGGTGGCCATCCCCGCCGACCGGATAAAATCGCGACGATGCATGAAGCTTCCTCCGAATGGAAGCTCAATTGTAGCGGGTGCTGCCGGTCCCTCGAGCGGCTAGAAGCGCAATCCCACGCCGATCACGAACTCGGTGTCGCTCTTCAGGATCACCTTGGCCTGCGCGTACGGAATGACGCGGCCGCGCCGCGCCCCGATCCCGCCCAGCAGGTTGAGCCCGAGGTCGGTGTCGCCCTCGGCCGGACCCTCCGGGTCGCGGTTGAGAACGGCGAGGCCGGCACCCAGCCAGAGGAACGTCCGGCGTCCGGAGTAGAAGTCGTAGTGGAAATCGCCGTTGACGGTCAGGTATCGGCCGTTGTCGACCAGCACGACTTCCACGTTCGGGTTGAAGTAGACCTCGGGCACGATCCGGAAGAGCAACTCGGCGCCGATGAAGGGGTCTTCGGCCTCCGTGTAGTACCCGAATCGCACGCCGAATTTGGGATCGGCCTGGGCGGCGGCGGGCACGGCGAGCAGGATCGCGGCGGCCAGGGCGAGTCGCGAAGACGTGGTCATGAAGCCTCCAGGGTTGAGCGCGATGCGAGGCGGCAGAAGCCTCTTTCGAACATAGGAGGCAGGATGGCCCGCGTCAAAGCCCGGTGTGAGCGGCGACACGCGACCTTTGGCGGGGCCGCCCGCGCTCAGGCGGCGAGGAGGCGATCGGCCAGCGCGGCCAGCGAAGGGACGCGGGTCACGTCGTGATCCGTGTAGAGACCGGCGGCGTCGATGAGCCACGCCTGGAGGCCGGCCGCGCGCGCTCCCACCACGTCCACGTGGTAGAAGTCCCCGGCGTGCAGCGTCGTCTCCGGACGTGCGCCCGAGCGCTCGAGCGCGAGCTGGAAGATCCGCGGATCCGGCTTCTCGACGCCCTCGTCGCAGGAGTCGATCAGCACGTCGAAGTGCCGGGCCAGATCCAGGCGGGCGAAGTGCTTCCGCAGCGTGCCGTTCGCGTTCGACACGACGACGAGGCGATGCCCGGCCCCACGCAGGCGGTCGAGGGCGTCCGGCACCTCGCGGGGCACGCTCTCCCAGAGGTTGAACTGGGCGTGGTATTCGGCCAGCTCCCGCAGGGCCGCTTCCGTTGCCGGTGACAGGGTGATCTCCGCGCGCTGCAGCACGAGGTTGAAGTAGAGCCAGCCGCGCGTATTGTCGCTCGTGGCCTGGATGGCGGCGCCGGTGTCGAGCTGCTTCTTGGCGTGGGGCTCCGCCGCTTCCAGGGCGGCGGCGGAGATGACGACCCCGTGGCGGGCGAGCGCGGCCGCTACGCGGTCCCAGTTCGGGTTGACGATCACGCCGCCGGCGTCGAGGAAGACCGTCTCGATCATCGAGCGATCATAACCGCCGTCCCCGTTCGGGCCGTAGCGGCCCGCGGGCGGCCCTCCGGCGTCACATCGAAATCGAGCCCTTGCGGAACGCGCTCTTCCCGATCCACGCGTTCACGAGGACCGGCCGCCCGCTCGCCGCCACCCGCTTGGCCTCCTGGAGCGTCTCATCGATCTTCGCCGGATCCTTCAACAGCAGGCCGCATCCGCCGAGACCTTCGGCCGCGACGTGATAGTCGGTGCGGGCGAGCATGCAGCCGGTGTCGTCGCCGAGGACGTCGATCTGTTCGCGGTGGATTTGCGTCCAGCAGGCGTCGTTCGCGACCACGGCGATCACGGGAATTCGATGACGCGCGAAGGTGTCGAATTCCGCGAGTGAGAATCCGAGTGCGCCATCGCCGTACAGGATCCACCGCTCGTCGTCCGGTCGCGCCACGGCCGCTCCGACCGCGAAACCGGCGCCGACGCCGAGCGTCCCGAACGGACCGGGATCGAGCCACGAGAGCGGCGCGCGCGGACGAACGATGTACGACGCGGTGGAAACGAAGTCGCCGCCGTCGGCGACGATGATGCTCTTCGGCGCCAGGGCGCGATCGATCGCCTGACACAACGCGAGCGGATTCACGTGCTCGGCCGGCGCCTGCGACGACGCGACGATCTCCCGTTCCCGCTCCTCATCGGCCGCGCGCAGCTCCCGGATCCATTCCTCGCGGTCCGTCCCTTGGACCGCCGCCGCGAGCCGGACGAGGAAAGCGCCCGGATCGACGTTCAGCGCGACGTCCGGCCGGCGATTCTTCTTCAGGTCCTCCGCGCTGCGGTTGGCGGAGACGACGACGGCGTTGCGCCGGATGTCGCGTCCGTAGCCGAGCCGGAAATCGGCGGGCACGCCGGCGAGGATCACGAGATCGGCCTGACGCAGGGCCGCCTTGCGCCGGTGCCGCATCTGCAGGCGATGCGCGGATCCCAGAAGTCCCCGGCTCATCCCCGACAAGTAGACGGGCATCCCGAGCTGATCGATCGCCTCCGCCACCTTCGGCGACGAGGCCGGGCTGCCCACGACCATCACCGGTCGCTGCGCTCTCGCCAGGCGCGCCGCGACCTCGCGCAGCGCGATGTCGCTCGGCTGCTCTTCGGCTACGATCCGCGGCCCCGCCACCTCCGCCGCGCCGCCAAACTGCCGCCGCAGGTACCGGCGGAGGTACCACTGCTGTAGGCGATTTCCGCCGCTCGATTTCCCGAACCACTCGCGGACGACCTTCTCCTCGTAGAGGAGATCGACCGGCAATTCGAGGAACACGGGGCCGGGCACTCCCTCCTGCGCGCGCTGGAAGGCCGTGGTGAGGAGGCGCGGGATGTCGCGCACGCGGGTCGCGACCGCGCTCCATTTCATCTGGCTGCGCACGAGCGCGATCTGATCGATGTCCTGGAGGGAGCCGCGCCCCTTGAGAATCCCCGCGGTCGCGCCGCCGAGGACGACGACGGGCGACTGCGCGAGCCGCGCGTTCGTCACCGCCGTCATCGTGTTCGTGACGCCCGGTCCCGCCGTCACCGCGGCCACGCCGGGGACGCCGGTGAGGCGCGACACCGCGTCCGCGGCGAAGACCGCGGTGGCCTCGTGGCGCGTATCGACGACGCGAATGCCCCGCTCGTGGCAACTCACGAGGATCGGAGCGATGTGGCCGCCGCACAGGGTGAAGAGCGCGGAGACGCCGTGGCGGACGAGCAAATCGGCGACGATCTCGCCTCCATTCATGCCCGGCCCGCCTGCTCTCCCGCTCCGGCCACGAGCGCCCGCCGCAGGACCTTGCCGACGAACGTCTTGGGAAGCTCGCTCCGGAACTCGACGCAGGCCGGGATCTTGTAGGGCGCAAGCTTGCCGCGGCAGAACTCGCGCACGTCCGCCTCCGTGAGGGGCCCTTCCCCGCGCGGAACGACCCAGGCCATCACCGCTTCCCCCTTGCGTGCATCGGGCACGCCCGCCACTCCCACCTCCGCGACCCGCGGATGGGTGGCGATCACCTCCTCGATCTCGCGCGGCCACACCTGATAGCCGCTGGTCTTGATGAGGTCCTTCTTGCGATCGACGACGAAGAGGTAGCCCTCGGCATCGAGATAGCCGAGGTCGCCCGTCACCAGCGAGAGCGATCCGTCCGCGCCGCGGCGCAGCACGACCTCCGTCTCCTCCGCCTCGTTCCAGTAGCGCCGCATGAGCTGGGGCGCGCGGATGACGATCTCGCCCGTCTCGCCCAGCGGGAGCTCGCGCGTCCAGTCGTCCGCGTCGACGATGCGCACCTCCACGTCGGGAAGCGGCATCCCCACGGACCCGATCTTGTTCGGTCCCCGATAGGGGTTGATGCAGGTGGCCAGGGTCGCTTCGGTGAGGGAGTACCCCTCGATGATGCGGCCGCCCGTCATCTCCTCGAACCGCTTCTTCGTTTCCGCGAGCAGGGGGGCCGCCCCGGAGAAACAGGCCTTGATCGACGTGAAGTCGGCCTTCCGCGCCGCGACCTTCGGATGGGCGAGCAGGGCGTTGAACAGCGCGGGCACTCCGCAGAAGACCGAAGGCCGGTCGCGCTCGATGGTCGCGACGAGGTCCCCGATGTCGCGCGGGTTCGGCACGAGGATGAGCGGCACCCGCGCGAGCATGGCCGCGGGGAGGACGCCCGCCGCGCCATAGCTGTGGAAGAGGGGGAGGGGCAGCATGATCGCCTGGCCCTCCAGCGGCTCCTTCAGCCAGGTCGAGATCTGGGTCCCGCTCACGAGCAGGCTGCGGTGATCGCTGACGGCTCCCTTCGGCGTGCCCGTGGTCCCACCGCTCATCAGGATCATCGCGTCGTCCGGCGGCCGCGCCTCCGACACGAAGGGCCCCCGCCCTTCGCCCTCGCGGATCAGGTCGGCGAGCCAGAGATCGCCCGGACCAAGGGCGATCCGATGGCCCAGCTTCCTCTCCTTGAAGAGCGTGAAGAGGATCCGCAGTGCCGGTGGGAAGTGCTCCTTGATGTTCGTCGCGATGACCCGCTTGACGCCGGTGGCGCCCTGGCCGCGTTTGACGCGCTCGTGGAACGGAGTGAGCGTGACGACCGTCTCCGGCTGGCTCGCCCGTAGCGATTCCTCGAGCTCCCGATCGGTGTAGATCGGATTCTGGGGCGCAACGATCGCGCCGATCTTCCAGGCCGCGAACTGGGCGATGACGAATTGCGGCGCGTTCGGCAGGACGAGCGCCACGCGATCGCCGTGCTTCACGCCCAGGCGGGCCAGCGAATGCGCGAGCGCGTCGCTGGCGCGATCGATCTCCGCCACGGAAATCCGTCTTCCCTTGAAGACGACGGCGGCGGCCGACGGCTCCTGCTGTGCCCGCTCGCGCAGCACGTCCACCAACGTCTTGTCCGGGTAGGCGCCGATGGAGCGCGGAATGCCGGGGTCGTAGTGCTCGAGCCACGGTGCATTCATGGCGAACCCCCGTTCGACTTGTACATCCCGGCGCGCGCGTTGTCACCATCGACGATCCGTAGCCCCGCCTGCCCCAGCGTCGAGAGAAGGTCCGACGGTGCGACGACGTCGGTGGGCGGGCGCACCCCGATGACGGAGGCCGGGCCCGCGGCCAGCGCGTGAGCGATCACCACGGACGGAAGCGAGGCCATGCGCTGGCCGCCCTCGTCCGCGACCAACGCGCGTGACGCGCGCCGGCCATCGCTCCAGACGAGCTCGACCAGCACGGCACCTCCCGAGGTGCCGATGGTGGGGGCGAGCGTGGCCAGGCGCGCCAGGAAGGCCGCGGTCCGCCGTCCCCAGTGCAGGCCCGTGCGCGCGAGCAGCGCGAACCCCGCGTTGGCCAGCGGAAGCTCGAAGCCGACCCTCACGTCCACGGCGGAGACCCCGAGTAGCGCCGGGAAGAGATCGTGCTCGGGCCCGTCGAACGTGTACGCGGTGCGCGGCCCGAACGGGGGCGGCAGCGGGACGGTCTGCGGATCGCCGAAGCCGGGATGACGTCCATCCACGCCGGACACGGTCCGCCCCAGGCGCTCGACCATCGCACGCACCGAAGCCGCTCCCTTCGGGTTCGCGCCGCCGATGTACAACGTGACGCGCACGCGCTGCGGCCGGTCGCCCGCGCCCACGAGGGACAGGGCAAGCGCGGACGACACCGCGGGCAGGCTGGAGCACCCGTAGGCCGCGCAGAGCCGCGCGCGCACGAACTCGTCGTCGAGAGCGCGCAGGCCGCGGATGTAGGCGCGGTCGTCCGCGATGTCGACGCAGTGCACTCCCTCCTCCAGCACCGCGCGCGCGGGCGCCGTGCCCAGCGTCGAGAAGGGACCGGCGCACACGACGGCGACGGCGGCGCCCCGGACCGCCCTCCGGCACCCCTCGACGTCGCGCACGTCGGCGCCCACCCCCGCATGCTCGGGGCCCAGCGCGCGGGCCAGCGCCTCCGCGCGCCGCGGATCGCGGCCGGCCACGATCACGCGATGGCCACGTCCGGCGAGATCCCGGCTGACACATGCCCCGAAGGTGCCGTAGCCGCCGAGGACGGCGACGGTGCTCACCGCGGATGCGGCGACGACGAGGCGGCCAGGGCCCAGGCCAGGAAGAGGGGCATGGTCAGCGCCGTTCCCACCATCACGTGGAGGGGATCGCCGGTCAGGCCGGCCCCGGCCAGCACGAGGCCGGCCACGAACGTGAACACCCCCAGGCCTCGGGTCAGGGTCGCGCTGCCGGGAAGACCCAGCGTGGCCACGAGGACGGCGAGAGAGTACAACCCATTCGCGCCGGTCAGGCTGGCCGTGCCGAGGTGCCTCTCGAACTGCAGGAACCGTGAGACGTCCCCGGCCGCGCGCGCGGGCAGCACGAAGATGTAGGTGACGTCGCAAGTGATGTCCACGACCGCGCCGGCGATGGCAAGGGTCGTGGCGGCGACGGTGAAGGCGGACGGATGCGCGCGCGAGAGGAGCCGCACGAACGCGACCAGGGCCACGGCACACGCGATCCAGACCAGCCAGCCCGCGGTCCAGCCGAGGGGACGCGCGGTCAGGTGGCGGATCCGCTCCAGGAGGGGCGCCGCCGGCGTGCCCGGCTTCATCGTGGCCGCCGCGAAGACCAGCCCTACGACGTGCAGGCCCACGTTGATCCAGGCCGCGGTGCGCAGCGCTGTCATCGTCCGCTCCGTTTCCACGGCGCCGTGAGCGCCGATTGTATACTCGCGGCGATGTCCGTCCTCGAGAGCCACGTCGACGTGAGCTCCGCGGAGTTCCGCGAGAACCTCGGTCACATGTCGTCCCTCGAAGCGGATCTCCGCCGGCGGCTGGAAGAGGCGCGGCGGGGCGGGGGCGAGGACGCGATCCAGCGGCAGCGGGAGCAGGGCAAGCTGCTCGCGCGCGAGCGGGTCGAGCGTCTCCTCGACCCGGGCACGCCGTTCCTCGAGATCGCCGCCCTCGCCGGCCATGGCCTGTACGACGGCGCCGCGCCGGGAGCGGGCATGGTCACCGGCATCGGGCGCGTGCGCGGCCGCGAGGTCATGGTCGTGGCCAACGACGCCACCGTGAAGGGCGGGACCTACTTCCCGATCACGGTCAAGAAGCATCTGCGCGCGCAGGAGATCGCCCAGGAGAACCGCCTTCCCTGCCTGTACCTGGTCGACTCGGGTGGCGCCTTCCTGCCCCTGCAAGCCGAGGTGTTCCCCGACCGCGAGCACTTCGGCCGCATCTTCTACAACGAAGCGCGCATGAGCGCGTTGGGGATCCCGCAGGTCAGCCTCGTGCTCGGCTCCTGCACCGCGGGTGGCGCCTACGTGCCCGCGATGAGCGACGAGGCGGTCATCGTGAAGGGCCGCGGCACCATCTTCCTGGGGGGACCGCCGCTGGTGAAGGCGGCGACGGGCGAGCAGGTGACGGCGGAGGAGTTGGGTGGGGCGGACGTGCACACGCGCATCAGCGGCGTCGCCGACCACCTGGCCACCGATGACGAGCACGCCCTCGAGATCGCGCGCGACATCGTCGGCCACTTCAGCGCCCGCAAGGAGCCGCCGTGGGAGGTCCGGGACGTCGAGGAGCCCGCCTACGATCCGAAAGAGATCGGGGGGGTCGTCCCGCTCAGCGTCCGCAAGGGCTACGACGTGCGCGAGGTGATCGCGCGCGTGGTGGACGGCAGCCGCTTCAGCGAGTTCAAGGCCCTCTACGGATCGACCCTCGTCACCGGCTTCGCCCACATCATGGGTTTTCCCGTGGGCATCCTCGCGAACAACGGCGTGCTCTTCTCCGAGAGCGCGTTGAAGGCGACTCACTTCATCGAGATGTGCTCCCTGCGCCGTATCCCGCTCGTCTTCCTGCAGAACATCACGGGGTTCATCGTGGGCAAGGAGTACGAGCATCGGGGCATCGCCAAGGACGGGGCCAAGATGGTGCACGCGGTGGCCAACGCGCAGGTCCCCAAGTTCACGGTCATCGTCGGCGGCAGCTTCGGCGCGGGCAACTACGGGATGAACGGCCGGGCCTACCAGCCGCGCCAGCTCTGGATGTGGCCCAATGCGCGCATCTCCGTGATGGGCGGGGAGCAGGCGGCCTCCGTGCTGGCCCAGGTCAAGCAGGAGCAGCGAGGGCGCGAGGGCCGCGTCATGACCGCGGAGGAGATCGACGCCGTGAAGGCTCCCGTTCTCGCGAAGTACGAGGAAGAGGGCAGCCCCTACTATTCGACGGCGCGATTGTGGGACGACGGGGTGATCGCGCCCGCGCAGACGCGGACCGTCCTCGGCCTCGGGATCTCCGCCGCCCTGAACGCGCCGATCCCGGAAACGAGATTCGGCGTGTTCAGGATGTGAACGGCCCCCGCCGTCCCTACCACGTCCTCCGGCACCGCGACTTCCGGCTCCTCTGGGGCTCGCAGTTCGTCTCCCTCACCGGCAGCCAGATGCAGGTCGTGGCCCTGAACTGGCACATCTACCTGCTGACCGGCTCGCCCCTCGCGCTCGGGCTCGTCGGGTTGACGCGCGTCGTCCCCGTGATCGTCTTCTCGCTGTGGGGCGGCATCGTGGCCGACCGGTTCGACCGCCGCCGCATCATGCTCCTCTCGCAGTCCGCGATGGCGGTCTTCTCGACGCTGCTCGCCCTGCTGACTGTCCGCGGCCACGCCAGCCTGGGCGTGCTCTACGCGCTGAACGCGGCCGCGGGCGCGGCCTCCGCGTTCGACAACCCCGCGCGTCAGTCGCTGGTGCCACGGCTGGTCCCGGCCCGGGACCTGGCCAGCGCGCTCGCCCTGAACCTCGTGATGTTCCACGCCGCATTCATCGGCGGCCCCGGCCTGGCCGGCCTGCTCCTCGCCGGGGGCGGCGCGGCCATGCCCGGGGCGGCGGCGCGGGCGGTGGCGGGAGCCCATGCGGGGAGCCAGCCCGTCATCGCCACGATCTACGCCGTGAACGCCTTGTCCTTCCTCGCGGTGATCGCCGCCCTGCTCCTGATGCGCACGAACACCGCGCCGGAGCCGGGCACGGTGACGGACGAGCACCCGCTGGACTCGCTCAAGGCCGGACTGCGCTTCGTGTTCACCACACCCATCATGGTGTGGACGATGGGCCTCGACTTCGTCGCGACTCTCTTCGCGGGCTCGCTCTCGCTGCTGCCCATCTTCGCGGACCAGGTCCTCCACGTGGGGGCCGCCGGTTACGGCTGGCTGGTGGCGGCGCCCGCGTTGGGGGCGCTCCTCGGCTCGATCTACACGTCCGTGGTGCATCTTCCGCGGCGGCAGGGCCGCGTGCTGCTCTGGGCCATCGCCGCCTACGGTGCCTCCACGATCCTCTACGGGCTGGGGCCGCGGTACTGGATCGTCTTCCTCGCCCTCGCGGGCACGGGCCTCAGCGACCTCGTCTCCACCGTGATCCGCCAGACCCTGCGCCAGCTCCTGACCCCGGACGCCCTGCGCGGGCGCATGACGTCGGTGAACATGATCTTCTTCATGGGCGGCCCGCAGCTCGGGGAGATGGAAGCGGGGCTCGTGGCCTCGATCTTCGCCTCGGCCGCGCTCGGGGCCCGGGTCTCCGTGGTGAGCGGCGGCGTGCTGACCCTGGTCGCGGCCGCCGTGGTCGCCGCGCGCTCGCGCCTGGTGCGCGACTACGAGCCCCCCCCGACGGCCTGAGCGCGCCCGCCGCCACTTCGCGCGCCGGCTTGGGCCAGAATAGTGAGCGCCCTGCGGCCACCCTCGGGCAGATTGGCTGTCCCGCGCAAGGAGGAGCCGTGCAGCTCGAGCGACTACAGGTGGAATTCGACGGGCCGGTGGCGCGCGTCTGGATGAATCGCCCGGACGCCCGCAACGCGTTCGACGGGCTGATGACCACCGAGCTGCGCAAGACCCTCTTCGACCTCCGCACCGTCGATTCCGTGCGCGTGATCGTGATCGGCGGGCGCGGTCCCGCGTTCTGCGCCGGGGCGGACCTGCAGTGGATGAAGGCCACCGTCGCCTTCACGCGCGAGGAGAACCTGCGCGAGGCGCAGGGCCTGGCCGACCTGTTCTTCACGGTGTACGAGTCGCCCAAGCCCGTGGTCGCGCGCGTGCACGGCGCGGCCCTGGGCGGGGGGGCGGGACTCGTGGCCGCCTGCGACATCCCTGTGGCCGCGCTGGGCACGCAGTTCGGCTTCACCGAAGTCCGCCTCGGCATCATCCCCGCCGTCATCTCGCCGTACGTGGTGAGCAAGATCGGCGAGTCCGCCGCCCGCGAGCTCTTCCTGACCGGGGAGCGCTTCGAAGCGGTCAAGGCCTGCGAGATCGGCCTCGTGCGCCAGGCGGTGCCGGAGGAAGACCTGGACCAGGTGGTGGAGGCCCGCATCGGCCAGCTCCTCCAGTCCGCGCCCCGCGCGGTGGCGGAAGCGAAGGCGCTGATCCGCGAGGTGGCCTTCAGGCGCGTCGAGGACGTGCAGCGCTACACCGTCGAGCGCATCGCCGACATCCGCATTTCGGCCGAGGCCCAGGAGGGCATGAAGGCGTTCCTCGAGAAGCGGAAGCCGTATTGGATCGTCTGAAAAAGGTCCTCATCGCCAATCGCGGCGAGATCGCCGTGCGCGTGGCGCGCACCTGCCGCCTGATGGGGATCGCGACCGCGGCCGTCTACTCGGAGGCGGACGCGGCCGCCCTGCACACGCGCGTGGCCGACGAAGCGGTCCCGATCGGGCCCGCGGAGGCGGCGCGGTCGTACCTGAGCATCGACGCCATCCTCGCCGCCGCCCGCCGCACCGGCGCGGACGGGATCCATCCCGGCTACGGCTTCCTCAGCCAGAACGGCGACTTCGCGGACGCGGTCGCGGAAGCCGGCCTCACCTTCATCGGCCCTCCCGGGGACGTGCACCGTAGGATGGGCGACAAGAAGGGGGCGCGCCGCCTGATGGCGGCGGCGGGCGTGCCCGTCGTGCCCGGATACGACGGCGACGACCAGAGCGATGCCGCCCTCGCCCACGAAGCCGCGCGCATCGGCTGGCCCGTGATGATCAAGCCCTCCCGCGGCGGCGGGGGCAAGGGCATGCGCGTGGTCCGCGGCGACAAGGACTTCCTCTCCGCTCTGGCCAGCTCCCGCCGCGAGGCGCGTGCGGCCTTCGGCGACGACGTCGTCGTGCTGGAACGGTTCGTGGAACGGCCTCGCCACGTCGAGGTGCAGGTCCTGGCCGACCAGGCGGGGCACGTCGTCCACCTCCTCGAGCGCGAGTGCTCCGTCCAGCGCCGGCATCAGAAGGTCGTGGAGGAGACACCCAGCCCGGCCCTGAGCGACGAGCAGCGCCTTCGCCTGTGCGCGGCGGGCGTGGCCGCGGCGCGGGCGGCCGCGTACGTCAACGCGGGCACGGTCGAGTTCCTGCTCGATCCCTCCGGCGCCTTCTACTTCCTCGAGATGAATACCCGCCTGCAGGTCGAGCATCCGGTGACGGAGTGCGTCACCGGCCTCGACCTCGTGCGGTTGCAGATCGAGGTGGCCGCGGGCCTGCCCCTGGCCATCGGGCCGGACACGATCATCGCGCGTGGCCACGCCCTCGAATGCCGGCTGAGCGCGGAAGACCCGTGGAAAGCGGACCTGCCCTCTCCCGGACGCATCCTTCACTTCTCGCCGCCGGAGGGCCCGGGCATCCGATTCGACGGGGGCGTCGCCGCCGGCTCCGAGGTCGGAATCCACTACGATCCGCTGCTGGCCAAGCTCGTCACCTGGGGGGCCACGAGGGCCGAGAGCATCGAGCGCATGGCGGACGCGCTGCGCCGGACGGTGGTGCTGGGCGTGACGACGAACCTGGAACGGCTGCAGGCGGTCGTGGACCATCCCGCGTTCCGCCGCGGGGAGCTGCACACCGCCTTCCTGGAGGAACACCTCGCCGCGCTCCCGCGCGTGGCCTGTCCGCCGGCGG